>Ga0334885_1001401_pt1 | contig 29878 bp, 30 predicted proteins | sample GraSluR1_MG_8_FD_207233 | JGI IMG/M metagenome (GOLD analysis project Ga0334885, IMG submission 207233) | Sludge microbial communities from methane-producing bioreactor in Wageningen University, Netherlands - Granular Sludge_31_05-R1 | ecosystem: Engineered > Bioreactor > Anaerobic >...
GAAAGCCAGCGGCATCAGCCTGTTCGCCATCCTGCGGCCGCTGCTGTTGGGCGCGACGATCATCGCCGTCGGGTTGACCGCCTTCAACCACTATATCTATCCCGAATCGAACCATACGTTGGTCAACCTGCTGCACGACATCCGCCGGTCGCGTCCGATGCTCGAGATCCGCGCCCAGGTCTTCACCGATCTGAGCGACGGCATGACCATCCACGTCGCGACCAAGGACGATCGCACCGGCGACGTCACCGACGTCTCGCTCATCGAGAAGGAGAAGCCGGGCGAACTCGGCCCTCGGGTGACCACGGCCAAGACCGGCCGCATCACCAGCGACCGCGCGACCGGCGCGATAACGCTCGAGCTCTTCGACGGCGAGATCCACGAGCTGCCCGACCCCGAGCAGCCGGAGAAATACCAGGTCACCCGCTTCGGCCGCCAGATCATCGTGCTGCAAGACCAGTACCAGGGTATCCAGGATTCCGGCCGGCAGACCCGCGGCGACCGCGAAATGAACCTGACCGACCTCAAAGAAGCCGCGCGGAGCCAGCAGCGACAGTTACTGGATAGCCGGCAGCACATCGTGAACGTGAACGCGGACGTTGTGCAGTCGCAGTACCGGCTATTGAATCCGGCGCGGCGCGGTCTGTCGGCTGACGCCGCGCCGGCCAGGCCGGCCGAGCTGAGCGCACAACTGGGCGCGACCCGCCGCAAACTCGACCACGCCGCCAGTCAAGCGCGAGCGCAGGTCACCGTCGCCGACAGCCATATCCGTCGCTCCAACAAGTTCATGGTCGAATACCACAAGAAACTGGCCATTCCGGTCGCCTGCCTCGTGTTCACCGTGGTCGGCATCCCGCTCGCGGTCACGACCAGCCGCAGCGGCAAGGGGGTCTCGGTCAGCCTGGCGATGGCCATCTACGTGTTCTATTACCTTTGTCTGGTGGGCGGCGAGAAGCTCTCGGATCGTGGCTTCCTTGACCCGGCGCTCGCCATGTGGGCCGGCAACATCTTGTTGTTGCTGGTCGGGGTGCCGCTCTTCTGGCGCGCGGTGCGGGAAACCACCTACGTTCGGCTGCGCCGGCCGCGCTGGCGCGGCCACAGGCCCCACGAGGTGAGCCCATGAGCTTCACCGTGCTCCGCCTCCACGAACGGATGGTCCTGAGCACGTTCGTGCGCTATCTCCTGTATACGCTGGTCGGCTCCTTCATGTTGTTCACCCTGGTCGACTTGTTCGACCACCTCGGCAGCCTGATCGACAACCACGCCACCGGATCGATGGTCCTGCGCTATTACCTGTACAAGGGCGCCTGGATCATCGACCAGGTCTTGCCGATCGCCGCCCTGATGGCCACGCTGTTCACCGTCGGTTCGCTGGCCCGCTACCGCGAGTTGACCGCCCTCTCGACCTGCGGACTGTCCCTGCTGCGCATCGCGCGGCCGCTGCTCGTCAGCGGGCTGGTGCTCGTCGTCGCCGCCCTCGTCTGGCGCGAGTACGTGCTGCCCGAGGCCAACGTCCGCAAATGGCGGGTCTGGGAAGTGGAGATCCACAAGAAGACCGAGACCCAGCGGCCCACCCGTCAGATCGCCGCCACCGGCCCGGACGGACGCCTCTACTACGCCCGCGTGTACGACCCCAACACGCAGACGGTGACCGGGCTGAAGGTCATGACCATGGAGGGCGCGACGGTCCGGGAGCGACTCGATGCGGAGCGGGCCCAGTGGAACGGGCAGCATTGGGTTCTACAACGGGGCACCCGGCGCTATTTCGTGGCGGATGAGGAAGTTACCGAAACGTTTGCCACGAGCGTCGCCGCCGACCTGGCGATCACGCCCCGCGGCCTGTACCGGACCCGGGTGCGACCGGAGAACATGAACATCCGGCAATTGCGCGACCATCGCGATCTACTGCGCCAGACCGGCGGCGACCCCGGCAGTATCAACGTCGACATCCAGTTCCAGCTGGCGTTTCCCCTGGTCAACCTGATCGTCGTGTGCCTCGGCGTGGTCCTGGCGTCCGGCCCCCGCAAGACAACCGTCGCCTCCGGATTCGGCATCACGCTGCTGATCGGCTTCGGATACTACCTGCTGATGATGTTCGGGCGGTCGCTCGGCCACAGCGGCGTGCTGCCGCCGGTGGTGGCCGGTTGGACCGGCAACGCGGTCTACGCCGCAGGAACCTGGCTGCTCTACCGGCGAGCCCGCCGCTAGCGGCGAGGACCTTTTCGCTGGACTCCTTGCCTGGCGCAACCTAGCTTTATACATTGAGCTGGACGCTGTTTGCGTACGCTGAACGCGCAACAGCGGCGCCCGACAGGGTGCCACTTGCCTGGACCCGCACGCGGAGTCGCTTTGCCCATGAGAAAGCTCGGATTGATCTTGCTGCTGGCGGCTTTGGCCGCGCTGGTAGCCGCTGGCTGCAGCGAAGAGGAGGATTCCAAGCCGTACGTCAGCCGTCTCTATGCGAGCGAGACCTGCGGCGTGGCTCCCCTGCGGGTGGATTTCCGCGCCGATGCGACCGGCGGCAAGCCGTTCAGCGACCCGACGGGCGGCAACAATTGGCTCCGGATGAGTTGGGATTTCGGCGACGGTACCGTCATCGCCAACGGGACGTCCATCGCCTATCACCGTTACGAGGCGCCGGGGATTTTCACCGTGACGGTGACCGCCGAAGACGACGCGGGCGAGCGGGACTCACGCAGCCTGCAGGTCAAGGTCAACGCCGACAGCCTGAGCATCGAGGTTTTCGGTACGCTGCACGGCGAAATCGTCACCGAGTTGAAGGCTTGCGAGCCGTTGACTCTCGGCATCATCGCCGAAACGTGCGGTTTCGATCCGGTCTCCGACACCTACGATCGCTTCATCTACCGCTGGTCCGTCGCCGGCGCCGCCTACACCAGCGCCAACCCGCAGCACGCGTTCGCGCCGGCCACGGAGCCGCGCGTGGAGATGATCACCCTGAACCTGGTCGACCCGACGCGCTCGACCACGCGCAACGATACGCTCTGGGTCGATGTGCTGCCGAGCGCCGGCGCCGACCTCTCCCTCGCCGCCTTCTGGCTGCTGCCTGACAGCCTGTACACCACCTCGGACACCCTGCGGGTCACCCTGCCGGGTGTTTGGCCGAACATCTTCACCTACCGGTTACACGCCCGGAACGCTGGCCCCGAGCCGGCGTACCACGTGACGGTACGTGGCAATCAGCCGAGCCTCGCCAACCTGCACTACGTCGGCGCCTTGGCGTCGAGCGGCGGGGTCACCTACGACTCCGCCTCCGACGCCCGGCGATGGACCTGGCGGATTCCCGCGATCGCTGCCGGCGGCGAAGAGACCGTGTTTGTCGCGTACCGTATCGAAAGTCCCCCGCCGTCCAACAACGCGTTCCCCATCAGGATGCAGCCTTACGCCTGCGATCCCGATACAGCGAATCTGCAAATCACGCCGCGGCTCATCACCCAGACGTTCCGCTAGCCGGGACCAAGCCGGCGGCGTGACGGCAAAGCGGCTCGCCTCGTTGGCGAACGGCCCGGGTTCAGCCCGGGCCGTTCGTGTAGGTCCGCGTCAACCGACCGACCGCTGCAGCTCCGCCACCATGTCGGTCCGTTCCCAGGTGAAGCCACCTTCCTCGCGGCCGAAATGTCCATAGGCCGCGGTGCGTTTGAAGATCGGCTGGCGCAGGTCCAGACGGCTGATGATGCCGCGGGGCGTCAGATCGAAGACCTTGCGCACCGCGGCCGTCAACCGGGCGTCGGGCGCTTTGCCGGTACCGAAACTCTCGACCATGATCGAGACCGGTTCGGCCACGCCGATGGCGTACGCCACCTGCACCTGGCAACGATCGGCCAGCTCGGCTGCCACCAGGTTCTTGGCGACCCAGCGCGCGGCGTAACAGGCGGAGCGGTCGACTTTGGTGGTGTCCTTCCCGCTGAAGGCGCCGCCGCCGTGCGCCGCCATCCCGCCGTAGGTGTCGACGATGATCTTGCGGCCGGTCACCCCGGCGTCGCCCTGCGGCCCGCCGATGACGAACTTGCCCGTTGGATTGACGTGGCAGTTATAGCCGTCAAAAGGAATGTCGAACTCATGCAGGATCGGTTCGATGACATGCTGCCGCAGCGACGCGGTGATCTCCGCGTGCTCGATGTCGGGATCGTGTTGCGTGGAGACCACCACGGTGTCGATGCGCACCGGACGGCGGCCCTCATATTCGACCGTGACCTGGGTCTTGCCGTCCGGCCGCACCCAAGGTAGAACGCCGTTTTTGCGCACCTTCGCCAGGCGCTGGGCCATGCGATGCGCCAGCGTGATCGGCAGCGGCATCAAGACCGGCGTCTCGCGGCAGGCGAAACCGAACATCAACCCCTGGTCACCAGCGCCGCCGGTGTCGACGCCCATGGCGATATCTGGCGACTGCTCGTCGATGGCGGTGATCACGGCGCAAGTCGTCGCGTCGAAACCGTATTCGCAGCTCGTGTAACCGATCTCGCGCACGGTCTGGCGGACCAGGCGCGGGATATCGACGTACGTTGTCGTGGTGATCTCGCCGGCCAGCAGGGCCAGACCCGTCGTGACCAGCGTCTCGCAAGCCACCCGGCCGTTGGGGTCCTGGGCCATGATCGCGTCAACGACGGCGTCGGATATCTGATCGGCGACTTTGTCGGGATGTCCTTCGGTTACGGATTCGCTGGTGAACAAGAAACGCTCGCTCATGGTTGCTCCTTTGCCGTCAACTCGCAGTAGTCGCCTATGTTGACCGTGCCGTGCACGTGCTCGACGCGGCAATGATCGCCTATCAAACTGCTATGCAAATGACAGTACCGCAACATGCTGCCCGCCCCGATCACGGCATCTTCGACGACGCAGTGTTCGACGACAGCGCCCGGCCCCAGGCTCACGTAGGGACCAAGCCGCGAGGCCACGACAGTGGCGTCGGCTGGGACGTGGCAGTAGACCCCCGCGCCGCGCGCGACACCGGACGCCGCGTCGCGCTCCAACAGGACGCGGTTGGTCTCTAGCCACGTGTCCCGCGCGCCGCAGTCATACCAGTCGTCGACCGCCAGGGTGCGAAATCGGTGGCCCGCCTCGAGCATGCGCTGCAGGCCGTCAGTGAGTTGGTACTCGCCGCGGGTGCGCTGATCGTCTCGTATCACCTGTTCCATGCTGTCGAACAGAGCCCCGCCTTCGCGGAACAGGTAGGCGCCGACGATGGCAAGGTTGCTGGGCGGCACCTCGGGCTTCTCCACGAACCCCGTCACGCGGTCGCCAGCCTTGATCACCACGCCGAAACGGCGCGGATCATCCACTTGCCGCACGCCGATCAGATTGTCCTGGCTAGCGAGGAAGCTCCGGTAGTCGGCCTTCAAGATCGTATCGCCCAGCACACAGAAGAACGGCGCGTCGCCGACCGCCTCGCGCGCGGTCCACACCGCGTGGCCCAGCCCCAGGCGCTGCTCTTGCTGTACGTACGTGATGGCCAAGTTCGGCCGCGCCGCCGTGAACCAGTCGCGCACCGCCTGGCCCTGGTAGCCGACGATCAGCACGAAGCCGTCGATGCCAGCCGCCACCAGGTCGTCGACGATGTGCGCGAGGATCGGTCGGCCGGCGACCGGCAAGAGCGCCTTCGGCTTGTTCAGAGTATGCGGTCGCAGGCGCGTCCCGGTGCCCGCCGCGGGGATGACGGCTTTCATGCTGCGCTCCTAACCTCGCTCAGCGGCCGGCGAGCCGCGACTTCAGGGCATCGATCCGTGCGATCGGCACCGGATCGACGCCGCGGGCCACCGCCAGATGGGCACTCACCCAGTCGCCGAAAAGGAGCAGACCCAGCACGCGGGAAAGGCGATCCGGTCCCCAGGCGGCGATCTGATGCTGCACCGGGAACTGATCCGCCAGCAGTTCCAGCGCCGCGGCGACGCGCCGGCACGCCGGCGCCGTCTCGTCGCCGCCGCGCAACACCAGCAAGGCGAACCGATCCCGATGTTCGGCCGGCAGATTCCAGCCGACGATCTCATTGTGGACAAGCTCTGGAAAACATGCGACATGACCGGCGGACTTGGCGTTTTCCTGCAACTGCGCCAACAGCCGCCGCCCGGCTCCGTGAGCTTCCTGTCCGGCAGTGTAGATCACCGTGAACCGACCTGCCAGTGTCTGCGCCAGGGCGGCGGCGGCGGCGGCGGCGGCAAGGCAGCCCTCGTGCGGCCACTGCGCGAGCGGGCCCCGCCGGACATGGCTGCACGCAGCCTCGATCTGGGCGGTCGGGTCGGCCAACAACCCGAGCCGGTGCAGCCCGTGCAACAACGCGCCAAGGCTGGCGCCCAGCGCCGTACGGGGCGGTTGGCCGCCGGGCAGGTGAACGACCGGAAATCCGGGCTCGCCGGCGTCGCCGGAACCTTGCGCCAGCAGAGCGCCGCCGCTCGTCAACGCCACGACCGGGCAGCCGCGTCGGCGGGCCGCTGCAACCGCGCCCAGGGTCTCGGCCGTGTCGCCGGAATAGCTGCTGGCGATGACCAAAGTATGCGGATCGGCCCATTCCGGCAGACCGTCGTCGCGCCAGACGAAGACCGGCGCCGCGAGGCCGGGCCAGCCGTCGGCCAACAGCCCGGCGGCCGTCGCCGAGCCGCCCATGCCGCAGCAGAGGATCCGCCACGGCCCAGCCGGCAGCGGCTGCAAGCTGTCCAGACCGGGCAGACCGCCGCTGGCGGCGAGCTGGTCCGGCAGGGCTTCGATCCAGGCGAACATCTGTCGCTGGCCCGGTAGTTCGGGTCTTGTCATGCCGGCCGTACCTCGGGATCGCGGGCCGCCTTGCGGGCCGCCACATAGGCGGCGAGCCAGGCGTCGGCCTCGTCGGCAGTCGGCAGATCCAGCAGGTGCGCGACGACCCGGCGGGCTTCGGCGAGATCGGTCCAGCGAATGACCTGCTTGATCTTGGGCAAGGCGGCGCTGTGCATGCTGATCTCGTCCAGATCCAGGCCCAGCAGCACTTCGGCGAGGCGCGTCTCCGAGCCCATCTCGCCGCAGAGTCCGACCCAGATGCCGGCCGCGTGCGCGGCGTCGACGATCCGGCGCAGCGTGCGCAGGACGGCCGGATGCAGCGGCCGATAGAGATAGGCGACGCGGCGGTTGCCGCGGTCCATGGCCAGGGTGTATTGGATCAGATCGTTCGAGCCGATGCTGAAGAAATCGCATTCGCGCGCGAGTAGATCGGCCACCGCGGCCGCGGCCGGCGTTTCCACCATGATGCCCAGCGGCAGATCGTCGCGGAACGGATGGCCTTCGCGCTCCAGTTCGTGGCGCGCCTCGGCGCAGACCTCCAGCGTGGTCCGCAGTTCCTCGACGCCGGTGATCATCGGGAACATGATCAGCGCTTCGCCGCTCGTGCCCGCGCGGTACATGGCGCGAATCTGCGTCTTGAACAGGCCCCGGTTCGAGAGCGAGAAGCGGATACCCCGCCAGCCGAGGAACGGATTGTACTCCCGCTTGGCGCCCAAGTAGTCCGAGACTTTGTCGCCGCCGACATCCAGCGTGCGCATCACGACGGGCCGGCCGGCCATGCGCTGCAGGACCCGCGTGTAAGTCGCCACTTGTTCGTTCTCGCTGGGGATATCGCGATGCTGAAAATACAGATACTCGGTGCGCAAGAGGCCGATGCCTTCGGCGCCGCGGGCCAGCGCTTCGTCCAGTTCGACCGGCAGTTCGATGTTAGCCACCAGGCGCACGCGGTGGCCGTCCGGGGTGACCGCCGGCAGATCGCGCAGATAGTCCAGCTTGCGGCTGACCTTGATCTGTTCCTGCTTCAGCAGCTGGAACCGATCGTGGGTCTGTCGGTCGGGGTCGCTGATGACCCGGCCGACGTTGCCGTCGACCGCCGCCAGCGAACCTTCGACCAGTCCCATGGCGGCGCCGCCGAGACCGCAGACCGCCGGAATACCCAAGCTGCGCGCCAGGATCGCCACGTGCCCGGTGCTGCCGCCCTCGTCGGTGACGAAACCGAGGACCCGATCGTGGTCCAGCGCCGCTGTTTCGCTCGGTGTGAGGTCCGTCGCCGCCAGGATCGCCGGCTCCGGCCAGGCGGCGGCCGGGGTTTCCTGCGGCGCGAACGCCCGCAACACGCGATCCTCCAGATCGCGCAGATCGGCGATGCGTTCGCGCAAGGAATCCTCGCGTATGCCGTTGAATTGCATCACCAGATCGCCGATCGAGCGCGCGAACGCCGCTTCGGCGTTGACCAACTGCGTGCGGATGCGCGAGAGCGTGGCGTCCCAGACTAGTTCATCCTCGAGCATCAGGAGCTGGCTCTCGATGATCGCCGCCTCGTCCGGACCGAGCTGCCGCGCCAGCTTGTCGCGCAGACTGGTGAGTTCCCGCCGTGCGACGTCCACCGCCGCCGCGAATCGATCCCGCTCTTGACTGACCTCGTCCGGGGTCACGCTCCGGCGCTGGACGCGGACGATCACGCGGTGCAGGTGACGCACCGGTCCGACCGCATAACCCGGCGCCGCCGGAATTCCGTTCCATTCGCGCATCGTCAAGGTCCTGTCTCGGGTTGCGCCAGTTCGATCTCGATCAACTGGACCAGTCGCGCCAGCGCCTCGACCTCGTCCGGTCCCGCACACTCGATCTCGACCGCCGCGCCGAACTCGGCCGCGAGACTGGCCAGGCCCATGATGCTCTTGGCGTTGGCGGAGCGGCCCTGGTAGCGGACCGTCACCTCCGACTGAAACAATTTCGTCAACTTGACGATGCGGCCGGCCGCGCGCAAATGAAAGCCCACAGGATCGGCGACGGTGGCCATGGCTGTCTTCAATGTCTTGTCCTTTGGACGGCTGGCGCCCGCTGTCCGGCGCAGCCTGCCTCGCGGTGCGCGTCCCGGATCGCCTCCGGTACGGCGCAGAATCGGTTTCCGCTGCCGGTCAAGCGGTGGCCACCACGAGCAACCACACGAACGGCAAACTCAGCAGAAGTTGGGCTTCGGCCGATGTCTTCTGGCGAACCAGAGCCGGCAGCGCGAAGCCCAGCAACGTCAACCCGAGGAAGCGCCCAGTACCAACGGTCTCCCCCAGTTCGAAGCCGCTGGCGAAGTAAACGCCGATCAGCAATCCCGTCAAGCTCAACCCCACCCGCCGGGACCAGATAACGGCTTGCCGCCAGAGCGGCCGACTGAGCACATCGACCACGTCGGCGCCGAGCCGAAACCCCATCGCCAGGCTGCGCCAGCGCAACCAGAGTTGCGCCAGCGTGACCAATGCGACCAGCGCCAGCACGAGCTGCCAGCGGCCTAGCGCCGCCAACCCGCAGGCCAACAGCATCACGCCGGGGCGCAGGCCCAGCCAGAGGATCTGGTCGCCGAGGGCGCCGCAGACCCGGGCCAGGGTGTCGCGAAAACCGCTCACGTCGCGCTCGGACACCGGCCGGCCCGCGGCCCGTGCGTGCTCCAGGCGCAACAAGCCGCCGACCACGAAGCCGGCCAAGTAGGGATTTGTATTGAAGTAGCCGAAATAGCGCCGGCAGCAACTGCGCACCTGCTGGCTGGACAGCTCTTGGCGGTTCAGCCACGGCGCCAGGCAGGCCAGCAGCCCGAGATTTTGCATCCGCTGGTCGTTCCAAGAAGCCTGCAGCGACAACAGGCGCCAGAATACGCCGCGACGCACCGTCGCCTCCAGGGCGGGCTCGTCGGGCGAGGTTGGTTTGCCGACCGTCATCGCAGGCTCCTAGACCAGGAAACTGACCACCACGAACCCCGTCACCGCGCTGGCCGCCACCAGCGGCCACCCCGGCCGGTAACCAAAACGTTCGAGCAACGTGCCGGCTGCCAGCGCGGGCACCAGCAGCGGCAGCCAAGCCAGAGCGGCGCGCGCCGGTTCCGGCATGCCGGCGGCGGCAACCGGCCAGAGCCAGAGCGAGACCTGGGCCCAAACCAACGTCAGGACCGCGCCGCGAAGACCGGTCAACCAGAGGCAGCGCCCGTGCAATTGCTCCAGGCGCCGTAGATCGCCGTCGCGCACGCTGCGGTAGCCGCTCAACATCCAGCGCAGGTGCGTGCGTTGCTCGCCTTGCACGAGGACCCCGCCCAGCAGGCTCGCCGCCGCCATGCATACGAGCAGCCAACCCAGCTGCCAACTCGCCGGCGCCGTCCAGGTCGACCGCGCGAGCAGCCCGGCCGGAGCCGACCAGCCGGCCAGCACAGCGCCGGCCGTCATCCCGACCGCGGCGCTGCCGGTGTCCAGGCGATAGCTGGCGCCGACCGGCAGATTGCCGATCACCGCCAGTTGCAGCAGCAGCCCGCTCGCCAGGCCGGCTTGCGGCTGACCGGCCAACGCGCCGGCCAGGACCGCCGCCGGCAGCGGCTGGCCGAACCACGACTGTACCAGGCTGTGCTCGTCCAGCGCCACGAGCGCCCCCAAGAGCGCCAACCCCGCCCACCACAGCACGGACTCGAGTCCACCGCCGCCGACCGGCGCGTTCACAGGCGAGCCTCCATCGAAGCCAGCAAACTGTCGTCGAGCAGCACCTCGCGCGCCCCCGGCACGGTCTGCGCGGCCAGCCGAACCCCTTGCCGCAGCAAGGCCCTGAACACCGCCAAATCGTCGCGGTCCACGTAGAGCGACGGCAGCAGTTGCTGCTTGCCGGCAGCGAAATGCATCCCACCGACGTTGACCCGCGACAACGGCACACCCAACGACATCAAGGCGTGCATATCGGCGGGGCTGCCGGTCAAGAGGATGACCCGCGGTGGTTCGCGATCGCCGCCGGGAACCTGGCGCAACGCTGCCGCCGCTTCGCCCAAACTCAGCACCGACACCTCCGTTCCCGGCGCCGCGGTACTCGCATAGACGCGCGCCTGCCACGGATCCTCGGCGATGTCGTCGCTCGCCAACAGGATCAGATCCGGCCGCAGCCACTGCCCCCAGCCGACGGTCACCTGGCCGTGGATGAAGCGATCATCGATCCGCGCCAGCACCAGCTTCATCGTCCGGCACCCACCACGGCCACGGCTTTGCGACCCTGGTCGACGATCCGCTGGACCAGTTCGGCGCGCGGCAAGTCTTCGCGCCAGGTCGCAAACGCCAGCAGCATCGCCAGATTGACGCCGCTGAGGACCGGCACGCCCGCGGCCTCGGTGCCGCCGAGCCTTGCGGCGCTGGCGCAGCTGCCGCCGTGCTCGTCGATAAAAACGAGGCCCTCGGCGCCCGGTGCGCGCCCGGCCAGCCAGGTCGCGACAACGTCGGCCGTCTGCAAGGCTGAGCGGCCCTCGTTGGTCTCCGCCGCCAGCCCCGCCACCGGACCCAGGATCATCGCCACCACCTTGACCAGTTCCGCGCCGATCGCGCCGTGGGTCAGGACAAGTCCCTCGATCATGCTCACCCTTTCCCGTCGGGCCGGCGCGCTCGCGCGACCGCCGCGTCGCTACTCCTGATCCTGTTCGAGGTAGCGCCGCAAACGCCGGCTGTGGCGAATCGACTTGACGATGCGTTCGTTGAGGATCCGCGCTGCGTCGTAACCATAGACCTTCAACATGAAGTCCAAGGCGATGACCTCGGAGATCACCGTCACGTTCTTACCAGGATTCAGCGGCAACACGACCTGAGGAATCTCCACACCGAGGAATTCGGTAGTGCGCCGCTCCATGCCGACCCGTTCGTAGTCCACCTGATCGTCCCAGTCCTGCAACTCGACGCTGACTTCGATGCGCTTTTGCATGCGGATCGCGTGGATGCCGAACAGCGCCTGCACATCGATCACACCGACGCCGCGGATCTCGATGTTGTGCTGCAGCAGCGGCCGGAAGCGGCCGATGAGCACGTCGTCGGCCGTGCGGATGACCTCAACGATGTCGTCGGCCACGAGGCGATGTCCCCGCTCGACCAGATCGAGCGCGCACTCGCTCTTGCCGATACCGCTGCGCCCGGTGAACAACAAGCCGACGCCGTAGACGTCGACCAGCGTGCCGTGGACCTCGCCCCGCGGCGCAAACGAGCGCTCCAGGTAACGGTTGAACTCGCGCATCACCGTCACCGCCGAACGCGCCGAGCGCAGCAGCGGCACCTCGCGCTGCCGCACGACCGCCAGCACCGGCTCCGGCACCGGCAGTCCGCGGGTCACCACGATCAGCGGCGGGCGCAGCGCCAGGACGCGTTCAATCGCCTGCACCTGCGCCGCTGCGGTCAACCCGGCCAGGAACGACATCTCGGATTCGCCCATGATCTGAATGCGCTCGCTCAGAAAATTCTCTGTATACCCCATCACCGCCATACCGGGCCGGTGCACGTCTGGCGCCGTCAAGACGACCGGCGCTTCCGGCAGCGGAAACAGCGCTTCGAGACCCAGGATGTCTTGTAGGTGTTGGTAGATCTGCTGCACCGTGGACGACGTCATGGCGGCTCCGGCGTTGGGGTCAGCCGTTCGTGGCTTCCATCAGGCCGAGTTCGCCGTCGCTGCGTCGGTAGATGACGCCGAGGCGGCCGCTGTCGGTATTGTGAAAGACAAGGAATGGCGCGTCCGAAGCGGTGAACGCGTGGCGCGCGGCCAGCGTATCCATCTCGTGCAACTCGAAACTCTCGGTCGCGAAGCGCACCGGCGCGACCCCCTCGCTCGCGAGGGCTTTGCCCAGTCCGCCCGGCTCGCCGCGCTGCTTCCCGCTGACCTTGCCTTTGAATTTGTCGAGCTGCCGCTGCAGGTTCTCTGCCACGCCCTGGGTCGCCAGGTCCGGCTCGGCGCCGTTGTTCTCGGCCCGGAATTCCTGATTGCGCAGCAAGAGCAAGCCGTCGCAGGTGAACAGGTTGTTCTCGAAGTTGATCTGTAGTCTGACGTCGGTGACCGGTCGTGGACTGAACCGCTCGAGCTTCTCGAACTGCGCCTCGATGCGCTCGCGCGCTTCAGGGTCGAGCTGGAAGTGACGGGTCCTGATGTCCAGATTCATGCTGGCTCTCCTGACTGTTCGCCGGCCGCAGCCGGTCGTTGGTCGGGTCATCGGTCAAAACTGTTTGCGCATGCGAGCATTGAGAATGCCCAGTTGTTCGCGGTACTTGGCGACGGTCCGCCGCGCGATCCGCAGGCCGCGCTCGCCCAGCAGATCGGCGATCCGTTTATCGGACAGCGGCCGGCGCGGGTCTTCGCCGGCCACGATCTCCTCAATCATCAATTTGACCGCCTTCGCCGCTACTTCGTCGCCTTCGTCGGTGTCCAGCCCGGCGGAAAAGAAGTACTTGAGCGGGAACACGCCCCGCGGGGTTTGCACGTACTTCTGGCGGGTGACCCGCGACACGGTCGACTCGTGCATGCCGATGGCCGATGCCACCTGCTGCAGCGTCAGCGGCCTGAGCGCGATAGCGCCACGTTCGAAGAAATCCCGCTGCTCGGCCACGATGGCCTCCATGACGCGGATCATCGTGCGCCGCCGCTGCTCGATGGTCTTGATGATCCACTCCGCGTAGCGGCGCTTCTCGTCGATAAACGTCGCGGCGTCGTCCTGCCGGCTGGCGGGGTCTTGCATTGCTTCGTCGTAGGCGCGGCTCACGCGCAGGCGCGGCAGGTTGCCGTCGTTCAGGTAGATCACGTAGTGGTCGTCGTCCTCGGAAACCTTCTCGACCACGAGATCGGGCACGATCGCGCGCGCACCCTCCACCTCGACGCTCAAGCCGGGTCGCGGATCCAGTTCGCCGATGCTGGCGGCAAACGCCTGCACCTCCTGCGGCGTGATCTTCATGGCCCGGGCGATGTCGGCAAACTTGCGGGTCTTCAGCAGATCGAAATGGTGCTTGATCACCTCGGCTTCCGGCGAATCCGCCATGCCCTTGGCCGCGAGCTGCAGCAGCAGGCATTCCGGCAGGTCGCGGGCCGCCACGCCCGGCGGATCGAAACCCTGGATGATGCGCAGGACCGCTTCGACCGCTTCCGCGTCGATCTCGAAATAAGCGGCGATCTCCGCCACGGAGGCCGCCAGGAACCCGTCGCCGTTCAGGCAACCGATGATGTACTCGCCGATCTCGCGTTGTCCGGGATCGCTGACCGCCAGCACGAGCTGGTTGCGCAGGTGCTCCTGACCCGACGGCACATAGACCGGCGGCCGTTCCAACTGGTCTTCGTCCTCGAAGCCGAGTTCGGTGGCCGCGCCGCGGAAGCCATCCTTGAAGTATTCGTCCCAGTCGACGTTGTCGGGGGTGTTCTCGGCCGCCGTTTCGCCTTCGGCGGGCTCGCTGGTTTCCTCCTGGGGTTGCTCTTGCTCCTCCTCGGCCTCGTCTTCGGCGTCGACTTCCTCGAGCAGCGGATTGGCCTGCAGTTCGTTGCGCAGGATCTGCGCCAGCTCCAGCGTGGGTACCTGCAGCAGTTTCAGCGCCTGCTGCAACCGCTGGGTCATGACGATCTGTTGTTTCAGGTGCAGCCCTTGGTGCAATCCCATCTTGACGTCCATCACACGGCTCCTTGTTCCGGCCTCCTGCCGGCTGCGCCCCGCTTACAAACGGAACGACGCCCCCAGATAGATCTCCTTGGCCTTGTCCGAGGCGACGATCTCCGCGGCCGAGCCGCTCAGCTCGATGCGTCCCTCGTAAAGGATATAAGCCCGGTCGGTGATACTCAGGGTCTCGCGGACGTTGTGGTCGGTGATCAGGATCCCGAGTCCCCGCTGGCGAAGCTGGAACACGCAGGCTTGCAAGTCAGCGACAGCGATCGGATCGATGCCAGCGAACGGCTCGTCGAGCAGCATGAACTGCGGATCGGTGACCAGGGCGCGGGCGATCTCCACCCGCCGCCTTTCGCCGCCCGACAACTGATACCCGTAGCTCTTGCGGATGTGGTCGATGCCCATCAGGGCGAGCAACCGGTCGCAGCGTTCCCGCCGTTGCTGCCGGCTCAGGCGCAGCGTCTCGGCGATGGCCAGGATGTTCTGCTCCACGGTCAGCTTGCGAAAGATGCTGGCCTCCTGCGGCAGGTAGCCGATCCCCAGTCGGGCGCGCTTGTACATGGGCAGGCGGGAGATGTCGACGCCGTTGCAGTTGATCGTGCCGGCGTCCGGGCGGATAAAGCCGACGATGCAATAGAACGAGGTGGTCTTGCCCGCTCCGTTCGGGCCCAAAAGGCCGACGATTTCGCCCTGGTCCAGCACCAGATCCACGCCGTCGACCACCGCGCGGCCGCGGTAAGTCTTGCGCAAGCCGCGCGCCTCGAGCCGGGTAACCGTTGGCGCGGCGGTGCGGTGACTCATGGCGACTCCCGAGGCGTATCGGCGCTCTGAACCGTCTCGTCGCCAACCTCGGCGGCGACTTCCTGTTTGATTTCAATGTAATCGAGGTCCGGCGTGGCTTCCAGCCCTATGCCGGTGACCACGTCGAGGCCGCGGTCGAAGATGTTGAAGACCTCGTTGCGGATCCGGCCGTCCGCATTGTCGTAGGTCAGCTCGCTGGTGCGCAGCCGGCGGCCGTCCTGCGTGGTGATCCGAACGTTGCCCCAGACAAAGACATTGCGCGTCTTGAGATTGGCGATGCCGCTGTCGCTCACGAGCGTGGAGAAATAGATCCCGTCCCGGAAGAAATCCATCTTGATCCGCACCAGATCGACGTCCTGGTGATTCACGTACTTGGTCATCTCGTCGTATTCGAGGACCCACTGCCGCACACCTGCGGTGCTCTCGATGATGTGCGAGTCATAGAACTTCTGTTCGGGCTGCGGCCCGCCCCCGCCGGCGGTCGGTTGCAGTTGCGGCTGCTCGTCCCCGGCTGGACCGCACGCCAGCAGCAGCAGCAAGCCCACCGCCGGCGCGAGCATCGCCGCGACCGTCCGGCAACGGGATCGCCTCGGGGGCATCATGACACTCTCCTTGTTCGCGCTTGCAGGCCCCACCGATCGTGGAACCACACCCATTGGGCCGGGTTCCGCCGCACCAACCGAGCGAGCGCAGCGTTGCAGACGGTCGCCAAAGCGGCGACGTCAGGAGCGGCCGCGGGCTCGATCGCGGCCAGATGGTGAACCACCCAGCGGTCATCTTCACGAACCAAGGCCGCCGGTACCAGCGGCACGTCGTAGCGCTTGGCGACGCGCAGCGGTCCGGTCGGCGTCGGCGCCGGATGACCGAGAAACGGCGCCTCGATGTTGGCGGCACCGGTGTTCTGGTCGAGCAACACACCCACGACGGCTCCTCGCGCCAGCGCCCGCAGCAGCGGCCGCGCGCCGGCATCGCGCGGCAGCGGCTCCAGGCCCAGCCGGCGCCGCCGGGCCTGCAACAAGTGATTGACGGCCGGATTGCGGACCGTGCCGGTGATCACGGCCGGGCGGTCCAGGCGCGCCGCCAGCCAGGCTCCGAGCAGTTCCCAGCAGCCGATATGGGCGGCCAGCAAGATGACACCGCGCCGCGCCTGTTGCAGGTCGCGCAATCGGTCGACGAGGCCGCATCCGTCCGGTCCCGCGGCCTCGACGACAGCGGGGAAACCCCGCGCCGCTTGGCGTTCAACCGTCAACGCCGCATAGAGGTTTTCACCCAAAGCCGCGGCGGCTTCGCCCAGCAGATCTTCGCGCCAGGCAAGGCTGCGCTGCGGATAGACGAGCGTCAGGTTGCGGCGGGCCAGCTCACGTTCCCGCCGCCGCAAGCGCAAGCCGACGGCGGCCAGGCTCCGGCACAAGCGCCGCCCGGCAGTCGGCGGCATGGCGTGGACAGTTGCCAGCATCGTCACGGCCACCTGGTACCAGAACCAGCGCCGCAGCCGGCGCCAGAGCGGCAACCGTCCGCTCATGCCACCCTCCCGGCCCGATATCCGGCCCGCTGGGCAGCAGGTTCAGGATGGATGCGGGCTGCGTCAAGCACTTTTCATGCCACGCGATCGCCAGCGGCACGCTGCGAGCCGGCGCCGCTGGTTGCGACGTGACGAAGCGGCGGCAGCAATCTGTTTAAACTGTTATCTTTGAAAAAGATAACGCGAAAGACGCAGGTTGGCAAGGCGCCGATTCGGCCTCCGACCGCTCCGCCGGCGCGGCCACCCAGCGCGGCCACCCAGCGCGACCCGCGCACGCTCCGGTGCGGTGGCGGTCAGAGCAAGCCGGCGCGCAGGACATCGTGGATGTGCAGCAGGCCGAGCGGCCGCCGGTCCTCGTCGACCACGATGAGCAGCGTGATCGGCCCCTCGGGCCGTTCCTCCATCAGGCGGAGCGCCCGGGCGGCGAGCAGATCCGGGCCGATGGTCGTCGGCCGGGGGTTCATCGCTTCGGTGATGGGTCGATCGAGTGCGTCGTCGTGCAGGAGCAGGACCCGCTTGACGTCGCCGTCGACGCAGACGCCGGCGAGCCGGCCGTCCGCATCCACGACGCAGGTGCCGCCGAGCCGTTTGCCCACGATCTCGGGCAACGACTCGCGCAGCGTCATCCCGGCGTGCACGACCGGCAGTTCCTCGCCGCCATGCATCAGTTCGCCGACCCGCAGCAACAGGCTGCGTCCGAGGACGCCGCTGGGATGGAAGGTCGCGAAGTCGTCGCGGGTGAAACCCTTCAACGTCAACAGCGCCACGACGAGCGCATCGCCCACCACCATCGCGGCGGTCGCACTGCTGGTCGGCGCCAGGTTCAGCGGATCGGCCTCGCGGTCCACCGGCACCGGCACCACGATGTCACAAGCCCTCGCCAGCTCGCTTGCGGGGTCGCCGGTCAGGGCGATCGCGGTGACTTGGAAATGCCGGCACGTCTGGACCAGGCGGGTGACCTCGGCGTTGTTGCCGCTGCGGCTGATCGCCAGCAGGACGTCGCTCCCGCGCACGATACCCAGATCGCCATGAGCGGCTTCCACCGGGTGGATGAAATGGCTCGGGGTGCCGGTGCTGGTGAGCGAGGCGGCGATCTTGCGCGCCACGAAACCGCTCTTGCCCAGGCCCGTCACGAGCACGCGATCGGTGCAGTCCAGCAGGGCCCGCACCGCGCGCACGAAGCCGCGGTCGAGCGACGCGCCGACGGCCTGCAGCGCCGCCGCTTCCTGGGCGAAAGTGTCGCGGCCGATGCGCAGGATCTGCGCGTCGTCGACATGGTCGGGCGTGTTCAAGTCTTCGACTCTCCCGGGTTACGGGTCGGCGGACCGATCTCAATCAGAGCAGCCAAGGCGGTCGCGAACGCGCCGTGCGCCCGCAATAGCAGGTCGCACACTTCCCGCACGGCGCCGCGGCCGCCGCCGGCTTCGGTCATAAGCGCGCAGGCGTCGCGGACCTCGCGCGGCGCGCCCGGAACGGTCACGGCCAGCCCAGCCGCCGCCAGCGCGGGCAGGTCCAGCACATCGTCGCCCATGTAGAGCGTCGCGGCGGCCTCGCACCCGGTTTCGCGGCAGATCTCCGCGAGGGCGGCGGCCTTGTCGAACCGCGCCATCTTGATGGACTCGAAGCCGAGGTCGCGGCAACGGCGCGCGACCATCGGGCTGGTGCGGCCGGTCAGCACCGCCCGCGCGATGCCGCCGGCCCGCAGCATCATCAGCCCCAGCCCGTCGCGGGCGTCGAAGACCTTGAGCGCTTCGCCTTCGGGACCGTAGTACAGCGAGCCGTCGGTCAAGATGCCGTCGCAGTCGACGACGAGCAAGGTAACCGCGGCCAGACGCTCGGTCAGCACGCGCCCGACGCGCGCCTGCACCGCGCGGCGCTCGCGCGCGGGATCGGACAGCGACCGGCCCCGGCTCATCAGGTTTCCTCCTGGTTGTGCAATTCGCGCAGGCGCGCGAGCTGCCGCACCAGCGATTCGAAATGCTCCAGCGGCAACTGGCTCGCGGCGTCGCACCGGGCGCGGACGGGTTCCGGATGCACTTCGAGGAACACGGCGTCGGCCCCGGCCGTCACGCCGCAGCGCGCGAGCAGAGGAATCATCTCGGGTACGCCCCCGGTCGCCGCGCCCGTCGATCCCGGCGTCTGCACGGAGTGCGTGGCATCGAAGACCACGGGTCGGCCGAGGTCGCGCATGCGCTTGATCGAGCGGAAATCCACGACCAGATCGCGGTAGCCGAAGAAACTGCCGCGCTCGCAGAGCAGGATGCGCTCGCCGCCCGCCGCCGCGACCTTGGCCACGGCGTGCGCCATGTCTTCGGCCGCGACGAACTGCCCCTTTTTGATATTGACCGCGCGCCCGGTACGGCCGGCGGCCTCCAGCAGGGAACTCTGGCGGCAGAGAAAGGCGGGGATCTGCAGCACGTCGACGACCGCCGCGGCCGGGGCGCATTCCGCCGGCGCATGGACGTCGGTCAGCACCGGCACGCCCGTCTCACGGCGGATGCGCGCCAGCAGTGCGAGACCTGCGTCGTCACCGGGGCCGCGATCACTGATGCCGCTGGTGCGGTTGTCTTTGCGGTAGCTCGATTTAAAGCAATAGCCGAGACCCAGCCGGCGGCAGACGGCGGCCAGGTGCGCTGCCGTGGCGAGCATTTCGGCGGGATCTTCGAGCACGCATGGCCCGGCGATGACATAGAGCGGCTGCCCGCGACCGACTAAAACGTCGGCGATGGTCACCGGTGCGGCGACGGGCATGTCAGCCTCCTTGGTCGGTCCGGCCGCGGATCAAGCTTGCTTCTGCTGCGCGCGGGTCGCTCGCTGGTGTTCGACGGCCGCGCCCACAAAACCGCGGAACAGCGGGTGCGGCCGGTCGGGCCGCGATTTCAGTTCGGGATGGAACTGCACCGCCAGGAAAAACGGATGCCCCGCCAGTTCCATGATCTCCACCAGGCAGCCGTCTGGCGAAGTCCCGGAAAAGACCAGGCCGGCCCGCTGCAGCGCCTCCCGGTAGGCGTTGTTCAGTTCATACCGGTGGCGATGGCGCTCGCTGATCTCGGTCTGCCCGTAGCAGCGGTGAGCCAGCGTGCCGGGAGCGATCACGCAAGGCCAGGCGCCGAGGCGCATCGTTCCCCCCATCATCTCGATGTACTGTTGATCTTCCATCAAGTGGATGACCGGGTGGGGCGTCGCCGGGTCGAATTCCGAGCTGTTGGCCATGTCCAGACTCGCCAGATCGCGGCCGATGTCGATGACCGCGCATTGCATGCCCAGACAGATCCCGAAAAACGGCAGACCTTGCTCGCGCGCGTGGCGGACGGCGTTGATCTTGCCCTGGATGCCGCGGTCGCCGAAGCCGCCGGGCACCAGCACACCGTGGCAGTCGCGAAACACCTCGGCGAACTTGCGCTCGCCGACGTCGCGGCCTTCGAGGCTCTCGCTGTCGACCCAGACCGGATCCACGCCCACGTGATGCGGAATGCCGGCGTGGACGAAGCTCTCGCTGATGCTCTTGTAGGCGTCCTTCAGCTCGATGTACTTACCCACGATGGCGATGCGGACGCGGTCCGGCGGATCGAGAATGATTCTGGTCATCCGCTCCCAGGCCGTCAGGTCGGCTTCCCGCGGCGCTTCGATCTGTAGCCGCTGGCAGACCAGGTCGTCCATCCGCTGCGCATGGAAGTTCAGCGGCACTTCGTAGATCGACCGCACGTCCTGGCCGTCGAAGACGAACTCGGGCGGCAAGTTGCAGAAGAGCGCGATCTTGCGCCGCGCGTCATCGCCGATGCGCTGGCGGGCGCGGCAGATCAAGAAATCGGGTTGGATGCCGATCGAGCGCAGCTCCGCCACCGAATGCTGTGTCGGTTTGGTTTTGATCTCGCCCGCGGCCTCGATATACGGCACCAGCGTCAAGTGGACCGAGCAGGTATCGGGCGGCGGCAATTCCAACCGCAACTGCCGGATCGCCTCGAGGAACGGCAGGGACTCGATGTCGCCGACCGTACCGCCGATCTCCGTGATGATGATGTCGACGGCCGAATCCTTGGCGGCCGGCAGCCGCAGGCGGCGCTTGATCTCGTCCGTCACGTGAGGAATTACCTGCACTGTACGGCCTAAGTACTTGCCTTTGCGTTCGTTATAGAGCACGGTCTCATAGACCTTGCCAGCGGTCAGATTGTTGTCCTGGGTCAGCGTGACATCGGTGAAACGCTCGTAGTGGCCGAGGTCCAGGTCGCACTCGGCGCCGTCGTCCAGCACGTAGACCTCTCCGTGCTGGTAGGGGCTCATGGTCCCGGGATCGACGTTCAAGTACGGGTCGAATTTCTGCAGCACGACCTTCAGACCCCGCGCGGTCAGCAGATTGCCGAGACTGGCCGCCGCAATGCCCTTGCCCAGCGCCGAGACGACGCCGCCGGTGACGAAGATGTGCTTGGCCATCAACCGTTCCTTCCCGCGTCGCCGGCGGCCTGGCCGCCCGCGGCGTTGCGTTGCCAGATCGCGCGCACCCGTTCGAGGTCGGCCGGCGTATCGACGCCCACCGCCTGCGCCGCGACGCTGACAACCTTGATCACAAGGCCGTTCTCCAGTGCGCGCAACTGCTCCAGGCCTTCGATCTGCTCCAGGCGGCCGCGCGGCCAGGCGAGATACCGCCGCAGCGCCGGCGCGCGCCACGCATAGATCCCCACGTGACGCAGGGCGGCGTCGCGCGGCGCGGAACTCGGCGTCGAGCCGGGGAATAAACCAGGCACCGGCGCGCGACTAAAGTACAAGGCGCGCCCGGCGCGGTCCACCAGGACCTTGACCGTGTGCGGCGCCGCCCAGTCATCGTCCGGTCCGAACGGATGCGCGCAGGTCGCCACGGAGGCCTGCCGGTCTTCCTGCAACGCCAGCACCAGCCGGTCCGCAACCTCGGCTTCCAGCAACGGCTCGTCGGCTTGCAGGTTGACGACGATGTCCGCCGGATGCCGGTCGAGGACCTCGCCGATGCGATCGGTGCCGGTCGGATGGTCGCCCGTCACCTCGCAGGCGAACCCCGCGCTCGTGACCGCGGCCGCGATGCGCGGATCGTCGGTGGCCGCAAGAACCTCCGACGCCGACTGCATGCCGGCGGCGCGTTCGAGCGTGCGCACCACCAGCGGCTTGCCGCACAGGTCGGCCAGGGGCTTGCCCGGGAAGCGGCTGGAACCATAGCGGGCAGGGATCACGACCAGGACGCGCTCGTTCATGCCCCTCCCCGTCGGCCGGAGGTTGCGCCGGCCGGAGCCGCGCGCCGGCCAAAAAGAAACCCGCCCCTGGCGAGGGGCGGGTCGCGGCGCGGCCGGACGGCCGCTTCGCTGCTAGTTGGGTCGCACACTGACGCGCTTCCGGTTCTTGCCGAAATCCTCGTAGACGACGGTGCCCTCGATCAGGGCGAAGAGCGTGTCGTCGCCGCCGCGGCCGACGTTGCGGCCCGGATGGATCCTGGTGCCGCGCTGGCGGACCAGGATGGTGCCCGCGGTGACGGCCTGGCCGCCGAACCGCTTGACCCCGAGGTACTGGGGGTTGGAATCGCGGCCATTGCGTGTCGAGCCGCCTGCTTTTTTATGAGCCATCTCAGCGCTCCTGTCCCGCTGCAGCCGCCGCCGGCGGCCGTTAGCTGTTGATCCCGGTGATGCTGACCTCAGTGAAATCCTGGCGATGCCCCTTCTTGCGCCGGTAGTTCTTGCGCCGCTTGCGCTTCAGGACGACGATCTTGCGGCTGCGACCGTGCCGCAGCACCTCGGCCGCCACGCTCGCGCCGGCGACGCGCGGCGTGCCGACCTGCACCGCATCGCCGTCGGTCAGCAGCAGAACTTCATCGAAGGTCACGGCGGCGCCGACCTCGTTCTCCAACAATGGCACTTGCAGTTTGAGCCCCTGCCGCACCCGGAACTGCTGGCCCTTGATCTTGACGACCGCGTACATGCTCTTGTCTCTCCAAATGGTGTACAGCCGGACGGACCGATCCGCCGGCACAAGCCAGGGGCCGTCGCCTCCGGCAGCCAGAATCACAAGCGGTTATAACTAGTACCTTTGCCCCCAATAGTCAAGGCGGAAAGCCGGCGCTTCGCGCCGGCCCGGCGCCCCGGATCGAACCGCGGACCGGGATCCGCGGCGGGATTCCCGCTAGTTGACAGGCCGCCGTCCATCTCCTACCAATGGCCTTTGGACCAGCGCCAAGCCCCGGTTTCTTACCCAGGAGACGCCATGAGCCAGTCTGCGCCGAAAGTCATCATCGCCGGCAGCGGCCCCGCCGGCTTCACCGCCGCCATCTATCTGAGCCGCGCGAATATCCCGAATTTGCTCTACGAGGGCTTGCAGCCGGGCGGGCAGTTGACGATCACGACCGAGGTCGAGAACTTTCCCGGCTTTCCCGAGGGCGTTTTGGGGCCGGAGCTGATGGAGAAGCTGCGCGCGCAAGCCGAGCGCTTCGGCACGGTGATCGAGCGCGGGCAGGTCGACGCCATCGACTGCCGCCGGCGGCCGTTCCGCGTGACCGCCGGCGAAGCGGTGCACGAGGTGCCGGCGGTGATCATCGCCACCGGCTCGACCGCGCGCTACCTGCACCTGCCCGGCGAGGAGGCCTTCCACGGCAAGGGGCTGTCGGCCTGCGCGACCTGCGACGGTTTCTTCTACCGCGGCCAGGACGTGGCCGTAGTCGGCGGCGGCGACACCGCGCTCGAAGAAGCGACCTACCTGGCGGGCATCGCCCGCAAGGTGACGTTGATCCACCGCCGCGACGAGCTGCGCGGCTCGGCGATCATGCAGCAGCGCGCGCTGAAGACCGCGAACATCGAGGTCGCCTGGTCGCGGACCATCAAAGAGTACCTGGCCGACGACCAGGGCATGCTGCGCGGCGTGCTTTGTGCCTCGACCAAGGGCGAGGCCGACCTCGAGATTCCCTGCACCGGGTGCTTCATCGCCATCGGTCATGACCCGAACACCGGATTTTTGCAGGATCAGCTCGAGCTCGACGCCAACGGCTACATCGTCACCAAACCCGACCGCACCATGACCAGCGTCGAGGGCGTCTTCGCCTGCGGTGACGTGCAGGACCCCATCTGGCGCCAGGGCGTCACGGCGGCGGGCACGGGGTGCATGGCGGCGATCGAGTGCGAGCGGTGGCTCATCGCGGCAGGAATCTGAGCGCATTCAACGGTGGAGACTTCGGCGGACCGTCCAGCAGGAACTCCTGCCAGGTCACCGCTGCGACCCCCGCGCGCGCGGCGGTCGCGCACCCTTCGGCTCCGCAGATGACCAACGGCCTGCTAGTGTCCTGTGTCGGAAATACGTTGCCTTTTTGCCGGCCTTCCCGACGCCCGCCCGCGTTGCTCCTCCTCGGCATAGTAGGGCTACGCTCTCGTCGTCGCGCCTTGCCGGGCGCCGGGATGACTCGCCGAAAAGGCAACGTATTTCCGACTCAGGACATTAGATCTTCTCCCCGATCAGCGTGAGGAATTCCGAGCGGGTTTTCGGGTTGCGCTCGAAAGCGCCGAGCATCTCGCTGGTGACGGCGAACGAGTTCTGCTTCTGGATCCCGCGCATCATCATGCAGAGGTGCTGGGCGTGCAGCACCACCGCCACGCCGAGGGCGTCCAGATTGCGCATGAGGCAAGCGGCGATCTGCGCGGTCATCCGTTCCTGCACCTGCAGGCGGCGGGCGTACGCCTCGACCACGCGCGCGACTTTCGACAGGCCCACGATCTTCTCGTTGGGAATGTAGGCTACGTGCGCCTTACCGAAGAACGGCAGCATGTGGTGCTCGCACAGGCTGTAGAAGTCGATGTCGTTGACGACGATCATCTCCTTGCCCTCGGCCCGGAACAGCGCTTCGCGGACCATGGCGTCCGGATCCATCGCGTAGCCGCCGCAAGTCTCCTTATAGGCGCGGGCCACCCTCGCGGGCGTGTCGCGCAGACCTTCGCGGTCGGGGTCTTCGCCGATGGCAACGAGAATCTGACGAACGAGATCCTGCATGATGTCTCCTCGGTGTGGCGGCGGCTTTCGGCCGACACGATGCGCCAATCACCCGAAAGCGTCAAGATCCGCTCGCTGGACCAAGCGCGCCGCGCGGCCGTCACGGACGCGTCACCTCGCGGGCCAGGTCGGCCAGCACCCGCGGATAGAGCTCGCACTCGGCCGCGAAGACGCGTGCCGCGAGGCTGTGCGCATCGTCACCCGGAAGCACCGGGACGCGCCGCTGGGCGATGATCGGGCCGCGGTCGTATTCGGCCTCGACGTGGTGCACCGTGCAGCCGCTCTCGCGCTCGCCGGCCGCCAGGACCGCCGCGTGGACGCGGTCGCCGTACATGCCCTGGCCGCCGTACTTCGGCAAGAGCGCCGGATGGATGTTCACGACCGGCCCGGTGAACCAGGCCGGGCGCGTGAAATGGCAGAGGTACCCGGCCAGGGCGATGATCTGCGGCCGCCGGGGTTCGAGCCAGGCGGCGATCGCGGCGTTGTGCGCCGGCGCGTCGGGGAAATCGCGCCGTCGCACCACGACCACCGGCAGGCCCGCTTGGCGCGCGATCATGACGCCCTGCACGTCGCCGCGACTGCTGACCACGCCGACCAGGTCGGCCGGCAGGTCGCCCCGCTGCTGCCACGCGAGCAGGTTGGCCAGCGTGCGGCCGCTGCCCGACAGCAGCACTGCGAGGCGCGCCGGCGCGGCTGGCATCCCGGTCATCTCAAACCTCGAGGTCTGCGCCCAGCGCGCGCAGCACGCGGCGGTGAACGGCGAAGGCGATCGGTCCCGGCAGCGCGTCCAGAGCGTAGAAGCCGACCGCCGCCGCGTCGTCGCCCGGCCGTAGTTCGCCGCCCGTCTCCTCTGCTGTGTAGAACACGACCACCACCGGCTGATCCGGCGGCAATACGCCTGTGTGCACAGCGAAAAGACCGGTCAGCCGTACCTGCAAACCGGTCTCTTCGAGGGTCTCACGCACGGCGGTGGATTCGATGTCCTCGTCCCACTCCATGAATCCGGTGGGCAGAGTCCAGCGGCCTTCGTGCGGCGCGAAGCGCCGCCGCACCAGGCAAACGTCGCGGCCCCGCCGCAGAATCACGGCGGCGCCCGGCGCGGGATTCAAGTACTGCACGTAATCGCAGTGCGAGCAGACCGGCCGCAGGCGCCCGCCGTTGTGGCGCATGGCCATGGGCGCGCGGCAGCGCGGACAGAACGCAAACGCTTTGGCCAGCGCATCGAGGCCCGTCATGCTTGCTCCCGCCGCCCGGCCGCGGTGTCCCGGCGCACCGGCAGCGCCAGCACGAGCGCGCAGAGGATCAGATAGGCGGCCACCGGCCAGACGCCGGCGCGCAAGTACCAGGTGTTGCGGGCCACGGTCTCGACCTCCGCCAGAATTACGCCGCGCCGCAGCAAGCCCAACTCGGCGCGCAGACGTCCGTCGGGGCCGCAGATCAAACTGATGCCGTTGTTGGCGCTGCGCACCAGGGGCACGCCGCACTCGATCGCGCGGATACGGCTCAGCGCGGCGTGTTGCGCCGGACCGGCGGGATGACCGAACCAGCCGTCATTGGTGATGTTGACGAGCACACGGCCGCCGCGCCGAACCGCTTGTCGCGCCAGATCGCTGAAGATCGCTTCGTAGCAGATGAGCGGAATCAGGGCGACCTCGCCGAGCGCGGTCGGCAGCGACAACGCGCTCGGCGGCGGGCCAGGGGTCCATTCCGCCTGCCCGACGTCGATGTCGCCCAACCAGGGCAGCCAGCGCTGGAACGGCATGGCCTCGCCCAGCGGCACCAAATGGTGCTTGTAGTATGAATCCAACAAAACGCCGTCCGAGGCAAACAACCCCGCGGCGTTGTACCGTTCGTGCAGTCGATTGCCCTCGGCGTCCAACCGCCCCGGCACGAGCCGGGCATCGGGGTATCCGAGCAGGATCGCGGTCTCGTTCGACCGGGCCAAATCGCGGACCCACTCGTAGAGATCCCGTTCGTAGCGCAGATACGCCGGCACGGCCGTCTCGGCCCAGACCACCAGGTCGGCGCCGGCTGTCACGGCCTGGCGCGTCAGCGCCGTGTAAGGCTGCTTGGTCGAATCGATCTTGGCATCGTCCCATTTGTCGGCTTGCGTGACGTTGGCCTGGACGGCGGCCGCGAGCAATGGCGCGGTGCGCTGTCCGGCCAGCGGTTCGACGATCGCGGCCGGCCGGCTGCCCAGCCAGAGGCCGATCCAGAGTCCGCCCGCTGCGACGATCAGACCCCAGCGGTGAGCACGTCCGCGAGCATACCCGCGAATCAGATCGGCGACCGCCACCAGCGCTGCGGCCGCCAGCGCCGTGGCTGCTCCCAGCCCCACCTCGCCGGCGGCGGCGTAGAGCGGCTGCAGCGGCGTATCGAGCCAGGCGGCCCCCGACAGGCACCACGGGAAACCCAGTTCCCCCGCGCCGCGCCACAACTCCAAGCTCAACCAGAGCACCGGCAACACGGTCAAAACGTAGCGTTCGCCCAGCCACCGCCTCACCATGCCGACCGCCAAGCCGAACACCAGGTAATAGGCGGACACGAACAAGATCGCCGCGATCGCTTGCACCGGAACCAGCGCGCGCGTCGGGATGCTCTTGGCCGGATCGAGATAGAACAGCCAACCCAGCAGCGGCGCGATGTGGCCGAGCCCGAAGAAGAAGGCCAGGCGGCCGGGGTTCGGCGCTGTCCGTAACACGTGGAACAAGATCGCCAGGGCCGGCACGACCAGCGCCGACGTCCCCGGCAACGGCGGCATGGCCGTGGTCAACATGACCCCGGCCAAGATCGCCGCCACCGTCGCCGCGGCCGGCCGCCAGCGAGGCGCCGCGGCCGGAATCTGCATTGGGTCGTTCATGGCCCGCAACATAGCGTGCGGAGCCAGGGGTGTCGAGATCGGTTTACCTACGCGGCGGCGCCAGCCGCAACAGCTTTTCAGACGTCGGCGGGTACGGTGTCGCCGGCGCCGATCAGATCGAGCATGCCGTAGCGCGTGATCTTCTTGTAGAGTCCCTGGCGGCTGAGTCCGAGCTTGCGCGCGGCCGCCGCTTTCTGCCCTTCGCTCGCGGCGATCGCCTTGCGGATCAGGTAACGCTCCAGCAGTTCGTTGGCCTCCTCCAACCGGCGCAGCGTGCCGAAGTCCGAGGGATCGACCCGCGGTCCGACATTGGCTTGGATATCCCAGCTCAGATGGCGCCCGTCCAGGCAGGTCTCGTCGGGATAGAGTGCGGCGAAACGCGACGCCTCATTCTCGAGTTCCCTCACGTTGCCGGGCCAGCGCCATGCGTGCAGCGCGGCGGTCGCGGCGTCGGTCAGACGCAGCTTGCCTGGATCCTTGCCGGCTCGCCGCAGGAAGCACGCCAAGAGCGGCAGGATGTCCTCCGGTCGCTGCCGCAGCGGCGGAATCTCCAGGCTGACGACTTTGAGACGATAGTACAAATCCAGCCGGAAGCGGCCGGCCTCGATCTCTTGCGCGAGATTCTTGTGCGTGGCCGCCACGAAACGGATATCGACCGGCCGGCTGTCGACCTCGCCCACGCGGCGCACCTGCCGTTCCTGCATGACCCGCAGGAGCTTGATTTGCAGCGCCAGCGGCATATCGCCGATCTCGTCCATGAAGAAGGTGCCGCCGTGCGCCGATTCGAGAAGGCCCGGCTTGTCGCGGCCCGCACCGGTGAACGCGCCCGCCCGGTGTCCGAACAGCTCGCTCTCGAACAGATTATCCGGCAGGGCGGCGCAGTTCAGCCCCACAAACGGCCGCCCGCGCCGGTCGCTGCCGTGATGAAGCGCTTTGGCGACGATCTCTTTGCCGGTCCCGGTCTCGCCGTGCAGAAGGACATTGACACCGCTGGGCGCGACATCGGCCAGACGGGTCGCCAGCTGCTTCATCTCGCGGCTGCGGCCGACGGCGCCGGGCAGCCCCGGCACCAGACACGGTCGCGGCAGCGTCAAGCCGCGCCCGGCGGGCCGCGGCCGCGGCGCCGGCAACGATTCCGGCGCGAACAGGCTGAGTTGCCACGGATCGGCTCGCAGACCGTCGGTCATCCAGGTGCCGGGCCACGGCTCGAGTTGCGCAAGCTGCGGCGACAAGTGGCGCGCCGTCGCTTCGGCCCAGAGGCGTACCGCATCATCCCAGGGCGGCTCGTCGCTGCCCGCGGCGACGAGCACACCCTTGGTGCCGTGGCCGTCGTCCAGCGGCAACGCATGGCACAAGGGCGGCCGCCGGCTGCGGCTCTCCTCACGGACCTCGGCCGGCTGCCCCGTCTGCAAGACGTTCCAGACCAGGCTCAACGGCAACGGCGCCGGCGTCCCGCCGGACGCCCAACCGCAGAGCAGACGCAACGATGCAGCAGCGCTGGCGCCCTCGCGCCGGACCGCCCAGACCGCAGCCGGGCCGCCGTCGCGCGGCAAATCACGGAATTCTTCTTCCCAGATGCTGATTCGCGTCATGATCGTCACTCCGGTCGTGGGGGAACTGGTGACGGTTGGTTGGAGCCCACGACCATGCATACACGACGCCAATCGCGCCGCCGCGCGGCGGACTGTTCAAAACTGTATCAACATTGGAGATTGTCGCGAGACGGCCGTCTCCTGCGTTGTCTCACCGCCGACCCGGGATCCGCGACACTGGACGTCCGGCTTGCGCGCGCAGTACGGGTTCCGGTCGGCGGCACAATGACGAGTGTCACCCGCCGGCGGGCACGCGGACATACGAGACAGTGCCGGCGACTAGGCGAGGCGCAGATCCACAGGCGTCGGTCCGCGCGTGACCTCGCCGATCAACACGGCCGCGAGGTCCGGCACAGCCCCGGCGTCCACCTCCGGCGGCAGCGCCACGACCATGCCGATGCCCATGTTGAAGACGCGATACATCTCCGCCAGGGGGACATCGCCCGCCGCGGCGATGAGACGGAACAACGGCGGCACGATCCAGGCGCGCGTGTCGATCACCGCGCACAGGCCCGGCGGCATGATGCGCGGCACGTTGTCGGGAAACCCGCCGCCCGTGATGTGCGCCAGCCCGTGGACCGCCGGGCGTCCGCAAGCGGCCCAGAGCGCGCGCACCGCCGGCAGGTAGCTGCGATGGACCGCCAGCAGCGCATCGGCGAGGCTGACGCCGAGTTCGCGCGGAACGTGGTCGAGGGCGAGGCCTGCCGTCTCCAGCAGAACCTTGC
>Ga0334885_1001406_pt1 | contig 29740 bp, 37 predicted proteins | sample GraSluR1_MG_8_FD_207233 | JGI IMG/M metagenome (GOLD analysis project Ga0334885, IMG submission 207233) | Sludge microbial communities from methane-producing bioreactor in Wageningen University, Netherlands - Granular Sludge_31_05-R1 | ecosystem: Engineered > Bioreactor > Anaerobic >...
CCAATGTCGCAGTCGCTACATGGAACGGGCTTCTAGTTCCCGCGGCGGGCTGGATCTGGGATGGCATGAAAGGGGCGTTCGATACTCTGCTCGATCTGGGCGGAGTAGTGTGGGACGCAGTCAAAAAGGCAGCTCTCAAAATCTATGAGGCCGGGCTCGAGATTGGTGGTCAGCTAATCGACGCGATAAAGTATGTATTTGGCGCTGGTTGGCTTCTTGAAATGTTAGGAATCAGCACTGGGCGGGCTCCGGCGCCAGACACCACACCGGGCAGAACTTCCGGCGGCAGAGAGGGTACGGCTCCGGCGGCTGGCGGTGGAGAAGTCTTGCGGTTCAAGAGAGACGACCAGAGCCGAATAAACCGCAGTCTCGAAGGACTGTACGTTCTTGCAGGGTTCCCGACATCGGGTATAGAAATGATTCGCACACCGTCATCGTACACAGAAGCCGCAGTTCCGACAAGCCAGCTAAGTGATGGTTTTTTGAAAATGTTGGAAGAGGCGGTAGAAAATGGTGTGAAAAATGCCATTACCGTCGGCGGAATGGGTTCTTCGCCAGAGAAACTTTCCCTTGCTGATGTCAAAGGGTTTACACTAGGCAAAGTAGATCCGCTCGTTCTCTTTGCTTTGGCTATGGCGGAATCTCCTTCCTTGCTTTTGAATCAACGTTCCGGTGAAGCTGATGGTGGCGTTGGTCTTGGCCCGTGGCAGTTTGGAAAATCAACCTGGGAGCAGGTAGAAGTAAATCGAAGGTTGAATACTGGACTCGACTATGAGATGGGTGTTACCACGGCGGCGACGGCCACTCAAGCAGCAGAAGAGTATATAAACTACCTTATGACTCATTCAAAGCTATTGTTCACAGATCCGGTAAAGCTCTTCGCGGCCTGGAACGCGGGGCCAGGGTGGGTAGGTAAAAATCTTCAAGATAGTGAGGAAATTGCAAAGCTCCCGCCAGAAACAATGAAGCTCATGGCTCGTTTTATGCTGAAAATCGAAGAACTGACGGGCGGCGATTGGTCTAAAATATCTGAAGAATGGTTACCGTTTGTCAGAGAAACGGCTAACGTTGTAAACACACTTGTTAATGACTTCGAAGATGTTATCAAAAATCAATTTCCAAAGGGAGAGGTTTACACCTTCGATCTTGGAACCGAAACAGCAGAAGCTATTGTTGAACAGACTCAAGCGCAAGAAGAAATCACAGCGGTTCAGCAAGAGACAAAGACTGTTGCGGAGTCTATTCTCGATATCTTGAGAGAAATCAAAGAAGCGATACTATCCAAAGACCTCAATACAATAGTCGCGGCTGTAAACTCAGCAGTCACGGAGCTAATAGCTTTGAATAACACGACATCGACGATCCACACAAGGCTCGGAATCATTCGCGATCACTTGTGGGAGATGCGGACTTCGGGCGCCTTCTCCGGCGGGACTATCGGGCAGGACATAAAGAATCTGGGAGAAATCACCAAAGAGCAGACGGCTCTGATCGAGAAAGAGTTCAAGAAAATGGCCGACGACATGATCTCTCAGACCGACCGTGCCGTCGATGAAGTCTTGCAGAGTTTCATGGACTTGTATATCGAGATTGTCGGTGCGTCGATTGTGCCGGACATGGTGAAAGGTGTCGGCAAATGGATGGGTCCCGGACTCCAGGACAACATGGTCAAACCCACAAAGACTGCCGCCCAAGCCACGAAAGAGTATATTGAAGGTATTCAGAAGTCGTTTGAGAAACTCGAATCTGTGTTCGATGACAAAACTTCGTGGTGGAACAAATCCGGCAAGACTTCGGATGTTCCGATATTCGATGGTCTGATACCCGACGCAGAAGAGACTGCCGAGGAAGTTGTCGGTATTTGGAAACAGGCTTTCACAGATATTTCAAGGATGTTTGCCGACCTATTTGTGAAGACGCCGCGCAGAATTTTCAAGGGCGAGATTGGACTCTTCGGCGCAATCAAGGAGCTTGTGGGGAATCTGTTCGGCAAGGTCGAAACTCTCTTTTCGGATGCGATAGCTGAAAAAATCGATAGTTGGATAATCGAGAACATTCCACAGCCGAATTTCAACGCAGAAACTCCCATGCTAACACAGCTCGTCGATATGGGGAAACTGTTGTTCACTCAGGCTGGCGGAGCGCTCGCTGCTGGAGTCGAAACACTTGTGGCAGCTACCGGCCCGGTCGGATTGCTCATAATCGCGGCTTTCACAAACATGGCTCTCAAGCTCTGGGCCTTCACGGACAAAGTAAAGAGAGTCGTCACAAAGATAGACGAAATCTTCGGCATATCTCAGAGAATAAAAGAAGGCTTTGAGAACGAAGTAAAGCCGGCCATAGAATGGGTGACAGGGCCGTTCAAAGAACTCGGAAAGATAGTCGGCAAAGCTCTGATCCCCGTCATAAAGAGTCTCGCTCCGGTCTTCGAGTGGCTGGCGAACGGGATCAAAACTGTTCTCAAAGGCATATTCGAGATGATCAACGGAATGATAGACGTTATAAACGCAATCTTCCCGTGGCTCAAACTCGGAAACCTTGACATGACAGCTTTCGACAAAGTGATCACGACTCCGGATACTCCGAACGCAGGCCGTCAAATCTCAGAGATTACAGGCCCCACGAGAGACATACTCATAGATTTGTTGTCCCCGCTCGCTTCGCTCAACAGTCTTGTGGGAATAGGCAACAGGATAGCGGGGATACTTGACGCCAGACTGCCGGTCATGGGTGAGCTTGGCCTTGCCGGTGTTGAAGGTGGTGTGGTAATCAACGGCGACATCAATCTCTATCCGCAAACGGCGAACATCGATGAAATAACGCAACTGACTGCACAGGAAATAGAGAGAAAGATTTCAGAATCATTGATCAGGTCGAGAAGAGGTGCAGGAAGATGATTAAACTACTTAATGGAAAGAGTTCAACGCTCGCTTTGCCGTGGACTCTCATCGTTCAGGACGCTTCGTTTCAGAAGAGCGTGCCGTATTCTCTCCGTTCGGGAGCCGACGGCGCTGCGAGAATAGGCTACGAGACCATGAGACCGAGAGAGATAACTCTCAGAGGCGAGATCGGGCACGGTGAAGAGGACGAGTACGAAGGAATCGAGATAAACGACAGGAGAGATACCATCGCATATAGAGACAAGATTATGGCCTTTCTCCTTCATTCGCCTATCAGGATTTATCGTAACAGCAAGGACGAGCGCTTCATCTACGGATACCTCCAGTCCGACAGCGTGGAATGGATACACCTGGGTCAGCAGTTGAAGGTCTCGATGACTTTCATCTGCCCCGACCCTTTTTGGTACGGCAACGAAGTCACAAAGGGCGCTCCGGGGACTGTCACCAATCTCGGAAGCGCTCCTTCTCTCCCTATTGTGACGTTCTCAGGGCTCGGAGTCAGTGCCAGCGTTGTGAACACTACCACGTCTCAGACTCTCTCGCTCTCTCACAATGTAGCAATGGGAAGCGTAATCGTCGATTGCAAAGAGTTCACGGCGAAGTCCGGGGCGACCAACGTCGCGCACTACATGACAGACGCTTTCATATCAGGAGGTTTTGAGTTGATACCCGGGGACAACGTTTTGACAGGGACGGGTGCCTCGATCAAGTTTAGGCCGAGGTGGTTCTGATGTACAACGTGAGGATTTTGAACCGCTCATGGGAAAAGCAGGCCGTCTTTCACAGGGATATCCGCTGGCATTTCAACAAAAGAATCAATGAAGCCGGCCAGATGACGATATGGATTCCAAGAGAAGAGGCTTCCCAGTGGCCAATGTTCACGGAGAACAAAGGTTCATATGCGCAAATGGCAAACTATGTTCAGATATTCAGAGACACTGAACTGAAAGCAACGGGCAAGATCACCGGGCGAGACTTCACAGAAGAACATCTCGTGGTTCAGGCTCTCACAGAAGAGATATTGCTTGAAAACATAGTCACACCGGCGCAGTACGGGATGGTGTGGGACGACTGGGACATAGCGGATGTCGCTAGGGATCTGCTTCAAAACTGGTATGTAGTCAGAGTCAAGGATCAGACAGAGTGGGAGCTTGCCACAAGCGAAAATATTGACTCTTCTACCGAGCCGGGAGTAATTATGCTGGCCAAAGACGAGTTCGGCTCATATCTGCCCGAAGGTTATATAGTCCTTCACTTCAACCAGACAGAGTTCGTGCAAGGCTATCTTGGCAGGGGACTCGGTCTCCACGAAGACACTCCGTTCAAAAGTTGGGGACGCATACGCTGGGCTTCGGACAACGGTGGCGAAGTGAAGACCACGATGCAGTATTCCATCGACGGAGAAACATGGAGCGACGAGATAGAGGGAGCGTTCCCCGATCAAGTCGGCGTCGATCCCGGCTGGACGGACGAGGAAGACGTGTACGTCAGAATCAATCTCTACACGGACGACACGACCTCGGAAGACGACGAAGGAAACCCGACGGGGCAGACCCCGTTTGTGTTTGCGGTCGAGATGCTTGCTCGCTTTCAGTCTGACATTCTTTCGTCTTCGATTCCGCTGGAGACGGGAATGCAAGTCAAAGGGCTCATAGCCGACGGAGACAACGCGCTATCAGTCTTGAGAGATGCGTGTGAAAATGTCCATGCCGGTTCTACTGGCTATACTGGAGAGGATAAATACGAGTTCTATGTTCAGAACGGCGTGTTGTATCTCGTGTCCGAAATTGGAAGCGACAAGACATCCGAATGTGTTTTCAGAGCCGGTACGAATACCGAAATAGATAGACTGTCAGACGGCGACGAAGAACTTTGCAACGTCCTTATAGCGCGGGGCAAGGGTGACGGGATCAACCGTCTTCAGAGAGAATACAGAGACCATGATTCGATAGCCGAGTATGGAGAGTACCGGAAAGTCGTCGATTTTGACGTTGAAACTCTCGTGGAACTGAATTCGAAAGCGGAAGCGTATCTGGAAGAATACTCGACTCCAATCGTGGCTTTCTCGATACAGGCGATGTTCCCGATAAACGCCGAACCTTCGTACAGTCTGGGCGATTATGTCCGGGTAGTCGATCCGAAGTCTGGCGTGGTCGATACTGTCAGGATCATGCAGGAAACGAGAGAATACACGGACAATGGATTGAAAGTACACCTTGAACTGGGAAGACCAGCCGCAAACCTGAACGACGCTATCGGATGGGAACCACCGTTTAGGCATGTGGAGACTCTGAGACCCGGAGGCCCGTGGTCGAGACCAATCGTTCAGGGCGTAGTCGCCGGTTTCAACAAGCCGAGCAGTCCGAGATGGGAGACTACCGAAGTCCACGTGTCAACAGAACCGGGCTTTGAGATCACCGGCGCGACTCTCGTCAAAACGGCCAAGCAGAACAAGTTCGAGATTCTTGAACTCAAGGGCAATACAAGATACTACGTCAAGTTCGTGAACATAGACATCGACGGCAATAAATCGGAGAGTTCTTCAGAAGTAAGCGCACTGACGCTGTCAAGCAACTTCGGAGAACCCGGCGGCACTACTATCAACAGCGTGAGAATAGATGCGGAAGTCGAAGACGTAGCCGACACCGTGAATGTGTACGTCCGCTGGAAGGGGCTCGTAGGTTCGTACTCCGACTGGTATCTCTTTGACTCATACACCTATGGCGACGGCGAGTATTCCAACATCATAGACGACGCGGAGATCCTTCCACTCATCGGGCAGTCAATGGCGAATCTCTTCATCGACGTTAAGTTCGAGCTGCCGTCGGACGCGGTGGACAAGACAAAACTCAGGTGGTTCACGCTATGGATAAATAACTTCCAGTTTCTTTTCGACTCGGAAGCAGACTTCCAGGACAACATGAGCGAAAACTCTCAGGACGTAGAAATAGGAACGGACATTGCCAGTCCGGGGCTGCCGTACGTAAGACCGGACGACTTCGAGATCACGGGTATCTATATCATGAGCAACTTCATAGAGAAAACCGAGACGGTCATAGTCAATCCACCTGTGGAAAACGGAATCTACGGTGTGCTGATTCATGTCGGTGAAGTCCATTTCCCCGGAGAAGATATAGAGGACGCCGTGCAAGAAGTAATCCACGACAAGAACATAGACCCGACGAAGTATGCCGTGATAATAGGGCAGCCGATCGAAGAAGAACAGCTCGGCGCCGCGTTCATTCAAAGAGGGCCGAGAGTGGCCGAGAAGAAAAGAGACTCGATAGTGTTCGAGTTCTACGGAGAAGCGGAGGGGAGCTGATATGTCGGAGACTTTCACACAGTGGGCGAATGAACCTAGGTACGTAACCGGCACTCCGGGTGCGTTCGCAAACATCTGGCGATGGTACAGGCTAATCTACGTGACCGACGCGAAGAAAATCAGGCTCTCGATATATCACAGGGGCGCGGAGGCTGCGTACTGGGGAGAAATCAGTCACGAATACGCGACTCCTTATTCCGGGTGGGTAAGGTACTTCATAGGCGACAACTCCGTTCAGGAATCCGCGGTCGCCGCCGCTTACGGACTGCCGCATCCGCTCGTCGATCCTGGAGAACGCGATATTCTCTTTCTCGAATGGGAAGATGCTGGCGAGCTGGAGTATTGGGGCAACATTCAGGCTCCGGCTAGGTTGCAAAACATCTATGTCTCGAGGAAGGGCAGCACTCCCGACCCATACGACCCCGGCTGGAGCGGTGCTGTGCCTATCAAGGGCAGGTATCCGTTCTTCGTGTTCGCATACACGCGCGGGAATGAGCTTCCGAGCGTTAACGATACTGAAGTGTTCGGCACGGTGTTCGACGGAGCAGGAGAAAAGGCTGGCGTAATCGTCAGCGCAAAGAGGGTGTGAGAATATGGCATACGATTTTGCGCACGGGAGCGGGACTGCGAACGATCCCTACCAGATATGGACTCAGGCCGACCTTGAGGGGATAGGCCAAAACAATAGCGAGGAACAGCCCAACTATTTTGGAAACTATTTCAAGCAAATGGCGGATCTTGATCTCGTCGATTATGAGTGCAATTCGCTAGTGGTGGTAAATTGCAGCTATGATGGCGATAACCACAAAGTGACAGGACTTGAAGATTTCTTTTTTTATCAACAGATCGGCGGCGTTTTGAAGAATCTCGTTTTTGTTTCTCCGACAATTTCCAAATCGGATACTGGTTTTGATGGTACTGGAATAATCAGCTTTGCCCAGAATTATTTTGATGATGCAGAGATAGAGAATGTTGTTGTTTTAGGTGCAACAATTTCAGGCGAACTTTATGTAGGCGGCATTATTGGGCAAGCAGATTATGTGAATTTTTCGGATTGTTTTGTTCTTGGTTCAAGAGTTTCTGGCCAGCAGTATGTTGGTGGACTTATAGGATTTGCAAGTTCAGACTGTTCTTTTCAAAGATGTATAACTCACGGAGAAGTTGAAGCAACGGACGAAAACAGTTATGCTGGAGGGTTTGCGGGTTATTTGGCAGCCGAAGCCACAAAATGCGGTGCCGAGGTTGACGTCGTCGGGGAAAATTATGTCGGCGGATTTGTGGGCGAGGGAGACAATACTAATATCGAGAATTGCTACGCTCTTGGAAATGTGGTTGGGTATGACTATGTTGGCGGATTTGGGGGAATGTTATAAATGGTGGGGACTAGCGCGGCTGTACTCAATTGCTTTTCGGCGGGAACCGTGACTGCAACCGCAGAAACCCCGGACTATGTGGCTGGTTTCTGCCCATATAACGACGTTCTTACCGAAGACTGCTACTTCGACCACGACAACGCTCCGCTCGACGACGACTACGCGACTCCCAAAACCACAGCCGAGATGAAGACACAATCGACGTTCACAGATTGGGATTTTACAGACGCCTGGAAGCTCGGAGCGTTCACTGGTGGGAACCGAAAGTCAATTACGAACGAAGACGGAGATTACAGCGTGCCTGTGAAGGACGGCGCAATTGATGTCTTTCTCGAACTTGATCCATCAGACGGCTATCCATTCCTTCAATTTGAGACGAAGAAGCGAGTAGCCAAAAGCGGTGCGACTAGATGTGACTGGTACGTCAGGGGAAGAATGCCCGAACCACCACCGACGGAGGGAGTTATGTATTCATGGGGTGCAAATTTTGACGGACAACTAGGCAACGGTTCGAGCGACGATGATCCACACCCTGCTCCGACTCAAGTCGGTTCGGCGATCTGGAAACTTCTGTCCGCCGGCGATTCACACTCTCTAGGAATCAAGTCTGACGGTACGTTGTGGGCTTGGGGAGACAACTACTACGGCCAACTAGGGCTTGGCGATACCACCAACAGAAATGAACCGACTCAAGTCGGAACGTCTAAGTGGCTGTTTATGTCTGCTGGAAATGGTTTTTCTCTCGGTATCAAAGAAAATGGTACACTCTGGGCGTGGGGTTTTAACCAACACGGCGGACTTGGACTCGGAGACGAAACAGATAGAGACGAACCAACTCAAGTCGGCTCGGATACATGGATAGCCATTGCTTGCGGCTATCGTCATGCGCTCGGAATCAAAACAGACGGCTCTCTCTGGAGCTGGGGATATAACAGTGTCGGCCAGCTCGGACTCGGAGACACGACAAAGAGAAATGTGCCGACTCAGATAGGCTCGGCTACGTGGACGGCCATTGCCAGCAGAGAGAATCACTCGCTTGCCCTGAAGTCCGACGGCACACTTTGGAGCTGTGGGTACAACTACTATGGCCAGCTCGGCATAGGAAACTATGACGATAAAAACACGCTTCAACAGATAGGCTCGGATACATGGAAGCTCATTTCCGCCGGTACTCAATTTTCAATATGTATCAAGTCAGACGACACGCTATGGAGCTGGGGAAATAATTGGGCCGGGCAACTAGGAATAGGAGATACTACAAAGAGAAACACACCGCAACAAATAGGTTCCGAAAAGTGGAAGGCAATCTCATGTGGAAGCGATCACGTCATGGCTACTAAACCCGATGACACTCTCTGGGCTTGGGGTGATAACTACATGGGCGAGCTCGGGCTCGGAACTTATGACTATGATGAACACTCCGAGCCGGAGCAAGTCGGCACAGCCGAGTGGATACTCGTTGATGCTGGCGGATATTTCAATCTCGCAATAAAGAAACCATAAGAAACTGACAATCTGGCAGCCCTTCGGGGCTGTTTTTCTCTGGAGGTACAACATGAGTGAAGCGACTGGATATGAGGCAATAGAAAGGAAAGTTGCAGGGAGCAGCTATACGCCGCTTCAGGCATGGGACGATATACGAAAGGCGTTCGAACTTCTGAGAGCGGACGAAAACGGGGCTCTCCTGGTAAAAACTGTCGGGGATATAATCATCGATTCGGTCGAAGTCGATCACGTGAAGCTCGTGGACTCGGACGGACGGACTCTCGTTTTCACAGCGAGCGGCGAGAACAAGACATACGCGAGCGACGGCTCTCTGGTGACTCTCGGGACAACGACCGACGCAGACACGGCGAATACAGTCATCGGCTTGTTGAAAGCCCTGAAAGCCAAAGACTTTGCCACTCAAACAACACTTGCGACGCTAGCGACAGAAGCGAAACTCGAAGCAGCGCGTGCGTTGCTCGAAACGATTTCAGGCTTGGACTTTGCGGAAGAGACTACGCAAGCGGCCATTGACACAGCTCTCGGCGCAACCACTGATGCGGACACGGTGGACACCGTCATCGGCCGGCTGAAAAAGATACTGGCGACTCTCGAAGGCGGAATCACAGTCACCGAAAGCACACCACTGACGAGCATAGGCACGACTGTCGCAGACGGTGATGATGTAGCTCTCGGCAGCACCAGCGACACAGACTCAGACACGACCGTCATCGGCAGGCTTCAGAAAATCATAGCGGATCTCTCTGCGCTTTCAGCTTCGAAAACCCTGGCGGATCTCGAGACCGCCATCGAGGGTGTGACCGATTCCATAGAATCCATGCAATACGGAGGACTTCCAGTCTCCGAGATGCGAACTGATGTGGTTTCTACTACCAGCACCCCGGCCGAAGCAAAAGGCGGAGCAACAGCATGGAGCGGTCAGAGGATCATACATATTCTGAATCAGGGCAGCGTGAACATCGAAGTTCTCACAGATGACGAAGCAACATACGGCCAGATCGTCTTCCCTGGGGACGTCTATCAGGATGTCGTGGATGGAGTGATCTATGTCGTGTCGGCCTCCGCAGGAAGCGCGAGAGTGACTGAAAAGAGGTATGTGTCATCATGATTAAAGTATCTGCGGTTCATCTTGAAGGCAATGTCTATGAGCTGGCCATTAAGGATGTCAACAAAGTCCTGGACAGAAGAAAGGTAATAGCTAAAGACGAGGAAGAAGCGCTGGAATATGGCCAGGTATTTCTGTCCGACTTTTGCGAGAGAACGAAAACAGACCGAGAAAGCGTTGGTCTTTCCGCGAAAAGTGCAATTCCTCTGGGGTTGGTTAACGGGAAACCATACTATGAGACTCTCGAGGACGGTACCCCTGTCTTTGAATGGAGAGATGGGAAACCTGTAATCGGCTATGTGGAATACGCCGTCTTCGGATTTGAAGGTGCTTCTCCGATCGTGGAATATGAAAAAGATAATCCGATCTATCTGATCCGAAGCGCCGAGCCTCCTAAGGAAGAGGTGGTGAAGGATGAGAAGATATAAATCTCTTTCGCGTCAGGAACTCGGAGACTTGAGATCACTGGCAAGAGAAGTGGACATGAAATCATTCGAATATACATTTGCGACAGACGACGGCTCTTCTTCAGTGGCGGTGTACATTCCGAGATTCACTATTCCTAAAGGGGTTGGTTGGGAGAGCGGGGAATTCCCTGGTGACGATCTCCATCTTGGAGGATTCTGGTTCGATAAGTACCAATGTAGCCACAAAGCTGCCACAGACTCTTCTCGGGGTATTGGAACCGGCCCGACGATCACGCCAGGATCCACAACAGACGTAGCGGTTTCGCAGTACAGAAAAGTAGTCTGGACCGACATAGACTGGTATAACGCGAAAACTGCTATCGAGAACAGATACACGGATGGGCGAAAATGGCATATGGTAACTATACGTGAATGGGCCACAATTTGTTTTCTTGCTAGATGGTTGGTAGGAAGCAACCTACGTGGAAACAATTTCTGGGGAAGAGATTATCGTGATCCAGACAGCCCTGAATACTATGGAGAGCTTGACCCCGTTCAGCCAGGTTACAGCGGGTATGCTATTTCCAGAGTTCTCGCCGGAACAGGACCGGATACATGGTTTCACAATGGCAAAAAGAACGGGATCTGGGGAATAGTCGGGAACGTGTACCAGTGGAACGACTTCCTGATAACCGACGGTGTGTGGGACAACAACGGTACACCTGTGTGCGTGATTCCGACCGGATGTGTAGCATATCTGGATGGGGCAATCGGAACAGATGACCCGGTGACGATCACTTATAAAAACTTGTTGAACGGTCCCGGAGCAGCCGGTTTTGCGGTTGGCAGAATAGTTCAGATAGACGTGGAGATCATGACGGTTACGGACGTCGGAGAAAACACCATCACGGTATCAAGAGGGACATCTGGCTCTTCGGTAGTTGCGCATAGCGACTCGACGGCTATCGCAATGCCAGGGGTGGGAATGGTTTTGACTTCGCCAACATCCGCTCCCTACTACTATGCATGGTTCAAGAAACTAAGGGCAGATTACGCCGATTTAGCACTTCCATCAGATGTGTCAGGGTCAGGTGAGTGGCTGGATAGAACGTACTGGCGCCTAAACGCTATCCGTGCGGCCCGCCGGGGCGGGAACTGGGGCAGCGGGTCGAATGCCCGGTCTGGTCTCATCTTGGCCCTGAACAACGGACCCACGAACCGGAGCAGCAGCATCGGGCTGCGGGCTGCTTTGGCAGATGAAGATCTGGAATCTGGGTCCTGAAGGTCTGAAGGACGAGCGATAGCGAGGCAATAGCATGGAACCGTTGAAGATAAAACAGAAGATCGAAGATAGGTGAAAGACAAGATTGCTCGTGTCTGGTCATGTGAACTCAGGCGTTTTGACTCCTGAAGATGTAGAAGACATATAAAAAAACTCAATGCAGAGCCGTCCCTAGTGGGCGGCTTTTCTTTGGTGGTGATGATGTGAAAAAAATCGTCGCAGTCTTTGTCATACTCGCGCTGTGCTGTGTTGCACTTTGCAATCTGATAGACATCTGGAACAAGATACCAAAAGCCGCGAAAGTCGGTGTCGGTGCGTATCTCGCAGCGTGGGCTTGGAACTGGATATTCGAGCCGATAGTGATAGTCGGCGACAATCCGTACGGTGCGTTTTGTTTCGGGCCTGTCATCGCAGTCGATAGATATATCTGGTACGAGTGGGAAACAGCAGACAGAAACTATATGCTGAACCACGAATACACACACTACATCCAGCACGCACTCTTCGGGCCGGTGATGAGTCTGACGTATCCGATTCTATGCTGGTATTCGACATGGAAAACTGGTAATCGGTGGGACGGCAACTACTGGGAGCTGCAAGCGATGGAAGCACCGGACACAGCACCGAGCTGGAAACCGCTGGCCGTGTGGGTGTGGTGAGCATGGACAAAATTCTGCATTTCTTGCTGGCGTTCATGATTGCAATTGCTGTGGGCGGTGTAACTGAGAACTCGACTTTCGGACTCATCGCAGGACTGGTGGCCGGTGTCGGGAAAGAGATACTGGACGCGTTCACTGGTGGCACTGTCGAGCTGCTGGACTTTGTTGCTGCTGCCGGTGGTAGCTTGCTGGCGTTTGTCATCATAAAACTATTCGGGAGGTACTGAAGTGTGGCTTATTTTGTGCATACCCCGCTCGATATTCGCGTCATTCGCAAAGACTTTCCAGATTGGAAAGAGTTGTTCTTGCTGCCACTGGGGGATCTCCACTGGGATAGTCGGTTTTCGAACCACACACTGATAGAACGCAAAGTTCAAGAAATCAAAGACAACGGCTACTATACGCTACTGGTAGGTGACACGTTCGACAAGCTCTTTTTCCACTGGCTGCTGAAAGAACAGCAAGGCGACGATTTGAATACAGCACTCTCGACTGTGGCGCGGCTGCTGAAACCCATTCGAGAGCAGATGCTCTGTATCCTGGACGGGAATCACGAGCGCGGCATGGAGAAGAAAGTCGGTTTCAATATGGCCGAAGCTCTCGCAAGCATTCTCGAAGTGCCGTTCGTTCGTGGGCTGGGCGTTCTCCATCTTCGAGTCGGCAGGTTCAAGAACTCGAAGCGCGAGAATCATCTCGTGTCGTACGCTGGGCTTGTGACTCATGGTTTCGGCGGTGGGCGCACCAAAGGCGCAAAGACGAACAAGGCCGCGGCTCTGGGCGACATGATGGAGAACTGCGACTTTACGATTATGGGACATGTTCACGATCCGAACCTGATACCGACTAGCCGTCTCTGCTACGACGCGCACAACAAAGCAGTGTACGCGCGAGAGATACGCAACGTCGTGCTGTCGTCGTTTCAAGGTTACGGTGGCTATGCACAGCAGATGGTAATGCGACCGTCTCCACAGCTTGAGTATCTGATGCGGTTCGACGGTATGTATAAGAAAATAGAAATTCTCGAAAGGCAGATGTGAGGTGCAGCATGGGAGACAAACTACACAACGCTCAAGAGTGCTACTTTCTCGTGAACCGTGAGCGGTTCAAGCAAGAGTTGGTAGCCGAGATTCAGAAACAAAACGCGAAGCAGGATAAACTCACAGACGAGTTTCAGAAAGAGATTACGAAGCGGATAGATGATTTGGAGAAGGAAGTACGTTCGGGATTCAAGGAATTGAACAACGGCTGGAAGAAAGACTTGATCGACCAGCTAGTGACGTCTCTGACTGGCTACAAGTCGAAGAAACAGCAGATATGGCTGGAGACTATTAAAGTGCTGGGAATTCTCGCTGGTTCTGGTGGCATTATCTGGCTGCTCGTGACGAAGATAGGTGGTGCTGCGTAGTGGGCATAAAGAAAGACTTCATAAACGAGTATCGAGATGACGCTGTTCTAGTTGGCATGGCGTGTGACATCCCGCCTGTTATTCTTCTCGTTCAATCCGCGCTTGAGACGGGCTGGGGCAGATACCATGTCGGCAATAATCTGTTCGGCATCAAGGACGTGCCGTGGATTCCTGGATACATCGAGAAAGAAACTCAAGAAGTATATGATACTGTCTGGAAAACTGAGACACACAGATTCCAGACGTTCAAGTCTCCGCTTGAGAGCATGATAGCTTATGTAGTCAAAATTCGTACTGAATCAAGATATAAGACTGCATGGACATATAGGCATGATCCTATAATGTATTTCCATGAGCTGCAAATAGCGGGGTATGCAACCGATCCGGACTACGCTAACAAGCTAGTACGGATATATCAGACATTCCCGGAGTGGGAGGCGAATAGATGAAGTTCAAGAACATCAAACTAGGCGCCATTGAGTGGGAAGTAAAGTTTGGCGACATACCGGACTACATTGCAGAAGCTCTGGAAACCGAGCCGGAGAATCTGCTCGGAGCGACCGACAAATCTGAGCTGACTATATATATCCGAGACAACCTGAAACCCACAATCGCGAGAACGACGCTGCTGCATGAGCTTGTCTATGCGATGTGCGATTCGTTCAATCTCGGATTCGATGACAACGAACACGAAGAGATAGTCGATGCGATCGCGAAAGCGACGTACAACTTTTTGCACCAGAACCGCATAGCCACAGAGTGGCTAATGAAGGAGGAATAGTATGTGGTGGCTTGGAATAGGTATCGGAGTTGGCTTCGGCTTGCTCATATGGTTTCTGATATGGTTGTGGAAGAGGAATCCGGCAATAAAGATGGATATGTGGCTGTCAATGACGCGAACCGCGTCTGAAGCTGCCGGGGCAATTATTGCAGCGCTGGACAAGGACCCGGACAACGAATCGACTGCTGAGAGATTCGCACGATACGCGGCACTCGCAGTTGCGAACATCGAGCAGAGTTTCAAACACGTCAAAGCCGAGCTTATTGCGGCAGACGGCGACATCACGAAGCTGCACCAGACGATGAAAGACAAAGCCTGGGACTTCGTGGTCGCGCTCGCGAAAGCTGATGATGTGAAGCTGGCCGGCGAAGAAAGGGGAATCATAGGCGGCTTGATCGAAGCTGCCCTGTACTTTCTCCCGAAACCCGGAGCTAATCAAGAACTTGTCGTTATTGAAACCAGAGAACCAGTTGAAAACGATACTAACGGCAGCGGGGATACAGAAGCCGGTGGTGAAGGTGACGGGTTTGAATTTGGATCTGAACAGCCTGAACCTGGCACCCCAGTCATTGCTGATGGTGAGATTACTTGAGTCTGGCAGACTGTCACTGAACGTCGGCGGGAACGACGAGCTCGTAGCCGGTACGCTGGCGTGGAAGCTCGATTTGCCCGTCTCGTTGCACGGCGGAGCTACGTATCCGTGGAAGAACATCGGGAACTTAGATTTCAGAGCAAAGCCCGGCATATTCGCCGGGTTCGAGATACGCTTTTAACCCCTCCCGCAACACGCAACACACCCCTGGCGAAAGCTGGGGGCTTTTTTTGTTGCAAAAGAAGAAGGCCTTCGACTGCTGGTAACAGTGAAGGCCGGTTAATGGAATCTAGTTTGATTCATCAGTTGTTTTAATTATATCACTCTCTGCGATCGTGCGTACCCACGATTATTTAAGCGTTAAATATTCGTGGGTGATTCAGAGCCTTCTTTTTTTTGTTGCCTATCATATGTATCTATTCTTAATCATTCTCTTACTTAATCGTAAATACTAATCCCATGAAACCATGATATAGTATTATCAAGGAAGCACAAAGAGGAGGGAAAAACAGCATGAAAACAGCAGAACAGATACGAGTAACAGCAGAAGACATAAGGTTCGCGCTTGAGACAGCTAAAGACAGACCGCATCTCGTTCTAGTTTATTCCAGACAAAACGACTGGTACGAGAGAAAGGCAAAATTCGAAGTTTTAGAGTCAGACCAAATCATATTCGACCCAGGAACAATTGCAATAGGAAAGAAAGACCACGACATGAACGACCATATCGAAACACTCGTAAGCATAGCGTTCGTGAAACTACTTGAAGACATAACCGAGCAGACAATATAGACCAGGGGAGCGAACAGCTCCCCACATGAAGGAGGGGAAGAGATGAAGAATGTTTGCGTAGCACTCGATGACAGAACTGCGAAGGCATATGATATCTGGTTGGTTCAGAACGGTCTCAAGAAACAGAAGCATCTGGAAACATATATCAAGGAGGTGTGCGGCATGGCAGAGAGGTTTGCGTTTGTGGTAGTGTGGGGAACCGACAGTCTTGAAGGTGTTTGTGAGGAGCTGGGGATAACCGTCGAGGAAGCCGAAAGGTACGAAACCATAGCTCTTCCGCTCGAAGCCGAAAAAGGAGTGACAATCTACAAGAACTACGATGGGCTTCTCGACGAACAAGACAAGAAAGACATCTTCTCAGACCTTCAGGGATATCTCGAACTCGACGAAATTCATTCAGTTAGAAATGCTTGCGTCAGAAGGGGATTGCTGAACGAGCCGACTTTGAAAGAGAAAATCCTCGACGCATGGTACGAGCAAGACTTCAGCAAGACAGCAGACGAACTTCTCGCAGCTGCCGATGTGTGGAAGAACGGAAGCATCGACGGATGTTTGGTGTGGGACACCGAGAAAGACGAACTCTCGGTAGTCAAGGAATCGGCTTCGACACGCACGCCGAGCTTCATCTATCTGTTTCGGTTGTCTGGAAACGACAAGCCGGACATCGACGAAGAAGAACTGTTTTTTGACCTCAAAGAGCTTGACATCGAAGACGTTCTCGAAAAAGCAATAGACTATTTCTGAGTTTCCCTAGCCTCCCTAGCCTCCCTTCGGGGAGGCTTTCTTTTTCACCCCACAGGATCGCTCAGGTTGAAAGATTGTGTGTCGGGGTATGTATTTGTACCTCACGCTGGAGATCTTTCAACCTGGGGCGTTTTGCGAGGTCATCGGATTTTGGGAGTCGGTACAGTCAACGACTGGCCGTCCCGTGGGGCTGCCACTCTCCAATCCCCGGTTCTTAAATCATAGTCGAAAATAGTCACTTTTTGCCAAGTTGTGCCAAATTGTTAGAAATCTATGCGCAACTATACGAAACTAGGCGCAATCAGGAGAAACATATAGAAAGAAGTCTATAATCGCGCCTATTTGTGCATAGTTGTCTATTATCAACTTTTCATTACTTGACGTAAATGAGTAGAATGTAATTGTAACGATCTTTGAAAATCAGCATAGCTCCGAAGGCCGCCCGTGGAATCCAGGCGCAGAGAAGCAAACGGACAGGGCTATGCGTTATTAAGTTTCTTTTCTTCAGAGCCGGAAGGTTGTGAAGAAAACAAACTTTGAAAGGAGTGATAGAAAGTGGAACCAACCTACATGGTAAGCGTCACCGAGTATTCAAAGCGGCACGGGATAGATAGAAGTCTGTTGAGCGGAATCATAGCGCACTATCAGATCAAACCCGACGCCATGCACGGCAAAGCAAAACTCTTCAAACCAGAGCGCCTGAGAGAGATTCTTCGGAATCTTGACGGCGCTTTCCGACACGACACCTCCTTGTAATCGACTCGGTTAGCAAAGAAACCCCCTTTTCGCTGGCAGCATGAGACCCTGCCAGCCTTTTTCGCACGAGAAAGTGAACATATATGTTAAGTATCCAATTGGGAGGGAAGGAAATGAAGAATATCGAAGTGAAGTTTGGTGTCGGCGACACCGTGTATCATTCGGCCAAAGCCGAAGCCGGTGTCATCGAAAGAATGACGGTAGAAATGATTAAGGTTACTGCTCGCGGGGTAGAGTACGTCGTTGGTTCGCCGTTCGTGACCATAGATGGACACTTCTTCTCGGAAGAAGTTCTTCTCACGGAAGGAGAAGCCATTGAACAGGCTATCTTCTACCACGAGATGAAGGCGTTTGGACTCCGCGAGGACGCGAAGAAAAAGAAGCAAGCGGAGTTCGACAACGCCCAGTCCGACGAGGGCTGGAAGAAAGAGAGAGTTCCAGACACGCACTGATTCTTTCTCACTGCCAGTCATCGCGGCTGGCAGTCGGAAGCAATCAGCACCCAAATCCCATTACGAAAGGTAGGTGAAACACCTCCAAAGCAATATGGCAGCTCAGGGTTTCCTAATGAGCTTCCCTGAGCATCTAGTTAGAGGACGTTACGCGACGGCGGCTGGAATGTGTCCAGCGCCGTCTTTTTAGGGAGGTGAGGTATGAAAGTTCTGGTGGCCTGCGAATGTAGCGGCGCTGTTAGGGATGCGTTCCGAGAAAAGGGGCATGATGCTTATAGCTGTGACATTCTTCCGTCTGACCAGCCCTCTCCGTATCACTTCCAGATGCACGTTGAGCTTCTTCTCCATTGCAACTGGGATATGGTGATCGCCTTTCCACCCTGTACTCATCTATCAGTTAGCGGCGCAAGATACTGGAAGGAAAAACAGAATGACGGGAGGCAGCAAAGAGCTATCGACTTCTTCTTAATGTTTGCCAATCTTCGCCACGTGCCAAAAGTTGCTATCGAAAATCCAATCGGCATAATTTCCACTTTCTGGAGAAAGCCGGATCAAATCATCCAACCATGGCAATTCGGACATCCCGAATCGAAAGCAACGTGTCTGTGGTTGAAGAATCTTCCAAAGCTACAATCAACAAACATACTCCGAAAACCCGAATCAGGTCACTGGAACAATCAAACGAAGTCAGGGCAAAACAAACTAGCTCCATCGAAAGATAGAGCGAAGATACGAAGCAGGACTTATCAAGGCATAGCAAAAGCTATGGCCGAGCAATGGGGGGGGTGATGCGGCATGAAGAAAATCAGAACGATCAGACGCATCGTGAAGGTCGCGAAAGCGGCCAAAAAACTTACCGAGGGAGGCAAGAGATGAAGAGGGAGAGACCGTACCACGAGATCATCAGCAACGAGTACCCGCTGTACGAAGGTTCGAGCACCCAGGAAGCAATGAAGGTCTGGGAGGACGCGATCGCCGAACAGCTCGACGTCCAGTGGTACATAAACGGCGTTCGTTACAAGGTTAGCGGAAAGCCTTCGAGAGTTGCGGTATGAGTGGAAGAATCGAGGAACTCAAGGACGAAATCAAGGACCTTATCAAGAGACAGGAAGCCGTGAAAGATCCTGTGGAGAAGATGGTTTATAGGGATCTCATAGCCGAGAAGGGCGCGGAACTGGAAGACCTGGAGCGGGAGTTCGGAGAACTGGCCCGCCAGTACGTATGAAAAAAGCCGCTCGGCAAAGCGGCTCGAAACCTGAATATTCACAAGAAGTATAACACGAGGTGATCTACATGAGCAACGCGATAGTCAAGAACGGCAAGATCGGCCTCAAGTCCAGCATCAGCGAGTATCAGAAGTGCAAGCAGATACCCGGCGGATACTGGAGCGGAAAGGCGAAGAGATGGATCTACCCGGCCACGCCGGCCACGGCAAAGAGAATCCACGAACAGTTCAAGGAAGACCTTTCATACGACCTCGACTTTATGAACCTCCTCAAGGCAGCCGATGCGGTAGTCAGGAACCAGTCGTTCAAAGACGCGAACGATCTACCCGATGTGCCGGTGTCGTTCACGAAGGCGTGGAGACACCAGAAACAGGCGTTCTGGTTCGCAAAGGATCTCAGGGCGGCGATGCTGGCCATGAGCATGGGTACCGGAAAGTCGAAGGTGGCCGTGGACCTGGTGGTCAATCGGAACCACAAGAAGACGCTAATAGTGTGCCCGAAGTCGGTCGGGGCAGTCTGGCCAGATCAGTTCAAGATACACAGCCCGCAGACGAGAGATATTGTCTGTCTTGACCTGACGAGCGAGAAAGGAACGGTCGAGAAGAAGACGATCAAGGCCGGAGAGTTTCTCGAGCTGGCAAGAATCAAGGGACAACAAGCGGTAGTAATTACGAACTACGATTCTCTCTGGCGGAAACCGTTCGGCGAATGGGCGATGAAACAGGAGTTCGACCTCGTGATTCTCGACGAGTCGCATAGGATTAAGACCCCGGGATCTCAGGTCGGGAAGTTCGCGGCCAAGCTCGGCAGGACCGCGAAGTATAGGCTGGCCTTGACCGGAACACCCATGCCCCACAGCCCGATGGACATCTATTCTCAGTATCGCTTTCTCGATTCCGGGATCTTCGGCACTTCGTTTGTAGCGTTCAAGAGACGATACGCGTTGATGGGAGGTTTTCAGGGCCACGAAGTCATCGGCTGGCAGAACGAAGATGAGATGAACAGAAAGTTCTACTCCATCGCGTATAAGGCCGACAAATCGGTGATCCAACTCCCGGAGTACATGGACGTTTACAGGAAGGCCGAGCTTACACCCAAAGCGATGAAAACTTACCGGGAATTGGAAGAAATATTCTGGGCAGATGTAGGGAAGGGAGAAGTCACCGCGGCGAACGCTTTGACCAGACTTCTGAGACTTCAGCAGGTCACTTCGGGGTATGTGAGAACCGACGAGAAAGAAGAAGTGGAGATTGACACGAGCAAGGCAGATCTTCTGGCAGACATTATCGAGGACATTGAGATCGAAGAACCAGTCGCGGTGTTCGCGAGATTCCGGCACGACATCACGACGATCAAGAAGACTTTTGAGAAGGCCGGGAGGTCCTGTGCGGAGCTGTCGGGATCGGCAAATGAACTGAAAGACTGGCAGGACGGAAAGTACAACTCGATCGTGGTTCAGATTCAGTCCGGCGGTCTGGGGATCTCACTTGTCCGTGCGAGGTACTGCGTTTATTACTCGCTCGGATTCAGTCTCGGAGACTACGAGCAGTCGAGGGCGAGAATTCACAGACCGGGGCAAGAGAGAGAGGTCGTCTATATCCATCTGCTTATGAAAGACACGATAGACGAGAAGGTGTACGGAGCATTGAAAAAGAAGAGAGATGTTGTGCGAAGCATTCTCGACAGGGAGGAATAGACATGAATATGACGAAAGTCAAGCAGTATGTGAACCTGCACGCGAAAAAGACGAAACTCGAAGCCGAGCTCGCAAGTGTGAAGGAAAAGTTGAGCGAACTCGAGCCGTTCGTGCTCGAGCAGTTCGAGAAAGCGGGGATTCAGAACATGAAGGTCGGGGATTGGAAGCCTTATGTCCACAGCCAGATCTGGGCCTCGGTCGACAAGAGCAATCCCCGGGCGATGGAGATCCTGAAAGCCAACGGTCTTGCGGATCTTGTGAATGAGACCGTGAACAGTCAGAGTCTTTCGGCGTTTGTCAGGGAGCAGGTTAAGCTCTTTGAAGATGCCGACTCAAAGGCCCTGGAAGAAATACTCAAGGAAGCATTGCCCGAAGAACTTTTGAATGTGTTGAAAGTATCCGAAAAAACAAGCCTTCGCGTTGTGAAGGCGTAGGGAGGAATGAGAATGAGTAAGAAAGAAACCGCTATTGAAGTTGCTGAGAGTCCGTATCTGGTTCTGAAGAATGGTTCAAACATCGTCGAGGTAGTCGAGGAGAATCTCGGGGCCGAGGGCGTATCCGCTTACGATCTCGACCGCGTGAAGATTCCCGCCGGAGGTGCTACCGCTTTTGAGGTCCCCACACTTGATGGCGAAGAGAGTGTGAAGGACATCGAGGGTATCATCATCTACTGGAAGACTGCCCGCGCATACTGGCCTGAGAAGTTCAATGGCGAGAACAACCCGCCACAGTGCAGTTCGGTGGATGGAGAAGTCGGTCAGGGAACACCCGGGGGCTACTGTGCGAAGTGCCCGCTTGCTCAGTTCGGTTCGGCAGACAACGGCAAGGGTCAGGCGTGTAAGCAGATGAGACAGATGTTCATTGTACGTGAGAACGACATTCTGCCCCTGGTCATCACTCTGCCGCCCACTTCGATCAAGCCCGCAAAGCAGTATTTTATGAGACTTGCCAGCAAGGGCATTAAGTACGCTCATGTTGTCTCCAGAATCTCTCTTGAAAAGGCGAAGAGTGCGGACGGTATCACATACTCGAAGGCTGTGTTCTCTCTCGTGAAGCAGCTCGAACCTGAGATCTGCGAGAAGATAGACACTTTCACCGAGTCAATTAGACCGATGCTCGAGACCGTGGCGGTAGAGAACGGCGAAGCCCCGGACTGGGACAACTGAATCGAAGGGGAGGGGATGAAAGGGGCGTGCTTCAATGCACGCCCCATCTTTGAAGGAGTGATTCTATGACCGAGTTTTTGCAAGAACTTTGGGGCTTCAAGCCGGAGAATCTTAATATCCTGATCTGGCAGAAGAAGGGCAAGAAGTCGTACTGGTTCACAGATATAGGCAAGATCGCGAACTACCTTGAAAAGAACAAGGATCAATCAGATATATATATGGGCGTGGGTCTCAGCTCAAAGGACTATGGTCTCAAGAACCGCTGCCCCGCGAATGAGATAGCGGGTATCACTGGGTTCTGGGCCGACATAGATATTCTCGACGAGGTTCACAAGAAGGAGAACCTCCCCGCCTCGCTAGAAGAGGCAAAGAGTCTTTTTCCCGAGCCCCCCACGTGCGTAATCCATTCGGGTCATGGCATACAAGCGTGGTGGTTGTTTCGAGAACCGTGGATCTTCGAGAACGAAGACGAAAGATTCAAAGCTCAGGCGATGTGTCAAGCCTGGCACCACAGGCTGTTGGAAAGGGCGACCGCCCGGGGCTGGGTGATCGACGCGACATTCGACCTGTCGAGGATTCTGAGAATCCCCGGAACGAAGAATCTCAAAGATCCGAAAGACGTTCGAGACGTGGAGCTGATCGAGCAAGAATGGACTACGAGGTACGAGCCGGAAGATCTGGTCCCCGCGATCGTGGTCGAGAAGAAGGAAAGAGTCGAGGCGGAGATCGGGAGGATCGCACTGCGGCCCGACGCCGCGCCGCCCACGGAGAAGTGGGAGGCCCTGATGAGCGCCGAGCCGAAATTCAAGAAATCGTGGAACCACGACAGAAAGGATCTCTCGGACCAGTCGCCCAGTTCTTACGATTTTAGTCTTGCCTCGATCGCGTTTCAGGCCGACTGGACGGACCAGGAGATCGTGGATCTTCTCATCGCCCACAGAAGGAAACACAAGGCAGATCTGAAGTTGCGAAAGGACTACTATCTCAGGACGCTTGAAAAGTTGAAGCTGGAAAGGAAGCACCAGGAAAAAATCAACGAGGCTCTGGAAACGCACAGCAAAAGAGCCACGGAAATAAAGGTTGCACTCGCGAACGCCAAAGTCACATTGATCGAAGCGGAGAACAACGGCGCGAGCCTTGAGCGTGAAGAGATACTCAAAGAACTGGAAAAGATTCTCGGCGTAAGAATCGAGAAGCTCCAGAAGTTCCTCTCCGAGCCTCCGTCGTACCGGCTTCAGACTCTGGCCACGAATATCAGCATCGAATCGGCCGGAGACATCATCTCGCAAACGAAATTCAGAATCAAGATCGCCGACGCTACCGGGGTCGTGATTCGACCGTTCAAGAAGGAAGAATGGTCGGACATCGCGCAGTTGATCCTAAACGCCTGCGAAGAGATCGAGGTCGGTGAGGAGTCCACAGAGGCAGGATTCATAAACAGCCTACTAAGAAAATACCTGCACAGGAACACGAACTTAGTTTCGTTGCAGTCGGTGGAAGAGTACGGAGAGAAGATCCAGGAAGAGGGCTTTCCCTTTTCCCTAGAGGGCTACACGTACATTTCACTGTCGGAGGTGCGGAAATTCATCCGCGTAACCAGCGGTGACGTACTAACGACCAAGCAGGTGGGTAAGCTGTTGAGAATAGCGGGGTGGAGCAACTGTGTAATCAACGTAAAGGTCGATGAAAAGAAGACTTCACGCTCTCTGTTCAAGAAAAAAATCGAGCCTTCTGAAGTTTAATAACAACCCCTCTATATAGGGATTTTTTTCATTGATTTTTATTTTACTCATGATTTAGTTCCAGATCGTTAGTATAGTTAGTAACCCCCATCAATAGCCAAACACAGATTAGGGGAATGGTTAGGAATGGTTAGGAATGGTTATTCTGACGGTTCGACTGAAATAATGGAGCTGTTATTGATTAAAAGCCACTCGCACACAATAAAACAAAGAAAATTAGTATCTATTACTTACCAACGTGTCATATAACCGACCATAAAACGCCGATTTGATGTAACTGATTTTACTACCCCGTGACAAATGTTACTGATTCGCGGCTGATGCAATGTAGTTTTAAGAAAAGGAGGTGATGTACTGTGGGCCAGGAATACAGAGTTTTCGGTCCTCCCGGGACGGGAAAGACCACGTATCTGAGTCGTCAAATTGAGAAAGCTGCCGGTGAATATAACGGCTCGGTGATAGTTTCTTCTTTCACAAGAGCCGCTGCCGTGGAGTTGGTTCAAAGAAAACTGCCGGTATCGCGCGAGAGTATCGGGACTCTCCACGCTCTATGTTATCGGGCGCTGGGCCGACCGAAAATAGCGGAACTTTTCACGGAGGATTTCAACACGGAGCATCCGGGGTACAAGATCAGCCAGAGAGGGACGGCGATGGAGGATATAGAGGCCGCGAAATCGAAGACGCAGGGCGATGAGATTTTCGCACAGATGCAGATCAAGCGCGCGCGAATGATACCGAAAAGCGTCTGGCCCGAGACTCTTCTCGACTTCTCGCGAGTGTGGGAGGGCTGGAAAGAAGAAAACGGATACATGGATTTCACGGACTTGATCGAGGAAGCCATCAGGTCCGTACCTGTGGCTCCTCAATCTCCCGCGGTAGGTTTCTTCGACGAGGTCCAGGACTTCACGCCCGTACAATTGAAGCTCGTGAGACAGTGGGTGTCCCACATGGATTTTGCTATCTTGGCCGGAGATGACGATCAGTGTATATACTCTTTCGCTGGCGCTTCACCCGAGGCGTTCCTTGAACCCGAGCTTCCACAAGAATACGTCAGGGTGTTGAACCAGTCGTGGAGACTCCCCAGAACGATTCAGGAGTACGCGGACTCGTGGATTCGCAAAGTCGCTGTCAGATACCCGAAGCAATACAGGCCCAAAGATTCCGAAGGTTTCGTGACTTTGTTTGACGCGAAATGGAAGAATCCTGAATTGTATATCCGTGAAATAGAACGGTATATACAGGGGGGTAAGACTGTGATGATCCTCGCTACGTGTTCATACATGCTAGACCCTCTGAAGAAGATTCTCAAAGAAGCTGCTATCCCATTTCACAATCCGTACCGCAAAAGCCGTGGAGACTGGAACCCATTAGGAAAAAGAAACGGCGTGTCGATGGTCGAGAGGATCATGGCCTTCCTTCTCCCCAGCTTCGAGGCGTGGGGCGAGCAGTCGCGCTGGTGGAGGTTGGACGACCTAAAGAAATGGATCATGGTTCTCAACTCCGCCGGGGTCCTCCAGCGCGGCGCGAAAAAGGCTTTGCTCGAGAAGCTCGAGAAGCTCGAGAAGCTCGAGACCACAGAGGACGATTCCTTCGAGTTCGGCGCGAACATCATAGACGCCGAGTTCGAGTTCGGTGCGAACGAGAAGGAGGATCCCGCAATCGGCGTGGAAGAGATTCTCTCGCAGTTCGAGCCGGAGGCTCGAAGGAGGGCCGAGGCTTCGGACCTGGACTGGTTCTACCACAATCTCTTGCCCGCAAAGAAGAAGATAGCGCAGTACCCCGTTTCCATCGTCCAGAAACACGGAGCAAGGGCGCTGGTGGAGAAGCCGCGACTAATTGTGGGGACGATTCACAGCGTAAAGGGCGGCGAGGCGGATATAGTCTATCTCTTCCCCGATCTCTCGCAGGAGGCGTACCGCAACGCGATGACCGACCGCGCAGCGAGAGACAGTATCAGACGGCAGATGTACGTAGGTATGACAAGAGCGAAAGAAGGGCTCTATATCTGTGAACCCTCAGATATGTGCCACGCGAAGTTTTCATAGGAGGTAGTATGAGCGAAAAGTCGATAGTCAACTCGATACTGAAGTACCTGAACTCGCTTCCACAGTGCCGCGCCGAGAAGACCTGGGGCGGCGGGTACGGAAATGCCGGGAAACCAGACATCACAGGGTGCCTGAACGGACGTCGCTTTGAACTGGAAGTCAAGGTTCCCGGGGGCAAACCGACCCCGCTTCAAAAAGTCACGCTCGAGCAGTGGAAAGAGGCGGGCGCGATTGTGGCTGTGGTTCACAGTGTCGATGAGGTGAAAGAGATTATGAAGGAGGCCGAGGCAAAATGCGAGAAATGATCGACTTCAACGGTGAGAAGCTGAGGATTCTGAGAGAGGAGAAGTGTCTGACGCAACGCGAACTGGCTTCTCGCGCGGGAGTTACGCAAGTATATCTATCCAAGATGGAATGCAACCACCTCGTCCCAAGACGGGCCATGTGCGAGAAGCTGGCATGGGTTCTTCGCGTCGATCCCGATGAGTTTTTCGGACCCGCTGACGAGACGCTCGACGACATAGAAAATTACACCCGGATGTTCGAGAAAGTCCGGGCTATGGGAGGGAGATGAACTGATGAAACCCAGGCGAACCAGCGCGAAATCGAGGGTCGGAGACGTGGCAGCTTTCAGAATCGTCCGGGAGTTCAAGGCAGGCCCGGAAGGGAAGACCGAACTGGTAGATGTCACAGAGAAGATCTATTATCTGGGGGTCGTGGACTCCGTTAGCAAGAAGGGCAAAGCTCTTTCGATCAGAGCCGGAGAGGATTTTTACCCGGACCAGGGCGGCTTCAATTACTTCGTCCCACGGGAGAACCTTGATTATGACGGAGTTCTCAAAGCTCTTGATTCTCAAGAGAGATACAAGAAGTGGACGCTAGAAGAAATACGGGCCTTTCTGAGCCCGTTTCTGAGGTGAGGAGATGACTATGGAGAATACAGAACTGCAAGCAATAGAAGATTCGAAGCTGCTTAAACGCGGCACGAAAGTCATCCACAACGGTCAGAAGTGCGTTGTGCTGAACTTCAGGCACAACGGGAAGGGCTACGAATATTTCCTGAGCGACAGAAAGTGGGTGAAGAGACATCAGGTTAGGAGGGTGAGGTGAGTCTCAAGGTTGGTAGCCTTTTCTCTGGCATCGGCGGTTTTGACCTTGGGCTTGAACGCGCTGGAATGACGGTCAAGTGGCAGGTCGAGATAGACGAGTTCTGCAATCGGGTTCTCGCAAAGTACTGGCCCAACGTGAAGAGATACAGAGATATAAAGGCAATCGGAGGTGAAGAACTTGAGCCAGTTGACGTTATTTGCGGCGGATTCCCGTGTCAACCGTTCTCGGCAGCCGGGAAGCGCAGAAGCAAGCAAGACGACCGTTATCTCTGGCCAGAGATGCTTAGAGTTATCAGCACCGTCAGGCCAACTTGGGTTATTGGTGAGAACGTTGCTGGAATCATCAGTCTGGCGCTCGACGATGTGCTTGCTGACTTGGAAAATGAAGGCTACTCCTGCGAGACGCTGGTTATTCCAGCTTGTGCCGTTAACGCTCCGCACAGACGAGATAGAGTCTGGATTCTTGCCCACCGCAACAGCGAACGGCAACTGCAACCGGAAGGGGCTCAGCAAGAACAGCGGCGACGGACTCTCGACGGCTCTAAACAAATTTCTGCCGTCACCGACTGCGAACACAGGAAAGAATCTGAGTTCAGGAATCAACTGGGACAAGCGAGAAGAGAAAAGCCATCTGGATGGTGTCTGGATGAATCGCTTTGGCAAGAAACATGGATACAAGCTGCAACCAGAATTTGTCGAATGGATGATGGGATACCCGGAAGGGTGGACAGAGCTAAACGACTGAAAGCACTCGGCAATGCGGTAGTGCCGCAGATAGTAGAGATTATCGGGAAGGCGATTATGGAGATTGAAGGGAGGTTGAGAAATGAGCAACAACACTAAAATCGAATGGGCCGACGCGACATGGAACCAGATGCCGGAGGCTATTAGATGACAACAACAATCAAACCAAGCGGCATACCGATGTTTTGCTATTGCGTGGGTTGCAGAAAAAAGATATTCGACCTCTCGGTATTATTGTCGTTTGAGCATAAGGGTATTTTGTGCTATGGCTGCTGGTACAAAAAGAAAATGGAGGTGCAGAGATGACTCTAAGAGACTTTGAACAGCACGTTGTTAGATGTTGTGTTGTAAAGAAAGAGTTTTCGGCGAAAAAACACATAATGGAAGCGATTTCAGGCCTTGCCATTAAAGCCAATAAGTTACGTGACTATTTAGACTTGACTTCTGATTATGGTACAGAAGGCATATTAAACGTGGTTTCTGATTATGAAAAGAAGGCAATAAGGGAGGCTCTAGGCGAGGTTCTGTTCGATTTCGTCTATCTGTACGAAACTCTCGGAATACCAATAGAGGAAATCATGGACGCAACTGAAGGAGGAATGAAATGACTGAAGACATCACAGTGAAAGTCATACGGCACAACCCGAAAGACCCTTCCCTGTACATCACCGGTGACATGGCCGATGCGTTGAGGGTGTTCAACGAGAGAGTGGCGGCACATTCGCAAACCGGCAGGCTCGTCGTTACGAAAATCGAGCTGTGGGTTGGAGACAGACTCGTGAAGTATGCTGACAAAGACGGCGTGTTTGACGTGAAATACACCAAAGCTGGTGTGTATCAGGGTGTTGAGGAGGATGCTGAATGAGCGGACAACAAAACAGGATAAAAAGAGAGTTCATCAAGAAATACGGTCTGAAGAAAAACCGGAGTTCAATCTGCATAGCAAGAATAAACGGTGAGAGATGCGCATTGCCACCGCACCTTCACACATACAAAGGAGCGGATCATACATCATTGTGGAATAAAGACGGAAAGCCGGTGTGTTTTGTTTCGCAACCATACAAAGAGGCTTTTGAATCTCCTGAACATCAGGCAGCACTTGCAAAAGTTGAGGAACTTGGTTACTTTGTTCGTGTTGATCCGCTTGGTTCGTGGCACTATCCTGGCAAAACTGTGTTGATTGAGATTTGGAAGGATAAAGAAACCTATGAGTCGATTAAGGAGGCCGTGGAATGAGCGACAAGATCCAGGGTTTCAACCCCAACGTAGTTGACGAGATCCGCACGGTCTTCGATTCAGAAAAAGAGATCGACAGGATAGACATCGAAGATCTCTTCATCGCTATCGACTACTGGCGGCGAGGCCAGCAGAAAGAACACGAGCTGGTAATCCAGGCTTTCAACGCCCAGAAACTCAGCTTCTTTGTGTACCAGTTGAAGTCTGAGCGGACGATGAACACCTCGCTTTCGCTGAAAGACCAGCTTAATAACTACGTATTCGGCCTTGTTGGTGAAGTCGGTGAGGTCGTGGATCTCCTGAAGAAGTTCTTCTACCACGGCCACGAGGTAGATTCCGAAAGACTCGAGGGCGAGCTTGGAGATATTCTGTGGTACGTCTCTGCGGTTGCTTCTCTGTTCAACATCAATCTTCAGGAGATCGCCCAGGGGAACGTCGAGAAGTTGGAAAGACGGTATCCAGAAGGGTTCAGTTCAGAAGCGAGTATAGGAAGGGAGGGAACGAAATGAACGATCAAGAAATTCGGGATCTGTCAGAAATTCTGGAACTTTATGAGAATTTGTCGGCAAACCAGAACCGCACCCAGGATGAGCAAGACAATCTCGATATGGCCGAGTATATCCTCATTCAGTCAACGAAGCCTCTCCTGGAAGAGGTGAAGAGATTGAAGTTCGCAAGGTGCAAGAACTGCGAATGGTTC
>Ga0334885_1001411_pt1 | contig 29631 bp, 30 predicted proteins | sample GraSluR1_MG_8_FD_207233 | JGI IMG/M metagenome (GOLD analysis project Ga0334885, IMG submission 207233) | Sludge microbial communities from methane-producing bioreactor in Wageningen University, Netherlands - Granular Sludge_31_05-R1 | ecosystem: Engineered > Bioreactor > Anaerobic >...
GCGTCATCGTGTTCGTCCGGACGAAGAACGAGACCGAGACGCTGGCCGAGAAGCTGCGAGCCCGCGGCTATTCCGCGGCGGCGATCAACGGCGACATCCCGCAGGCCATGCGAGAGCGGACGATCGGTCAGCTCAAGGACGGCACCCTCGATATCCTCGTCGCCACCGATGTCGCGGCTCGTGGCCTGGATGTGGACCGGATCAGCCACGTGATCAACTTCGACATCCCCACCGACACCGAGTCGTATGTGCACCGCATCGGACGCACCGGCCGCGCCGGACGCAGTGGGGACGCGATCAGCTTCATCACCCCGCGCGAGCGCTACCTGCTCAAGCACATCGAGCGGGCCACCCGTCAGCAGCCCGAGCAGATGCAGCTGCCCACCACCGAGGACGTCAACAGCACCCGGCTGGCCCGTTTCGATGACGCCATCACCGCCGCGCTGGCGGAGACCTCGCGGATCGAGGCCTTCCGCGACATCATCGCCCACTACATGCGCCACAACGACGTGCCGGAGGCCGATGTGGCCGCGGCGCTGGCGGTGGTGGCTCAGGGCGAGACGCCGCTGCTGCTCGATCCTGCCAACGATCCGCTGGCCCGGCCGGCCGGCCGTGACCGCAAGCAGCGCGACGACCGCGACGACGACCGTTCCCGCGGACGTGGCTCCGACGACCGCTCGCGCGACCATCGTTCGCGCGGTGACTACGCCCCTTACCGCATCGAGGTCGGTCATCACCAGCGGGTCAGCCCCGGCCAGATCGTCGGTGCGCTGGCAAACGAGGGCGGACTGAACCGCGAGGACTTCGGCGCGATCACGATTCGTCCGGACTTCTCGATCGTCGAGCTGCCCGCCGATCTCGACCGCTCGGTGCTCGACCGGCTGCGCGATACCCAGATCGCCGGCAAGTACATCGAGATCAAGCCGGACCGCTTCGCGCAGAACCACAACAAGGGCACCAACCGGGGTGGCCGGGGCCCGCGTCAGGCCGACCCGGCCCGGGGCAAGCGTCCCTACCGGAAGCCGCGCTACTAGGCACAATCGTCGGCTGCCGGTGAGACCAGCCCGGCCGCCGTGGCGCCCGGCCAAGCGCGACACGACCTGTTGATGACTAGGGTGGACGCAAGACTTCCGCGGGCATAGGCATCCGCCGCCGGACGAGGAGGACTGATGGCAGCCAAGAAGACCCAGACCATCCAGGTCGGCGAAGTGACGCTCGCCGTGTCCAACCTCGACAAGGTCATGTACCCGCAGACGGGCACCACCAAGGGCGAGGTCATCGACTACTACCTCAAGATCGCCTCGGTGCTGGTACCGCAGGCGGCCTGGCGGCCGGCCACCCGCAAGCGGTGGGTGGACGGGGTCGGCACCCCTGACAAGCCCGGACAGGTCTTCTTCCGCAAGGACATCGAGGACGGCGCCCCCGGCTGGGTGCCGACCGGTCAGATCGTCCACAAGGAGCGCACGAACGTCTATCCGCTGGCCAACAACGCGGCGGTGCTGGCCTGGTTCGCGCAGCTGGCCGCCCTGGAGATCCATGTGCCGCAGTGGCGCTTCGGCGACGACGGCGCGCCGCGCAACCCGGATCGCATGGTCATCGACCTCGACCCCGGCCCCGAGGCCGGGCTGCCGCAGTGCGTCGAGGTAGCCCAGGCGATCCGCGAGATCTTCCAGGGCATGAAGCTGGACGCTGTACCGGTCACCTCCGGCTCGAAGGGCATTCATCTCTATGCCCCGCTGGACGGCCGGACGACCACCGAGGAGGCCTCGGCGGTGGCCAAGCAGCTCGCCTTGTCGCTCGAGGAGACCATGCCGAACCTGGTCGTGGCGACCCAGCGGAAGACTCTGCGCGAGGGGCGGGTGCTGATCGACTGGTCGCAGAACAATGGCGCGAAGACGACGATCTGCCCCTACTCGCTGCGCGGTCGCATGCATCCGACGGTGGCCGCGCCCCGCACCTGGGACGAACTCGAGCAGCCGAACCTGGCCCAGCTCGACTACCGGGAGGTGCTGGAACGGGTCGCCGCCGGCATCAATCCGATCGCGGATCAGGGCTGGGTGTTCGATCAGGCTCCCGGCAGCACCGACAAGCTGACCCGCTACCGCGAGAAGCGCGACGCCGACGCCACCCCGGAGCCAGTACCGGCCGAGCCTGGTGAGGGCGAGGACAGGCGGGCGGGCGATACGAGCAGCCCGGCGGATCAGAAGGGCGGCCCGGCAGACAGCAGCAGCTCGACGGACCAGAAGAGCGCCGCGGCAACGGCCAGCGGTGCCCCGACCTTCGTCATCCAAGAGCATCATGCGCACCGCCTGCACTGGGATTTCCGCCTGGAACGCGACGGCGTGCTGGTGTCGTGGGCGGTGCCGAAGGGGCCGCCACTGGCCCCCGACGATCACCGGCTGGCCGTGCAGACCGAAGACCACCCCCTCGAATACGGCAGCTTCGAGGGGATCATCCCGAAGGGCCAGTACGGCGGCGGTTCGGTCACCATCTGGGACGCCGGCACCATCGAGGTGGAGAAGTGGCGCGACGACGAGATCATCGTCGTGCTGCACGGACGAAAGACCGGCGGCCTGGGCGGGATTCCGCGCCGCTACGTGCTGATCCGCACCCAGGGGCAGGGCGAGAAGTCCCATTGGCTGCTGATCTTCAAGAAGGACCAGCCCGGTTCGTCCCCGGATGCTGGCTCGTCCCCGGAGGCCGGTTCATCCCCAGAGGCCGGCTCATCCCCCGAGACCGGTACATCCCACCAGCCCGCACCGCCTGACCAGCCCGCACCGCCCGACCAACCTGACGCGTCCCCGCAGCCCCACCAGCCCGACTCGTCCAACCAGCCCAGCTCGTCCCACCAACCCGACGCGTCCCCGCAGCCTCCGCCTCCCGACCGGCTCCCGGCCCCCATGCTGGCCAGCCTCGGTTCACCGTCCGACCTGCACGACCCGCAACAGTGGGCGCTGGAGATGAAGTGGGACGGGGTACGCGCGATCTGCGCGGTCGCCGGCGGCCGCGTCCGGCTGGTCTCACGCAACGGCAACGACATCACCGACCTCTATCCCGAGCTGGGCGAACTCGCCGACGATCTCGGCGCCCAAGCCGCGATCCTGGACGGCGAGATCGTCGCGCTCGACCCTCGGGGACGACCCGATTTCTCGCTGCTGCAGCCCCGGATGAAGGCAGACCCGCGGGTCGCACCGCGGCTGGCCGATCAGGCCCCGGTCACCTTGATGCTCTTCGACATCTTGTCGCTCACCCTGGATGGGACCGAGCACCACCTGATGCGCACCCCATACCGCGCACGCCGCGAGCTGCTCGCCACCGCCATCAGCCCGACCGAACGCGTCCGGGTGCCGCCGGCATTCGACGGCAGCCTGGACGAGGCCATCGCGCATGCCCGCGCGGAGCGGCTGGAGGGTGTGCTGGCCAAACGCCTCGACTCCATCTACACCCCCGGACGCCGCTCCCAGCAATGGATCAAGATCAAACCGCGCACCGATCAGTCTGTCATCGTGATCGGCTGGCGGACCGGCCCCGACGGCAAGCTGCGTTCCCTGCTGGTGGCGGTGCCCGGCGCCGACGGCGAGCTGCACTATCTGGGGCGCGCGGGCTCGGGAATCGCCCCCGGCGACATCGACGACATCGCGCGGACGCTTGCCGGGATCGAACGCAAGACCCCACCGGTGGCGAGGATCCCGGACGCGGACCGGCGGGACGCACGCTGGGTCACCCCGACTCTGGTCGGCGAGGTGGCCTACTCCGAACTGACCCCGCAGGGGCGGCTGCGCGCGCCCAGTTGGCGGGGTTGGCGTCCGGATCTGTCGGTCTCCGATGTCCGCTGGGAAGGTGCCGGAACACTGCCCGCATCGTGACCCCAGACCTCACGATGCGGCGGCGATTCGTTGTTTGGCGTTGTTGGCGCGAGATGGTGGTCCGGGGTGAGGATAGGCTCGCAAGATGGGCCCGCAAGCCGGTCCGGTCTCAACGCATGATGCGACCCCTGGGAGGCTGCATGACTCCGATCACGATGACCCGCCGCACCTTCGGCGGGCTGAGCGCACTGCTGCTGGCCGGCCTGGCCGGTTGCGGTCGTGAGAACCCCGGCTCCGGCGGCTCGTCCGAAGTGACCTACCAGCTGTCGTGGACGCATTCGGTGCAGTTCGGCGGCACCTACATCGCTCAGGATCGCGGACTGTTCGAAGACCTGACGGTGAGGCTGGCGGCCGGCGGGCCCAACGTGGCCGGCGATGCCAACACGGTGAGCGGCGCCGCCTTGATGAACATCTCGTCGGCCGACGGTGTTGCCCGGTCCAATGCCGAGGGAGCCGACCTGGTCATCATCGGCGCGCAGTACCAGAAGAGCCCCGCAACGATTCTGTCGTTGGCCGATGCACCGCTGCGCGAACCCCAAGACCTGATCGGCAAGCAGATCGGGGTTGCCGGAACCGACACTCCCGGACTCACCGCATTCCTCACGGTGAACGGACTCGGGCAGGGCGACGTGCAGTTCGTCCCCAGCCAGTACGACCCCGCGATTCTCACCGCCGGCCAGGTCGACGGCATCTTCTGTTTCTACAACGATCTGCCGGTGGCGCTGGCGGTTCAGGGCATCGAAGGCCACTCCATGCTGCTCGCCGACTTCGGCTACAACCCGATGAGCCAGACCTACACCGTGCTGCGCTCCAGCCTGGAGGACGAGCGCAAGCGAGCCCAGATCCTCCGGCTGGTACGCGGGGATGCGCGGGGCTGGCAGGCCTATCGCGACGACCCGCAAGGCGCCGCCGAGCTCACCGTCCGAATGCATCCGGACGCCGGACTCGACCTGCCCACCCAGCTGCGACAGGCCGAAGTCCAGCTCGACATCATGTTCTCCGAGCTCACCGACCAGTTCGGATTCGCCTGGTTCACCGATGAGCAGGTCGCCGAGAACCTGAAGCTGTTCGACCTGCTCGGCATCGAGGGCGCCGACGAGCGGCTGTGGGATCGGTCGATCCTCGACGAGGTGTACCAGAACGGTCCCACCGCGTGAGTATCACGAAGACTCGTGCGCCCGCCCCGGAAGTCAGATGTACCGCGGTCGGCAAGCACTTCGGCACCGGCGGCGATCGGCTGACGGTCCTCGAGCCGCTCGATCTCAGCCTTGCTCCCGGCTCGCTCACGGCGTTGGTCGGGCCCTCGGGTTGCGGCAAGTCGACGCTGCTGCGGATCATCGCCGGGCTCGAGCAGCCCGACCCCGGTGGATCGGTGAGCATCGGCGACGACGAGCCGCAGGCGGTGCGCAAGCGAGGCGAACTGGCCATCGCCTTCCAGGACGCCTCCCTGCTGCCGTGGCGCACCACCGCGGCCAACGTCGCGTTGGCCCAGCGGCTGGCCCGGCAGCCGGTGGATCACGTCAGGATCGCAGAGCTGCTGAGCACCGTCGGGCTGCGTGGCTTCGAGGACGTCCGGCCGGCGCAACTATCGGGCGGGATGCGACAGCGGGCGGCGATCGCCCGCTGCCTGATCACCGAGCCGCGGCTGCTGCTGCTCGACGAACCGTTCGGGGCCGTCGACGAACTCACCCGTCGGCGCCTCAACATCGAGCTGCCACCGCTGTGGTCGGGCACGGCCACCACGACCCTGCTGGTCACTCACTCGATTCCCGAGGCCGTGCTGCTTGCCGACCGGGTGCTGGTGATGTCGCCGAGGCCGGGGACGATCATCGCCGATCTGCCGGTCGCCCTGGAGCGTCCACGGCAGATGAAGCAGCTGCACAGCGAACGATTCACCAGCCTGGTCGAGCGGATCGGGGCGTTGCTGGGCGTCGACGAGTACGCGGAAAGCGGCAGCTGACAGATGGTCGTGCAGACGAGCCCGCGCGTGCGCCCCGAGGTCGAGCAGCCCGGGCGCAAGCCGTCCCGGCTTCCCGCGGCGGCCCGGACGCTCGCGGGCTGGGCGCTGGTGATCGGCGCGTGGGAGCTGGCCGGACGCACCGTTCTCGCCGGCCGGCACCTGGTCGGTGTGCCCTCGGGTGTCGCCGTCAAGCTCGTGGACAACGCCGAGGTCTATTTCCGCGGGCTATGGTTCACCACTCGTGAGGCCTTTCTCGGCTATCTGATCGGCAATCTGGCTGCGGTCGCGCTGGCGTTGCTGGTGGTGCTGCTGCCGGGGTTGGAGCGGCTGGTGCTGCGGCTGGCGTTGGTCGTCTACTGTCTCCCGCTGGTTGCGCTCGGGCCGCTGCTGCGGCTGGTCTTCGGGTTCGGGGACGGCCCGCAGATCACCCTGGCCGCGCTGGCGGTCTACTACCTGTCGCTGGTTCCGCTGCTCGTGGGGCTGCGCGCGGTGCCGCGGTCGTGGCTGGATCTCACCGCCTGCTACGGCAGGGGACGCTGGACGACGCTGGTCACCATCCGGGCACGGGCGGCGCTGCCCTATCTGATGGCCGGATTGCAGGCCAGTGTGCCCGCTGCCTTCCTCGGTGCCCTGGTCGGCGAGTTCACCGGTGCCGAGCGCGGGCTGGGGGTGCTGTCGATCCTCGCATTGCGCAGCCTGGATACCGATGGCCTGTGGGCACTGATGCTGCTCAGCACGGCCGTCTCGCTGATCGGCTACCTGGCCGTCTCGCAGCTGGCGCGCCGCCTGACCACCGAACAGCCCACCGTGCTGCTGGCGCCTCCCGGATCGGACCGGCGGCGGTCGTGGTGGCGGCGGTCGCTGCAGGCTGCCGGTGGAGTGGTCGTGGCGTCCGTGCTGGTGATCGGCACTTGGGTTGGCCTGTTCGGGTTGCTCGGCCTCGATCCCTACTTCGCCAAGCGTCCCGCGCAGGTGTGGGAGTGGCTGGTGACCGCTCCGGCGGCGCCCGAGCATCGCGATGACCTGCTGACCGCCGTCGGCCAGACCGCGGCCGTCGCGATCCCCGGATACTTCGCCGGGTTGTTGGCCGGTGTGCTGCTCGCGACGGCATTCTCGTTGTCGACGCGGACGCGTCAGGCCCTGACCCCGGTCGCGGTCGCGTTGCGCTGCGTGCCGGTTATCGCCATCGCTCCCCTGCTGGTCGCCGCCCTCGGCCGAGGCGCGTTCGGGACCGCAGTCGTGGTGGCGATCATGACGTTCTTTCCCACGCTGGTCTCGTGCCTGTACGGGCTCGGGCAGCTGCCGGGACAGGTGGCCGAGGTGTTCGCGACCTACGCGACCCCGCCGGCCCGGGTGCTGATACTCGGCCGGCTGCCCGCGATGGCGCCATCCTTCTTCGCCTCGGCACGGATCGCGGCGCCGACCTCGCTGCTGGCGGCGACCGTCGCGGAGTGGCTGGCCACCGGAACCGGACTGGGCAACATGATGGCGGTGGACGCGGCGACCAGCCGGTACACCTCGTTGTGGTCGACGGTGGTCGTCGTCACAATGATCGCTCTGGTGTCATATGCGCTGGTCGAGCAAGTGGAGCGGCGGGTCCTGGCGGTGGTGGCACCGGAGCAGATGCGCTGGTGAGTTCCCGCCGAGCGCGTCGCCCTCGTCATGCGGACTGCCTCGTCCTACTACTGCCTCGTTCTGCAGGTTTGCCCCATCACGGGGCTTGCCCCCTTCACGCAGGCCACCCAGTCACGCGAGTCGCCTCGTCCTGCCGGCCTCGGCTGTCAGCCGACCGTCGAAGCCCCCGCCGGCAGCGCTGCTGCGACGATGCGCGCAGTGTCGGCCCAGGTGGGAAGCTGCAAGCGCAGCTTCTCGGCCTCGTCCCGCCAGCGTTGCCGCAACTCGGGATCGCTCAGCCAGCCGTGCAGCACAGCCGACAACGCATCGGCATCGCCCGGTGGGAAGCTCTCGCCGACGCCCTGCGCCTCGACGGCCCCGGTGCCGGCGGGCACGATGGCGGGGATGCCCCGTGCCAGCGCCTCGGTGATGACCATCCCGTAGGTCTCGGTCCTTGAGGTGTGCACCAGCAGATCGGCCTTCGCCCAGACCGACGCCAGGGCGTCTCCGGAGCGCTGGCCCAGCACCGTGACTCGGTAGGACAGCCCGGCCTGGTCGATGCGCTCGCGGACTTCGCGGCTGAGATCGTCGTCCACCTTGTCCGACCCGACGAGCTGGGCGGTCCACTCGAAATCCTGCAACCGAGACAAGGCTGCGATGAAGGTCAGCGGATCCTTGGTCTGGGTCAGCCTGCCCAGCCACAACAGCATCGGCGGATTGCCGGCGCGTGCCGAGCCGATGGCCAGTTCGGCGGGTGCCACTCCAGGTATCGCGACCACGGCATCGCCACGCCCATAACGTGCGGCCACCTGATCGGCCGCCCACGAGCTGGTCACCACGACCGTGTCCGCGGCCTCGACTGCCTGCGCCTCGGTCGCGGTGAGCCTCTTCCGAACGCGCTGCGACAACGCCGGATCGTCGGCCGGGAAGTAGTGGATCAACATCGTGACCCGTCGTCCGGACTCGACCGCCGCACTGATCACCTCCGGTTCTGCCGAGCCGATGATGTTGTCGATCAGCCAGTCCTGCTCGGCGGCGAGCAGCCCCGACAGCCGCTCCCGCTCCTGCTGCTTGGGGACGGGCCAAGACCCGGGGACCGGATATTCACGCACGTCCAGCCCCAGCGCCCGCAGCGCCACCGCCAACTCGTCGTCGTATCGATTGCCTCCACTGGCAAGATCGCTGCGCCAGCGGGCAAAGCCAATTCGTTGCTTCATCCTCGCGTCCGCCTCCCGACGAGCTGCCCGGCGGCCCCGATGCCACCTTCTCCCGCATCTGTGCAGTCGTCGTATGACAACGATCCTATTGGCCCGGGGATCAGGCCATGCGGATTCGGAGGCCCTCGCGCGCATCGCGATCGACTCCCGGTCGCATGTCACCCCCCATTCTGTGACTTCGCCAGGACGGGAATAGTTCGGGGCGCTGATCGGTTCCATTAGATGCAAACGCATGAATTCGGCCAACCCACGAGGAGTGGAGATGCAGTTCGGAGTCTTCTCGGTCAGCGACATCACCCGCGATCCCGTCTCGGGCTACACGCCCAGCGAGGCGGAGCGGATCGACGCCGTGACCCAGATCGCGCGCAAGACCGAAGAGGTCGGGATGGACGTCTTCGCCATTGGCGAGCATCACAACCCGCCCTTCTTCTCGTCGTCGCCGACCACGCTGCTGGCTGCGATCGCGGCGACCACCCAGAGGCTGATCGTCACGACCGCGACCACCCTGATCACCACCAACGATCCGGTGCGCATCGCCGAAGAGTACGCGATGCTTCAGCATCTGTCGAAGGGCCGGATGGACCTGATGCTCGGCCGGGGCAACACCGCGCCGGTCTATCCCTGGTTCGGGGCCGACATCCGCAAGGGACTGCCGATGGCGCTGGACAACTACAACCTGCTGCACCGGCTCTGGCGTGAGGACGTGGTCGACTGGGAGGGCGAGTTCCGCACTCCGCTGCAGGGTTTCACCTCCACCCCGCGACCATTGGACGATGTCCCGCCGTTCGTCTGGCACGGCTCGATCCGCACCCCGGAGATCGCCGAGCAGGCGGCGTTCTATGGGAACGGCTTCTTCGCCAACCACATCTTCTGGCCGAGTGAGCACTCGTTGCGGCTGGTCGACTTCTACCGGCGGCGCTTCGAGCACTACGGTCACGGCAGCCGCAAGCAGGCCATCGTGGGGCTCGGTGGACAGGCCTACATCGCCAAGCGTTCCCAGGATGCGATCAAGGAGTTTCGTCCGTATTTCAACGAGGCCCCGGTCTACGGTCACGGACCCTCGCTCGAGGACTTCATGCAGGCGACCCCGTTGAGCGTGGGCAGCCCGCAGGAGGTCATCGAGAAGACACTGAGTTTCCACGACACCTTCGGGGATTACCAGCGTCAGCTCTTCCTCATCGACCATGCCGGACTGCCGCTGAAGACCGTGCTGAACCAGCTCGAGTTGCTAGGTGGCGAGGTGATCCCGGCGCTGCGCAAGGAGTTCGAATCGCGCAAGGATCCCGAATCGGCCGAGGCGCCGACCCACGAGGCCCTGGTGAAGGCGAAGTATGGCGACCAGCCCGCCCGGCAGCCGCGTCCGAACGCCAACCGCGGCGACAACGTCACCGGCGGTTCGCCCTACCAGGACAGCACGACTGCGGCCAGCTACCCCGGCCTGCACTGAGGAGTTGCCGAGATGGAGCGATCCACCAAGCACCTGGCCAACGACGCGTGGGAGGCGTTGCTGACCGCTCATTCGGTGATCATGAAGCAGCTCAGTACCCCGGACACCTGGGACGACGTGTCGATGCGCGAATACGACGTGCTGTACACGCTGTCGAAGTGTGCCGCCCCGATGCGGCTGAGCGAACTCAACGAACGGGTGCTGCTCAGCCAACCGGCGCTGTCGCGGATGGTCGATCGGCTGGCCGCCCGGGGGCTGGTGAGCCGGGTGGCCGATCCGGCGGACCGCCGCGGCGTGCGGATCTCACTGACCGAGGCCGGCCGCGCCAAACAGCGCGAGGTCGGCGGCCGGCATTCGGTCGAGGTCGCGCAGGCGGTCACCAGCCGGCTGAGCCAAGCCGAGATGGACGAATTGGAGCGGCTGTGCGGCAAGCTCGCCGCCCGGGGCCCGGGTCAACCGGCGAGCGGATCGCCATCGGACGAGGCCGGCAGGCCGACACGCCGGCCGGCTGCTCGTCCAAGGAACGTGAAGACAACGAAGGACGCATCATGAACACTCCCCTGGATTCCACTCATCAGGCGATGATGGCCGGCCCCGATACCCGTCGGCCGCCGTACCGCATCGCCGTGGTCAGCGGCGGCACCAGCGATCCGTCATCGACCCGGATGCTCGCCGATCGGATCGGCGAGCGCGTCCGCAGGCTGGCCGAGGCTCGCAGCGAGCAGGTGCTGGTCGAGACGATCGACCTGCGCAAGCTGACCGCCGAGATCTCCACTGCCATGGTCTCCCAGCTGCTCGGTCCGGGGCTCACCCGGGCGGTCGAGATCCTGGTCGCGGCCGATGGTCTGGTGGTCAGCACCCCGGTCTACAAGGCCGGCCCCAGCGGGCTGTTCACGTCGTTCTTCCAGATCCTCGACAACGATCTGCTGATCGGCAAACCGGTGGTGCTGGCCGCGACTGCCGGCAGTTCGCGGCATGCACTGGTGATCGACGCCCAGATGCGGCCACTGTTCGCCTATCTGCGCACCCTGGTAGCGCCGACCTCGATTTTCGCCGCCAGCGAGGACTGGAGTTCGAGCGAGCTCGGTTCCCGGATCGATCGCGCGGCCTTCGAGCTCGTCCTGCTGGTCGAGAGCGGTTTCGCGGGCAAGATCAAGGACGAGTCGTGGCAGAGCTACCAGCACGGCTACGGCAGTGCGGGAGGGACCGAACTCGGCATCGACCTGGACACCGACCTGATGCGGCTGGCCACCGGCGGGTCGAGAGTCGATCGGGGCTGACAGCACCCGGGCTTCGGCCGAGCGGCCGAGCGCGTACGGCCCACCGGCCCGTCCGACCAACAGACCGGGGACGCAACGGCCAGAGTGATGCAGCGGTCAGCCCGGACGATCAGGCGAACAGGGCGGCGCCGTACTTGAGCAGGATCGCCAGCACGATGAAGGTCAGCCACAACACCACGATCAGCCCGTCCAACCCCATGCGAAGCCCCGAGGCGAGTGCATTCTGCACCCGCGGCGGGAGGAAGAGGTTGTTGTCACGGATGTTCACGTGGGTGAGCGAGCTGAACACCAGGGTGGTGGACAGCGTGACCAGCAGGCACCACGGGCACAGCGCATTGATGTGGAACATCGACTGATAGAACAGCCAGTAGGCGAACACCAGGCCGATCGTGTAGACGATCTGGGCGGCGAGCATGAACCCCCGCGGGAACTTCACCTTGGCGAGACTGGCCACCGCGATCGTGATCACCACCGGCTCGGCGATCAACCCCAGGTACGCGTTGGGGAAGCCCAGCAGGTTCGCCTGCCAGGTCGCGCCGACGGTGCCACAGCTGATCACCGAGTTGATGTTGCACGCCAGGTCGGCGCCCGGATTCCTGGCGAGCTCGAGCGCGTCCACCGACAGCACGAAGGACGCGGTCAGGCTGATCAAGGACGAAAACAGCATGTACCCGAAGATCCAGCCGTTGGACTGCCTGAATCGGTGGACCCGCTCGAAAAGCTCGCTCATCAGCCGGCCGCGTTCTCGACGGCCGACTTCAGCGCACCGGCGGTGAAGATTTGCGAGCCGGTGAAGTCCTCACCATTGATCTTGACCGTTGGCGTGCTCTTGATCCCGGCTGCGTACGCGGCAGCGTTGGACCCGTTCACGAAGTCGGCATTGGCCAGATCCGCGAACGTCGCGCTGACTGCGTCGCTGACGCCAACCCCACGCGCCAACGCGACGAGCTCGTCGTCGCTCAGGCCGCTGGTTCCCTCACCGGGCTGGTTGTCGTAGATGGCGGCATTGAAGGCCATCGCGTACTCGGGTTCCGCATTGGCTACGGTGACCAGCGCATTGGCCGACCGGGTGGAGAAGTTGGTGCCCTGCGACTGGGGGTCCAAGAAGTTCATCAGATGAAGCTCGACCTTTGCGGTGCCATTGGCCACCAAGGCCTCCAGGTCATCGCGGTTCGCGCGCTCGAACTGCCCGCAGTAGGGGCACATGTAGTCCTGGTAGATGGAGATCGTGACCGGAGCGTCCTGCTCGCCGATGACGAGTGCGTAGTCCTGGGTGGCGACGTCGCGGCTCGCGGTCGACGGCGTACCTGTACTGCTGTTGGTGATGCTCCAGATCACGGCACCGACGATCAGGGCGAGCACGACACCGGCGATGCCGATGGTCGTCCAGGTTCGGATCTTGTGCTCCCGCGCGGCTTGGGCCTGCTGCTGGCGGAGCTGTTCGCGGCGGCTGGTGCCGCCGGCAGGTGGTTTGGAAACGTTCTTGGTCTTGCTCATGGAGTTGGTTCACTTTCGACGTCGGGCTGGGCGGACGAGGGCAGGCCCGACGAGGGTTCACATCGAGGAGTGAACAGTGAATCGTCAGGCCGGCGCCAGCGCCGGTGGGCCGCGACGATGCCGAAGGCAGCCAAGAATCGCACCCCGAAGGTTGCTGACCTGTCCTTCCAGCGGTGCCCGCACCGGGGAGTCGACGACGATGACCGGTGACTCGGCGGCCAGACCAAGCCGATGGCCGAGCCACGCCCGCACGGCGCGCAGCGAGCGTCGCGCCCACAGGGCCAGGCCCATCGTCCATGCCAGCGCGACCAGCCCCGCCAGCAACGCAGAACTCGACAGTGCTACCGAGATGTGGCCCACCTCGCTGAAATGGGGGCCGGGAGCATAACTACCGCCCGGGCAGGCGGGGCTTTCGACGAGCACCCGCAGGTGGATTCCCAGCCACGCGACGCCGCGGGATTCGGTGATGCAGGTCTGGAGGGTGCCCGACAGGATGCTTCGCGACAGCGGGGTACTCAGGGACAGCAGCCCCACCAACGCCAGGAGGACAGCTCCTCCGACGCCGTGCAGCCGCGCTCGTCTCACCTATGCCCTCCCGAAGTCTGCTGCCAGTGTAAGGCACTCGCCAATGCAGCTCGCTGCCGGCAGAGAGCTCACATAGCTGCCGACGCCCCTGATCGGGACGAGCATGCCGATGTAGCTGAGCGAGCGGACCGCTTCTCGCACGGTCGACTTGCCCACGCTGAATAGCTCCATCAACTCGTCTTCTTTGGGAATGCGTGAGTTGATCGGCTAGGTGCCGCTGATGATGTTCTCAGAGCGGAAGGAACAGCCCGGTGCCGAGATAGGTGGCGCTGCTGGCTGCAAGCAGCAGTGCCGCGAACGCGAGGAGGGCGGTCAGCACATGGCTCAGTGCCATGGAAAGGCGTTTGGTCAGCGCGACGAGTCTGGTGACCGCGGGGCCCTCGGAGTTGATCAGGTAGGTGACGGTGACAGCGAGCAGCGGCAGCTGACTGATGAGAAACCAGACCATGACCAGAACGGCGGGAACGACAATCCCCCGAGACTGCCCGGCGAGAGCCGCGGTTGCATAGAAGGTGGGGTCGGTGAGCGCAGCGATGCCCCAGGCAGTGCCCGCCGCCAGCATCGCGGGCATCGACGATCCTCGAGCGCGGCGGGACTGGGACGGACTCGACTGGTTCCGGTTCCGATAGCGCCGCACCGCCCAGACGGTCAGCGCGACCGCGGCCGTGAGCTGCAACCAGAAACGGGCAGGGTCGGGCACCTGGATCAGGCTGACGACGACATCGACGAGTCGCTGCACCGACTCCCCCAGCGCGACCCCAACCAGCACCGTCACACCCAACGAAGACGCGAAGAACGCCAGCACTGCGCTGCGACGAGCCCCCGACGCTATTGCGGTGGTCAAGATCAGCGCGCCGACCGGATCCAGGCCGGCGACCCCCAGCCCCGCGATCGCCGCGAACATTCCCCATGACATGGCAGCCACGCTATGTTGTTCATCTGTCTCGTTCAAATGACTTGGACATACGACCGATTACCGTAGACTGGCATCATGAGTGAGCGGGATGCCGGATCTCCTGGACGGATGAGCATGGTCGACCGACGAGAGCTGTTGGTCTCGGCCGCCCTCCAGGTGATGCGCCGCGAAGGCGTCGCGGCAGCGACGACGCGGGCGATCTGCACCCAGGCAGATATGCCACTGGGCGCTTTCCACTACTGCTTCCACAGCAAGGCCGAGCTGTTCCGCCTGATCCTCGACAGCGATCTCCAGGAGAGCCTGGAAAACGCATGGTCGGCCCTCGATCCCGCGCTGACTGCCGAGGAGAATCTGAGTGCAGTGGTCGCGACCTACTGGACGGCTGTTCAAGCCGATCCGCAGTGGTGTCTGGTGCTCAGCGAACTCACCGCCCACTGTCTACGAGACCCCGAGTTGGCTGCGCTGCCCGCTCGCGATTACGCCAGATATCACACCCAGGTGATCGCGCAACTGGAGCGCTTCCTGGCGGACAGCGGCTCTCGCTGCAGCGTCGAGGCCGACACGCTGGCCGATATTCTGATCGCAGGCCTGGCGGGAATTACGTCCTCCTGGCTGGCGCATCGCCGCGACGACATTGCTCGAACAAGCCTGGACGCTTTCGTCGAAATGGTCGCAGCCACGATCACGCCGGCGGCCAGCAGCTAGAGATTCAGAAAGGCACGATCGACGAAGGGAAGGGCCATGAAGACTGTGATCATCGGTGGGCACGGCAAGGTCGCACTGCTCACCGCGCCGCTGCTGCGCCAGGCCGGGGACGAGGTGACCTCGGTGATCCGCAATCCGGACCAGATTCCCGATGTCGAAGCCGCGGGCGCCACCCCGCTGGTCCTCGACGTCGAGTCGGCCTCCCGCGATCAGTTCGCGGCAGCCTTCGCGGGCGCCGACGCCGTAATCTGGTCGGCCGGTGCCGGCGGCGGCAATCCGCAACGCACCTATGCCGTCGACCGGGACGCGGCAATCAGGTCCATCGACGCTGCCGAGCAGGCCGGCGTCCTGCGCTACATCATGGTGTCGTACGCCGGCGCGAGCTTGGACCACGGCGTCAACCCCGCCGATTCCTTCTACCCCTACGCGCAGGCCAAGGCCGCCGCGGACGAGTACCTGCGCGAATCCGCGCTGCACTGGACGATCCTGGGGCCGTCGATGCTCACCCTCGAAGCGCCGACGGGAAGAATCCGGGCGGCCAGAGCCAACGGTGGCGACATCGTCCGGGGCCCGACCTCGCGGGGAAACGTGGCCCGCGCGATCGCCGCGGCGCTCACCGACAACAAGACGATCGGCAAGACGATCGACTTTGCAGACGGAGACACCGAGATCGCTCAGGCACTGCACGCGGCGTAGATCCCGGACGAAGCTGTAGCGCTCGTCCGGGATCACAGGCTCGCCGCGATGCCGCTAGATCGCGGTCATGTGCTGGTTGTTGCGGGGCAAGCCATCGATGGGCTCGGGTTGGTCGTCCAGGCTGATGGCGCGGAAGGCCATCGGCACGCCCTGCCCGGTCCACAGGGAGGCGCGATCCATCAGCTGGGCATGCACGTGGGGTTCGGTGCTGTTACCCGAATTGCCGCAGCTACCGATCTGCTGGCCCGCGGTCACCCGCTCGCCGACCCCGACGGTCAGCGATCCGCGCTGCAGGTGCGCAACCGTGGCGTAGATGCCATCGTCACCGCGGATGGTGACCTGGTTGCCGATCACGAAGCCCGGCCCGCCCAGCTCCCGGATCGCCGCTTCGACCAGCAGGTACACGACGCCGAGCAGGTTCGAGCGTGCCCGGTGGTCGCGTCGCCAGTCGGATGCCTTGACGACCGTGCCGTCGATCATCGCCAGCACGGGCTGCCCCAAACCCGGGTATTCCTGGGCGGCGCGCATCGGCTCACCACCGAACGCCGGACGCGTGTGCTCGGCGGGTTCGTAGGCGAGATCGATCGCGTAGGCCTGCCCGTAGGCTCGCAGCCCATGGCTGGGGACCCGTGTGGCGGGACTGTTCAGGGCGATCCATCGGCCCCTCACCGGCGCGTGCACGGTGCGCGTCGGCGCGACCGGAAGCAGCCGCGGCGCGAGAAAGGCGAGCAGGACGCACGTCACGAACGCAATGAACGCCGCCAGAACCATGACCGCCCTGACCTGACGAATGCCTTCGGACGATAAGGACGAGCCGACGATCAGATTGCCGACCAGGATCACCGCGGCCACGCCGTAGACCGGACCGCGTACCCGATACAGGGCCAGGATTGCGCGCTTCATCGTTGCGCTCCGATCAAGCAGGCCAGCAGCGGCACGACGCGGGAGGCCGGGATCTCGTAACTGCCGCGTCCGCTTTGGCGTACCCATCCGGTGGCGACCAGCTGTCGCAGATGATGGTGCAGCTGCCCGGTCGTTCCGAGCGACTCCATCTCCGCGAGGTCGGCTGTGGCGTGGGTGCCCAGCAAGATGTGCCGCAGCAACTCGAGGCGTACCGGATGGCCCAGCGCGCCGAGCACCGACGACTGGTCCGACCAGTCGGTCTCGAGCAGTCCCTGGGTGCCGAGACCTTGCTGCCACGACACCTCGGCTCCCGTCGGGAGCGTCAGCGAGCCGACCAGCATCACCTCTCCCGCGGCCGTCGAAGGATCCTCTGGCAAGCGCGAACGCAACCCGGTCAGCGCCCAGAAGGTGTCACCTTCATCGATCGGCGACGACGCCTCCTGAGCCGCGACGCGGATGGGTGCTGCTTCCAACGCAGCGACGCGCTCGTCCAGCGCTTGCACGTGTCTTTGTAGCATCTCCATGTCTTCGCTCATGGGACGATAGTACGTTAGAACGATTCTTCGTACAAATGCTTATTCGGACGAACTAACTGGTTGGATCTCCAATCCATCGACGTACATCTCGATGTAGCTGAAGTCACCGCCGGGTGCGTGCCACCGCGCCTCGCCCTGCAGTAACTGACGCCGGCCGGATCGCTGGGTGAACTCACCGACGGGCGTCGACCAGCGCATCGGGATGAAGGTGCGCCCATCGCCGGAAGCCATCGACCGGTCGTCCGAGACGAAATCGACCAGGTCACCCGCCTCGTCGAAGATCAGCAGCGCAGTGATGGTGTGGCCCGCATTGGAGTAGGTCGCCCGCACGGTGTGTTCGTCCACCGGCTCCCACTGCACGGGCGCTGTCAGCAGCGCCGAGGGGACGAACAGGCACAGGTCGTTGAACAACGTGACCGTCTCGGCTTGGTCCATCTGCGGGCCGGCGGCGTCGACCACCGGAACCATGGACAAGGCAAGGCCGCGCATCGTGGCGCGGCCGTCGATGAGTTGGTGCAGCACATCGACCGGCAGCCCCTTCATGGTCGCGTGCATGTGGAACAAGCGCGCCACCGTTGGCTGGTACGAGTTCACCTGCTCGGCGACGAACGGCATCCACGGCTGGTCGGGACCGCTGCGGATGCGACCGCGCAACCGCGCCCGGAACTCCTCGGCCACCGGGCTTCCCACCGCTCCCATGCGCCGCAGGTAGGTCGCAACCTGCGGAGGCAGCGCGGCCAGATCGTCCTCGGTCACGATGTGCGCCGGGTCCGACGAGGTGGGCAGATCGGCGACCGCGCGGCGGAACCGGGAGGCGTGTGATCGCGGACCGTACCGGCGCCAGCCGTACACTCCGGCGGCCAGCAGCAGTGCTGCCGACCCGGCCAGTACGAGTCGGGATGCGGCGTGACCTGTCATGCATTCACTATGGCGTCATCCGGGGCCAACACCAGATTGCCCGTGTCTCAAGACGAGGGTCGCCGTGCCTCGGAGTTCGCTCGAACTGGGACGAGAGCGCAGGGCAACGGGTCCGGAGCCGAACTCCGGCCGAACGTGACTCGGCTCCGGCTTGGGCTGTCGCCCCTGCCGGGGCATGGCCCGAGTCAGAAGTCAAACATCACCGCGTGGCCGCCCGTGAAGTAGATCGCGTCGAAGTCCGCCGGATCGATCTCGTCAGGACGAGCGGTGTGCTCGAGCAGTGCCATTCGGGCCGGATCGGCCCGCGATGCCCTGGCAGTCGCGTCGTCGTTCGGGAACTTCAGCGACCGCGGCTCCAAGGGTGAGTGGCCACCCTGCGGGCTGACGATGGTTTGCTCGAAACCGCGCTGTTCGAAGACCTGCCAGGCGTGCGTGAGTTCGGACAGCCACAGGCCGGTTGGGTGAGACGGATCGTCGTAATGCGCCACGTTGGTGACGACGTCAAGGATGCGCTTGGTCACGATGACTGTCTTCCGTGAGGGATCGGGCTGGGGATGCGCACGCTAATCCGAGCCGGACCGGTACAGGTCCACAAGCCCCTGGACTCCGCCGCGGTCGAAGGCCGCCACCTGTCGCGCCGCCGGGCTCCCCTGGCGGCGCAGGCGATCCAGGTATCCCTGCACTCTGTCCAGATCACCGAAAGCGGACAGCGTGGCCTCATGGATGTCTACCATGCGCTCGAGCAGAGCGAAGGCAGGAATCGCCTCGCCGTGCAAGGGGTCGACGACTTCGGACCCGAGTCCGTTGCGGGCAGCCAACCAGATCGCGCCGTTCACCAATCCGGGCAGGATCCGCGGTGGTTCGATGCCCGCTTCGGCGTCCCGCAGCCCCTGGTCGACGATCGCCCGCAGCACAGTGGCGAAATCAACAGCATCCCGCGGCTCAAGCTGCGCGTCGGCGATACGCAACTCGATGGTCGGGAAGTTGTGGGACAGCCGCGCGAGCCAGGTCACCGCGCCGGAATCGATGAGGACGCCGGTCGAGATGAGTCGCTCGACAGCGCGGGTGTATTCATCGCCGTTCGAGAACTCGGGAGGGTAGCCCGAGATCGGCCAGTTGAGGCCCATGATGTAGCGCCAACTCGCAAAGCCGGTGGGCTCTCCGCACCAGATCGGCGAGTTCGCCGTGAGCGCCATCAGCGCGGGCGCCCAGCGAGCCAGGCGCTGCAGCACATCGGCTCCGGCGTCGCGCGAGGGCACCTCGATGTGCACATGCGTCCCGGTCACGTACTGATGGTCGGCGGCGCTGCGCGCCTCCGCCCGGATCATCCGATAGCGCTCCTTGGGCGTCACCGTTCCCGGCTCATCGCCGCCGACCGGCGGCAGTCCGGTGCCGGCCATCACGATGCCCAGCGGAACCGCCGCGGACGATGCCTCGGCTCGGAACTCGGTCAGTATCGCCTCGGCCTCGGCTGCGTCCTCACAGACCGGGGTCGCGGTCTCCAACTGACTGGCGAAGAACTCACGGTCGGCCGACTCGCGGTGATCGGGAAGAGACCTGATCAGCGCGGCCGCATGGTCGGTCGGTCGTCCGGTCTTGGCATCGAGGAGGAGGTACTCTTCCTCCACGCCGAACTGGCGTCGCCGGCTGGGTGTCATGTCCGGTCCTTTCGGATGACCATTCGCGTGGCCGCCATACCGGCCGGAGACAAGACCGGGTCCGTGACCTCGCGCACTTACTTACTGGTCGGTATTGCGGTCAAGCGTCCCACGGACGAGCGGACGGCGCAGAGATTACAACGATCCGATGATTACAGCGATCCGATCGAGTGGACGCCCGGTGTCAAGGAAGAACCGACGGGGTCGTGCGATGTCCGGATCGCCGGTGTCGTCGGCGCGCTCAGGCTAGCCGGGCACCGAACTTGGGTCGGGTTATCCGCACCCCCTGCAGACAATCCGACCCAAGATCGGCGGTGTCCACCGATTCACCTCCCAGAACCGGTTGCTGCGCCCGATATCGTGGTTCATGCTCCGGAAAAAGCGAGGAATCATGCCTGTGGGCGCCGATTTGAGCTATCCCTTCAAGGGACGCTGGCTGACGCAGAACAGCCCCGCCAATCACGTGCCCAGTCACGGCACGACCCTGTTCGCCACGGCCTACGCGATCGACTTCGTTCCCGTCGACGACTTCGGACGCTCCGCCCCGATCACCGTCTCGTCGCTCCTGCGGCCCGAGCCCGCCGCGTTGTTCACCGGCTTCGGACGACCCGTACTGGCACCGGCGACCGGCACCGTTGTCGCCGCCCTCGATTCCCAGCCCGACCACCCTGCGTACCGCGGCATCCCTTCGGTCGGATACGCGCTCACTCAACGTCGCCGGGTCGCCGCGGGATGGGCCGGGCTGGCGGGCAACCACGTCATGATCGAAACCAGTGGAGGCATCGTCGCGCTCTGTCACCTGCAGCTCGGCAGCATCCGGGTGCAGGTCGGTCAGCAGGTGAACGCCGGCGACCCCGTCGCGCGTTGCGGAAACTCGGGCAACAGCACCGAGCCCCACCTTCATCTGCAGGTCATCGACCGACTGGACGTCGAGCACGCAGTCGCGGTCCCCTTCACGCTGAACGGCATCCTGCCGCGCAACGGCGAGATCATCGACGCCTGAGGGCGCGGTCCTCGTCTGCTTTACGGCCCGGTCCCGCTTTCAGCCCCGACCCCCTTGCGGTCCCGGTCTGCTTCGACCCTAGTCAGCCGTGAGCCCCGGTCTCATTGCGGCCTCGGTCAGCTCTCGACCCGGCCCCCTTGCGGTCCCCGCCAGCTTCCGGCCCGGTCAGCGTCCGGCGCGAACGGCCTCGGCCAGGTCGACGGCGAGCGCCTCGGCCTCGGAATCGTCCAGTTCGTGGATGGTGAGCCGCAGGTGACGCGATGGTCCAGCGGCCGGATCCAGCCGGAATTCGTCGCCGGTACGCACCAGCCATCCGCGCTCCTTCAATCGCTCGCCGACATCGCGCGCGAACACCGGGAGCCCGACCCACAAGTTGATGCCGTCACCGGCCACGGTCTCAATGCCATGCTGGGCGAGCCGGGTGGCGAAGGCCTCGTTGCGCGCCGCGTAGTGCGCCCCCGCACGAGCGATCGCGGCGCGGGTGCCGGCGTCCGACAGCAGCGCATGCGCGGTGCGCTGAAGTAGGTGGCTGACCCAGGTCGTTCCTGGGCTCAGGCGCATCGCGAGCCGGGACGCGGTCTCCGCGTCGGAGGCCACCAGCGCCAGGCAGATGTCGGGACCGATGAACTTCGACACCGACCGCACCAGCGCCCAGCGCCGATGGTCCGGGCCAACCATCGAGTGGAATTGACGCTGGGACAACAGCGAGTAGTAATCGTCCTCGATCACCAGCACGTAGGGGTACTCGGCCAGCACCGCGCGCAGCGCCTCGGCCCGCCGGGCGCTCAGCGAGACCCCGGTCGGGTTCTGGGCGCGCGGCGTGCCGATCACCGCGCGGACGCCCTGCGCGAGCGCCGCCCGCAGCCCGTCCACCGTCATGCCCTCGTCATCGACCGGCACGGCCACCGCCCGGTAGCCGCCGAAGCGGGTGACCTGGATGCTGGCCAAGAAGCAGGGATCTTCGAGCGCCACAGCGTCATCGCGAGTCAACGCCTGGGCGAGCAGCCGCTCGACCGCGTCCACAGCGCCGCTGGTGACCGTGAGTTGAAAGTCGGACGGTACGTCGGGAGCGATCCAGTCGCGAGCCCAGGCCTCCAGTCCGCGGTCGATCACGGGCTCTCCGTACAGCACCGGACGCCCCACCGCGGCATGCAGAGCGGTGCTGAGGTCGGGGATCAGTTCGGCCGCGGGGTTACCGGTGCCGACATCGCGCAGGGTTCCGGAGGCGACGTCGCGCAGGGTTCCGGTGGCGACGTAGCCTTCCTGCGCCATGGGAGTGTGCTCGGCCACGCGGGTGCCGGCGCGTCCCTGCCCGATCACCGCACCGGAGCGGGCCAGCAGTCCGTAAGCGGCCACGACCGTATTGCGGTTGACCTCCAGGCGGCGGGCGAGCACCCGCACCGGCGGCAGTGGATCGCCGGGCACCAGGATGCCGCTCTCGATGAGGTCGCGCACGCTGTCGGCGATCTCGGCGGCGGTGCCACCAGTGATCGCCGTCTCAGCTTGCTCTGCCACGATGGCGATTCTAAGGCCCGCGTGCTAACTTTTGGCCTAGGTCAAAAGATTGCGCTCGCTGCACAACCCAGAACCCAGAACCAGGAGACCATGATGAGCACCACCACCGGCACCGATCGGGTCAAGCGCGGCCTGGCAGACATGCTGAAAGGCGGCGTCATCATGGACGTCGTCACCCCCGAGCAGGCCCGGATCGCCGAGGACGCCGGCGCCGTCGCGGTCATGGCACTCGAGCGCGTGCCGGCCGACATCCGCGCGCAGGGCGGCGTCGCCCGGATGAGCGACCCGGATCTGATCGAGGCGATCATCGCCGAGGTGTCGATCCCGGTCATGGCCAAGGCCCGCATCGGCCACTTCGTCGAGGCGCAGGTGCTGCAGGCGCTCAACGTCGACTACATCGACGAATCCGAGGTGCTGTCTCCGGCCGATTACGTCAACCACATCGACAAATGGCCGTTCACCGTGCCGTTCGTGTGCGGCGCCACCAACCTGGGCGAGGCGCTGCGCCGCATCAACGAGGGCGCTGCGATGATCCGATCCAAGGGCGAAGCCGGCACCGGCGACGTCTCGGAGGCAACCAAGCACATCCGCACCATCACCTCCGAGATCAACGCGCTGACCGCGAAGTCGGCTGACGAGCTGTACGTGGCAGCCAAGGATCTGCAGGCCCCCTACGACCTGGTGGCCGAAGTCGCCAGCACCGGACGCCTTCCCGTCGTGCTGTTCACCGCCGGTGGCGTCGCGACACCGGCCGACGCGGCGATGATGATGCAGCTCGGCGCCGACGGCGTGTTCGTCGGCTCGGGGATCTTCAAGTCGGGCGAGCCGGCCAAGCGGGCAGCGGCGATCGTGAAGGCCACCACCTTCTACAGTGATCCGTCGGTGATCGCGGAGGTGTCGCGCGGTTTGGGTGAGGCGATGGTCGGCATCAACGTCGCCGATGTTCCCGCGCCGCACCGGCTGGCCGAGCGCGGCTGGTGAGCGGCCTGCGAGTCGGTGTCCTGGCGCTTCAGGGGGATGTCCGCGAGCATGTGCGTGTCCTGAGCAGCCTGGGCGCGAGCGTGGTGAACGTGCGGCGTCCCCAAGACCTCGAAGGCATCCGCGGCCTGGTGTTGCCAGGTGGCGAATCGAGCGTCATCGACAAACTCGCGCGCGCCTACGGGCTGCGGCAGCCGATCCGGGACGCGATCGCGGCCGGCCTGCCGGTGCTGGGCACCTGTGCCGGCCTGATTCTGCTCGCCGACCGCGTCGGCGGCGCCATTGCCGGCCAAGAGAGCTTCGGTGGCCTGGATATCACTGTGCAGCGCAATGCGTTCGGCAGCCAGGTCGATTCGTTCGAGACCGAGCTCGCGGTACCCGCGTTCGGCAAGCCGCCGGTGCACGCGGCATTCATCCGGGCTCCGTTGATCGAACGGGTCGGACCGGGCGCCCACGTGCTCGCCACCTTGCCCGATGGACGAATCGTCGCGGTCGAGCAGGGCGCGCTGATCGGTCTTGCCTTTCATCCCGAGGTGACCGGAGAGACCCGCTTCCACCAGAGGTTCCTCGGCACGGCGCGGCGTTTCGCGTCCAAGACCGATGCCCCGCAGGGTCCGAGGGACCGGGCCGCGGCCGCGATCAACACCGCCGACGCAACGAGAGGACGCACGTAGTCAGTCGGGCGGGGTGCGTCATCGCTTGGGGTGACGCACCGACAGCACATCCCTGGGGTCATCGGACAGCTTGACTCATATACCCCAGGGGGTATACTCGCTTCATGCTCACTCACAGGACGACCCAGCGCCAGCCCGCGCCCCTCACCCCATCGAGCGCGCCGGGCATCGAGGTATTCGACTCGTCTGCCGGAACCGCGGATGATCGTGATGCGGGCGGGGCCCGCATCACGATCGCTACTCAGCCAGCGAAGGACGTGGACTGATGCGGATCGTTGTCGTCGGAGGTGTTGCCGGCGGAATGACCTGTGCGGCTCGTGCCCGCAGGCTCGATGAACAGGCAGAGATCATCGTGCTCGATCGTGGCGATCACGTGTCCTTCGCCAACTGCGGGCTCCCGTACTACGTCGGAGGCGAGATCACCGATCCGGCCCGGCTTCTCGTCCAGCGGCCCGAATCGCTGCGGGCCGCGCTCAATCTGGATGTCCGCACGCGCCACGAGGTCATCGGCCTTGATCCGGACTCCCGGTCGGTGACGGTATGCACGGACGACGGAGTGTGCTCGATCGGCTATGACGCCCTGGTGCTGTCCCCGGGTGCGCGGCCTGTGCGGCCACCGATTCCCGGGCTGGAATCCTCGCGGGTTCACACCCTGCGCACGGTCGGCGACGCGACCCGGCTCGACGAGATCGTCAGTCAGGGGGCCACTCGTGCCGTTGTGCTGGGGGCCGGATTCATCGGTTTAGAAGCCGCCGAAGCGCTGGCCCACCGGGGCCTGCAGGTGACGGTCGTCGAGCTCGCCGAGCACGTTCTCCCGCCCCTCGAGCCCGAACTCGCCTCCCTGGTTGCCGACGAGTTGCGCCGGCTCGGCATCACCGTGCGCACCCAGGTCGCTGCCACGGCCATCGAGGAGGGTCCCGAACATGACACCGTGGTGCTGGCCGACGATGGCCGGATCGACGCGGACCTCATCGTGCTCTCGGTAGGCGTTCGCCCCGACACCGCGGTATTCGAAGCCGCTGGGGTGGCCTGCGAGAAGAGCGCGATCATCACGGATGAGCATGGGCGGACCAATGTGCCCGGCATCTGGGCGGTCGGGGACGCCACCGTGAGTACCGACGCCATCACCGGCCTGCGGCGTCCGATCACCCTCGCAGGGCCCGCCAACCGCGCCGGACGTCTGGTCGCAGACGATATCCTCCGCCCGGCCATCGCGCGTCCGATCCCGCAGCCATGCGGCACCGCGATCGTCCGCGCCGGTGGGCTGACCGCCGCGCTCACCGGCGCCAACCGAGCGACCTTGCTTGCCCAGGGCATCGCCCATCACACCGTGCATCTGCATCCCACCCAGCACGCCGGCTACTTCCCCGGCGCCTGTCCGGTCCATCTCGTCGTGCACTTCCGTGAGGACGACGGGTTGCTGCTCGGTGCGCAAGCTGTAGGTACCGACGGAGTCGACAAACGGATCGATGTACTCGCCACCGCACTGCGCAACCGGATGACCGTGGCAGACCTGATCGACTTGGATCTGGCCTATTCCCCGCCCTACGGCAACGCCAAGGATCCGGTCACGATGGCCGGCCTGATCGGCAACAACGTGCTGACCGGCACCGTCCGACTGTGGTATCCGTGGCAGGTGGACGACGTAATGGCGTCGTCGCTCGTCCTCGATACCCGTAGCCCCGCCGAATTCGCCAGCGGTCATCTGCCGGGGGCGCTCAACATCGCGCACACCGAACTCCGCCGGCGTATCGACGAGGTGCGCGAGGTCGCGGCCGGGCGTCCTGTCCGAGTGATGTGCGCCTCCGGGATGCGTTCCTATCTGGCCCACCGGGTGCTCACCGAGAACGGCTTGGATTCGGCCACGCTGTCCGGCGGCATCCTTACCCTGCGGGCCTTCCTCGACGGCACCGACGTCCTGCATGACACCGATTCCATCCACACATCCGGGAGACTCCAATGACCAGCCACAGTCCCGAAGCCAGGAAGAACGTCGTCAACCGGCTGCGCCGAGCGTCCGGCCAACTCACCGCTGTCATCACTGCCGTCGAGACCGGCGCCCCCTGCCGCGAAGTCGTTACTCAACTCGCCGCTGTGCGTAGCGCACTCGACAAGGCAGGTTTCGTCATCATCTCCACCGCCATGAAGGACTGCCTCGCCGATCCGGACGAGACCGCCGACGACGGCACCACCGCGGAGCAGCTCGAAAAGCTGTTCCTCATGCTCGCCTGAATCATCAATGATCACGCCAACCAAACGAAGGAATCATCATGTGTCGTGCCGTTCGCTGCCACATCTGCGGAAAGACCACCTGGGCCGGCTGCGGCCAACACATCGACCAAGTGAGGCGCACCGTCGCCGACGAACACTGGTGTGACGGTCATGCTCCCCAGCGCACCAAGGGCCGTTTTGCGTCGTTGTTCAACCGCTGAGCGGTTCGCGAACATCACAGGACCACGCGGCGCCAGAAGCGAGCCGACCGGCCGGAGTCCGCGGGGACCAGCCAGCTGGTGCTCGGCAGACAGCCCCTACACCCATCCCCCGTACGGCTTCTGAGCAACCGCATTGTGCAGCCACTTGATGAGCGTGGTGAAGTCGAAGACCGGCCTACCCACAGCCGACTGGATGGCGGCTGCATAGGGTGGCAGATCGCTGCACTCCAGGAGCACGGCTCCCACTTGATCGTCTTCGCACAGTCTCTTGGCGAGGCTCACCACCTCGTTCTGGACGCCGTCGTTGTCGAAGCTGCCGCGCCCTTCGATGATGCAGGAGAACTCGGGTTCGTTCTGCAGTCCCCCGATCACCAGGTCTGAGGTGTCGCCAACTCCGCACGATGCCCAGATCTCGTCATCCAGGGACGATGAGTCGGCCGTGAGAATAGCGATCTTGCGGCCGGGCAGGATCGTCCTGATCCAGGGGATCTGGACGAGCGACGAGAGCGCCGCCGGCACATTGAGTCGGGGGCTCACACGAGCGTGGTAGCGCCCGAAGAAGCCGCAGGCCGAACAGATGGCCCGCACTCCCGCCTGTTCCAATTCCTGGCAGGCAGCGAGCACGGAATCGCTGACATCGACACGCTCGCTACCGAAGAGCTTCGAGATGTCGAGACCGCGCACGGGCTGGAGCCGTACCGGAAAGGGGAACGTACTGGCATTGACGACATTGCCGGGCACCATCGGGTACCAGACATCCTCGATATAGATGACGCCGACCGGGAATCCGGCAACGACCTGCGCGGGTGCCATTCGCACCGGGCCGATCGGGGCGCCGGCAGGGAGATAGCCATATGGCGCGGTGGGCATCACGCGTGTGCTCCGAAACGCGCCGGGGCGAACGCCCGGTAGTCTTCTGGAGCGTCTCCCTCAATGAGGGCGCGCAGTACCTTGGCCGTTGACGGCGCATAGGTGAGACCGAGCATTGCGTGTCCGGTAGCGAGATAGGCGTTGCGCTGACCGGGCACCAGCCCGATGATCGGGACGCCGTCCGCCGACATCGGTCGCAGCCCGGCCCAGCCAGGATCAACATCATCCACGGGCACGTCCGGATAGATCTCCTGCACCTGCGCGATCAGCTTGTCGATCACAGTCGGTGCGACGCTCGGCTCGGGCTGGCCAATGATCATCCCGCTGGACGCCCTCAGCCCCCAATCGAGCGGGGTCACGGCGATGTGGCTGACATCTGTCAGCACGGAGGCAGCCGGCTTGAGCGAGTCGTCCTCGAAGTGCACGTCGACCGAATACCCGCCACCGGGAAACAGCGGTAGCGAGTACCCCAGCTTCTTGGCGAGCCCGCGCGAGCCGACGCCTGCAGCGATGATGAACTGGTCCGCCTCGATCGGCCCCTGCGACGTCACCGCCGCGCGAACCACACCGTCGGAGGTCTCGAAGGAGATCACCGGGGAGTGCTGAATCAGCTTGCCGCCGGCCTGTTCGATGCTGGCCACCAGCGCCTTCATGACCGAATCCGGTTCGACCTGCAGATCGTCGGGTGCGAAGTAGGCGTACTCGACGTCGGGAGCGAGGTTCGGATCAACCTCGTGGACGGCTGAGGCACCCTCGAGCAGTCGGATGCGCTTCTTGAGCTCCGGGAATCCGTCGAATACCGCGACTGCCTGCTCGTAGGCCTGGCGGGACGTGAAGACGTGCATCGACCCACCCGTGTGATGCTCGAAGTTCAGACCCTGCTCCTGGTACTCCGCGAAACCGTCGAGCACCATCCGGGTGAGGATGTCCTGAGCGTCGGTCCCCACGACGAAGTTGGACTTCTTCGTGGCCCATGCCATCCGCAACAGAAAACGAAGGTAGTCGAGCGAGAACTGCGGGGTGATGCTGATCGCCGAGTTCCCGCCGAACACGGAACGGGCCGCGATACCGATCGAGCCGGGTGCGGGGACCGGGAAAGACAGCACACCGGTCACCAGAGCCGCGTTTCCGTGGGAGGGACCTTGGCCGTAGTCACCGCTCTCGACGATCGTGACCTCATGACCTGCTCCGAGCAACTCATGGGCTGCGGCCAAGCCGACGACTCCGGCTCCGATGATGACGATTCGCATCAGTGCTCACTCCCGACGAAAGCGGTGATCAGCATCTCGATGCGATAGCCCGGCAGATCGGCGCCGACGGTGGCGCGCGGAGGGTAGGGTGCCGGCACGATTTGCTTATAGGTGGCATCGAATCCGGCGAAGTCGTTCTCGATGTCGTTGAGGAAGACCTGGACTTGGACGAGGTCTGCCAGACTCGAGCCGGCCTTGGCGAGCACCTGCTCAAGCAGTTCGAAGCAGTATCGGGTCTGTTCCTCGATAGTGCTGCCACGGACTGCCCCGGTCGCCGGGTCGTGCGAGGTCATGCCTGAGGTGAACAGCAGGTTCCCGACGACCTTCCCGTGACTGTATGCGGCCACGGACTCGCCAACCGAGATCACGCGGGGTTTCATCTCTATCTCCTACCTGTCGGTGACTGCGGACAAGAACTGGCGCGTGCGTTCCTGCCTGGGATTGCTCATGACCTCTTCGGGCACACCCTCTTCGAGGATCGCGCCGTCTTCCATGACCACCAGGTAGTCCCCAATGGTGCGAGCGAAGCTCATTTCGTGGGTGACGACCATCATCGTCATGCCCGATTGGGCGACAGACTTCATGACGGCGAGGACGCTTTGGGCCAACTCGGGGTCCAGCGCGCTGGTGGGCTCGTCGAAGAGCATGATCTTGGGCTCCAGTGCGAGTGCACGCGCAATCGCGACGCGTTGCTGCTGACCGCCGGACAGCTTGGGCGGGTACTGCTCTGCTTTATCGGACAGCCCAACACTGTCGAGTAGCTCGAGTGCACGCTCGCGCGCCTCGTCCTTACTGCGCTTGAGCACGCGCTGTTGGGCCAGGACGATGTTGTCGATAACGGGCATGTGCGGAAACAGATTGAATGACTGGAAGACCATGCCGACGTGCCGTCGCAACGCCAGTAGCTCTTTGCGGGAGTGACTGTGTCCGCCCTCAAGGAACTGACCTGCGACGAGCATGTTTCCGTCGTCGGGCGCCTCGAGGAGGTTGACGCACCGCAACAGTGTGCTCTTCCCCGCTCCGCTGGGTCCGATGACAGAGCACACCGAGCCTTCTTTGACCCGCAACGAGACCCCTTTGAGAACCTCGTGGTCGCCATACCTCTTGCGGA
>Ga0334885_1001416_pt1 | contig 29513 bp, 21 predicted proteins | sample GraSluR1_MG_8_FD_207233 | JGI IMG/M metagenome (GOLD analysis project Ga0334885, IMG submission 207233) | Sludge microbial communities from methane-producing bioreactor in Wageningen University, Netherlands - Granular Sludge_31_05-R1 | ecosystem: Engineered > Bioreactor > Anaerobic >...
AGGATCAGGTGGCCCTGTCCATCCGTCACGCCCCAGTACCCGTACCGCAGCCATGCCGGCGAATCCTTGTACCAGTCGTCGTCGTGGACCAGGGCCCAGTACGCTGCGGCAATCGCGGCATAGGCACTCGTCACCGCCAGGGCCCGAATCGGCTGCGTGGCCCACGTTCGTACGTACTTGTCTGTCCCCTCCAGCCTCGCATTCCAGTACGGGAGAATCTTGTTGATGTAGGCCCCATGGTAGCCCATCCGCTTGAAGTTGACCGTTACATCGTTGGCGGCGTTGATCGCCTCGACGAGCACGTTTCGCGGCGGGCGTTTCCCCTGGCGACGCAGCTCGTCCAGCTTGGCCGTGGTGTAGCCATGCTTACGCAACACGCTCTCGAATTCGGCCAGACGCGGGCCGATCTCGGAGAGGCTTAAGACGCTCTTCAGGGCCTCGATCGGATTCTTGGCAATTCGGGCGGCACGGACCTTCATCGGGTCGGCCATGGCATCTTCGACGGCCTTTCGCACGCTCTTCAAGTCCAGGCCCAGGAATGTCGCCAGCGGGCCGCCCATCTGGTTGAATAGCTCGACCAGGGGGTCCTGCTCCTTGCCCATGACGTGTCGGGCCTGGCTGGCCGCGTAACGGAACGTCATGTTGAATGGCAGGGCCTTCCAAACCGCCTCCACATCGCCCCGGCTCTGCGCGATAAACGTCATCCAGTCCTTGATGATGTTGCGCTGGAAGAACGCCCAGTTGATGGCGGTCGCCCCCAGCTTGACCGACCGGGCCAGGGCCCCAAGGGTGTTGTCGATGTAGGCCGGCAGGGTCGCCCCCTGCATCATCATCAGGCCCTTGTAGATCGCCGGGTGTACGTAGTACAGCTCCTGCTGGCCGTTGCGATAGACCATCACGATGGATTCTTTGGGGCTGGGCCGATACACCGGCTTCCACAGGAACAAGAACTGCGGGTCGTCCAGTAGCGACTCAAGGGCGTCCGTGACGCTCTCGGCCTGATCCGGGCCGACCTTGTCCGACAGCTTGCGCTTCATCTGATCGAGCACGTCGTCACGCCAGACGATCTCAGCCCGAACCTTCGGCGGGACCTTCTCGATCCACTGGCCCATGCCGCCTTGCGCCCGGGCGCCGTCGATCATGGCGTTGATGGGAATCTGCTGGGTGGCCCGCGTGTAGAACAGGATCGTCCGCTCGACCAACGTCTGAGATGGGTCGATGATCGGCAGCCCCGATCCATGCTTCGATCTGTATTTCAAAGGCGACCATTCAAGTCCGGCCCCCTTGCCGTACTTGGCTTTGGCATCGACGAGTCGTCTCAAGGGCACATAGGTCGTCCAGGTCTTGATGACCTTGTTCGCGACCTCGGCCGAAAGCACGCCGGCGTCAACGAGCATGAGCAATAAGGCGTTGTGGTACTCGGTCATCCGTTCGGCGGCCCGGCGGAACTCCGGGCAGTCCAACTCCGCCACGATCTGCTCGGCGTCGGCCTTGCTCAGGCCCGGATTGTAGCCCGGCTTTTTCTCGTGAGCTTCCAGGCAATGTCTCGCGTAGGCGTACAGGTTACAGTAAGGAAGGCGGTCCCGCGTGATCCCCTCGTAAATGTCACGCATGCTCGGCCCGATCTTCTGCATGTCGCCGGTGAGCAGGAAGACGCCTTCATCCATCGCCTCGCGGGCCTGCTTGGGCCCGGTCAGGCTCAAGGCCAGATACAGATCGTAGGGGCCTTCCCCCTCGGCCCAACCCTTGTACCCCCGCCGCTTCATTTCCTCCTGGAATCGCCGGAGGAAGTGTCCCGCATCTTTCTGCGAGGCGTACAGGGCGTGCATCCCCTCTTTGAAGTCGCCAACAATCCTCTCTGCGGTCGTCTCGTCTGCCGGGCGCGGAACCTTCCGATCAGTGCTTATCTGGGCCAGGCCCCGCTCCAGGGCGGTCGCCTGTCGCCAGGTCTGCACCATCTCGGCGAACACGTTGACGGCGTGGAAGATGTCGGGGTGGTCGATCAGCCATTGTCGGAACCACGCATCGACGGTCGGGGCCACCTGTTCGGCGTCCTGGTCCCAGACCAGGTGCCGGATGTACTCGGCCAGCCCTTCACGCGCCCGGCCCTTCTCCGGCTTGTAGTCTAGGGACTCCAGCTCCGCACGTACCGCCGGCGGGACCTGCTTGAGGATGCCGTGTGTGACGTCAAGCCCATGGCCGACCTCGTGCACCAGGAAATCGAGCGAGTCCAGGTACTGCTGCTTGACGCGGGCGACCCGCGGACCTGACTTGAAGATGCCCGCCCGCCGGGCCCCGGTAATCCGGCCGGCCCGGGCGGGGAACCCGAACAGGTGCTCGACCGTCTTTAGGATTTGCTGCGGCGTCGGGATCTTCTTCGGCTGCTGGCCCGGCACACTGGCCCGCGGCTGGACCGGGCTCGGTCCGCCGGCAAACGCCAGCGTCTCGTCGCGACCTTCCTCTTGGAGGTCGAAGGTCTTGGCGAGCTTCTCGATGATCGCCTTGGACTCCGGGCCCCACGGCACGAAGAACCGCTTGCGGTAGTAGATGATTTCTTCCTGAAATCCCAGGCGCCTAAGGAGCCCATAGTCCCTCGCCGGCGCAGTGACCTCCAGTACGGCATCGCCGCTGATCGTGGTCTTCTTCACCACCCAAGTGTTCTCGAGTACAATTTCCTCGCCACTTTGAAGCCGATCCTCGATATCTTTGGCTTTCGATCCTGTGGTATCGCCAGTGCGCTCACGCAGGAGCCGCCTTCCAATCGCCTCGGGCAAATCCAGTCCCAGCATCATTTTGCCGTCGGCCAGCTTGGCGCGTTTCATCGACGGCTGGTAAAGGTCGTCGGGCCATCGCGAGCGCAACGCGGTCCACAGGTGGAATGGCATCCCCGTGGCGAGGTAGAAAGTCTTCTCTTCGGTATCGGGGATGCTTTCCAGGCGTTCTTCCCACCACTCCTTGGCCTCTGCATTGCTGACTCGCTCGTGCCGATCACGAAGCTCAACAATGGTCTTGCTTCCAGAGTGGCCTTTCGGCCCGAGCATCGAGAATACCTGACCCTTATCTGTGGTCGTGGAGAACGCGGCCCATATGTGGCCGCTTCGCTTATTGCGCCAGAAGCCAGAATCGGCCCACCTCAGACCCCGCTCCCAAGAGACCTTGTGCACTCGCACTTCGCCGACCAAGGTATGCAACTCGGCGCTCGCCCCCGTGACGGGCTCGGTCCACACCGTTTTCGGTTCGCCCGTGAGTCGAAGGCCTACCGCCTGGATGTCCTCGACGCCAAACTCGAACTCGCCCCGTTCCTTGGCCCGCTCGACTTGCTCCGTGTAGAGCTCATAGAAGACCTCGAAGAGTCGATTCTGCTGATCGACCGGCAGGACCATGATCCGGTTCAGGAAGCCCTGCACATCTCCGATTTTGCCCTTCGTGATATTGCCCTTGGCGTCAAGAAGACCCATGATCTCCAAGGTCTCCCGCCCCATGCCTTCGATGCGGCCCGCCCTCATTCGCGCATACAAGGACGACAGGGCGGCTTGGCCGTACTGATCTGTGATGTCCTCGGCCTCGAAAAGATTGCCGCTGAACGCCTCTCGCTCGCCTTGGGTGGCCGCGCCGAGACCCGACAACCGACGGCATACCGCGTTGTACAAGCGCTTTCCGCCGGCAATCTCCAGCGTGACCAGGCGAATGATCGGCGCAACGACTTGGTCGCTCCGGTGAACCCGGCCAAGGATTTGGAGCTGCTGATCCGCCGACCAAAAGAGCTGGAAGGCGTAGATAACACGCTGCTTCTTGTTAGGCACGTGGCGGCTGGCATGGGCGTCATAGCCCATGTCACCGGCCGGGGTGAATACGGCTACGTCTTTTTTGCCCTCCTGGAATGCCTGAAGCTCGTATAGGCTGCGCATCCCGTACGGAACACCCTTGATTGAGAACCGCACGTACTTGCCATGTTCCATGCGGTGATGTCGGCCCGACACCTCAGCCACCCGATCCGGGCCAAAATGCTCCACGATTACGTCCAACGGATTCGGCGGCAACTCAAGCTCGGCGACCATGTTCTTGAGCTTCTCTCGCATCCGCACATTCTCGGCGTTGACCCCGCTCTTGACCAGCTTGACTGTGTTGGTATCCGGATCCTCAACTTCGACGTATTGATCCACAGGGAAATGCCGATCAATAAGGTCTACGAGCGTTGACCGTGAGCCGACATCGTACAATTCCTGGGCCGACACCGCTCCGCCAGACTCCTGCATGGCACGCTCCATCGCGGCCTGACCGGTATAGGCGAAAGTGATGATCGGGGCCCGGCCCTCCGCGATATCCTTCTCCGCGGCACGGATCACATCGGGGGCCATCAGCCCGCTCATCAGCCCCAGGAAGAATCTCTGCTGAGTGTTGTAGAAGATCGTCGTGTCAAATTTCGAATGTGCATTGTTTGACGCCTCTTTCCAGGCGTCATAGAGAACCTGCCAGAACTTCGCCGCCCTGTTGTAGACTTCCTTGTCGCGTGGGGTCGGCGCCCGACGCACGGATACGGAGTCTTCGACCACATCCTCATAGCTGATCGACCTGGCGACATATCGCCCCATCGACTTGAGGGACGCGGTGAGAGCCTCAAATCCGGCGAGGCCGGCGCTGTGTAAAGCACGGAAGAAGTCCGAGAACTTTTCGAAGTGCCGACCTTTGCCCCAGAGCCCCATTCGCTCGTAAGCGACCATGTGTCGTATCTCGGAGGCACCGGTGGCGCTGGCGTACACGACCTTCGCGCGAGGAAACATGCGCTGGAGCTCAATGCCCATGTTTCCGGTGTTTGTGCCTTCCTGCATTTGTGGAGCATCAGGATTCCGCTGCATCGCGGCGTTCTTCATCTTGTGAGCTTCGTCGAAGAGGATAACGCCGTCGAAGTCTTGTCCCAACCAATTGGCGAGCTGGGCGAATCGTGTCTTGTTTTTGGTCCACTCGCGAGACAAGAGGCTATAAGTAGTGAAGAGCACGCCCTCTTGGGCCTCTATTTCGGCATTCTGGGAGATGGCATTTTGACTGATGATCGGCGCTGGATAGCCCAGTGCCCCGGCGTCCGCTTTTGCCTGCTCAATCAGCTCCTTTTTCGCGCTGATATGGACCGCTTTCTTTCTGCCACGCAGATAATGCTCGTAGACGATGCCGTACATGATGCGGGTTTTGCCGGCGCCGGTGCCGTCACCCAACCAGAAGCCTGCGGTGGCGCCTTCGGGCAGGGTCTGATCGTGGGCCTGGACGGCGTAGATGATTGCCTCGATCTGCGGTCCGCTCAGAATCCCCGATTCGATGAGCTTACGGGGAAGATGCAGCGTGATCTTTACGTCCGGCGGCTCGACCGAGGCCAGCGTCGTCGATTCCACGAGCTTGGCAGGGTGCGGCTTGGCTCCCTTGACGCGGGCCTTCTGCACGACATAGCTGCTGTACGGCCGGGCGGTCTCGGCGACCGCCTTTTCTTTCGGGGCCGCTTTTTCGATAGTCAGTCCGGCCTGCTGTTTCTCTACATCAGATAGAAGGGGGGGAGCGACTCCACTGTCAGACCTATCAGGTCGAGCACCTCGCTCTCCAGGTCGCTCCGCTTCTCCGGCAGCGATATGTTCTCCTGTTCGATGATCTCCCTCAGAATCTCTCGGCCCTGCTGCCCCTCCAGGTACCCGCACACCCTCGCGATCGCCAGGTCGTAGGACAGGTGTGGGCTGTTTAGGGCGCTGTCCAGCTCCACTATGAACGGGTCGTGTTTGCCCTCCTCCCATGCTGGTAGGTGCTCCTCCACCACCACCAATATGAGGTGGGCCAGGGGGTTGAACCCCTTCCGGACCGGGCGGCCGTACAGGTTCTTTGCCAGGCGTCGTGCCGCCAGGCTGGCTCGTCGATAGTACTCGCCCATGGACGTCATCCTCCATCAGGCCGGCAAGGGCTTGAGCGGCCTCCTCCAGGCTCATGTCCTCGCCGCGGATCTCGTTGGAGACCGACTCCGTCGGTCCCGTGTTGTCGATAACCACGATCTGTACGGGGAACCGGGTGCCGTACTTGGCGTACAGGTCGCCTTTGAGCCCGATGTTTGCCCGTACATTATACCGCGACTCGATGGTTTTCCACCAGTCTGAAAACTTCGGGCGATTTCGGGCCATGCCTTTGCCCACAATCGCCACCAGCCGGCCCCCCGGTCGCAGCCGCAGCAAGGCATGTCTCACGTGTTCGGCGCCGAACTTGGTATCGTGCCGCGACAGCCGCCCGCCCGTCGCGGAGAACGGCGGATTCATGACGATCACGTCGTAGGTCTCGCCCTCGGGCAGGTTGTTGTCGAGGAACTCGGCATCCACGTTGCGGGTATCGAAACCCGCCTCCAGTAGCAACGAACGTCGCCGCTCGTCGATCTCGTTGGCGGCCACGTCGGCCCCGGCGGCCCGCATCAGGTGGGCCAGGGCCCCGGTGCCCGCCGACGGCTCCAGGGCGACCGCCCCCCGCCGAATCCCCGCGGCAAGCACCGCCAGGCCCGCGATTCCCGGCGGCGTGGAGAACTGCTGGAACTCCACCTGCTGGGTATCCCGCCGGGTCTGGGTCGGCAGTCGATCCTGGAGGGCGATAAGGGCTGATAACCACTGATCGGGCGGCAGGTCGCGGAGCATCTGCTCCTCATGGGCGTGAATGGCCGCCTCCATGGCGTCGTAGGCCTCGCGGGCCGTGCCGGCGGCGGCCCCGAAGGCCTCCCGGCTCCAGTCGGCGATGTCCTGGTTGCTGATCGAGCCGCCTTCCCGAAGACGCTGGGCGACGCGGTCCTGGAACAGTCGCCGCGGCGTCATCTCCTGATCCTGCGGCTCCGGCTCGGGCTGCGGTTGTGGCTGTGGTTCTGGCTCGGCTTCCGGAGGTGCCGGTTCGGGCGTCTCGGCCGCCTGGCCCTGGTGTTGAGACAGGGCAATCTGGAATGCCTCTTGCCGCAGCCGGCGGGCCTGCTCGAAAAGCTCTTGTCGCTTCTGTGTATCCTGCTCTTGCTGTGCCTGGGCGGAGAGCCGCTCTGCCTCCTCCATCATGCCGGCGATGTCGGGACCGACAATCATAACGGGGACGTAGTCGTAAGCGATGCTGCCGCCCTCGCCCGGCCCGCGGTACAGGCGGCGCAGCGACCAGCCGGCCCCGGTCCGAGCAATGTCGTACTGGGCCATGTGTCGCCAGTCGTCCTCCGGCACCGGCTCCCAGCCCCGCTCCTCGGCCTCGATGGGCCCCTTGGGAGGCGTTACTTTTTCGCCCTCCCCCGGTCCCTCGCCTTGAAGTACTCCACCTGGGCCAGTCTCTTCTGGGCCTGTCGGCGGCTCTTGTACGGACCCCCGAGGTTCTTGCCCTTGTGGCTCACCACCTTGTAGCCCTTCTGCGTCTTGCGTATCATCGGGTCCCTCGCTTTCTTCCGGCGTCTCCGTCTCGGCGGGTGTGACCACCGGCAGCCCCATCCGCTTGCGTTCCGCGGCCGTCTGGGCCGCCCATCGCTGCGCCTCGGTCACCGACAGGCCCTGGGCGAGTCCCTCCTGCACGAGCTTGACGATGTCATCGGGGGCCACGTCGAACAGCGGCGACAGCTCCCGAAGCCGCCCGGCCATCTCCGCCCGCTCCTCGGCCGACCACCGTCCGGGGATGTTCTCAAAATCCTTGCGGGTGGGCTTCTCGATCCCGGCCAGCCGCTGCGCCTCATCGGGATTCATGAAGAAGAACAGCATCGGGTCGTTCTTGACGTTGGCCTTGAAGTGGGCGTTCATCTCAGCCCGGTACGCCATCGTCCCCGCGGCCCCAGCGGCGTGCATGGCGGCGGATTGCCCCCCACCCATCACCGCGAATGCCCCGGCTTCTGCGGGCAGATTCTTAAGGTCTTGTTTTAGCCCCGCGGCGACCCGCTGGAGCATGTTCGCGTCCTTGCCGGCACCGAAATCCTCGACATCCAGCACGCCCCTCAGGATCGTCCCGACCCGCTCCTCGCCGATCTCGCCCAGGATACTGGAGAATCCGCCCTTACGCATCATGCGGCGCAGGAAGGCGGCCTCGCTCTTGCCCGTCTTGTACATCCAGGCCTTGCCGATCCTGGGTACGAACTTGCCGAAGAAGGGGAGCTTTCGCAGGACGCCGGCGCCACCTCGCGTCAAAAGCCCGCCCGTCTGCTCACTGAACATCTCGACCCACTGGTCGCCGACGCTTCGCAGGATTGCCGATGCCCACTTATCGCCGGCGGCATGACGCTCGCCACTCTGTGCGATAATCTCTGGGCTTCGTCCCACGGCCGTCATGCCCGTGGCCGCGCCGGCGGCGCCAGCAATATTTGCCGCTGCCCGGGCCGCCGTGCTCGCGCCCAGGGTCTTCAGTGTGGCCTGGCGAGCGACGCTCTTGAGCCCCTGTGCAAGGGCGCCCTGCGACAGCAGCCCAAACTCCACCATGTACGGCACATTCTCGGTAACGATGCGGGCGATCTCTGCCGGGAGCGTCTCACCCCGAACCTGTGCCTCTGTGACCCGCTTCAGGTAATCACGAACAGCCGCCTCATCCCGCTCGCGGGTCGGCGTGAGAGATTCGCCGAATGTTCCATGCCGTTTGATGTCTCCGGCTTCATATTTCTTGCGGATCGGGTGATCTTCTGGAAGGGCCTTCATCCAGTCGAAGTATGACGGCTGCTGTGTCATCCGTTCCTTGAACCGCTGCGGGGCCAGCTTGTAGTCCTCATCTGTCCAATTCCGCAGCCGCTCCACAGCCCCCTCGAACACTACCGTGTCGCCCGTTCGGAAGTACGGCCCGGCGAAGGGAATTTTCTGGGCCACTTCCTGGCTCCCCAATTCTCTTCCCAGGGTTTCGCCCACCCCCATCGGCCCCAGGACAGCCTTCTTGGCGTGGGCGTCGAGAAGCGTATCGAAGGCGATCTCGTCCACCGGGTCGGGGATCTGCCGCTGAACTTCCTCATCCAGGGCCTGGTCGAACAAGGCGTCGAGTGAGTCCATGGCCTATCTCCTGTACGGGGTTCGGAGGTTCGGCCAACGGGAGGAGTCAAACATCGACGACCCAACAGCCCCGGCGTCGCGAAGCATTTGGCCCATGCCGCCGGACGATTTTGACGGCGGCTCGGAGCCGAAGCCCGGCTTCCACATGCTCTTGGGTGCCTGCGAATCAAACGGCCATCCATCCTTGGCCGCGAGACGCTTGGCCTCCGCCTTGAGCTCTTCGACGCTGGCGCCCGGGCCGAGCTTGGCCTTCGCCAGCTCGATGTAGACGGGGGCAATCGCCGGCAAGATCTCCTTGATCGGCAGCTTCCCCTTGAGCATGAGCAGTGACTCGTGCCGCTTCTCCAGGGGCTGGGACGGGTCCATCGGGTCCACGAACCCTTCCGGGACCTGGACCTCGCCCGCCTCTTTGCCCTCGGCGATCAGGGAGGTCAGGCCTTGAGCCTCCTCGCCCGCGGCCTGGCGTGCGCCAGGCTGTTCCTGCGCCGTCGGTTGCCCCATGAACGTCTGGTAGGCCTGAAGCATCCCCTGCACGCGGGACTCGACCTCCTTGGGATCAGGGGCCGTGACCACGCCCGATTCGGGGTCCTGTGACTGCATACTCGTGGCGACGTTCTGGTAGATCGTGGCGAAGTCCTTGAAGGGGATCGGCGGGTCAAGCCGCTCGAAGGTCCCCTTGCTCGGGTCGTACAGGTACTTGTTGCCCTCCTCGTCGGTCGCCAGTTGCTGGCGGAGAATCTCGTTGGGCGGCGGCGTGTCGCTGATCCGCAGGCCCGGCGTGATCCCGTAGCGCTTGGCCATGAGCTGCTGCCGGGCCTGCTCGGCCTCTTCCGGCGTCCAGGTCCCCTCGGCCACCTGCTGATCGAGCCAGGCCAGGCCCGAATCAATCTTCTCCAGCTCCCGCCGTTGTCGCTCGTCGTACTCCCAGGTGACGTTGCTGCGGTCCAGATACGCACTGTACTGCCGTGTGATGAGGTCCCGCTGCCACTGGTCATGAGCCGCCTGCGCCGCCCGCTCCTGCATGCTCTGCTGGGCCCGCAGCCGCACATCCTGAAGGTGGGCGTCCGCCTCCATCCGTTGGGCCAGTGTCGCCGCCTCGTGGGCCCGCTCGGCCGCAGCCTGTTCGGCGGCCTGTTCGTCCCGCTCGCGGTAGTAGTCGAGCCGACGGCCCTCCGATAACCAGTCATATTGGCGTTGGGTCTGTCGCTCGCGCATCTCCATGAGCCGGGCCAGGTCACGCTCGATCCGCTGGCCGCGGCCGGCCGTGTACGCCGCCGTCCCCAAGAGGGCAATATCGGGTTCGTGTGCTACACGAATCGCCATCAGGCTGCTCCTAACTGCCTCAACAGCTCGTAGTACGCCTGGAGCTGAGGATACGTATCCTCCCGCCGCTCCATGAAGGACAGCTTCTCACCGCTGAGCTGCGTCAGAAGCCCCAGACGCTCCCGACGGAGCCGCTCGTTCAGGTCGGCGATGTCCCGCGTCTCCTGGGCGGTGATCTGCCGACTCACCGCGGGGGCGACCGTCGTCGTCAACAGGCCGCTGTTGAGGAGCTGCTGCATGGCCCGGGAGTTTTCAACGGCGTATCGCCGCTGGATGTCCGACTTGGCCGACTGCCCGAGCCCTTCCAGGCCCTGCTCGGCCTGAGCGTACCGGTTCTGGTACCCGGCGAGGATTTCGGCATACCGCTGCTCGTTGGCGCCCTTGGCCTCCTCGAAGGCCTTCTTCATCTCGTCGGTCATGGCCTGTCGCTGGGACCAGGTCATCATGCTGTAGTCCTCGGGGTTGAGCCAGCCGCCACCCCAGGAGAACCGTGTGGCGCCCTTGGACTTGCCCGACTGGGCGTACTGGGCCCAATCCTGCACCGACCAGTTGCCCATTTGGGCTCGGAGCTTGGCCTGCTCCTGCGCCTGCTTGGCCTGCTGCTCGGCCAGCCACCGCGAATAACCGTATCCGCCTACGAATGTGGGCATCATTCACCTCACTTTTGCTTGACCCGGTTGCCGTCGGTCGCGTCCACGTAGAGCTGGTCCGTGGCCGCCTCGGCGGCACTGCCCGGGATGAACAGCATCTTTCCCTGCTCCAGCATCCGCACACGCACCTCAAGCTGCTGGACCTTCTGTCGGAGGACCTCGGTATCTTCCATCAGCGGCCCCTCCCAAGGGGTTTGGTCGTCGTCACCAGCACTTCCTCCATCGCCCAAGACTTTTGCGAAGTATTCAGGCCCAGGCCCACCCCGACGAAGCCCGTCCGCATGTGGGGCCGCATCCGTCGCGACCGGCCCGGCCCGGTGATCGACCCGCTCTCGAACGGCTCGGCCGCATCATAGGCCTCGATGATCGTCTCGGCGTCGTCGCCCACGTATAAGCCATAATCGGCCTGGTCGGCGTCCGGCTGCGTGCCGGCCGCCCCGCCGCCGGCCAGGACCAGGGCAACCTCGTTGACCCGCACCCGGCGGTCATGGTCCTCGCTCAGGGCCAGCGGCCCCAGCAGGACGGCGCTGTCAATCGCCAGGTCGTTCTCCGTCACCGGCGTGCCCGCCTGATCGTACTTCTGGCTGTGATCGTAGGCCCTGATGCACCCATCCCGTGAGCCGATCAACAGCGTGCGGTATAAGGGGCTATCGGCCTCGTAGTACACCTGGCTGTACGGCCCGCAGCTCGTGGGATACGTGTCCGGGAAGAATCCATCCACCCGCGGGTCGTACCAGTAGCACTCGTTGGTCCCGTCCGTGAGCTTGGTGATCGCAAACAGGATTCCGCCGCTTTGGCGGTCGATCCCCACGCTCGCCTGATGCACGTCGGCCGACAGCTTCAGATCCTCAACGAGGGTCGGAATCCGGTCCCGGGTCTTGTTGTCCACCAGCCGGCCGGCCTGGCTGATTTGGTGGATGGCGTTGGTGCCCAGCACCCACAGGTCGCCCCGGTCGTCCACCGCCCAGCTTGACGGTCCAAAGCAGTTGGCCTCGCGGCTGAGCTGGTCAATGACGCCGCCGGCGGCCGGGTCGCCCCGGATGATCCACAGGGATTGGCTGCATCCCACGAACAGGTAGTCGTCGAGATACCCCGCCAGGGCCGTGATCGTGTCGCCGATCTTCCCGTACTGGACGCCGTTGCCGGCGATGGGCGACTGATAGTCGTCGGCCGCGTACTCGAAGTCGTGCGGGTTGCCGTTGCGGCCGAGGTAGAACACGTTCGGGTCGGCCGAATTGCCGGCCAGGCTCGCCCGCCCGCGGTACAGCGCCGCCACGGTGGCATACGTCGGCATGTTGGTCTCGGTGCCGCCAAACTCCTTCCAGTCGTAGTAATGGGGCACCGTGGGATCGAGCTGGCAATTGGACACGGCGGTCTTCTCGTCATCGGCCCCGTTATACTTCCAAGCCGCTCCATTGAGCAGGAGAACCGTATCGTCGGCGAAGTCCGTGGTCGTGGTCTGGAAGCCGTAGACCGTCTTGTCCCCATCCCAGTAGTCCACGAGCATGGCCGCGCCACCGGCCGTCGAGATCGTGTCGCCCCGGGCTGGCTCGTGGCCCGCCTGGGGCGTAAATTGCAGCGTCAGCTTGATGTTGGAAAAGTCCACGACGACCTTCTTGTCGTCGTTGGCGATGAACACCTTTCGGAAGGCCTCGAACGCCTGGACCCGCTTGGTGGTGTCCAAAGCCAGGCCTTCCAGCAGGACCATCTTCGGGTTCGGGCTGTCGTCGTTCTCGTAGTAGAACCGATTGCCGGCAATCGCCCAGAGCCGCCGCTTGTACGTCTTGGCCGAGGGGGTCGCCGCCGGCACGCCCGCCGTGGTAAAGCTGTAGACGGCCGAGATCGCGTCGCCGACTGCATTCTTGGCGACGACCTTCCAGTAGTAGGTGAAGCCCACCTGGAGGTCGTTGGGCGGCGTGTACGTCTTGGCGGTCTGATTCTCCGAGACCCTGGTCGTCGCGTCCTGGTTATCCAGGTACACATCGTAGGCCGTGGCCTCACTGGCCCCGGAGCCGTTCTCGGTCCAGGCCAGCGTGGGCCGCAGTTCGGTCTCCGTCTCGCCGTCATCGACATAGGTACCCGTCTCGTCGATCGTCGGTTCTACGGGATCATCGGCGACCAGTGTGGTGAACACCGACGACCAGTCGCTCGTACCATTGAGATTGACCGCCCGCACCTTCCAGTTGATGATGGCCCCCTTCGCGACGGTCAAAAAGGTGTACTGGGCCGAGGTCAGCCCGGTCTGGTCCGGCGTGTCGTTGGGCGTACCCCCGCCGGTATCATAGCTTATATCGTAGGTCTGGGCATTGGTTGCCCCACTCCAGGACACCGTCGGGGTCTGATCGTGGTACCCGGATGCCGTGGTGTTCGTGGTCGGCGCCGTGGGCAGGGGCGTGACAGTGTAGGTTTTCGTGGCCCCGTAGTAATAGTCCGAGCTGGGGAATCGTCGCCCCTGGTCCCAGTAGGCCCACTTGAGTCGATACTCAACAACGTCCCCGGCGGCCAGGCCGTTGAGCGTGTGGCTCCCGTTCCAGGTGCCCGCGGCGTTAAACGTATGCGTCTGCCCCGTGCTGGTCCAGGCCCCGCCGTTGAGCCGATAGTCCGCCCAGAAGCTGATGTAGTCGTTGCCCACCATGCTGCTGACGGTGACAGACCATTCCGTCTGCTGGCTGCCTTCGGCAATCCAGCCCGTGGGAAGCGTCCAGTTTGAGCTCCATGTTGGACCGGCCATTACTGCTTCACCGTCGTGATCTGGCCCATCGCCACGATGGGCGAGCCGATATTCGCGTAGAGGTCCGCCACCTGTTCGGCGGTCAAGGCCTCGTTGAACAGCATCACGTTACACAGGTCCGCCGCCAGCCACAGCTCCGTCCCCGAGATGAACTTGCCGATCAGGATTTTGTCGGCGCTCGTGCTGAATCCCCCGGCATAGGCGTGCGGATCGCCCACGAGGGAGCCGTTGAGGTACACACGCATGTCGGTGCCATCGTAGCTGGCCGTCACCATCCGAAAGTCCGTCCTGGGCAGATAGACCTGCCGCACGGCGGTGGTCCCGTTGATGTCGAACGTCACCGTGAACGGCTCCGTGCCGCCGGGCGGGGGGGCATAGACGCCCTGGGCCAATAGGACGTAATCAGACGTGGCCGAGTCATACCACGACAGGATCGCCTCCATATCCATCGTGTTCGGTCGCATCCAGGCGTTGATCGTGAAGGCCGTCGCCAGAGAGAAGTCGTTACTGGCCCCGCAGTCCAGGAACTGGCTGTCCCCGTCGAACCGGATCGCCCGGCCCACCGGCCCTTCGACGCTGGCAAGCTTCTCGTTGGGCGTCGCGTCGTGGCTGTTGGCGCTGTCCTTGACCGTCGCCGATCCCCCTGTCGGGTCCAGCTCCTCCATCCGCCAGAAGGCCTGGAGGCTCGTGTACTCGCTGAGGTCGGCATAGACGCCGAGGATCTGCTCATACATCCGACGCAGGCCCGGGCGCTGACCCCCGCGGGCCCGCCGCTCCAGGACATCATACGGCCGCACATTGCGCAGACGAGGGCTGGTGAATGGCGGCTGGCTCGACGCCGCGTAGTTCGTGTCCTTGCCCTTCATCGGAAAGTACAGCCGTATCTTCCGCATCAGTCGCCTTTCGCTGCAATAGGCGAAACTTGGCCTCGCATCAACGCTACCGCATCTTCGACGATTCTGTCTAACGGTGCATCCTCGGAATACAGGAATGCCGCCTCGGGAGGCTCTCGCATCATCCCCAGCAGGGCCCCTATCCCCTCATACGTCTGCGCTTCAAGCTGTTCCGATTTGCCCGCGTGCCACTTGCCCGCCGCGTCGTACCAGCAGTGCAATCCAACCCAGGCCAGCCGCACGGGGCGGCGCGCCTGCGAGATTGTCCGCCACACCTCCGGCAGTCGGTAGAGCGTGCCCGACTCGACCGCGAACGCGGGCGCGAGCGTCGCGGGCCATTCCGGGTGACGCTGGTCGGGGCGGGTATGATGCCATCCCGTGATGTACCACGCCTGCATCGCGGCTGGCCAGGCACACGCAATCGCCGTCTCGATCCGAGCATACAGATCGACCACCGCCGCCAAAGGACCGCCCTCGGCGTTCGGCCGCCAGCCGGGCTCCGTCATCACGTAGATCAGCCGCGGATCCAGTCCCGCCGTGGCAAGCAGATCGCGCGCCGCAACCACCCCCCGCTCGATGATGCCACGGATGTCCGCCGGGCTCAACGTGGCCGGGTCGGGATAGTCACGGTCGCCCCGGCCCGTCGCCTTGAGCCATGCCCGCACCGGATATAGCTCCACCCCGCAGACCGGGCTGTGCGCCGCCACCTGAGCCACGTGCTTCTCGCTGGCCCAGAGCGCATTGACGCTCAGCCGCACGCCCGAAGCAACCAACCGCTCGGCCGCCGCGTCCGTGAGGTCATTGACTCTGGCTCGGAGATACACATCCATCGTCAACTCCTTAATCGGGCGACCCCGGCCACCGCCGCGTCGAGCCACCGGCGATGTACGTGGGCACCCCGTCCAACGTGCATCCATAGCTACCCATCCGGCCGCAGACCTTGGATTGCCAGGTACTGTACGTGAGCAACTCGAGGTCCCCCGCCGCAAGGTGCTCGGCCACGTAGTCCATCAGGGCATCGAACCAACCCTCACTCACGTTGAGATCGTCCGGCGTGTCCGTGTTGGGCTTGATGCGATGGATATAGATGTTGGCGACCTGCCGCATGTTGATCGTGGCGTCCAGGAACCCCTTCATGTTGCTTGCGAAATCCCACCCCTGGGAGCTGTGGGACCCGCTGCGGAACGGCAGGCACCACCAATTGACCGGAATCCACGGCGAGTATTTTCCATCCCAGAACACGTTGAGCCCGGCCCCGGCCCTATTGGCCGTCTGGCCGAACACCGACTTGGCCCTGGCGGCCAGGCACATCTTCTTGGCAATATCCCCTGCCTTGTCACCCGTCTCCGGACAAGCCGCACTCTCGCCATTGTTGGCGAGCCATGAGATCGCCTGGGCTCCACGCGGCCCCAGAATCCGCTGGAAGGCCGCGACCTCTCTCGCAATGCAGGCGGCCACCGTGGCGGCCGGTGTCGTGTCGTTGAACGCCGTGCCGTCCGACGGGTGTGGTCCGCAATCCCAGCCGGCGGCGTACAGCTCCTGCCACTCCGAGATGGTGATATGCGACTCGTCCTGCATCGTGGCGGCACGAGCATGGGCCACGCCGATGTACCCGCGCTCCAGCATCCGGCGACAGCCGTAATCAAAGGCGGAACGGTATGGCCCGTCAAAACCGATGACCAGGCCTGCCTTCGGCGGCTCCAGGGCCAGAAAGCCTCCGATCCATGCGTTGACGTTGCCGTTGGCGTTCGCCCCGACGCTGACACGCATCTTCTGTACGGGGAGAGGGCTCGACGTGGCTGTGCCATAGTCCGGAGGCGTGCCGGTCTTCGCCCACACGTTCGTGTCCACCGTCGCCGGAATCCAGCACAGATGCCACTGACCATCCTGGAGGGCATGCTTGTCGTACTGCGCAGCATCATCCTTGAACGGGTAGTATTTGTAGTAGCTGCCACCCACCCCCGAATCCGGATACAGTTCCAGATAGATCCAATCCAGGTTCGCGACATTATCCACGCGAATCCACACGCCGAGGTTGCCGCGGATCTGCCGCACGTCGTCCGAGTTCACGGCCGATGGCGTACAAACGGCCCGGGCCGAACTGCCAGTCGAGGCCGTGAGCTTCAGGCTCCGCCGGCCCAAGACGTAGTTGGTCAGGTCCGGCGCCACCGTCCCCGCTTCCTGTGTCCACGTCTCGTCGTCCTGCATCCCCAGGAGCACCCGGACGGGCAAGGGGTTATAGAGCCCTCCAATCTCATTGATCTCGTCGTTCACATGGCGACGGCGTAGAAATCCTGCCGCCATCGCTTCTCCGGACGTAAGGCCACGAAACGCGCAAGCCGCAAGCGTTCCATGGTTCACGTACATCTCGTGAGAGCCGTTCAACATGAGGACGCAGCCCGGTGCGTACCCTTGCGAACCGTCGGCGGGAAGGGCATCCAAGAAAACATCCAGATAACCAACTCCGGGGATCATGCGGTTTCTTTTTCTGCCAAATATTTCTTCAGTCATGTCGTGCTCCTATCGTGTACGCCTGTAAATCACCCTGTAAGGTCGTCGCACCTGCGGCACCGGGTCGTCCGACCGGTCCGCGTTGTATCCGAATCGTCGGGGCGTGCTGGCAAGCTGGTCGTCAGCCACGCTCGCGGCCAGGGCCCGCATGAACGCCGCGAAGTAGGGCCCGTCCGCCCCGGCGTCGTCGTCCCGCCGCTCGGCCACCGCCTGGCAGGAGAGCATCAGCGTGTCCCAGTGCACGTAGGCCAGATTGATCTGCTCCTGGACCGTGAGGAACCGCGGGATCGTCCGCTTGGCGTATAAGAGGTTATAGGCCAGCGTCGGCGTCGGCCAGAACACCGCCTGGAACCGCGTCGCGTTGTACGCCGTGGGCATGATCGGTCGGACGGCCCCATACTGGGGCTTGCCCGTCATCCGCGTGCCCTGGTACATGGCCCGAACCTGGGCCTCCCCGATCACCTGGACGCGGGGCCCGTAGGTGTTCGTGTCGAAGAAGAAGTCCCCCACGACGCCATGGCAGTCGTAGGGCAGGTCGTACACCTCATCGTGCGTGAGGGTGTAGGTTGTGCCGGCGTCCACGTCGGCCCCGACGACGGTCAGAATCTGATCCGAGTCCCGGGAGACGATGTCGTACTCCACCGTGTCGATCACCAGGATGCCATGCGTCGCCGCCCACGCCGGCCACGTGCCCCCCGTCAGCGTGCAGGTCCCGCTGGAGACCTGTACCGTCCCGGTGCTGTACGCCGCCTCGGTCGTCAGCGTCGCCTCCTGCTCCAGGAAGCTCCAGGTATGCGGCGTGCCCACCAAGGCGGGCCGGAAGAACTGCCCCAGACCCTCTTGGATGTAGAGGTTGATCCGGGCCAGCTCCTGGCTGGACCACTCCGCCGGGTCCAGCCGCATCCCCAGGCTCTGCGCCACCGCGATGTGGAGGTCCGCCTCGGTGCTCATGCTCAGCCTCGCTTGATGTGGGCGTACCGCATGGCCGCCACCAACGTGTCCGTCGCCGCCGGGGAGGCGCCTGCCTGGTCAAAGAACAGCAGATCATAGTCTCCCGTGGGGAGCAGGGCGGGCGCCGTCAGCTTGTAGATGTGCTTGATCGAGGTCTCAGGACACGGAATGCACGTGTCGGTATAAATCGGGTCGTGGATGATCATCAGGGTGTTTTCATCCCACGCCCATTCCGTGTTGTGCGCGAAAATGCGGCAGTAGATCGTCTTGCCCGTCGTGTACGCGAGCGTCGCGGCAAACGTCGGAATCTTCATCGGTCACTCCTTAGTAGGTTATCGGCCCTCTGGGCGGAAGGTCCGCCGGCCGCAGCCCCCAAGCCTCAATGTAGACCTTGTCCACGAGCGCCGACGGCGTGAAGGGCAGTGTCGAGGACAGGTACAGGATCACCTTGCCCCCAGACTGGGCCGTGCTGTAGGCGACGCGGGAGTAGGATCCGGCGGACCAGTCCGTATGATCCACCCGAACCAGACAGTCCTTCCAGAAGTTCGCAGGGATGGCCACATCACCCACCTGGATGGTAACCATGCTGGCCGTAGTGGTGGCCACCACGGTAAACGACAGATCGGGGCTGGGGGGCGGCGGGATGATTGAGTCCGCAATCGCCTCCAGGCTGTGGGATGCCGAATTGAACGTCGCCCACGCCGCCGTCGCACTCGCGAGCTTCGCCAGCACGCTGTTATCCGCCACGTTGTTTGGATCGGTCAACGCATTCGCCATGAGGTGGTCGAGGTAGATATTTGATAGCGCCGTAGCGTTCGCCGTGGTGACATCTGCCGCCGCAAGGGGCGTCTCGCCCACCACGTAGACCGAATCCACCGGCAGATACCCCGCGACGTTCGGCGTGCCGATGCTCGACCCCCCAACCTGCGTGATGTTGGCCTGCCGCGTGACCGGCTCGGGGTAGGCGATCAACGGATGCAGCAGGATGTTCGGGTCGGTCGCGTGCGAGAACGTCACACAGAACACGTCATAGTTGCTCTCGGCCTGCGCCAGGTCAAAGCAGTACATTCCATCGCCGATCTCTGTCGCGGACGTGTCCGTCAGACTCGCTTGCGCGCCGCCGTCGCCGCTGATCTTGGCCGACAGACTCGCCGCCGCCCCGGTCTTGGGCGTCCCGTTGGCCGAATCCCACGCGTAGCAGTAGATCTTCTGACCCGCCGTGTTTTTCCAGACGGCCGCCAGGGAAACCGAGCTCAGGATCAGGGTCGCAATCAATATGGTTCGTTTCATGGCTAATTCCCGAAAATGAACGGTGCGATGAATCCCCGCGTGATCGGCCCGGGCGCAGGCTCACTCTCCCCGGACTCGTACTCATGCCAGCCGATATCCCACGCCGATCCCTGCGGCCGAGCCGTATCCCAGGCATCCACATCGTCGTCGTGCCAGTGATCGTCGGCGCTCAGGCTCGCTCCGCCGTCGATCCACGTCGTATCCGTCGAGGCCAATTGATAATCGCCGGTGAACGTCGGACTCACATTGTTCGTGCAGGTCTCTCCGGTGTCATACGTCGTCGCCGTCGCATCATCGGCCGTGCAGTAGGTCAGTTGCAGAGTCCCCGCCGTCCCTTTATTGTACGCGTCGCCCGCGGACCCCGTCACAATCGTGTTCTTGGCGTAGAACTTCGAATTCGAACTATCGTAAGCCTGAATGCCATAGTAGCAGTTGTTGATGGTGCAGTTGTAGACGTAGACGGTGCCTGCATAGGCATAGATCCCCCGGCTGTTCTCGACGCTGCCTGCGTCGATGATTTTGCAATTGTTCAGTTCAATGCACGCATTCGAGGTGTTCGCGTAAACCAGCCACGACGTATAAGTTTCGCTCGCCGGACCCGTGAACGTGCATCCACGGAACCGCTGCCAGCCCCCCGCCCCTGCGAGTTTGACCCAGATGATCTTTCTGTTGTTCGCCGTTGTGCTGGGCAGCACAAAATGCACGTCAATAAACTCAATACAAGTCGTGGAAACAGCAATGCTGCTGGCCGACGACGCGCGGTGTGTATACTCGCCGTCGCCCGTAATCCGCATGTAATGAGTGCCATCGGTCACAACATCCCACGTCACGATGGCTGTATCCGCCACCGAGCCTGCACAGTACAAGTGACCGACAATCCCATCCGGATAGGTCACGCCGGTCGCGGTGAAATCGCCGTCACCATTCTCGCCATAGGTGTTGAATTGGCTCTCGGCGTAGGCCATGGTCGCCCAGGCGGTTTCGGGCGTGGTGCCGTTATTGGCGTTGTCGCCCGTATCCCTATCGACGTAGCGGGTGATGACTTCCGGGGCGCCCAGGACCGGCGCGACGACCGCGAGCAAACCTAGAATCCAAGAAATCCGTCTCATTTTTCATCGCCTCAACAGAATATAGCGGTTGCTGATCGGGGTTTCGCCCATGCCCCAGTCATCCGGCGGCGTTCCATACTCATAGGCTCCGAGGCTATGATGAGATTCATCACGAGCCACGCCGTCGTTGCGAAGGAAGCCCGCCGCATCCAAGGACCCTAACGAGTCGCTTGCCTGCGTCGCCATATGGCCGACGTTGATAAGAGGAGAATCGGCGATGAGCCGATAATCCCACTGCTTGCCACGATCATCAGGATAAGTACTGCTCGTATCATAGCCCGGCGATACGAACACCGGCGTGATCCCATCCACGTCATAGTCATACTCATCCGTGCTATCTCTGTAGCCGATATCCTCTAGGTAGTTCGGGTTGCCATGCAGATTGAGACTGGCATCGCGCCAGACCGCCAGAATGCTGTTGGCCCCTTCGTATCCGGTCAGATCGTACCCATTCGGAACCCACCAGAAGTTGTAGTCGCCGACAGTCACGTCACTTTGGCGGTACTCGACGAAGATGTTGTTCGTCAAGGTCAGGTAATTCGGATCGCCCGCCAGATATGAAAAATCGAGCTCGCCACCATAGAATCTGCCCAAAATGCCATACTTCGTCACCCCATCGGCGTCTTGGCCTCCGATGATCGTGTTGTTGCGTATGACCGTCGTCGTCGTTGCCGTCGGATAAAGATACCACAAACGAACGATTGCTGAATCGTACACACAGTTGTTTTCAATAGTGAGATTGTTATATTTGTTGTTCCCGCCTGAGTCATATAGCATGATTGCCTGACTAATCCGGCAATCGTGAATCAAATTGCGCTGGATGTAAAGATGGGTCCAAGTGGGTTCACCGCCAGATTCGCCTACCGCTTGTGCCCGGATTGCCAAACCCGTTCCGGGATGCCAATCGCTTCCCTCGAGATCCGGGTCGGGGCAATACACGTCGTCCAAATTGTATCCTATATCCACCAGGTGGTTGTCACGAATGTAAATTGTTCCTGTCGCGCCGCCGCGAATGCTCACCACGCTAGAATGCGAGAGTGCATGCCAGTAGTTGCCCTTGATGTCGGCGGAATCCCCGCCGATGACCCAGATACCACCCACAAGGTCATGGATATTACATTTCTCAACGGTCAGGCGGTCGGAATTCGTGACATACAAGAAACCCGTAAGGTACTTGCCATAGTTGGTCACACCGCGAATCTCGCAATTGTAGAACCAGATATCGTCTGCATTGTCCAAGACCACCACATACGGATACTCATTATAATGCCAGTAGCCGTCATCGGTGGGCCAGGGATCGGGGTCGTTTGGGCGAATAAGCAAGCTGTCGAACGTGATATAACTGCTTGCAGGCGTGGTATTCTTAATTTCGACATAGGTCAGCCGTCCAGACCCGTCGTCATCGAGAACGCGCAATGGGCTGGCGCGCGTAACGTCACTGCCGTAGCTAGTCCCCGCCCCCTCGATCCACGGGCCGAGATTGCCGCGACAGAGCAGCGTATCGCCTGCGCCATTATCTCCCAGAGCGTCCAGCCCGGCAATTGCAGCGGCGGCTGTCGGCCAAGCGTCCGCCCAAGATGAACCATCCGCCGCTCCCGTCGCGGAGGCGTCCGCATAGTATGTCGCCCCCCACGCGACGCTGCCGAGGACGCAGGCGGCAAGCACCACCGCCCACGCCCTCCGTCCTGTTTCTGCACGTGGCAGTTCAGTTCTCACTGAGGACCTCGAGCTCGTCGAGCGTCTTCTGAACCCGTTCGCCATCATCTGTTTCCACCTCACACAGGCAGTCCTCGGCGTCCTCGTCCCCGCTGATGCTCCGGATCGTCCCCTCGATGAAGGTCCCGGAGCTGGCATCGAAGAACCGGACCTCCGCGCCGACCAGGCCGGGCTCCTCAGCGGCCTGGCTCGGCACGTCGGGAACCTCTTCCGGCTCCGGGGCGATAACCGGTTTTCGCGGTTGAGGGCGGGGATCCATCATCGCGTGCCGGGCCGCAATGTCCGCCATCGTCGAGACGCAGAACGGCGCCCCGACGCGGTCGAGCAGCCGCTTGACCCGCCAGTAGTCCTCGGCCACCTCCGGCGGAACCGCATCGACCCGCAGCATGTTGCACAGCAGCTCCCGGTCTCGCTCCGGCATCCGGTCCAACGCTTCTTGAACATCCATCATGTACTCCTTCACGGTCGGGTTCGGGTTTCCCGTGGCCTTACGCCCCCACGGTCACGGCGTTGAAGTTGCAGCTTGTGATCGTACCCTCGTTGACGTACAGAGCCGTGGCGTCGCCCCCGTCGGTGTGCTGGAACAGGCACCCTGTCGCATAACCGGCCTCGCCATCCGCAGGAACGGTATCGCCCCACGCTCGCAGAATGCCGATCCCCGGGACATGCTCGGCCCGGTCGCGGGCATAGATTTCCGTACTGGCCATCGTCGTGTCCTTTCCATCGGATCCGCCGTCCGGGCTGGCGAGGACGGCCGTGCCGGAGATGCACGAGCCGTCCTCCACCAAACCCGACCGCACGAACCACGGAGACCATCAATCGTTAGCCGATCGCGGCGCCAACAGTGACTTGTTCGAGCCACAGGCCGCCGGTACTCATCCCGCCGAGCCCCCCATTCCACTGGAGGACGCTCATCTCGTTGGCCGCGTCGAACGACAGCGTGGCCAGGGCCGTAGCCCCATCGTTCTGGAGACCGCTGGTGATCGTGGCGACAAAATCGCCTGTCGTCAGTGTGCCCAGGCAGGCGAGGGCCTTGCGAATCCCCTCGTGACTCGGCTCGCCGTCCGCCAGCGTGCCACCCGTGCCGTTGGCCGTGGTGTACCCGCCGCAGATGAAGCTCACACCCCCGATCATGGGATGGTAGGTCGTGATGTTGTCCTTGCCGGTGAGGAACTCGGCCAGGCCGCTCTCCTCGCCGTCCATCAGGTACGCAAGGACGGTCGCCTCTTTCTTCCGGACGACACAGGTCATCCCGCCCGTCGTGTCGCCGGTGTCGCCGGTCACCGTGATGGTGTTGGCCGACGGGGCCGCCGTCACCGGGTAAACGCCCGGCGTCAGCAGGGCCGTGCCGTCCTGTTTCGCACCGCCCAGGACGACCAGCTCATACTGCGTGGGGTCGCTGCCGGGGACTCCGGAGCCGCAAGCCGTCCCGATTCCCGTCTTGATGATGGTCGTCAGACCCGTCACATCCGAGTAGGAGCTGGCCGCCGAGCCGTCGAGGGCCGTCGACACGACCTTGGTCGTCGGGGCCTCGAGCAGCAAGGCGCTGCCGCGGCCACGGAACCCGCCGGGCACGAACATCCCGGCCAAGCGGCTGTTGCTGCTGGCCAGGGCCGTCACCAGGGCGTCGCCCAGGGTGTCGTTCGGGTCCGCGGCGATGGAGATCTCCGCGCACCCACCGGGCATCGCGATGTCGATCTGCTGGCCGGCTTCGCGAGCGGGGTAGTCCTGGATGGCGACGCCGGCGAACCACAGGTTGTTGCTGTTGTCCGGCTTCTCGACCCACCGCAGGCCACGGGCCTGGAAGGCGTCGGTCGCCGCCTGCCCTGTTTCGCTCCCAACGTAGTCCATGGCGTAGCACAGGCCTTGACCGCGCTTGATCGCGTCGGTCCCCGGATACCACACCTTTCCGACTTCCTTGTGGACCCCTTTGAAGTACTCTGCGAGGTTTCTGATTGTCATGGTTACATCTCCCTGTTTGGGGCATATAAGCCGTTATCCGCCTCCCTGCGGGGGCCCTTACTTGGTCAGCACCCAGTTGGCGCGCCGGTTGATGCAGATGAAGGCGTACCGGTGGTACAGTTGGCTGACGAACAGACGCGGCTGGAGCGGCGCCCGCTCGAACGGGTACTGCACCATGTTCTCGCCCTTCTTGACGAGGGCGTAGAACGTAGACAGGTCCACCCCGAAGACCGGATCGATCGAGTCGTCGTCGAGCTTCTCGACCTCGACGATGGGCGCCCGACGGAACATCATGTCGCCGTTGTCCCGGAACCGAATCCCGGAGGGCGTCATCATGGTCATAGGCGCCAGGTCGCGACCCAGGTTCTCGTTCTGGGCCTCGCCGATGGTCTCCAGCTCGTCGCCGACGTTGAGACCGACGAAGATGATCCGGCGGTTGCGGCTGGTGTCTCCGGTGAACCCGGACTCCGGCCGCGGGCTGCGCCACTTCGTGCGCTTCCACGCCTTGCGCATCTTCGTGATGAGGTCGGTCTTGGACACCGAGGTGTACTTCCCGGTGTAGTTCTTCATCTGCGGGACCTTCGACAGGTCCAGGCCGGCCAGCGAGCTGAAGCCCGCGGGGTAGCCGCCGTAGAAGCCGGTGCTGGCGTTCTTCACCACCCAGTAGTACAGGCCCCACGGCACCTTGTCGTTGTCGGGCGACGGCGTCGCGAAGAACTGTTCCTCGCAGGTCTCGATGACCCGCAGGTACAGGGCCCGCTTCTTGGGGGCGATGACGTTGTGGATCCGCTCCTCGCCGCGGTTGTCCTTCAGCTCGCCGAGCGTGTAGGCGACCGCGTCGTTGAGGATCGCGAAGTCGATCCGCATCTTGTCCAGGTGGTCGATGACGATCACGTCTTCCTCGTCGTACTCGCCGACGAACCGGCTGCGACCGCCATGATTCACCATCAGCGTCTGGGCCAGGCCGATCCCCCCGCCCACCTCGCGCATGCCACCCTTGCGGGTCATCATGTACGGGAAGACGAGGTAGTCGGTCTGCTCCTGGCTCAGATCGACGATGTCCACCGCGACCTTGTCATAGGTCGTGGTGAGCATATCTTCGATGTCGTGTGTCCGAATAATGTCACCCATCGTTGCATCCTTTCAATCAGAGCAGGTCATCGAGGCGTCGATTCGCCTCGGCGGCCTGCCCTGCCGCTGTCGTTGCCTTCAATGCACCGCCAGGGCGTCCCATGGACGCCTTGGCCCGCTTGTCGAGGCGACCCTTGACCTCCTTGTCCCGGGTCTTCTTGGCCGCGGCCTCCTCGTCGAAGACCTGGGCCAGGGCTTTGCGGAACAGGGACTTCTGCGAGGGCACCGGTTGCCCGGTCTTCTGCAGACCCGCCGCAATCGCCGTCATGGCCTTCACGACCTTGCTGCGGTTCTTGAAGGCGGGACTGTCCACCTCGAGGTCGTCCACACCACCCTCGCCCAGGGCGTCGCGATAGTCCTCGGGCGCCGACGCAAACAGGTCGTCAAGCTGCCGCGTGGCCCACGCGCCGCCCAGGCTGTCCAGCCGGCCCTTGAGCTCGGCGTTCTCCTTCTCGAGTCGCCGAATCGTCCCCATTGCGTCCTGGCCGATCTTGTTGATGGCCTTGACCAGCGTGGGATCGAACTCGTCGGGGCTGAGGCCGCAGTCATACGGCGCGTCGTCCGCCGTTTCGGGCTCGCCCTCGGCCGGCTTTTCCGCCGGCGTCTGAGACACCCGGTTCGCCTCGATCAATTCCAGCGCCGCTTCCAGGTCCTTCGGGCTGGAGAAGCGTGACCGGACCGCGTCCGCATCCACGCCCAACGACTGCGCACGCGTCAACAGGGCTTCGGGAAAGACATCCGAGCTGTCGTCGGGCTCATCGTCCGGTGGAGTCTCGTCCTCGTCGGCGGGATTGTCGTCCTGCTCCTCGGCAGGCTCCTCGTCGTCATCGCCGTCGAACACGTCGTCCACCGCCTGGTTGGCTTGTCGTGCATCCTCACTGATCGCCGTGCCGCCACGCCCGCCGGCATTCTCCTCGTCGGGGTCTTCGGCAAAGCGAAACGTCCAATTCGTCCACCATCCATAGCGTGTCATGGCTCAATCCTTTTCATGCGGTACGGTTTTTCGGGAGCGGGTCCGACAGACCCGCGCTGCGGTCGTAGAGCCCGTGCGCCTCGCAGTACGCCTTGCGGTGGGCGGCACTGGTGAACACGGGCCGGCCATCCGGCGTGTACTCCGTCTTCACGCCATGGGCCTTGTCGAACGCCATGAACTCCGGCACCTGTTCCGGCGCGACGCCGGCGGCGTCCGAGGCCATCGGCCAGTTGCCCGGGCAATGCCGGAAGCCCCCATGCTCCGCGGCGAAGTCTCGGCGCATGCCCGACTGCACCCCACACTCCGGGCAATCGAGACGCACCCTCGCCTTGCCTATGGGGTAGTGCTGTTCGAGCTTGGCGCCACAGTCTTCGCAGGTGTAGCAGTAGGTGGGCATCCGCTTGACTCCTTCGTCCAGATATAGCCGGCGGCGAACAGCAGAATCGCCAGCGCGATGCGAACAGCGCCGTTGATAAGGGCTTTTCGCCAGTCGCCCGCGTGCTCCTTGGCCTCTCTCAAATGCTCTTTCAGGGTTTCGCACGGCTGCACCGGGACAGGCGGCAGGGCCTTGACCTGTTCCTCCAGGCGGGCCACCGCCACTTCGAGCTTGTCCAACTTGTCCAGCCGGCGGTTGATCTCTTGCAGCACCTCCGCCATCTGCCTCTCCGTCATCCCGTTGCCCTCGTCAGTGAAGCCGCCTCAGACGGTTGGGGTTTGCCGCCGAACAACGCCTGCATCATGATCTGGTCCTTGCCGGGACGGGTCGCCCCAGGCCGGTTGACGCGCTCGTAGACCCGGTGGCTGGTCGGCGACTTCTGCATCGCCCCCTCCGGCCCCATGTCGAAGCGACCGCTGGTGTACACGAGAAACTCGTTGAGCTCGGGGAGGTTGCCCAGCTCGCTGATCGTCCGCATGAGCACCTCCCAGTCGAGCACCACACCCTGTTGGGCCATGAGCTGCATGTACGGCCCGATGAGCTCGCCCATGATCGTGCGAATCGCCGCCAGCTTGCTCTCCGGGCTCTGCGGCGCCAGCGAATAGGGCTGAATGGACACCTTGGCGTGCGTGAAGTCTTCGGGGTTGCGGGCCTCGGGCGGGATCGCGCTGGGGATGGTGATCCCCTCCATGCCCGGCACGGTCTTATGCACGACCAGCGTGCGGACCGGATCGGTCCAGAGGTAGTAACCGATGGCCCGGATGATCCCGGTGGTCCATTTCAGGACCTGGCTCTGCATCCGGCGGATTCGCATCGAGGCCGAGCTAGCGAGGAGCTGATCCTGACCGAGCGTGTCCGACTGCGGGCCCAGGCCGCCGAGCATATCGAGGTTGCCGGCCAGGTAGGCGAACAGGTCCTTGACGGCGATCACGAAGCCCAGGGACTCCTGGCTGATCCCGCCGGTCTTCAGCTCCTTGGCGCTGTTCGGGCTGACCAGGGTGATGATGTCGCCGTCGTCGGTCTCTGCGAGGGTTTGGGCGTCCTGGCCCTGGCCGGGGGTGACGGCGGTGAACCGCTTCTCGCGCTTGGCTTGCCGTTCGAGCTTGCGGAACAGGCCGTTCGCCAGGTCGTGCAGGTCCCGCCACAGGGCCACCGGCGGCAAGGGGATCGTGGAATCGTCCACGTCGAAGAAGCCCAGGATATGATACGGCCCGGTCTCCACCCCGTCCCACGGGGCCTCGCTCATCAGCACGCCCAAGGGGTCCCGCGGGTCGCCCGTGTCGCTCCAGGTCTGGATGATGCCCTCTTTCGGCAGCCAGATGTCCCAGAACCGGTACCGCGGGACATATTCGGTCTTATCGCGCGGCCCACCGGAGCCCTCCTGAATCTCGTGGGTCTCCGCCTCGGTGATCTGGTCTTCCTTGGCCGTGCACTCGGCCACCAGATCCGGCCCCCAGACGGCCACCGCCTCATCCTCCGTCATCTCGTAGCGGTCGCCCATGAACTGGCAGTTGTGCAACCGCTTGGCGCTCATGTCCATCACCCAGTCGTCCAGGCTCACCACGTCCGCGAACGGCTCGCCGGTGTCGTGGAGAACCCCCCGGTACTCCACCTGGGTATGGTTCATCGCCACCTTCACGATGCCCATGAAGAACAAGGCCATCCGGGCCCCTGCGTTGAGCGTCTTGCCGAGGTCCATCTCCGTGATCCGCTCGTTGAGCGCGATCTCGAAGCGGTCCATGATGGGCCGAAGGTGCTGATAACGGGTGGTCGTGTTGGCCTGCGGGGTATGGGCGACGAGACGCTGGAGGTAGATGTTTGTCGCCAGCTCCATGAGGTTGATCGGGACGGCCTTGTCCGAGCCCTCATCCGAGTACCACTGGCCGACGTACTGCTTGACGGCCTCTTTGCGCCGCTGGCGGTAGATGTCGAGCTTGGCAAAGCTTTGCCCGACGGCCTCGCTGAGACGCTCCTGGCGGCTGGTCTTCTCGGTCATGGCATCACCCACCAGTCACACGCCAGCAGGTCGCCCTGGGTCGGCGTCCACGGCACGGGGCCATGCCCCTCGATGTGGAGAACCAGGAAGGAACCGAGGTAGTCGTCACCGATGCTGGCGACGCCCTCGGCCACAAGGGAGAGAAAGTGACCGTGCGGCCATCCCTGCCGCCGAACACTGCTGCCGATCTGGAGAGCCCTTAGCGCTTCGGAGAAATCCATTTCTTCACGGCCACTCGTCGCGATCCTTCGCCTTCAACGCCGCCTGTCGCCCGGCATAGGAAAACGGTGGGATCACCGTCGTCCGCTGCCGCTCGTGCTTTTCCACGTTCATGGCCCGGACCAGCAATGCGTTGGCGATCAACCGGTCTCCATGCGCCTCTCGGGCGCCGGACGGATCGACCGGGTTGAGCGCGGCACTGTGCTCAACCTTCGCCGTGGTCGTGTAGATGTAGGCATGCGCCTCGTCGTAAGTTGGGCCCGAACGCTGGACGTATACACCCTCAACGAGGGCTCTCCGGTACTCGCCCAGCACGGCGTTCTTCTCCGCAGGCACCAGGAAGCATCCCGGTATGTCCGTCGCCCGCTTCGATAAGCTCTGCTCATGCCGCTTATAGTATACCTTATAGTAGCCCAGGTTGACAACCGTGTCTCCAAAAGTTCTTCCCGGACCCCCTCCGTCCCAGATCATGTACGCCTCGTTGAACCACCGGGCCAGGGCCACGGCCCATCGGGCATACGTCTCCGGCTTGATCCAGGGGTCTGCGAATTCGGCGAGCTGTTCACCCGTCTCGATGTTCCCCGCGGCCGCCGCGGAGTTGCTTGCCCCGGTCCCCGCCGAGATGTCGA
>Ga0334885_1001422_pt1 | contig 29438 bp, 26 predicted proteins | sample GraSluR1_MG_8_FD_207233 | JGI IMG/M metagenome (GOLD analysis project Ga0334885, IMG submission 207233) | Sludge microbial communities from methane-producing bioreactor in Wageningen University, Netherlands - Granular Sludge_31_05-R1 | ecosystem: Engineered > Bioreactor > Anaerobic >...
CAGCGCGTTGTGATCACCACACCCTACCTCATCCCTGACGATGAACTTCTCCATGCCATGGAGACCGCGGTGCTGAGCGACGTGCGCCTGCAGCTCGTCATCCCGGAGAAAAGTGACCAGCTGCTTGTGGGCAGCGCAGCCAAGGCCTACTTCGACGAACTTTTGGCCATGGGGGTGGAAATTTATCTTTTCCAGCAGGACATCCTTCATTCAAAGACCATGTCCATCGACTACGATCTCGCTTTCCTCGGAACGAGCAATTTTGATATCCGGTCCTTTGCACTGAATTTTGAACTGAACCTGGTACTCTACGGAACCGGGGAAACGGCGGCGATCCGCATGATCCAGGAAAAATATATTGCTGCTTCACGCCGCCTTACCGCAGAAGAATGGGCTGAAAGTCCCGGGGCGATGCGGGTGGTACATGGTGTCACAAAACTCTTCAGCCCGCTTCTCTAGACAGTCTGCCGGATAAGAGGGGGGAAAAAATGAAAAGAACGTCTTTTTTGACGTCAACGGTACTGACCGCCGTTTTCTGTCTGGTGATCGTTGCTTTGTCAGGGGCGGCTCTTTTCGTCTTCCTCTCCCGCGAGGAAGAGCAGGTTCTGCAGAACGCCTTTCGTCAGACGGATAACCTGTCGAGGGCATTCCAGGAACATTCCCTCAGGACAGTGGAAAATGTCCGCCAGGTTCTCGAGTCACTGAAGGAAATCTACGAGAAACGAGGCGGAGGAGTTATCGACACCTTTGAAGAGGCTGCAAACGCCTCCGTCGCCAGGTATGCCATCCGGAGCCGTGAAGCCCAGGGGACCCTGTTCAACCTCCTCAGTATCGCAGACGAGAACGGAGACCTCGTCCTGAGCAGCCAGAGACCCTTCAGAGCCTTGAACGTCTTCGAACGCCCCTTTTTCCGGGCACACCTCAGCGGTGTGCAGGAATTCATAGTGGGAGAGCCCATCCTCGGGCGTGCCACGGGAAAATGGTTCATACCCATGAGCCTCCCCGTGGAGAAACCGGACGGCTCCTTTGGCGGCGTGATCCTGGCTTCGGTCGATCCCTTCTACTTCTCCCTTTTTTACCGGCAGGTCCGCCTCGGGCCGAAAGGTTTCGTCCTCTTTTCGGGACCAACGGGAAAAGTCCTTACGGGAACGGTACAGGACGGAGATCCTCCCTTCGGGAAGTCCATTGCGGAAAGTAACCTTTTCCGGTCCATGATGAGCCGGGAGGAGGGCTCTCTTACCTGCTTCGGCCTTCCGGACGGGGAGAAAAGGATCATCTCCTACCGGAAGGTTGCTCCGTACCCCTTGTTCATTTCTGCAGGGATGTCGCTTGACGAGATCCTGTCACCCTATTACCGGAGGCGTACTGCGGCAGTCCTGGCTGCGGCATCCTTCACCCTGTTCGTAGCCCTTTTCTTTGCGGCAGCCTACAGTGCGTTCAGCAGGGAGCGGAAAGAAGAGGAACGTTTCCGGAACTTTTTTGAACAGAGCAGTGTAGGATTCGCCATTGTGAGCCCTGAGGGAGAATGGATACATTTTAACGATAAGTTGTGTGAAATCACGGGCTACCCGAGGGAGGAACTTCTTGAGCGCCCCTGGAGAGACCTGACCCCTCCGGAGGAACTCGTCGGGGAAATGAAGGTTATGGCGAAGGCTATTGCAGGTCACTGGGAGGACGTATTTATCGAGAAGCGGTATGTCCGCAGGAATGGTACCCTGGTGGATGTCGACGTCTCGACCAAGATCATCTGGAAGAATGACGGATCACTGCGGTATTTCGCTTCCATGGTTCAGGACGTCTCCGAACGAAAACGCTCTGAAAGGCTGCTTGCCAAACGGGCGGAGGAACTCGAACTGCACCGGGAGGCAATCATCGAAAGCATGGCAATGCTCGCGGAATACAGGGACAGGGGAACGGGAAACCATATCCGCCGGACGAAGGAGTACGTGAAGCTGCTTCTTGAAAGATCCGGAAGCGCCGCCCTCTTTCCGGAAAAGGATCTTCCTCTTGTATGGCAGTCAGCGGTGCTCCACGACATCGGCAAGGTGGGCATCCCTGATGCCATTCTGCTTAAAAGGGAGCCTCTGACGGAAGAGGAGTTCGAAATCATCAGGAGTCACCCCCTGATAGGGAGTGAAGTCCTGCGCCGGGCTGAAGAGCGGCTCGGTTCCGCATCGTTTATCACCTACTCCCGCCAGATTACCGAGTACCATCATGAAAAGTGGGACGGAACGGGATACCCCCACGGGCTCGGAGGGGAAGATATTCCCCTTCTGGCCAGGATCACTGCTATTGCCGATGCATACGACGCCCTTATTTCGAGGCGCCCCTACAAGGAACCTGTGTCACACGAAGAGGCGGTGGAGGCGATCAGGGCAGGGGCAGGAACTCATTTCGACCCTCGGCTGGTGGAGGTTTTTCTCCGGTGCAGTAACGAATTCAGGGAAATCATCAGCAGAATTCCCGAGGAAAACATGCCTCCGGATCCTCTGCAGGAAAGCAGGAGTGATACGTAGTGGATAAAGGCATGTTTTCACTGGAACGGACAGGTGAAAGGAACCCGAAAATCGGGATCGCCCTCGGAAGCGGAGGGGCAAGAGGCATGGCTCACATAGGAGTCCTCCGCGCACTCGAGGAAGCCGGCGTGAAACCGGAATTAGTTGCGGGAACGAGTATCGGTGCCCTTGTAGGCGGTATATATTCCGCTGGAAAGATCAATGAACTGACGGAAATTGCCCTCGGTCTCGACTGGAAAAAGGCTGCAAGGTATTTTATGGAGGTGTCTTTTCCTCGCTCAGGGCTCATAGAGGGAGCGAGGATCAATGAGTTCCTCCTGGAAATGGTGGGGGATAGAAGCATAGAGGATCTTCCCCGTGCATTTAGCGCAGTTGCCACGGACATCATGAGCGGCAGGGAGGAGGTCCTCTGCAGCGGCGGCCTGGTGGACGCCATACGGGCCAGCATTTCCGTTCCGGGAATTTTTACTCCTGCGAAGGTCAATGATGCATTCCTCGTAGACGGAGGCCTGGTAAACCCTGTTCCCGTAAACGTCTGCCGGAAAATGGGGGCTGAGTTTGTCATTGCTGTCGATATCAACAACGGCCGGACCGTTTCCGAGCAACACGATACACTGCCTGCAGGGAAGGAAAACCAGAAAAGGCGGCTGATAGCAGGGGTCGATACAAGCGAAATGTTTGCATGGCTCGAACGGAGAACGGCCGGTTTTGACGCTTCTTTCCTGGAGCCGGTGAAACAATGGATGACCCGTGATCCTGTCCCGGGGATTTTCGATGTGCTCGGCAGTTCACTGCGCATTATGGAAGAACAGATCACCGAGACGCGGCTGAGGATCGATCCTCCGGACCTGCTGATCCGCCCTGCCGTGGCCCATATCGGGTTCATGGAGTTCTTCCTGGCCGGTGAAATGATCAGTGAAGGGTGCCGGGCTGCAAAAGAGGCACTGGAAAAGTTGAAGGTATGATACACGGGAAGCGGGTTCCCGGCAACCGGGGAAAGCTTGAGCGGCGGTATATACTGGCGGAAAAGGGAGGGATCGGAATGAAAAGGCAGGCAAAACCGAAAGGCCCATGGTTTCACCGGTTTTTGATCAATTTCTTCACGGTTGTTCTTGCGGTTCTTGTCTTCTGGGTCCTGGGGTTCCTCATGGGGGACATCGAATCCATAAGAGGTCCCCAGTACGGGGAAATAGAGGCACGGTTCGTGGATGGCGCACTTCTCGAAAAGTCAAAAATTCTTGCCGGGGAGATTACAGACGCAGACAGGGCGATCGCCGCGAAGCGGGAAGAGATGCGGATCGTCAGTGACAGTTCTTCCAACCTCCAGGGGACGATCAACCAGCTCATAGAGCTCCAGAGGCTTACTATCCAGAAATCCCTCTCCCTGCCGGAGGCCCATTCCGCAAACCTTTCAGAAAGCCTGGCAGCCTTTCTGCAGAACCAGAAGCAGTACCAGGCACACAGCACCGAGCTCTCACGGCTGGCTGAAAGGAAAAGAACGCTCGAATCGGAGAGAGTCAAGCTGGAGAAACAGATCGGAGAGCAGAGAGAACCGGCGAGAATGGAATACAGGCGGTTGACCGAGAAACACGATCTCCGGCTTGCGGCCTTTCAGCTGGTCATACTGCTGCCCCTGCTTGCCGCGGGAGGATTTCTTGTCGCGAGGAAAAGGGGGAGCGTTTACTTTCCGCTTTTTCTGGCCTTCGGAGGTGCGGTCCTGGTAAAAACCGCCCTGGTGATCCATAAATATTTTCCGTCCCGATACTTCAAGTATGTTCTTGTTCTCGGGCTGCTTATAGCGGTGGTGAGGATCCTTGTGACGGTGATACGGATCGTTGCCTTCCCGAAGGCCCAGTGGCTTACGAAGCAATACAGGGAAGCCTACGAGCGTTTCCTCTGCCCCGTGTGCGAATACCCAATTCGGACCGGTCCGCGAAAATACATGTTCTGGACGCGGCGTACCGTGAACAAGGTTCCTCTCTCCGGTGAAACCGGCGAGGAGAAGCCCTATACCTGCCCTTCCTGCGGAACTCCCCTGTTTGAGGAATGTCCCGTATGCGGCGGACTGAGGCACTCCCTTCTTCCTTTCTGCAGGCACTGCGGTGCGGAAAAGAAGATAGGAGATGAGGAGAAAAAGGAAGAATCTGGCGAATAAGACACGAAAACGTCCGCCGCTTTTCCGGAATAGCAGGGGAAAATGGCGGGGGCTGACAAGCCTCCCCGAAAGTTTTGAGCTTTCTTCTCTTCTCAGGACTGCATTTCCGGCAGAAAGGGTTATTCCAGGAACATGACCTGTTCCAGGAGGGGACTCTCGCTTAATCCGGACGGGAACAGAACGTTCCCGTAAAACGGAACGGGAGTGAGGAACGAATCCCTTTCTTCCCTGAAAAGGTCAATGCCTGCGCTTCCATAGGCTTTCCAGATGAGTTCGGTACAGTACAGCGCGTGGCCGTCATGCTTGTTGAACTGCCCGTCGAAAGGGGTTTCTTCAAGAAAATATTGCCAGGCCTTCCTGCTCGCCCGTTCAGCGTCTTTTTTTCTCCCTTTCAGGCGGAAAACGGCGGCTTCTTCTATCTCGAAGGGCGATAAGAAGTCCTCCAGGGGCTCCATCTCGACATGATCCGATTCAGGAGAGGCATGCACCACGAAGGGGATACCTCCCGCCTTTCTTACGATGCCGCTGTGAGAATATTCGCCGGGGTGCCTGAAGAAAAACGTCAGGGCTTTGCTTCTCCATGATTTGCCGTTCACGAGAATGATATCGCCGTTTTTAAACTGTTCCGGTGAGTATTCGAAGGGTTCAGGCGACGGAAGGGTAAAATCCCCTTTTTCATAGCGCCATGGTATTCCTTCCACCGCTTTGGGAGGAGTCCGTGTGGAAAGACGTACTGCGGAATCGTCCACGTGAAGCTCTGAAAAAAAGAGCGGCAGGGGAAATTCTTTGAAATCAAGAAGCGGGTGCAGGCTTCCGATCTCTTCCCGAAAAGCGCTGGTCTGATCCTGGCCGTTTATCCTGATCACCATGTCCTTCATGTGTATCCTTTTGCCGTCCCTGATTTCAAGCGCAAAAGACGTCTCGGCCGAAATCGTCCCCCACCCGCTGCCGTAGGCGCTTGACAGGCGGATCGCTCCAGGTAGAAAATTAATGGAAAGGCGGCTCCTCTGGGACGGGAAGGATGAAAGGGCGGTATTGATATCTCTTTCGAGGATCACCACTTCCGCATTTGTCCGAAGGGCGCTGTTCACCTTGAGGGAACTGCGGCGGCCAAAGCGCCACTCCGGGGAAGCATTCAGCTCGAGAAAGGAAATTTCAGCGGCGATCTTTTCCACCCGCAGCCCTCCGAAGCACGCCCCCCGGACAAAAATAGAGAGGTTCCGGATCTTTCCGTCGCCATCTGGCAGTTCATCCATGCGAAGTTCAATACTCTCCGGGAATGTAACGGAATGGAGAAAAAGAAAAAGACGGTCCCCGATGTCCGGAGGGCGGGAAGGATGGGAAAAGCCGCTTCCGGAGGCGGACGGTGTCGTGAGCATGAAAAAATAAAGAAACAGCAGCAGGAAACGAGTTCTCATGTTTTTTCCCTCCGCAAGCGACTGCACGGGTCCCGTGAAAGCGGTGTCCGGAACATGGATAATGCGACGAGCATCCGGAAAAAGTGTACGGCATTTCTATTTCGTAGTCCAGCAAAATAATATTCACAATATCAGCATTATTACTAAAGGGCTGTCTAATCCTTTTTCGTGATAAAATCTGATTCTAAAGAAATACGATCCATTCAGTGAACGAGGTGTCCCAATGAATGAACCGACGGATTTTCCCGCCCGGGGTAAAACCAAGGAAAACATGGAAGAACTGAAAAGGGCGGAAAAAAACTTGAAGCTGCCGAAGAGCGGCTGAAAGAGGAGACCGCACTCTGGCGTCTCCTTCTGGAACAGTCACGGGACGGGATCGTCATCCTCGACGAGAACGGGGGAGTTTTCGAGGCGAACAGGCAGTTCGCCGAAATGCTGGGCTGTTCCCTGGATGAGGTGTATTTCCTCCATGTCTGGGACTGGGACGGGCAGTTCCCGAGGGAGCAGATCCAGGAGATGCTCAAAGATGTGGACGAAAGCGGCGCCAGGTTCGAGACCCGCCACAAGCGCAGGGATGGTACGATCATAGACGTGGAGCTGAGCAACAACGGCCTCGTTTACAAGGGGCGCAAGCTCATACTCTGCCTGTGCAGGGACGTGACGGAACGCAAAAAAATGGAGGAGGCCATCCGGGAAAGCGAAAGAAAATACAGGGAGCTCAGCATTATCGATGAACTTACCCGGCTCTATAATTCGAGACATTTCTACAGCCAGCTTGCCCTTGAGATGAACAGGGCAGACCGGTACCGCCAGCCCCTGGCCCTCATGATGCTGGACCTGGACAACTTCAAGCAGTTCAACGACGTGTACGGTCACATGGAGGGAGACAGGTTTCTCTCGCTGATAGGGCCCATGATCAGGGAATGTCTCCGAAAGACCGACCTCGCCTTCCGGTTTGGAGGCGACGAGTTCGCGATCCTTTTACCCATGACCACTCTCAAAGGTGCGGAGGCTACCGCCGGGCGAATCCAGGCACGGCTGGCCGACAAAAACCTGTTGCCGGAGGGAGCAGGCGATTTTCGTGTAACGGTCAGCATCGGCATTGCCAAGCACAGGTATGAAGAGACCCCGGAAGAGTTTCTTCGCCGGGCGGACATGTTCCTGTACACGTCCAAAAAAGAGGGCAAGGATACCGTATCACTGTCCACATCAAAAAAACACTTCGATCATGCCTGATTTTCTTCTGCGTTCATGACCATGGAGACGAGGATGTCTGCGATCCCTGGATCAAGAGAAGTTCCTCGCTGTTCCCTGATTTTTTCCAGGGCCTCTTCCCGGGCAAGGACTCCCTTTTCCAGGGATATCAGGATCCCGTCATAGGTTTCAGCCCCACGGAGGATCCGTCCCATCAGAGGTATTTCCTCTCCCTTTATCCCCCTGGGATATCCGGAACCGTCCCAGTTCTCGTGATGGGTGAAGGCACCTTCGGCCAGGTCCAGGGTGTCCTCGAACAGGTTCAGGATCCTGAACCCTGCCACCGGATGCTGCGCCATCTCCCTGTCCAGGTACCGTTCCAGGAGCTGAAGTTCATCCCCCTTGTTCAGAATATCCTCGTCGAGGATGATCTTTCCTATATCGTGAAGATACCCCGCGTCCTTCAGTTTCCGTATTTCCGTTTCCGACATCTTCATGGCACGCCCTATTTCCTGGCAGATCCTGCTCATGCTTTCGGAGTGCCTTTTTTCCCGGGGGTTTTTTTCGTGAAGGGTATCCATGATGGTATCGATCATCTCTGAGCCGACCGCTTTCCTGGTCAGGCTCTTCCGTTTGTACATGGCCTCCTCCGCGTCCTTCACGGTCTCCTCAGCCGGCTCGCCGGGGGCATCCTTCACCGCGTAACCCACTGCGATGCTTGCCTTGATGGCATTCACACGGACCTTTGAGAATTCCTCCCTGATCCTGCCGCAAATTTTTTCCGCGATCTCCGGAGTCGTGCGGGGAAGAATAATGGTGAACTCGTCTCCTCCCACCCTGGCGATAACGTCGTCCTTCCTGCACGCTTTTTTCAGTGCCTCGGCGGATTTCTTCAGCAACTCGTCTCCGGCCGTGTGCCCGAAGACGTCGTTCGTCAGCTTCAGGCCGTTCAAATCTCCGAAGATGATAGCGAGGGGGAAGTTTTCCTCCCTGTCCAGTCTTTTCAGTTCCTCTTCGAAAAATGTCCTGTTGTACAAGCCTGTAAGGTTGTCATGGTAGGTCATATAATTGATGCGGGCCTGGTTTTTCCTTCGCTCGGTGTTGTCCGTGAAGGTAATCACGGCGCCCACGATCTCTCCGTTCCGGAACTGGGGGTACGATGAGTATGCCACGTCCAGGTGCGTACCGTCCGACCTCCAGAACACCTCATCCTCAACGGAAGTGCCTCTTCCTGCCCGGAGTGATTTGAAGATTTTGCATTCTTTTTCATCCATGAGACTGCCGTCGCTGGAGGCGTAATGGATCAGGAAATGCATGTTCTTGCCGGCCAGGTCCTGAAAGCTCCCGTACCCGAGCATGTTCAGACAGCTCTCGTTCGCGAAGGTGCAGTTACCGTGTCTGTCGATCCCGAAAATTCCTTCCGCCGCCGAGTCCAGGATAAGCTTCAGATGTTCCCTGTTATGGACCAGCTCCCGGTTCCGTTCCTCGAGTTCCGCAGTCCTTTCCTTCACGATTTCCTCCAGTGAGGAGAAAAGGGCCTGAAGTTTTTCTGCCATGCCGTTGAGCGCCTTGGCCACCCGCCCGATTTCGTCGTTTCTCCGCACTTCCGCCCTGCGGGAGAGGTCTCCCGACGAAAGGCTTTCGGCGGCCAGGACGAGGTCCTCCATGGGTCCCATCAGCACGTTTGCAGCTTTCGAGCATAAAATCGCCGCCAGTATCACGGCAAGGACCGCCAGCAGAAGTGAGAAGCCCATGTTCCGGAAAATGCCCGCAGTAAAGATGTTTTCGGGAAGGGCGAAAAGGACGAGCCAGTCTATTCCTTCCCGGTGGAATCCGTTGAAATGGACGATGTAGGGCCCCCGGTCATTTCTCACCCTGACGGTCTCTTTTCCTTCCGTTTCGTGGATTTTCACCGCCTGCAGGAGCATCCCGTTGATCCCGTCGGCCAGCGTCAGCCTTCTGACAGTGCCGTCGGGAAGGGTCTCGAAATTCGGCAGGCCGAGGGAATTCCCTATGAGGAAACCGGATCCCTTTTCCACAATGACCGCCATGCCGTTTTCTTCCCCTGCGATTTCCTCAAGGGACGAGTTGATTCGGGACAGGGTGATGTGGGCCCCGAGAACACCCAGCAGTTTCCCGCCGCTTTCCGTGATCGGCGCTGCGGCGGAGACGGTCAGGTCCGGCATGATGAAGTGCTTGTAGACGGGGGAAAAGGCTGTTTTCCCCAGGCCTTTGGCGGTCCTGTACCAGTCCCTGGTCCTGGGGTCGAAGATCCCGGCCTTCACCGCAAGTTCTCCTGCGTTGTAATTTTCGCTGAGGGAGTAGTACCATGAAGCACCCCCGGTGGACCGGTCGTTTCGCATGATCTCGATCTCATTTTGAGGGTTTCTTCGGGCGCCGTAATATTCTCCCTCTTCCGAGCCTAAACTGAAGCTGTACAGCCCCTCTGTATGGGTCAAGAGAACGGAAGCAAAAAAACGCTCCCGCTGGGCTTCATTCCCCATGTCGATGACGCCCTTTTCGATCTGGTCTTTGTACACTTCCAGGATATGGGCAGGGATATTCATATATTCCTCGATCCTGCCGAATATACGTGTGTTGACCTCTTCGGCCAGGTGGGCCGTGGTTTCTCCCGTGGAGGAAAACCATCCGGAGAATATGAAGAAACCCACTATACCGGTGCATGCCGCGATCAGAACGATGAAAAGAAGCACGCCGATGCTTTTGATGGAGAGATTTTTCGAGTTCATTTCAGCCCCTTGCTTTTCCTTGAGAGTGAGGGATACTACGGGCACGAAAACACAGGATGTTCCTTTCATCAAAACGGAAAACGGGATGTTTCCCAATTTGCTTTCCAACACCCGGGAACGGATTTTTCAAAAAAATAAAGTCATTGCCCCTGATTTTTCCCCTGCGACAGATAATACTACATTATCAGTGAGTTTTGTCTCTGGTTTTTTGTGATTTTTTGCCCTTATTAAAGTTTTTTGCGGAATCCCTTGCATCCCGACGAGGAGTGGAGTACGGTACAAAGCAAAAAACGGTCATGGAGAGGAGCTTTGAGCCACATGGGAGACATTGTTGATTTTCTTTCGTTCAGGCTTTTTATCGGCCCGGCGGTTTTGCCTTTCTGTTATATCCTTGGCGCGGCAGGAATTCCCTTTGGAGTATGGCTGGCGGCGAAACGGACGGAGCGCTTCCTGGAAAAACAGGTACCTGAAGCCCACCGGGCAGGGGAGGAATATGCTTCCGGCCACGGATACAGAGGGAGGATCGTCTCCTTTTTTGCCCTCCTGTTCGTGATCAGTGAGATCCTGTGGCGCATCCTCTTTGAATTTTTAATGGCCTTTCTTCAGATGAGGGAGGCTCTTCTTTTCCTTATAAACAATCAGTAAATGCCTGGAGAGCAGAGAAACAAAAAACTTTTTATTCCGGCAGAAAAAGAGGGAAGAAAGATGAACTTGAAAAGGAAATGCGGAGAATCCATCCCTGGAACAGGGCCTGTATTTGAGAAGCAGGCGGTTCATTGGGTAATCCTCGGCCTCCTCCTTCTTACACTGTATGGGGTGAGCAGAACTGAGATAATCCGGGAAGGTTCACTGTGGGGATTAGGCTCCGTCCAATGGCTGTGGACTGCCGCAGGGCTAGCCGCAGCCCACCAGGTCTACGTTTGGTTTTGTTGGCGTATCGAGCTTCACCTGCGGTTTATAACCCGGCACCTTGGGAGGCGCGGATTTTCTCTCTACGCTTTCGGTTTTGCCGTTCTCGGAATCCTGAGGGCGGCAGCCGTGTTCTTTCTCGCTGCTGCAAACAGGGACACTCTTCCGGTGCATCCCGCGGTCCTTAAAAGCCTCGCCGTAATCTCCGCGGTGCCTTCCGTCTACCTAATGTATTCCGTTGCAAGGTATTTCACCTTCAGGCGTGCCCTGGGAGGGGATCATTTCTTTGAATCGTACCGGAACGCTCCTCTCGTCCGGAAGGGAATTTTCAGGTTCACTCGAAACGGCATGTACACCTACGGCTTTCTTATCCTCTGGTCAGTCGCCCTGTGGTTCGGTTCCGCTGCGGCACTGTGCGCCGCAGCCTTCAACCATGCCTACATATGGGTGCACTACTTCTGCACGGAACTTCCCGACTTGAAGCGGATCTATCAGTCGGGGGAACTGAAGTAACCTTTACCCCATCCGGATCCAAAAAAATATCTGCCGGGGAAAAGCTTCCCGGGGCATTGCAAAAGGGGCGAAGGCCGAAACCTCCGCCCCTTTTGAATCCCGGGTGTCAGGATATTTTGCAAGTACTGTTACTTCTGCAGCTTTTCGATCATGTTCAGTTTCTGCTGGAATCTCCAGCCTGAAAGTTCGTTCCGAAGCTCCAGGTGCTTTTTGTACAGTTCCTCGATCTTTGTCCGGTCGATGGGTTTCTTTCCCATTTCATTTCTCATGTCAATGGAGAGTTTTCCCATTTCGGCCTGCTTGTCCTTGATTTCCTGGGGAATTTCCACCGAGGCCCACATCCCCATCCGGCCGTTGTTTCCGAAGCTTCCCCTGCGGCTGCCCATCTGCCTGTTTCCCATCCGGGAGCCTCCGGACCGCCCGTGCATCTGTCCGAAAGACTTCCGGCCGGACATCCTGGGGCTGTTCATGTTGTTCATCATGCCCCGTCCTGATGCGTTCTGTTCCCACTGCTGCCCGCCCGCCTGGCTCCGGGGTCCGAAATTTTTATTGTCCCTGCCGCCCCAGGCGAAAGCACTGCCCGCTGTAAGAAGCACTACAACCAGAACCGTCGCGAATATTTTCCCGTTGACTTTTTTCATTGTTGATTCCCGCCTTTCAGAATGTGATGGACATAGGATACCTTCCTTTTGCTCCTGGTACATGGTATGATCTACCAGTTCTCCGATTGTAAGAAATTACAATATCTCTACGCCGGAAGGACTGCTATCCTGGTCCCGTCCGCTTCAGGACAGCGTGCTACAATTTTCATAGAGGAATGTGCGCAGAAAAGAAAGGAGGCGGAGGTATGATACGAATACTGCTTGCCGACGATCACCCGCTCACACGATCAGGCCTCGCTGGGTGGATCGAGAAAGAAGAAGGTATGGAACTGGCCGGGCTGGCTTCGGACGGCGAGTCCGCGTGGAAAGCCGTGCTCGAACTGCAGCCGGACCTGGCTATGCTCGATATCGAGATGCCCAACGGAAACGGCATAGAAATCGCCTCCAGGATCCTTAAACAGGGTCTGATGACGAACGTGCTCATGCTGACAGCCTACAGTGCCCAGCAGTACGTCATGGCGTCCATACGGGCAGGGGCAAAGGGATTCATTCTGAAATCCGCCCCCCTTGAGGAACTGCGCCGGGCTGTTTTCGACACGGCGGGGGGAACCTTCTACCTGGACCCGTCGGTGTCCCTTGTAGAGGACGCCGGGCCACCGGAAGAGCTCTCCCCCCGGGAAAGGGAGGTACTTATCCTTGCCGGCCAGGGGCTCCCTGCCTCCGAGGTTGCCGGTATGCTTTCCATTACCGAGCGGACCGTGGCAGCCCACCTGACCTCCATCTACGGCAAGCTCGGAGCACGAAACAAGACAGAGGCCATACTGCTCGCACTGAAAAAAGGCATCGTCATGCTGGAAGAACTTCACTACCTTGACGGTGAAAGGGGCAGACCATGAAAAAAAACCTTCTTCTTCTGCTCATGATCCTTGTGACGCTTCTCACTCTGGCCGGTTTCCTCGTCTCGCTACATGCCTTCCGGGCCCAGGAGGAAGCAATGGATTCCATGATGCGTTCCTATGTTATGGACCTGGCAGATACCTTTACCGGCGGCACGATGGGAAGGGGAATGTCCCAGAGGAACAGGTCACTCGGACAGATGCGATTCCGTATGCTTTCAATGGACCCCGCCCTGAAAAGCGGCGAGGCGGGGGGAGTGCTTCTTATAGGGACTGACGGCCGGATCCTGGCTGGGTCACAGGGATCGGAAAAACTGCTCTTTCTCCGGGAAAAAGCCGTTCTGTCGGATGAACCCCTGAAAATACAGGACGAACAGGGAAACGACTATTACGTTGTACTGAAGGAACTCCCGGATGGTAATTTCATCCTTGCCGCGGTATCGAGGACCGTGCTGCTCGCTCCCCTGATAGGCATCTGGAAATTCTGGATCATTACGGCCATGTCCACCTCCGCTGCTATTTTCGTGGGCATGATCCTCCTCTGGAGATATCTTGCCGTCCCGCTCCGGAGATTATCGGAAAAGATCCGGGGGATGCGGTGGGGGAAAGACCATCCGCCGGCACTGTACAGCGGACCCCTGTATGAACTCGAGTCACTGTCAGGCGCTATCGGCACCCTTGCCGAGGAGGCTTTCTCGAAAGAGGAACTGAAAAAACGGTACGTGACCGACCTCGTCAAGGCGGAGGAGGACACCCGGAAGCATCTGGCCAGGGAACTCCACGACGGGCCTCTTCAATCGTCCGTGGCGGCCATCAAGCGTATCCAGCTCGCCAGGGAAGTACTGCCCCCCGGTGCGGAAGAGGCGCTCCGCCATATCGATACGGCCGAGGATGTCGTCCAGACATCGGCGAAGGAGATCCGCGACTACTGTGATGAGCTTTCACCCTCCTGGATCCGGCTGGGGCTTGCCAGCGCCATGCAGGAGAACGCCGACCGTCTTTCACGCACCTACGACGGGCTCGTGATAGACGTGGCTGTGAATGAAGACCTGGATCCCCTTCCGGAGGAGCATACACTCGCCCTGATCCGGATTTTCCAGGAGGCTGTCTCGAACGGGGCCCGGCACGGAAAAGCCCGCTTCATCAAGGCTTCTCTAAGAAAAGAGGACGACATGGTCCATTTCTCCCTTCGGGACGACGGCACAGGGTTCGATGCGAAGGACCTTTCGGGAACGGACTACGAAGTCCTCCGGACCACCGGGCACAGGGGATTTGCGAACATGAACGAGCGGGCACGACTGCTGGGAGGTACCATGACGCTGGATTCCGCTCCCGGTGCCGGCTGCAGGATCGACATCGTCTTTCCCTCCGGCTCCGGTACTGAGGGCCCAGATCAGAACGGTTGAAGGTCCGGCCGGTTTTTGGCTTGTTTGGCACTGGCGGGAGGGTGATCGGCCAATGCAAAATAATACGGAAACAAGGCGGTTTGAAAGGATTGAGACACAAAGGCTTATTTTCCGCAGACCACACAGGGAGGATGCGGAAGCGATTTTTACCCGCTATGCTTCCGATCCCGAAGTGACTCGGTTTCTCGGATGGCCGCGGCACAAAAATATCGACGATTCCCTTGCCTTTATTGAAATGAGCGACAAAGACTGGTGCCGTTTTCCTGCCGGCCCCTATCTCGTTGAATCTCGGAAAACGGGAGAGCTGCTCGGAAGCTCGGGTTTTGCCTTTGAAACAGCTCTCCGGGCTTCCTTAGGATACGTTTTTGCCTGTGACGCCTGGGGAAAGGGCTACGCCACAGAAGCAGCCCTTGTGATGAAGGAAATTGGCAGAATGACCGGATTGATTCGCCTGTATGCGCTTTGCCACGTGGAAAACCTTCGGTCGGCCCGGGTGCTTGAAAAGAGCGGATTCCTGCTGGAAGGAACGCTGCGGAAGCATTATGATTTCCCCAACATAGGGGATGGAGGTCCCGGTGATGTTTGCGTTTATGGGATGGTTTTTTCTGAAAGGGAGGTCGATTGAAATGCTTACCGTTGTAAAGGCTGATATTACGACTCTCCAGGTGGATGCCATAGTCAACGCCGCCAATAATTCCCTGCTCGGCGGCGGGGGAGTGGACGGGGCAATACACCGTGGCGCAGGGCCGGATCTGCTGAAGGAGTGCAGAAATCTCGGCGGATGCCCCACCGGAGACGCTCGAATCACGAAAGGGTACCGGCTCCCCGCGAAGTACGTCATCCATACCGTGGGCCCGGTGTGGGACGGAGGCGGCCGGGGGGAGGCGGAACTTCTCGCGTCGTGTTACAGGCGCTCGCTGGAGCTGGCATCAGGGGCAGGGGTGAAGTCCATCGCTTTCCCCTCCATCAGCACCGGAGTCTACGGCTACCCGGTCGAACAGGCTGCAAAAATCGCAGTGTCCACTGTGCGGAAAGAACTGGAAAAATATCCCGGCATTGAAGAAGTCATTTTCTGCTGCTTCTCCGACAGGGACAAAGAAATGTATGAAAAACTGCTGGCCTAAATTTTCTCATCATGGGAGGTATATTGATGAAAAGACCGGTCCTGATACTTGGGGATCCCCTTCTTCGGCGGAAAAGCGTCGCCGTGGAGGATTTTTCCGATTCCATGTTGAAAGAGGAAATCGAGGATCTCAAGGAGGCCCTGGAGCTGTTCCGTAAGAAGCACGGTTTCGGCCGGGCCATTGCGGCCCCCCAGATAGGGATCCCCAGGCGGTTGGTTGCCCTGAACCTTGGCCGGGGAACCTTTGTGATGGTCAATCCGGAGATTACGTTCAGAAGCCCGGGGACATTTACCCTCTGGGACGACTGCATGTCTTTTCCCGACCTCATGGTGCGGGTCCGGCGGAACCGGTCCGTCAGCGTACGGTACCAGGACGAAGAAGGTACCCGGAAAGAATGGGCGGAAATGGGACAGGCCGAATCGGAACTTCTGCAGCACGAGATCGATCACCTGGATGGAGTCCTTGCGGTTGACAGGGCGATCGGGACGGGAGATATTATCTATATGACGGAGTACAGGAAGCACAAAGATCTGTATGACGGACAATGCGATTATTCAATCGTTCCCACAACGGGAACGTAAGGCTTTTTTGGGTAAATCAAAAACCGTGCACTGGGAAGGAGAGAGGGGAATGAAGTCGACCGATGAACTGAGCAGTGAACACAGGGGCATCGAGGTCATGCTGGATATCCTCGACGAAGCTGCCCGAAGAATAGTTACGGGGGAGCCCGCTGATTTCGGCCATCTTGAAGGTATGATGGAGTTTCTTTCCGTCTTCGCTGACAAATGCCACCACGGAAAGGAGGAGGAATTCCTCTTTCCGAGTCTTGAAGCCGCAGGCATTCCCAACGAGGGCGGCCCCATCGGCGTGATGCTCAGCGAACACCGCAAAGGGCGGGAGTGCATTGCCGGAATGAAGAAGGGGGTCGCTGCCCTGATGGCAGGGGACGAAGAAGGAAACTTCCTGTTTGCCGACAACGCCCGGGAGTACACGGCCCTTCTCAGGCAGCATATCCAGAAGGAGGACAATGTCCTTTTCGTCATGGCGGCGCAGCGGCTCGATGCCGTGAAGGACGAAGAGCTGTTCCGGGAGTTTGAGAAGCTGGAGGAGGAACGGATCGGGAAAGGCAGGCACGAGGAATTCCACGCCCTCCTGGACAGGCTGAAGGAGATTTATCTTGGCTGAACAGCACTCAGGATAATAGGAAAAACCGGGGAATTCCCCGGTTTTTTGATTTCCCTGATCCCGGCCTGAACTGTCAGTCTTCAGGAATTTCGGAAAAGGCAATTTGTGTTATTCTCCCTGAGATAGTTGTACTGTTTTGAATAAAGTCCCTAGTAAGGCTTTACAATAATTTCCCGACTTGCTAAGATGACGCCGTGATGCCCGAGCTTGAAATCAAGGGAGGTGCGGCCATGGAGATCCATTTGAATGCGGACGAGGTCGAGGAACTGAAAAGCCTGATGGCGGAGGACGAGTTTGCCGGGGCCGTTGAGGACTACGCCAGGGAGATGTTTTTGGAGGGCATGTCCTATCACAAGGCGCGGCAGGCTGGAGGGTATCTGCACCCGGAGGAAAAGTGACGGTATATGACCGTATATCAGGAAAAAGCGCAGATGGCTCAGGGTGTTCTGAAAGCCCTGGGCCGCTTTTTTTTGGTGACCATAATGGTTATTGGTACGGGACGACATACCTGGACCCGGCATAAATAATGGGATCGGTTTCTCCGGTGTCCTTTTGCGCTCTTCTTCATTGTTTTGTTCCGGTGCTGCGTGGTAGAATTTCGAGGGTCTTTTTTTGCATCAATTGAGTTTTACCTGCGATGCCGCTGAATGTAATGTCAGCCTTAGGGTGCCGGCTTCTTTTCCAGCGGGAAAACAGAGAAGCGCCTTTTCGGAAATCGGTGTTTCAAGGTCCTGGTTGAAAGTAATTCATGTGGAGGGCACAGATGGACGTTTTCGAGCTCTATTCCTTTTTTCTTTTCAGCGTAGTTATTGTCTATCTTATTATGTTTCTCATCTCCATCAGGAATTCTGACGGACCTCTTTCTTCAGTGTTTTCCCTGATATGCCTTGCAAGTGCGGTGTATGTCCTCGGCGCCGCGTTCCAGTTCAATTCCAAAAACGTGGAGGGTGTACTCTTTTCCCAGAAACTCAAATACTTCGGGGTCTCCTTTATCTCCGGACTTTGGCTCATTTTTGCCTATATCGTTTATTTCAGGAAAAAAATGAACCTGGTCATGATTTTGATCGTGTTTCTCATCCCTGCACTGGTTCTGTTTCTGGTGAGCACAAACGAATATCACGGTCTCTATTATTCGGGCATAGATGTGTACCAGCACGGGCAGTACCTTTTCAGCAGAAGGACTACAGGCCCACTGTATTATCTTCATGTATCGTATGCATACTTTGTGGTCGGTTTTTGCATGTATTCCTTTTCCATGGGATGGGTAAAGGGCCGTTTCAAGCTGACGAATCCTTACTTTTTGCTTTTTTCCGGTATACTCCTTTTGGGGATATTGTCCGGATTTTACCTGCTTGGGGTGACGCCGTTCTGGATCGATATGATGCCGGTCGGCTATTTTGTACTGGCCTTGTTCAGCGGAATCGGCATTTTTAAATATAAAATCCTGGAGATAAATGAGATATACGATAAAGATATATTTTCGGAAATTAAAGAGGGCCTCATGCTTGTTTCGCATGATGGGATTTTGCTCGACTATAACAAGTCCGCGCAGACGGTCTTCGGGTGGCTTCATGAAAAAAACAAGGGACTTCCCATACATTTCCTCGATTCAAGATTCAGCGTCTCTGCCGGTGCAAGGAATTTTTATATAAACACCGGCCATGGAGATGAAAAGCGAATTTACGAATTTCGCCTCACAGAACTGGAGGGAAAAAGAAAAACAGGGGGGTATCTCTACATTTTCCTCGACGTCACCGAGAAAATGTGCCTGATCGATAAATTGCGGTATATGGCGGATCATGACTCCCTTACAGGGGCATTCACAAGGGGCGGAATTCTGGCTGAAGCAAAAAAGCTTCTTTCAGCGTACAAAAATAAAGGCAGAATTTTTTCATTATGCATGATCGATGTCGATTATTTCAAAGAGATCAACGACAACTACGGTCACATAGCGGGAAACAGGATGCTCTGTGAACTTGTGGAAGCTTTTTCACAGGTTTTGGATGGAAAGGGAATGCTCGGACGCTACGGCGGGGAAGAGTTCCTCGTCCTCATTCCTGATGCCGCCATGGAAGAGGCTGCCGGTTTTGCCGAAAAGCTTCGTGCCGGTATTGAAGCGATGACTGTGCCGTTCGGGGAGAACACTCTCTCAGTCACGGTCAGTGTCGGTGTAGTGTCGGCGGGATCGTACCCCGGTGAAGAGGAGACTATCGATGTGCTGGTCAGCCGCGCGGACCGGGCGTTGTACCGGGCGAAAAACAATGGCAGGAACAGGGTCTGCGTCTTCGGTGAAGACGCACTGTGACAGGAGAAAAAAACCGGGGAGAACGCTCCCCGGTTTAAGAAACTGGATTTGCACCGGGCAACCCGGTCACAGTGTTAATAGCCGTACCGCTTCCTGTTTTTCTCCTTCGCGAACTTCCGGGCATTCTTGATGCCGCCCACTTCAGCAAACATGGCGGCGATCTTCTCCGACTCGATCTGCCGGGAATTCAGCCTCTCGTATTTCGCTTCCTTTTTCAGCTTCAGGTAATTCGCAAGGCGTTCGGGAGACAGTTCTCCTCCGGCGATAGCCTCCTGCACAGCACAGCCGGGCTCGCAGGTATGGGTACAGTCGTGATACCTGCACTGCGCCGCCAGTTCGTCGATGTCTGCAAAAGTCTTTGAAAAGTCGGCGCTCTCGATACCCAGCTCCCTCATTCCGGGAGTGTCGATCACCACGCCCCCCTCAGGAAGGGCGATAAGTTCCCGCCTCGTGGTGGAATGCCGCCCCTTGTCATCGTTCCGCAGACCTTTGGTGGCCAGGGCGTTCCAGCCCAGGAGCCGATTGATCATTGTAGACTTGCCTACACCGGAGGAGCCGATGAAGGCCACTGTTTTCCCCCTGCCCAGGTATTTTCGTACGGAGGTCCAGCCGTTTTCCGTCAGGCTTGATGTCACCAGCACTTCCGTTCCGCAGGCCACCGTTCCAATTTCGGAAAGCCTCCGCGCAAGGTCAGCGCAGAGATCGGCCTTCGTCAGCACGATCACCGGGACGGCCCTGCTGTTCCAGGCCACTCCCAGATACCGCTCCATTCTCCGCAGGTTGAAATCGTTGTTCAGTGACATGCAGAGAAACACGGTATCAATGTTTGCGGCCACAACCTGCTCGTCGTTGGACGTCCCCGCCGCCCTCCGGATGAAGGCGCTTTTCCTCGGCAGCACGGAATGGATTATCCCGTTGCCGCTCGAGTCCTCGTTCCGGTCGAGCAGCACGAAATCACCCACCGCCGGAAAATCGGACAGAGCCCCGGCTTCAAAGCGGAACTTTCCCGAGACCTCAGCCGTCAACTCTCCCTTTTCAGCGGCTGCGGTGTAAAGATCCCGTGACTGGGAAACGATCCGCCCGACGAAAAGTTCGGGGTATACCGCACTGGCCCCGGCAAGAAGTTCCCGCCCGAGACCGATATTTTCCATATCTATCGTATTCACTTTTCACCCTCCAAAAGATGATATCGTCGAAGTTTTTTTGGAGGCGTATACAGTCTGCTACCGTGCATGCACCTCCCGAAGCGACGCAATATCCGGGGCGCAGATCTTCGACATAAAACAACATCTCCTTTAAAAAGAAATATATGCCGCCGACTGATGATAGCACTCGGCGGATGATTTTCAAGATGTTTCCCCTTGAACGGAACATGGAGGAAGATTTTTGGGTTCTGTATTTTTAAATAGTCCGGCAACTTCCGCGAAATGCCTTGCCTATTCCGGCAAGTTGCAGTAAAAAGTATCATGTAAGTGGATCGGTGCGCGTATTCCCTGTCACGACAGTGACCACTCGCTGACATTTCCCGGAAGGATGAAATTACCGCTGAATGCCTGAGGTAAAGAAATGGAGCGCAAAGAAATAAACCAGAAAGAAATTAATCGGGCTGAATGGAGCAACCCCGACAACTGGTCGGTTGGTTTCTACTTCAGCAAAAAAGACAGCCGGACCTGGGTGCCGAAGTCTATACCGTGGATGGGATGGACTATAAACCTGGGAAACCGGGCGGGTGCATTCTGGATGATCGGATTTCTTGTGGGGCTGCCCCTGCTGATCGTCCTGTTGATGAGTTTCGCCTGCGAAAAATAGAAAAAAGCTCCAAAAAACCGGCCGGGGGCATTCGGGGCCTTCTTCTGCGCAGTTCCCATCGCATCAATCAGAAGTGCTTCGATCGTATGAAGGAGGGGTATCGATGGAAGAACCTGAGAGGGAACAAAAAATCCCGGAAAAATTGAAGATTATGCTGATTGGTGGATCAGCAGCGTTGGTGTTCTACAGTGTATTCGCGACAAATGGAACCCAGAATGTGTATCTGCACCTGATTTACATACCGATCATCCTGTCCGCGTATTTTTGGGGGATAAAGGGTGGTCTTAGTGTTGCAATCCTTGCCGGAATTCTGGCAGGGCCTTTTATGCCGCTGAACATATCTGAAGGGATAATGCAGAGTACAGGCAACTGGATAACCAGGCTGATCATTTTAGGCATCGTCGGATCCATTACGGGTGCTTTATTTCAAAAGATAGAAAAACTGAACAACGAGGTTCACAGAAGAGGTTTGATCAGCCCTCTCACGGGGATATACAACATCAACAAGCTCCTTGGGGATTTAAAAAAGAAAATCGATAAGGGCGATAAATTTAAAATTATTTCAATTAAATTAACCAATTTGGTAGGGGTAGGGAAATACGTAGAACATAAATTTGCGGAGACAGTAATTAAAGAACTGATCACCGAACTTGAGCGGGGATATGGAAGGGATGCACTGTATTCCTTCGGTGAGGATGAGATTATCGTAATTGATCGCACAGGCCGCGGGAATCTGAAAACGATAGAGAATGTCCTTGAAAAGTATTCAACTGCGGTTCAGATAGAAAACATCTCTTTCAGGGTGTCTTTAAAGGTCGGGGTCTACGAGTATCAAGGGTGCAGCGAAACCCCTGTCCAGGTCTTCAACAAGGCAAGGATCGCCTATGAACAGGGTGAGGAGTTCGAGTCGGGAATTTACTATTACCTGAGTCAACTGGAGGACAGGAAAAGGGAGTTTTTCGAGATTTCAGGTTCCCTGCTTGAATCCATCAGCAGAGATGAGCTCTACCTTGTTTATCAGCCCAAGATCGATCTTTCCGATAACACAATATCAGATGTGGAGGCGCTCATCAGGTGGGATCGGGGAGATAGAAAACCTGTTGCTCCGGATGTTTTCGTGAAAATTGCCGAGGATATCGGCTTTATAAAGGAATTATCGAAATTTGTCCTGAGGAATGCCACCGATCAAATGGTGAAATGGAAAAAAATGGGGATCGAAATCGGCTGCTCCATCAATATAACTGCCAGGGAGCTGCTTGATGACGATTTTAATGAATGGGCGAAAAGAGAAATTGCAGGGAAAAAAATCGACAGGTCAACAATAGAGATAGAGATAACGGAAAGAGTCGTATCGTCAGGAAACAAAAAAATACTGGATATCCTTCATGCCATGCGGGGAAACGGATACAAGGTCTCCATAGATGATTTCGGCACAGGCTATAACTCGCTTATGACCATCGGGGAAATACCCTTTGATTTCCTGAAGATCGATAAATATTTCATCGACAGGATAACCCGCAGGGAGATCAGGGAGCTGGTAAAAAACATCATCAACTATGCTCACGGATTAAACAAGGAGATCGTCGCCGAAGGCGTTGAAACTGAGGACGAGCTGCACGTGCTGCGTGAACTGGAATGTGACAGGGTGCAGGGGTATTACTACAGCAAGCCCCTGCTGCCGGAAGAGTTCGAAACGTTTTATTTTGAATTCCTCGGGGCAAAGGGGTAGTTTTTCTTGAAGCGGGGTGACCGTAAACAGGTTTACCCTGTGATCATGGCTCAAGGAGGTCCGTTATGGCTGTTCTGAATCCGGTCTTCATAGGTCACGGTTCCCCGGAAAACGCAATTGCGGATAACAGGTATTCCCGGTTTCTCAGCGGTTACGCTAAAGAAATACCGAGGCCTGCAGCCATTGTCGTCATTTCGGCCCACTGGCAGACCCGGGGAACGTTCATCACAAGCGGCAGAAATCCGCAGCAGATCTATGATTTCTGGGGTTTCCCGGACGAGCTGTACAGGGTCGAGTATGCCCCCGACGGTTTGCCTGAAACCGCGGCCCTGATCACAGACGCCGGCCTGGGGGTATCTGAAGACCCTGACCGCGGGATCGACCATGCCGCGTGGGCCGTGATCAGGCACATGTATCCGGCGAAAGATGTTCCCGTGCTCGAGATGAGTCTCGATATCAACAAAACTGAAGAAGAGCATTTTGAAATGGGAAAGAGGCTGGCAAAATTCGGTCAGAACGGGATATTGTTCATGGGAAGCGGGAACATGGTCCACAATTTGCGGAACATCAGCTTTGAAGAAAAACAAAAGCCGTTCCCCTGGGCGGTGAAAGCCGATCTCTGGCTTAAAGAAGCGATCGAGAACCATGAGGTTGAGAAGCTCATTTATTACAGGGAGAAAATGCCCGAGTATAGAATGTCCATTCCCACAGACGAACATTTCCTCCCGCTGCTCTATATCATGGGAATGAGGGCAGAGGGGCAAAGCGCAGGGACAATATACGAAGAGATACAGAACGGAAGCATTTCCATGAGATGCATAGAGATTGGATGATGCCGTGTCCCGGAAAGAGGAATTCTGAGAGGGCGGAACTGAAGCTCCGGGAAGTAAAATATTCGGGTTTTCCGCAAATCTGGTGAAAGATGCTACAATTTTGTAATAATGTCGGCCTGCCGCTCACAGAGAAGAGAAGAACGTTAATCACCCCGACAGACTGCAGGGCAGAAGGGAGCCGGGGTTCAGAGCCCTTAAAATCAGATCCTTCGTCGCAGAAAACGCTCCTCAGGATGACGGCTCTTGTCGTCCTGAATGAAGTGGAGGACCTGGCTTTGGATCTCTGTCATTCTGATCGTCAGCGAAGAATGCGGTGTTGGTTTTACGAGAATCAAAAACAGATCCTTCACGTTGCTCAGGATGACAAATCGTTTTGTCGTCCTGGACGAAGGGCCTGGATTTGATTGTCATTCTGAGCGTCAGGAAGAATCCGGTGTTGGTTTTACGAGAATCAAAAACAGATCCTTTGCGTTGCTCAGGATGACAAGCCGTTTTGTCGTCCTGAACGAATGACCTGGATTTGATTGTCATTCTGAACGGAGTGAAGAATCCGGGCTTCTTGTTTTTTAGTTCCCAAACCCGGATCCTTCGGGCGGTGGAACAGCCCTTAAGATTACGGTCTCACGGGAGAGTTGAAAAGAAAACGCCTGGAAAATGAGGTAATTTTATGAGAAACCCAACCGCAGAGCCAGAAAACTTTTCTTCGGCCGGTGAAGTGAAAGCCAGCCGTATCCGGGTTTATACGGTCATTTTCACCGTAATTATCCTGTCTTTAAGCGGCCTTTATCTGCGTTTTGAATGGAACAGGTACAAAGGAATTGCCTCATCGGAAGCGATCATGCTGGCGGAGTCGTTGGAATCCGTTCTCCATCCCGAGCATATCGCCGGGTTGACCGGCGATGAACAAGACCTGGAAAAACCTGAATACATAATGACGAAGACCAGCCTGCAGAGGCTTGCCGGGACAACTAATCCCATCCGATTTGCCTACCTTATGGCTGAACGGGAGGGCAGCGTTGTATTCCTGGTAGATTCGGAACCTCCAGATTCACCGGATTACTCCCCTCCCGGGCAGGTCTATGAAGAAGCCGGTGAAGCTATCCGTAAAGCTTTCACGTCCGGCAGGACAGTGTTATCCGAACTGCAGACCGACAGATGGGGGACATGGATCAGCGCGCTGGTGCCCATAAAAGACCCTGACACCGGGAAAATCATCGCTATCCTCGGGATCGACTACCCTGCGTCAGAGTGGTATGCCCGCATCTGGAAGCGGATGATCCCCGACGGGATCATCGTGATAAGTATTCTTCTGCTCTTTTTTGCCTTGCTCCGCACCTGGAGCCAACACTCCACCCTTAAATACCTCAGCGAAAAACTGGTTCTTGATGAAGCGCTGTATCACAGCATCTTCGACCAGGCCCCCATCGGAATCGCGATCGTAAACAACAAGAACTTTGTATCGCAGTCAGAGTACGGACAAATGGCCATTAACCCAATGTTTGAACGGATCCTCGGCTGGGAGAGCCATGAGCTTTCGAAGCTGAACTGGATGGAAATAACCCACCCTGACGACCTGCAGGCTGACCTGGACAAATTCGAACAGTTCAAAACGGGCAAAATCAACGATTATTCCATGGAAAAGCGGTTTTTGCGGCCTGACGGATCAAGCGTCTGGACGAATATGCAGGTTTCCCCTCTTCTGGGCGTTGCCGGGGAAAATTCCATGCACCTGTGTCTTCTTGAGGACATATCCGCACGAAAGGCCGCGGTGGAAGCTCTGAAAGAAAGCGAGCGCAGCAAATCCGTTCTTCTTTCCCACCTTCCGGGCATGGCCTACAGGTGCAATTATGACCGAAACTGGACAATGCAGTATGTTTCATACGGCTGCTTTGAACTGACCGGGTATTTCCCGGAAAGCCTGGTCAACAACAGGCACCTGTCTTACAACGACCTGATAGCGCCCGAATATCGCGACCTTCTCTGGAATGAATGGCTGCGACTTCTTCCTGAGCGGCTGCCGTTTCGGTATGAGTATGAAATCATAACGGCCGGAGGCGAACGCAAATGGGTCCTCGAGCTGGCGGAAGGGATTTTTAACAGGCGCGGCGATGTGGAAGCCCTCGAGGGGATCGTCATCGATATTTCAGACCGGAAAAAAATTGAGAATACGCTCAGATATATCAACGAACATGACAGATGGACAGGCCTGTTCAACAGGAATTACCTGGAAAAGCTGCTGACAGGCGACGTCGGAAAGCAAACTGCAGAGAAGAGAGCCGCCGCAATCGTTAATTTGAGTGCGTTGCAGTCCCTGACTACGGTTTATGGATTCCATTACACCCAGGACTTGATTAAAAAGGCAGCCGATACGCTCGGCGGGTACTGCACGGACAAGCGCATGCTGTTTTATGTGTACGAGAACCGGTTTGTCTTCTATCTGAAAGAGTATAAGGATAAAAACGAACTGCTCGAATTCAGTGAAACGTTGGGGAACTCACTGGAATCTTTGCTTGCTTCAGAAAGGGTCGGCGGCGGGATCGGTATCGTTGAAATCGGTCAGGACGAGGATCTTGATGCCGATATGTTCCTGAAAAAACTCCTGATCGCATCGGAAAAAGCGGTCGATATTTCTGACAGGGCCTTCGGTGTGTGTTTTTATGACGTGGAAATGGAAAGAGAGATACTCCGTGAACAGAAAATAAAGCATGAACTCGCCAGGGTCGCCGCCGGGGATGAGAATAACGGATTGTTTCTGCAGTATCAGCCTATCCTGGACCTCAAGTCAAACAGGGTTTGCGGCTTTGAGGCCCTGGCAAGATTGAACAGTGAACAACTTGGACTGGTTTCCCCCCTGGAATTTATCCCCATTGCCGAAGAAACGAAACTGATTGTTCCGGTCGGGTGGAATGTGTTCCTCCAGGCGTTCCGTTTTCTGAAGAAACTGAAGGAGAAGGGATTCGACACGATCAACGTCTTTATAAATGTCTCCGCTATCCAGGTGCTGGCGGAAAATTTCACTGATGACCTGCTTGAAATGATCAGGGAGGCCGAGGTTTGCCCTGAGAATATAGGAATTGAGATCACGGAGTCGGTTTTTTCTATGGACTACCAGGGAATAAACCGCGTTCTGGGCACGTTGAGAGATTCCGGCCTGCATGTCGCCATTGATGACTTCGGGACCGGATACTCCTCCCTTGCGAGAGAACGGGAGCTGAATGTAGACTGCCTGAAAATCGATAAATTTTTCGTTGATAAGCTGTTAACGCTCAGCGCGGAAGATGCCATAACCGCATACATAATTTCCATGGCCCACAGGCTGGGACACTGCGTCGTTGCGGAAGGGGTAGAGCATGAAGAGCAAAAGGAGTACCTGCTCAGGAACGGATGTGACAAAATTCAGGGATTTCTTGTTGCCAGGCCGCTTGATGAAGAAGCGGCACTTGAACTGATCCGCAGTCAGGCAGGAACCGGACCGGAAAGCACTTGAAAGTGAGGGGGCCTGTCCTGTGACGAATCGACACCATTTAGTGCGGAGGTGAAAATGAAGGAAATAGACATTGAAACATGGAGCAGGAAAGAACATTTTCAGTTTTTCCTGAGAAGCGATCTCCCTTTCTACAACGTCAACTTCAATGTTGATATCACCGGGCTGAAGGAATATGCCCGGTCCTGCGGCCTGTCTCTCACCAACACCCTGCTTTTCCTTGCCGTGAAAGCGCTCAACCGGGTGGAAAACTTTCGATACAGGCTTATGGAAGGGAAAGTAGTTCTCTATGACCGGATCAATCCTTCCTTTGCCTGCATCCGGGGAAACGAAGATCTGTTCCGGATGATCACCGTGGAGTTCGAGGACGATATCGTCGCTTTCGACACAAAGGCAAAGGCCGCGATAGAAAACAGCACATCCTATTTCGATCTGTCAATGCTGAAGGGCCGGGCCGACTTCGCTTTCTTTTCGCCTCTTCCCTGGATTCCCTTTACCGCCGTCGACCACACGATGAGCCTGAAAAAAGAGGACTGCATCCCGAGGATCTCCTGGGGAAAATACTCGCAAGCCGACGGAAATGTGCTGCTTCCCTTCAACATCCAGGTGAATCATATTTTCATCGACGGGATGCACGTGGGGCAGTTTTACCAAACACTCCACGAACTGATCCGGGAGCAGATGAAGAAATGACCTTCAGCCCGGTCCTCATTAGTCCCGGTGTTCCAGCCCCTGGGAAAGCGAAAGGAACGATATGATTTCGACAGCGAGATTATTCCTGGAGCCGGTAACGCCGGAAGACGCGGGCGAAATACGTCGCCTTGCGGGGGACGAGGCTGTCGCCCGGAGCGCACTCAATATTCCCCATCCCTTCGAAGAGGGCATGGCCGAGGCATGGATCAACGGACTGAAGCCCGGTGATGTGGTTCTTGCCATCCGGCAAAAAGGGGAGGACACCCTCATCGGCATGATCGGCCTGATCCGTGACGAGGAAAATGACAGCGCCGAGCTGTCGTACTGGATCGGTCGCCCGTACTGGGGACGCGGCTTCGCCGGTGAGGCCGCGAATGCCGTTGTGGAGTACGCTTTCCGCAGCCTTGGCCTCAACCGGATATTCGCCACCACTTTGTCCCGCAACTCTGCGTCAATCCGGGTGCTGGAGAAGGCAGGGTTTGCTCCGGAAGGGTGTCTGCGAAGGCACGTGAAGCACTGGGGCCAGTTCGAAGATCTGCTCTACCACGGGCTTCTGCGGGCGGAGTACGAAGAGGAATTCGGGGAAGACAGGCAGTAACGGTTCGGATCTGCCTTACGCAGTTCTGAAACGATCCCGGCAGAAAAGGGGCGATACAATGTCCGAGTTGCATGAAGAAGTGACGATCAGGCTGATCAACGACAATGTCCAGTTTACCGGTGTTTCCGAGGCCAATCCTGACCATCCGGTCACTATTGATTATGTTCCGCCGCTGGGGGACGGAATGGGATTCAGGGGGCTTGAACTGTTTCTTCTCAGCTTCGGGGGCTGCAGCGCCACAGCGGTAGTGGCTCTTTTAAGAAAAATGGGGAAGACTGTAGCCGGATTCGAAGTCAAGGCGAAGGGAATCAGGAGTGGGAAGCCTCCCATAAGGCTCGAAAAGATCTGTATCGAATTTCTCCTGGAGTCGAAGGACGCGGAGGAAAAGGATCTCCGGAGGGCTGTCCATCTGGCGGAGGAGTCGCTCTGCCCCGTCTGGCAGCTCATAAAGAACAACGTTGACGTTGTACCGGAATACAGGATCGTCAAATAGCGGGAAAAGAGGCGTCACTGAAGGTCAATCGGAAGTGTCAGCCAGCTGTGTCAGGGTCTCTGCTCAGCAGGCATTCCGGCGGTGGGAATGGTCCGGGAAAAGAAATAGAGGGCGCTTTTTTTATATCCTGAGACCGGTAGTTTGATTTATGTCATCCTGAGGTTCTAAAAAAGGCGAGATTCTTCTTCGCTCAGAATGACAATCCCTCCAATCCTGAGACCGGCGGCTTGATTTATGTCATCCTGAGGGCTGTTTCACCGCCCGAAGGATCTCGATTTTAGGTTCCCCAAAATAGGTGACTTATGGCACCGGAACGTGATAACAGTGGACAGGGAGCATTATTCGGTGTCCGCGACCTGCAGGCGGTGCTTGAGGCAGTGAAGGATTGCTGCAGCGGCATCTCCCTGTTCGCCTCCAGCCTCGGCGCCTATTTCAGCCTGGACGCCTAACGGGACGCGGCTTTCCGGAAGTGCCTCTTCCTCTCGCCGGTGCTGGATATGGAACGGCTTCTCCGGAACATGATGCAGTGGACGAACTTGACCGAAGACCGGCTCCGGTTTCTTGAGAACTGGCTCGGGGAACAGGACTACCAATAAATTACCCGGGAGGATGGCCATGAATACGAGTTCTTTATGGCGCGCTGCCTCTCATTAGTAAAGAGATCCTGGAATACAGAAAATTCCATGAAAAAATAGGATCGATTCTTTTGTTTTTCGTCGTAAAAAGTGTATTGAAATACGATATATTCATCGTATATTTTGCGCAGGCGGTGTATAATCTCCCTGAGAGGTGATTGCAATGTACCGTGCCGCGATGGAAGCGCTTG
>Ga0334885_1001424_pt1 | contig 29411 bp, 27 predicted proteins | sample GraSluR1_MG_8_FD_207233 | JGI IMG/M metagenome (GOLD analysis project Ga0334885, IMG submission 207233) | Sludge microbial communities from methane-producing bioreactor in Wageningen University, Netherlands - Granular Sludge_31_05-R1 | ecosystem: Engineered > Bioreactor > Anaerobic >...
GGTGTAAAAGATCTTGCTGTTGTCCGGCTCCTGGATTCCCATCATGGCGAACACCCCCTGGCTATACCTATTTTAAGGGTATTCAGCCACTTGCGCCTTGATATAAACTATTTGGGCAACAGCCCGTGTAGGTCTGACACCTATGTTCCTGCCTATGTTCCCCTATGTTTTTCTGAAGTCCACTATCTGTCTGATTACTTTCTGCGCAGTCCGGGCTATTGCCTGGTAATCGTCTTTTCGACCATCGGGTTTTGTCAGAGCGCTTCCCATCCCCAGGGCAAATGCTCCGGCCTCAAGCCACTTCTGGATATTTGACAGGGAGACACCTCCAGTGGGCATTATTTTTGCCTCAGGAACTGGCCCGTGAACGGCCTTGATAAAGGCGGGTCCCAACACCTCTCCCGGGAAGCATTTCACCACATCCACACCCAGTTCCATTGCCTTAACAAGTTCTGTCACTGTTCCTATCCCGGGCATGGCCGGAATTCCATAGCGATTGCACATCTTCACAACTTCAGGGTTGAGGATCGGTGAAACAACATACTGTGCTCCCCCAAGAATACACAACCGTGCTGTTTCGGGATCCATAACTGTACCTGCTCCGAGAATAATGTCTCTGCCTTTGTAGTATTCCGCCATTGTCTCAATGATACTCAAGGCGCCGGGTACAGTCATGGTCAACTCAATAGCGGGTATTCCTCCCTCAAAAACAGCATCAGCTATCTTTCTTCCGCTGTCAGCGCTTTCAGCGCGAATGACGGCAACGATGCCCTTCGAATGTATTCTCCCCAATATTTCGAACTTCTCGGTTTTCCCCATAATGATATTCCCTCCCTTGTTGCTCTCAGGGGTCCTTTACAAAGAAGAGAGCTCTATCTTTGCACCCTGCCGCTTGCATCCCCCTTCATAAGGTTCAGTACTTCGTTGAGGGTAATCCTGTTAAAATCACCATAAATTGTTTGTTTGATCGCTGATGCTGCAACGGCGAAATCGAGAGCCACCTGCTCGTTCTCGAGGTGGTTAAGACCCCAGATAAGCCCGGCGCCAAAAGCATCTCCTCCACCTATCCGATCAACGATGTGGGTTATGTTGAATTTTCTGCTTTGATGGAAACCGTCCCGTGTGGCCAACACACCCGACCAGTTGTTATGATCCGCGCTGATGCTCTCTCTCAAGCTTACGGCAAGATACTTGATCCCGGTGTAGGTTTCCATGACCCTGGAGGCCAGGTTCCTGTACTTATCAACGTCCAGCGAACCAGACGTGACATCAACGTCAACCTCTATCCCCAGGCATTTTTGGCAATCCTCCTCATTGGCGATCAAAACATCGACGAATTTTGTCACTTCCGCCATGACTTCCACAGAGGGTTTGCCCCATTTCCAAAGCTTCTTGCGGTAGTTCAGGTCGCAGGAAATGTTGATCCCCTTTTCCTTGCATTTTCCCAAGGCTTCCAGGGTGACTTCCGCTGTCCCTTCTGCTATCGCCGGGGTAATACCGGTAACATGGAACCAGGTTGCTTCCTGTAGAATTCGGTCCCAATCAAAATCACCACGCTCTACCTGCGAAATGGAAGAATGGCTCCTGTCGTAGACTACTTTTGAAGGACGCATTACCGATCCCGCCTGGGCAAAGTAGATGCCAATCCTCTCTCCAGTTCTGAGGATGTCATCGGTCCCAACCTTTAATTTCCTCAGTTCAGCGATGGCTGCATCGGCTATAGGGTTTTCAGGAAGAGCCGTAACAAAAGAAACATCTTCTCCGTAATTCGCAAGAGAAACTGCCACGTTCGCCTCGGCTCCTCCAAAAGTGGCAACAAACTGCGGAGTTTGAAGCAATAATTCGCGTTCAGGAGGACTCAAGCGAAGCATTATCTCACCAAAAGTTACTATCTTTGCCATTGAAGGATCACCCCCAAAAAAGACTTCACCAGAACCATCCCAAGGAAGGGGCAGGACTGTGAAAAGCTTTGAAGATTGCGCTTCCGCAGGACATTTTTCTCATTACTGTGATCAGTTCAGGCGACCGCTTTAAAAAGCAGTGTGGAATTACGAATTTTTTCAATGGGGAAAGGTGCTCCCCTTGCTGAAAGATCGTACCTGCTCAAAACACGGATCTCTTCCCCTATTTCCTCAAAAAGGCCTCAATCTGAATAACCGAACTCCTGCGAGATTTTGCTTGCTTCCCGTTTAAGCAGTTCCCCCAGCTCTTCAGACCGCTTGTCGTCGCACAGGAAGATTGGACAGGTGATACTCACAGCGCCCAGAGGGTCGCCTTTGTCGTTCAAAATAGGGACACCAATACAGCGGATATCCCTCTCGTTTTCCTCTTCCTCCTCGGTAAATCCTTTGGACATGAACTCTTCCCTTTGTTTGATGAATATCTTTGGATCGGTAATAGTATTCTCCGTCCGCTTATCCAGGGGTGTTCTTTTCAAAAAAGAAAGGAGCTCGTCGAAGGGTAGCGAAAACAGAATTGCTTTTCCTGCCGCAGTGGAATGGAGCAGTATGGTGTCCCCTCTTCTGGATCTCATCTGGAGAGGATATCTACTTTCTTTCTTCATCAGATAGTAGGCGTACCCGTCTTCGAAACTCACCAGATGAATTGTTTCACCAGTAATGTTCCATATTTTTTCAATATAGGGGGAAGCAATACTCAACAGATTGGAATCCCCTTTGCACGCTCTACCCCACTGGATAATTTTTGGTCCCATCCTGTATTGATTGTGCCTGTCTTTAACAACGATTCTGTAATGGTGAAGGGTAGAGAGGATTCTGTGCACCGATGGCTTGGAAATTCCGGTCTTTTCTACAATTTCCGTAAGCATGCATGGTTTTTCCGCAAGGGATATGTAATCCAGGATCGCAAACGTCCTCTCGAGAAGTTGAAGTGTTTTGCTCCTTTGTTCGCTCATAGCACCCTCATTCCCCAGAATTAAATCCGCTCGAGCTTGTATGTCCGTAAATCCGAATTACATTGCTGTACTACCAGCACCTTCTGTCAAGTGACCGCTTGGGCCGAGAACGTATATTCAGGAAGATCATTTTCAGGGTCCGTCAGAATATCTCGAAGATGATGTAGCCCAGAACCATCTCGGGTTGAATTCATTCTCCCTTTTCATCTTGATATATGTCCTTTTCCAAATGGGATTGCCATACATTCTCAAACCAATAATTATCTTCAGGAATTGGGCGGACAGTCTCCCACTCGATCAGATGCTCACCCTTTTCATATCTGTACACTTGAACATAATCACGTAATTCTTTTAGCTCAGGTTTAAATTTCCATTCGAAGCCCAGTTTCTCCAGTATCGGTTCCCCGTCTTCATCCAAAACCAGGTAGGAACCTCGACTTCCTCCTCCTCTTTCAAGATAGGACAGGATACTGACAAGGACGGCTAATTGGGTAAGACAAAGCTGTCGGTTTTGGAAGAAATCGACAAGCCCCTTGTTACTTTCCAAACTGATATTCCCTGATTCAATCCTTGCAAACTGGGATTCTGCCTCCTGGATCGCATTTCTGATAGGCCCGAGTGCTCTGATATGAGCGGCAGCTCTTGATAGTCGCTCCTGGAATTCCTGGCGAAAAGCTGAAATTGTTTGCCCCTTCCGACCGACACAATTCAAAGCCCGTTTGGCTAATTCCAGTGTTCCCTCAATTTGAGCTTTCGCCAGATCAAGAAATTCTTCCTTGCAAAAACTGATGCTCTGATATCTGTGGGCAATAAAATCCGCTGCCCTGTATCCTCCCACTTGTCCGGAATTCAGTGCTGATCCGCCGGGTCGGTAAATGCCATGCGTTCCGTTGACCTCACCCACTGGGAAAAAGTGTCGGAGATTTGATTCCCACCAAATATTCCCTCTCAGACCGCCGTTGTGATGCTGGGAACACACTGCAACTTCCAAGGGTTCGCATGTGAGGTCAATGCCATTATCTTTAAATAACTGGATTGCCATGGGATTCATCTGTTCCAACCTGGCTATAGGAGTTGGTAAGAGCGCATGGGATTTTTTTAAATAGGTATAAGCCTCTGTTTCAAGGTCATCAAGTGAAAAGACGCCAAAACCTGGTTCCGGCGAAAGATTACGCCGGTAATCCATAAATACCCGCCTTCCTTTTCCAACAGTCTCCTCATGCACAAGAATGTCGATCAGAGAAGAGCCATGATCTTTGATCTTCCTCGGATCAAAGGGCCACTGATAACCTTTTAGGAAGATGGCCGTCGCCAATTGGCGCATTGAAGGAAAATGCCGCTTCAAGAACTCCCTTTCGTCGGACCCGTCAGGTTCTGTACTGAAATACCTGGGTATAACTTGCTGGAAAGTACCCGAAACATTCCAGCGAAATTGGATCGATGCCAGTCCGTACTGCCATTCCGTTAAATTAACCCCTTTCGCTCCTGCTTCCAAGGCGACGCCGGTACTACCCAGATGCCCATTAGGGTAAACAGAATTTTTGTATAAACCTCCCGGACCGCCTGTTCCAAAGACAATATTTTCGGCCTGAAAGATCACTATCGACGGTAAACCGAGGTGGACTTTGGTTTTATCGATGGCAAGGGCGCCAATGGTTCTTTTCTCTTCCCCCTGTCCAGTGGTGAGCAAAGCGATTACTTCATGGCGGTCAAGAATGGGAATGCCTTTCTCTCGTACTTGTGCTAACAGAGCCTTGAACATCTGGGATGAAGTCCATGGTCCGGCAGATGTTGCCCTTTGCTTGGGATCGTGGTCGGTTTTATAACCCACATATCCCCCAAAACAATTATGCGGGAAAGGAACCCCTCCTTGGACCAGGTGGAAAAATTCAGGGGTGGACATTGTCGCTTCAATTAAAGCAATGTCACCATGCATTGCTCCGCCGGAAAACAATGTACGGGCCATTTCATAAACGGAATCACACTCTTCACCGAATAAAGAGAGTTTGTAATAGGTCTGCTTATCTGAGCCGGAGTTATTTGAAGTGCCACCGCCTAAATGTTCAGTAGCAATTACCAGATCGTGAATTCCGAAGTCCTCCAAATGGCAAGCGCAATTCAATGCTGCGGCGCCTGAACCGACAAGGAGTGTATGGCAACGGTAAAAAAGAAACTCGTTATTGTTTATGAACAGCGTCTCCCGTTTCAGTTCTTTCACTCCCTTATCTTCCTAATTGAACAGGCGTTCCATCTCTTGCCGGTATTCCCAATGTAAGATCTATCTCCACTTAAAGGAAAATCCAGAAATGGCACGAATTTAAAAAAGATGCATTTTCCCCGGAATCGGCCCTTAATTTATTTCAGCGAAGAGCCCAGATCTTCCCAAACCGCGATAGCTGGTTCTGTCTTGGTGATAAGAAGGGAAACAGGTTTGACAGCTACATAAATCTAGGTGCGATCAGCTGGGGCAGACCTAATACAATTTGGGGAAAAAGGATCATTAAAATAATGAGTACCAGAGCTACCCCAAAGAATAACATGGTATCTTTGAAGGCCTTTGTAATCGGAATACCGGCAATTTTGCATGAAATTAGCAACGAAAGACCGTAAGGAGGAGTGATAAAGCCCAAAGCCAGAGCAACAACGGAAACAACTCCAAAATGTACCGGGTGAATCCCCGCCTGCCGAATAATCGGCAAAAACAACGGGCCCAGTATTGCCATAGCAGGCAAAGCATCCATAAAGGTTCCAAAGAGTAACATCACAACAGTGGTAAACATCAAAAGGAATATCGGGTTTTCTATGGTTACATACTCCATAAGTATTCTTGGAAGACGATAATAAGAAATTAGCCACCCGAAAATTGAGGCCATTGCTACACAAAATAGGGCCAGGGACGTAATTCTCGCGGTTTCCCAACAAGCTTCAATAAAGCCCGCAATGGTCAACTGACGATAAAACACAACAGAAAAGAACAGACAGTAAATAATTCCTGCCACTGCGGCTTCAGTTGGTGTAAAAAAGCCTCCAAGAATTCCTCCGATTATCAGGACCGGGGCTCCTAAAGCGATCAGACCGTGTTTGCTTGAGGCTAATAGCTTCTTAAATCCTGGGAAAGAGGTGCGGGGATAATTATCTTTTTTAGCCAGTACTGCTATTATCCCCATCTGACTGAAACCGATAAGAATTCCAGGAATTACTCCGCCCAAAAAAAGGCCGGCAACGGAGGTCTCGGTTATCGAGGACCACACTACCATCAGAAGACTAGGGGGGATAATGACTCCCATAACCGACGAAGCAGCGGTTACGGCAGTCGATATGGAGATCGGATATCCCTCCTTTTTCATGGCCGGGATCAATATTGAACCAATTCCGGCAGTATCAGCATTAGTGGACCCTGAAATACCGGCAAAAAGCATACTGGCAATTATATTGACATGAGCTAATCCCCCTCTGACTGGTCCAACGATACAACGGGAAAATTCAATGAGTTTATCCGTGAAACGAGAGCTATTCATTAATGTCCCTGTAAACATAAACAATGGCACGGCCAACAAAACAAAGGAATCAATGGCATAAAAACTCCGTTGGAAAAAGGGCCATATGGTCAATCGCGGGTCCAGAAGAATTACCGAGAGGGACGAAATGCCCAAAGCAAATGCAATCGGAACTCCAATTATGGCCAGAAAACCAAAGACTACGAAAAGAATAAGAATCAATGCTTGTGGTTGAAGGATTACATCGAACATAATAATTATCTCCCTCGGCCAAAGGTCATTTAAAAACGCCTCGCGAAAACCTTAATGTGATAAAGTCTCGCTCTTATTGAAATGTCGGACAACTTTTTCTAACTGAAATAGAAGAGACGATACCCCAAAAACCATAAATGAACTGTAAACCCAAACCATTGATAATCCTGCGGCCAATGAACGACGCCGTAAACCAGAAACAGCAAACCCCCAACCAAAAACTGTAAAAAGAAGAGCAGATAGAATAATTAGTGAATTTACAACCCAAAACTGGATTTCTCTGCCCCGGGGTGTCAGATTGGAGAGGATGTCGATATCAAAGTGGTCACTATTTCGAACAGCCAATGCCGAGCCAAGCATAACAAGCCAATTAAGCGTGAAGCGACATATCTCCTCGGTCCACAAAAAACGTGGTATATAGGAGATATGACGAGCAATAATTTGATATGTCACGGTCAGGATCAATACGGGGACCAAACCAGAGACGATTTTTTTTAGAATTGTTGCGTAGAATAGACAAAATCGGGTAATCTTGTCCACTAATTCTCCACCTCAAAAGTATTTGGAGGCCAGTTCCCCGGCCTCCTCAAATATATTTACCGATTCATTCAAAGACCATTCCCCAGTCTCCAATCGAGTTCTTCAGGCTATCCTTTCGTCTTACCTGTGGAAGAAAGGACAGCCACATGTTTTGCTTGGTCGCTTAACGCAGTTCTGATACTTCCTCCACAAGATCGTACAATTGAAGTTGTTTGGCATTTTTTTCAATCACACCTGCTGTTTTTCCCCTGATCTTGTCAATATCCACATCGAAAACGCGGACATCATATTTATTAACTAGTTCGTCCAAAGATTCCTTATCAAGTTTAATCCCCAGTTCTCTGCCGAGTTCGGCTCCCTCTTTCGCCGCAGTTAAGACGGCATCCTGATACTCTTTTGGTAAACCTTTGAAAGAATCCACGCTCATTACAATCGGTCGTGAAACTATCTCGTGAGCTGTCCGAACCAGATAAGGGGCCTGTTCGTAAAATCTCATCCGCAAGATCCATTCCGGCTCGTTTTCCAGACCGTCGATAACACCCATTTGAAGAGCGGAATAAATTTCATTGTAAGCGACAACCGTTGGCTGGACCCCTAAGCTCGACCAGGTATCAATGGTAATGCTTGCAGGTGCCAGCCTCATTAAGAAACCATCAAGATCTTCAACTTTTTGGATCGGTTTCCGGCTGACAACAAACCTCTCTCCTCCCCCAATAACCCCCAGGATCATTACCCCAGCCTCTTTTTCCACCCGCTCGCTCAATTTTTGTACTAGAGGTGAGGTAAAAACCCTTTCCCAATGCTCACGGCTGCTATACAGGAAGGGGAAATTGAAAAAATTCATTGTCTGAGAGAACTCGACAGTCACTCCGGGGTTCACTATAGTGAAATCTGTTACACCCATCATTACCTGTTCGAAAAGATCCTGCTCATCGCCCAATTCAGCATTTGGATATACTTCGATCTTCACATTGCCGTTGGTTAACTCCGTCACCCTTTCCGCAACGAATTCTGCAACAGCATGATATGCAGTATCGGTGGTCCCCATATGTCCGAATATTAATTTATGTTCTTGAGCTACGACTTGAGTACAGAAAACTAGAATAAAAAGCAACACAGATGTTATTAATAAATTCCTTCTCATTTGATTTCCTCCTCTCTGAGAGAGCTCCTTTTTGAACCAGATTCCTTAGTCTACAACCCCCTTTCCTCAATCTGACTGGGATTTGGGTAACATCCTGACAAAAAGTCCGCCAGGCGGACCTATATTCCGTTTACCGGATATCTGTTTTAGTATCTACTATCTTCGAATATTTGTCAAAATGTTGATCGCTGTAAAGGAATGTGTTCATTAACTGAGAAAACCGGCAGGATCCGATTGGGTTAGGCCGCATTTTTCTTCTGAGGATTGTAGAAGAACCATAGTTCTGGAGTAGGAACAAGTCCTGGGAGGAAAGCCTGCTCTTTTACAAAAGAGCAGATCTGGCCCCTTTTTGTTTGAAGCTTGATTCAAAGGCTCCCGGAAGGTTTTTGATCCGTTGATTTCAGGCTGTAACCCCCTGGGCTCCTCCCCGGGAGAGATCGACGTAACCCGAATCGGTCAGTTTGAGTTCGGGAATTACCGAAAGGCACAGGAAGCTCATCGTCATAAAGGGGTTTTCGATGGTAGATCCAAGGTCGGCCGCAGCCTTCTCTACAACCTTCAGGCCTTCAATGATCTCTTCGGGGTCATCCGGGCTCATTAGACCCCCAACTGGCAGAGAAAGAAATGCTTTCACCTGGTTACCCCTTGCGGCTACAAGTCCCCCACCTGCTGAGACCAGTTTTTCGAAGGCGGTCCTTATGGACAACTCGTCCATTCCCGCAACGACGTAATTATGGGCATCATGGGCGACGGAGGAGCCAAGGGCGCCCTCTTCAAGGCCGAGTCCCTGAACGAAGCCAAGGGAAAGCCTTCCAGTTCCCCTGTTCTTTTCCATTACTGCAAGAAGGGCGATGTCCCGTGAAGGGTCTGCTGTGGCTTTTCCGGAGATGATCCTTGGCTCCAGTATCCTGTGCTCTGTAGTTACCTGTCCCGGAATGACGCCGATCACCCTGATCTTCTGCCCTTCGCGGATCGGGACCGCCAGGTCTTCGGTACGAGGAACAGTGAGGCTGGAACTTGAAACTCTCACGGCATCTGTGATCTCGGCCTTTTTGCAGGGCATGTTCAAGACCCCGTCGGAGGATACAAGCCTGCCCTCTTTCCATACCCGCCTGACTTTGCACGATTCCAGGTCTTCCACGGCGACGATGTCGGCGATGTACCCCGGAGCGATGGCGCCACGGTCTCGAAAACCGAAATAGTTCGCAGGAGAAAGGGTTACCATCCGCAGGGCTGCCATGGGGGATATTCCGAAGGCAATGGCCAGCCTGACCTTCTCGTCCATGTGTCCCCTGTCGCGGATGTAGGCCGCGGTCAGGTCGTCGCTTACAAGCATGCAGCGACATGCCCTTTTTTCGTCATCCCTGACGATCGCTGCCAGCTCTTCCAGGTTCTTTTCGGTGGCCCCCTCACGGATCATCAGCCACATTCCCCTCCTGAGTTTCTCGAGAGCTTCGCTGGCAAGGACGCATTCGTGGTCCGAGTCGCAGCCGCTGACAAGATAGGCGCACAGGTCCCTGCCGGCAAGTCCCGGAGCGTGGCCGTTCTTGATCCTCCCAGAGGAAACCCGGATCTTGTCCCAGATATCATTTTCCCCGCTAATTACGGCCGGGAAGTTCATTACTTCCCCCAGAGAATGGCACCAGCCCCTTGAGAACATCTCGGCCACCTCGTCGGCGCCAAGATACTCCAGGGGGGTCTCGAAGGACGAGGCCGGCACACACGAAGGAGCAGTGTAGAAAATGTCCACAGGGGCATATTCACTGTCATGGAACATGTATTCGATCCCGGCCATGCCGGAGGTGTTTGCTATTTCGTGAGGGTCGGCGGCAACGGCGGAAGTTCCTCTCGCTGCCACCAACCCGGCGAAAGATGATGGTACGAGCATGGTGCTCTCGATGTGACAGTGGGCATCAAAAAAGCCCGGAGCGAGGATCATCCCCGAAAGATCAAGGTTTTCTTTCCCCTCGTAACCTTTACCGATTCCGGCGATCCTCCCTTCGTGGATCGCCACGTCGGCATCCTCGTAATCCATTGAAAGGACGTTTGCTATTCGTGCCCCTTTCAGGACAAGATCAGCAGGGATATCGCCTCTTGACGCCGCAAGCAGGGAAAACTTATGCATGAATATCATCTCCTGGAATGATCTCTGACCGGTGAATTCTTTCTGTTTGCTGTTATTGAACACCCGTATTTTAAGGGGAAGAGCTCTTCCTTATTCTAGCACTGCAAAAAAGGGGGAAGGAAAAGGTTTCCTGTCCGATCCCCGTTTTATGTGTTATGTACCAGCAGGCCTGGCCATTGTTATTGATGAAGATCTGGCACTTTGGTCCGTATCAGATTGTTTGGGTCTACAATCCTCCATATATCGATGTTACCCGCAGATTGCCCTGCGGAGGTGATCAGCAGGATGCCAGGTTTTCTTCGGAGAAGGCAGTTTAAATGGATCCTAGGGGCCCTGCTTTTTGCCATGGCCCTTTTGGGAGGGCTCTTCTGTATCGATATGTATCGGGCCTACGGACGGATCAAGGGTGAGAGCCGGATCCTCGCTTCTCCTTACGGGGATATTGAGTACGTCGAGGGTGGAGATGGCCCTGACGTTCTGGTCATCCATGGGAGCGGGGGCGGATACGACCAGGGCAAGATCATTGTCCGTTCTGTCCTTGGGGATGACTTCCACTGGGTTGTACCTTCCCGTTTCGGATACCTTGGATCCACATTCCATGAAGGTGCCACCTTCGAAGAGCAGGCCAGGGCTTATGGATTTCTTCTGGATCATATTGGTATCGATCAGGCCGCTGTTGTAGCTCTGTCCCATGGAGGTCCTTCGGCCCTGCTTTTCGCGGCCATGTACCCCGAACGTGTCTCCTCCTTGACCCTGATCTCCTGCGGTGTGGCATCTTCGTCAACGGGTGGCCAGGTCCAGGCGGACAGAAAGGGGGATCTGCTGGTCACTATCTACAGGCACGATCTTCTCTACTGGAGCCTGACAAGGTTTTTCAGGAAGCAGTTCATCGGGCTGATGGGGGCAAGCGGGGAGGTTTTTGCCGGTCTTTCACCCGAACAGAGAGAGCTGGTCGACCAGGTAATATATTACATGAACCCTTCTTCGCAGAGGTCCGCTGGTGCGGCCTTTGACAACAGTGCGGATATGCCAAATGAGAGGATAAAAGCCATACAGTCCCCCACTCTTGTGTTTCACGCCTTGGACGATATGCTTCAGCTCTTTCACAACGCCGAATACGCCGAAGCTAATATCCCCTTGGCCAGGCTCGTCAGTTTCGACAAGGGCGGGCACCTTCTTATGATCGTGGAGCAGGAGAGGATCCGTGAGGAGATAAAGAGGCATATTCTGGAAAGCTCAAGATCAAATAACTCATAGGACTTGTATCCAATTCAAGCACTTCGACTGGTAAGATACGAAGTATCCGGATCTGTGAGAGGATGAACGATATTGCGAAAATTCGTGATAGACAAAAAGGTCTTTGTTCTTTTCCCTCTGGCCCGGGTTTGCGGGCTGATCGTTGAGGAACTGGACAATAGCATAACCTGGGACGGGAAAGAGATGCTCGAGCAGGCCTGCCGGGAAGCGGCCCTTAGGCTGGGAGAGGTTCCTTTTGCGGAGAGCCCTTTCTTTGCCCCCTGGAGGGCGGCATTCCGGACCTTTGGAGCCCCCAAGGGTTACCGTTCTTCCGTGGAAGCCCTTGCAAAACGCGCCGTGAAGGGGAGCTGTCCGCCATCGGTCAATTCCCTGGTGGACCTGTACAACGTGACGTCGCTGAAGTTCCTCTTCCCTTGCGGTGCGGAGGATCTTGATGCGGTGGTTGGCGACATCCGCTTGACCGCCGCTCAGGGTGGTGAACCGTTCCTCCCCCTTGGGGCGGAGGAGGACGATCCCCCTCGTGAGGGAGAGATAGCTTATCTGGATGACGTTGGGGCTATCTGCCGATGCTGGAACTGGCGCGAAGCCGACAGGACCAAGCTGACCCCCCGGACGAAGCGTGCCATGCTGTTTATGGAAAACCTTGCGCCGGAACGGGACCCAGAGCTACGGGAAGCGTTGGCCTATATTGGCCAGGCGGTCCGGGAGAGACTCGGCGCAAAGACCAGGAGTTTCTGGCTTGACGGCGGATGCATGGAAGTGGATCTTCCGGAGTGAACCAAGAGAGGATCAGGTCCCAGAGGCAGATCCAGGAAACCAGAATCGATCCGCTGGTCAATCAAGCATGAAAAGTTCCCTGCGGACCGCCTGGGGGCTGAACAAGCGAACGAATTCATCTATCTCTTCCAGGTGAGCCCGCAACTGCATCGAGGAGACGGACGGCACTCCATAGACGGTAAATAGCGCACGGGTCGTTTTTGCAGTCATTGAACTGCTGTTATTGGGTCCGTAAATGACGCTGGAAAGAATGCCCCTCTGGTCGGAGAGGAACATGTCGCCCTTCAGGAGGTTCCGTTCCTTCCCCCCCATAGACTGATAGGCCTCTGTCCCCTTCGAAATATCCAGGGAAAGGGGGATGGATACTTTGTCCAGATCGTGGCCGGCTGTTAGAAGGCCGTTCTTCAACTCTGCCATGAACATTGCCGTTACAAGAGGTGAGGGGCAGAGGACAGGTTCCCCTTTCAGTGCCACGGTTTCGACCTGGTGAAGCACCGGATAACCTTTTCCGAATGTTCGGTAGAACTTTTCGTAGGCTTCGAAGGGCGGTTCCTTCCCTATCTGCTTCCTGGTCTTGCCACGATGTCGCATGCGGAGCTCTTCTTCAAGCAAGGCCTTCCGGTCTTCGAACCCGGGGTTGTCTCCCGAGTTCAGGATGCCCTCGATCACCATGATCCCGAAAGAGGTTTCCGGGAAACTCGCCCTCCAATTCTCAGAAGCAGTGATCATCGGACTGGTCCCTCCCTTCTTCTCGTTCTAGCCTAATATATAATATAGGCAAACAAAGAACCTTCCACGCCCCGTTGATGTAAGATTTACTCGGTAGCGTATTTTGCCCGGTCCGGTCTCAGGATCCGGGAAGACTGGAGTGGTTGGAGCGATGACTAACAGGCGCCCAGGTTCTGTTTTGCTTTTTGTCCTCGTGCTGTCAGGGATAGTCTTTTCGCTGTTTGAGCCGGCGGAGGCCCAGGTGGATGCCGCAGCCCTTTCCAGGGCGATGAAATCAATTGCCGTCCTCACCGCTGAAACGAAAGACGGAAAGGAAAGCAGAGGCCTGGCATTTCTAATGGCTGGAGAAGGAAGGGCTGTGACGGCGGCTCACCTTCTCAAGAACGCTTCCAGGGTCACGCTCCGTTTCCAGGATGGGGCTGAGTCCCTTTCTCCGGGCATTATTGCGGTTGACGAAAAAAGAGGCCTGGCGATGATCGAAGTACCTGCCTCCGGAAGGCAGGGCCTCACACTGGTGCAGACCAGCATCAGCCCTGGGACGATGGTACACTGTGGCGCGGTAAGAGACGGAACTTACGGGTTCGTACAGCTGTCGGTCTCCGAGATCCACCAGGGTGCCTCGGGTGTGGAAAGGTACGCCCTCTCCGGAGAGGGCCCTTCCGGGAACAGCGGCTCACCTGCCCTGGATCAGAAGGGGAACGTAACAGGCATGGTTATCGAGACAACTGAAGGAAGGCTTCTTGTTCCCTCGGTCTTCATTGCTGCCATCGACGCATCTTCTCCTCTCAAGTCCTGGGGCGGTGAACTCCCTGAGATGGTCGATGATCCCCAGGCAGATCCAGGTCCAGGCCCAATGGACGAGATAGACCAGGCCATTCTCGATTTCTTTGTCATTCTCTATGACCACGACAGTGTTTACAGGTGGGGGCAAGAGACGACCAATGGGAAAGGTTATCTGCAAGGAGTACCGGAGGATGTTTACCATTATCAGACCAAGCTCGAGATGGCCATAAAAAAATTGGTCGGAGCAGATACCAATGACCCTCTGCGAAAAAAGATAATAATGAACCTCAAGGAAGTAGGGAACAACCAGGTGGCCGCAGTGAATTACTTTATTCAGGCCGTAGTGACAGGGCAAGGGGCAAAGGATTGGGGAGCCCAGTCCCAGGATCTGAACAAACGGGCCAGGGCTGCCATGAATATAGCCGGGGAAGTGCTACTGTCGGAGCTCCCGGCGATACATGAACTTTACGAACGATCGACAGTGTTAGGCGAAAAGATGCACAGGGACATCAAGTACTACCTCGGCATTGAGAAACGGGTGGCCTCCTTTGCGATAGGAGCCGTGACGACCATTGAAAAACCCTTCCGCCTGATCGTGTTATACCGCGAAACATTTGGGGAAGCGCTGGGCCTGAGATCTGGTGATACTATCCTTTCCGCGGCCGGGTCAAGATTCGATTCCGAGGGGTCCATGGAGGACTTCAAGGCTGTGATCCTCCAAAACCTTGGGAAGACCATTGACGTGGTGGTGGAGAGAAACGGGGAACAGACGACCCTTAAGATGAAGATCCCGGAGGAGATCCCTGAAAAATATGTGCTTCCGCAGATCTTTTAAGTTTTCAGACCATAAATAAATGGGGGCCAAAAAAGAGGAGGGTCTGCCTTTGAGCTCTTTTTTGCCCCCTTCTGTTTCCCCTGGGGTTTTGAGAAGTTGCGTCAGGTGGTTTTAAACCCGGATCAGAGCTCGATCCAGTAGGCGCTCCCGTCACGCATTCGACTGACGAAACCGTAATCCACCAGGCATCTCCTGACAAGTACGTGATCTTCAGTGACCTCTGAAAGGATCCCGTTCAGTTCCCTTTCAGAGTACCTCTCACCTGGCCTCAAAAGCCCCGCTATCTTTCTCAGGAGAGCCACCCGCTCCCTGGCTTTAAGAGGGAATCGGACCAGGGTCCCGTCGTCCCGAAAGTACTTCCTGAGGATCTTTTCATACTCCTCCCGGGTGATGGCGTACCGTTCGTCAGACATTCTTGCGTTGGCAGGGAAATCCACCAGCCTTGCCTCCGGCTTCTGGCGCTCTTCGAGGATCTTCATTATCGCCAGGAAGACCTTGGCCTGCCTTGATCTTTCCTTCATCCTGAAGCGATGATTCCTGACTGTGGAGCGGCTTATCCCGAGTTCCGAAGAGATCTTCTTGTCGTCATCACCCTTGAAAAAGGCTTCGAGAAGTCTGGCCTGTGGATCCGAGACACCCCTCCACTGCTTCAACAGGTCCAACAGGTAACCGAACTGGGGTCCGTGTTCGCTCTCGGAGTGGATCCGCGCCGCGGCTTCGGCCTCCCAAAATCTTCCATCCACCTCGAAAACCTCTCCTGTCTCGAAGGTCCTTCCGCATTTAAGACATATTTTTGCCTTTGTTTCAGGGTCCTCCATCACCCCCTCCGCAAGCTCTTCCAGGGATGCGATCTCAAAAGCCTGAAAAGGAAAAATCATAAACAAAACCCCCTCCTGCTTGTTTATATATAGACAAATAGCCTTTTTTGTTTGCTAAGTCAAGTTAATTCTCTTGTTTTACGTATAAGAAAGCTCTTCTCTTGAGGGAACCGGGATGATTATCTTTTGCTGGTATCCTTGGAGAAGGGATCGATCTTCAGTGCAAACCTGTAATGGGGCCAATTTTTTCCAGGATAGATGGGGCTGGAACAGATTTGGCCTGATCCTTCCGTTCCCTAATGGAGTAAGTGGGTAGATCGCACACAGTGATGAAGTGTCATTTCCGAGTGTGTGATTCATGATATAAATGCCCCGATAGAACACTTTTTGCGTAGGGAGGTCCAGGTATGGATTTCGACAAGGACAAGGTGGATGAAGCTACATTGGCACTGCTCTGGCTTGTCTTTCACGAGGATAGGGACGGGGCGACCAGGGCCTGGAAGAGTTTCGACTGGGGGACGTTGGATCGGCTTTTTGAAAAGGGGTACATCAGCGACCCGAAAAGGAAAGCGAAATCTGTTGCAGTAAGCCCGGAAGGTGCCAGGAAGGCCGAAGAGCTTTTCAAAAAACACTTCGGTCTATAGTGATCTCTGGACTGTTAAAGACTCGATCGACAGAAGAGTGATCCTTCCTGCCGGTGAACCGGGGGACTGTTTGACGAGCGATCTCAGGGTTAATTTTTTGGCGTTGCTCTTTCTTGTAGTATTTCTTTATTTGACCAGGTCAACTGTTTTTGTTACTATTCTTCCCAGGTCGAAACCCTTAGCGGGGAGGGAAGAGTCATGGAGGGGAACAAAAGGGCCGTTTTCTTCTTCTGCGGAGAGACGATCGATCCAGTCGCGGGAAGGGTCCTGCAGGCCTCGAAACAAATACATCCCCTGGAAGAGACCGACATGGTCATCGACGAAGAACCTGTCAGGAAATACACCGATTCGTCGGGCAATTCCTTCTTCTTTGTCCGGACCGGAAGGGTGGTCAGCCACGCCTACGACCGCTACCTGCCGGTAATGAACAGCCATTTCGCCGACTTCGACGTAGCCGGGATAATCACCTGGCATGCCGGTGAGAATGCCCCCGACAACATCCTCACATCCCATACCACCGGGGATGTGGATTCCGGCAACTTCGGCCCTGCAAACCCCCGCTACCTGAGGAACCTGCTCCTGGCAATGGAGAAGAACCGCCTGAAGGCCGGTCTTGAAGATTATTTTGTCACGACGGAGGCGACCCACTGGTCGGGGATGCTCTATGGCGGAGGGAGTGCCGAAATGATCACCCGTTTCCCTGTCCCCCTGCTTGATGTCGAGATCGGCAGCAGCCCGGCTTGCTGGTCCAGCGAGGCCGCGGCCGGAGTACTGGCGGAATCGCTTTTCTCAATATTTGAAAGCGATGGCCGCAGGGTCAGAAATCTGCTCTGTGCCGGCGGAGTCCACTTCGAGCGCGCTTTCTCGGGGGCGGTCTTCCAGGAATGGGGTGACTGCGCCTACGGTGTTTCCCACATCCTGGCCAACCAGTGGCTTATCACCGGGCATTATGATGAGAAAGACGGCCCGGAGAAACTGGAAGCCTGTGTCGCCAGCATTCAAGGAGGTATCGAAGCGATAGCCTTCCACGACAACCTTAAAGGGGTCTATAAGGACCGCTTCAGAGCTTTGGGAGCGAAGTACGACATCCCCGTTTTCAAGCACCAGAACCTTCGCCGTCCTGAAGAGATCCCCTGGGCAGATCAGTGAGAGAGAGGGTCTGAAGAGATGGACAGAAATAGCGAGGAATTTGTTGCAGAGATCAGGGATTTCAACCGCTTTTATACGAACTTTATCGGGCTTGTGAACCGCAATATCCTGAAAAGCCCCTATTCGCTGGCAGAAGTGCGCGTACTGCTCGAGATAGACGCAGCAGGCCGGTGTACGGCACGTGACCTGACAAGAAAACTTGATATCGATCCGGGGTATTTGAGCCGGATGCTGTCACGGTTCACGAAGAATGGTCTGGTTGAGGGTTCTGTGTCGCCTTCGGACGGCCGCGCAAAGATACTCTCCCTGACAGACAAGGGGCGCGATACCTTCAGGCAGGTATCAAGCGAATCATCACGGCAGGTGGCCAGTATACTTGGGGAACTGCCCGAAAAGGACTGGCTGAGACTGATCAACTCCATGAGGTCCATCAGAAGTATCCTTTCACACGGGAATAACAGGGAAATTTCTATCCGGACCCACCGTATCGGAGATCTGGGGTATATCATTTACCGGCACGCTGTCCTGTACCAGGAAGAGTACGGGCTGGGTCCGGTGTTCGAGGATTACTTGCTGGAGGGGTTCCTTGCGTTCTCACGTTCGGAACAGCCTGGTACGATCTGGATAGCAGAGGACGGGGATCAGATCGTCGGTTCTATTGCAATTGCCGGTATAGACAGTGAGACGGCGCAGTTGCGATGGTTCCTGATAGAGCCCGAATACCGGGGGGTCGGGCTGGGACGCCGGCTTATGACCGTGGCGATGGACCACTGTCGCGATAAGGGCTACAGAAAAGTTTTCCTCTGGACCTTCAGCGATCTTCATGCTGCCCGCCATTTGTACAAAGAATACGGGTTCCAGATCACCGAAGAACACCCCAACGACAGCTGGAAACCAGGCATTGTCGAGGAGAGATGGGACATCTCTCTGGAGTGAGGCCTACCCCGGGGTTTGTCTTCCTGTTCACCGTTGAGCGTTTACCGTTGATGCCTTTGGAATTCCAAGTTACGAGTTACGCGTCACGGTTTTACAGCCCCTTCTGCTCCTTCCTCTCCCAGGCGTTGCCCAGGTGACAGGCGTCGCCCACAACTGATACACTCAGCCCTTTCCCCCCGCCCTCGATCAGGGTTATGCTGCCGTTGGTTATCCTGAACCGCCAGAAACTGCTCAAGGGGCACCCAAGGACCCGACACAGGATAACCTTGATGACAGCGTCGTGAGAGAAAACGGCCACGCCGTCTCCCGGTCCGGCCAGAACCTGCTCGAAATCCTTCCAGGCACGATCGGACACGTCATGAAGGCTCTCCCCCCTTGGCATGATCACCTCTTCGGGGCAGGAGTGCCACAGGTCCAGTTGTCCCGGCCACAGGTGCGCGATCTCCCCGGCGGTGTGACCCTCCCATTGGCCGTGATCTATCTCGCGAAGTCCCTCCCGGATCTCCACCGACAGATCCAGGCGGACGGCCGCTGCTTCTGCCGTATCCGAAGCCCGGGAGAGGGGGCTCGACACCACCCTCTCAATAGATGCTGTCATAAGAGCTTTCGCCGCCGCAAGGGCCTGCTCTCTCCCAAGTGGGTTCAGGGGTATGTCCATCTTGCCCTGGAAACGCCCCTGGCAGTTCCAGTCAGTTTCGCCGTGCCTTATCAGGAATATACGTTTCATTTAAAGGTCCTCCGTGAAGTGGACCTTTACAGCCCAGAGTAGGTCCACGTCCTTCTTGAGCTCCTCCACGACCGGTTCGGGGACGTCGTCGTCGATCTGCAGGGCTCCCACAGCAAGACCGCTTCCGTTCCTGCGCCCCAGGGCAAAGTTGGCTATGTTCGTGCCGACCTTCCCCAGGAGGGTCCCCACCTTACCGATCACCCCGGGTCGGTCGTGATTGCTGAATAGAAGCACTGTGCCCTCGGGAATGAACTCTATCCAGTAGCCGCCGATGTTGACCACCCGCTGTCTCCCCTCCTCGGTTATTGTTCCTGACACGGAGATACCGTCCCTTGAGCTTGCTGATAACAGCTCGAGTTCGACCAGGTTGCGCCAGGTACCTGAACAGGTCCGGCTCTCCTCGATCCGGATACCCCTGTCCTCGGCCAGCAGAGGTGCAGACATGTAGTTCACCTCCGGGCCGTGGGAGTATTCGAGGAAACCCTTGAGACCGGCCACGGTGAAGGGAGAGAAGTGGTAGGGGATCTCGAAGCATACCGGCTCGTCAGCGGGCGAGAAGAGAGGACCTCTCAGGGTTACCTTTATCCGGGTCACCGGGTCCCGCGACAGGTTTGCAGCAAGAAAGCCCAGCTTTCGGGCCAGTGATAGAAAAGCCCTCGTCCCCTCGGGTAGGCTCTGCTTCACAAAGGGCAGGTTGACAGCGTTCTCGCAGGGCTTCCCTTTCAGGGCCGCAAGCAGGTTGGAACAGGCTATCGCCGCGACCGCCGACTGGGCCTCCTCGGTGTTCGCCCCGATGTGGGGTGTAAGGATGACCCTGTCCCTGATATCCTTGGCCATGAGAGGGTTATCGGAGCGTGGCGGTTCCCCGTCAAAGACGTCGAAGGCCGCACCAGCCAGATGCCCCGAGCGTATGGCCTCTGCACATGTACCCTCATCTATCAGTCCGCCCCTGGCACAGTTGATCATGAAGGCGCCCTGTCTGCAGGCCTTTATGGCTTTCCTGTCTATCATCCCCCTGGTCTCGGTGGTAAGGGGGACGTGCAGGGTGATCACCTCAGCCAGAGATAGTGCACCTTCAAGGTCTTCCATCAGGCGAACTCCGGCCCTCTCCGCCTTGGAGGGCGAGATGTAGGGGTCAAAGGCCGACACTTCCATGCCGAAGGCCCTGCAGCGAAGGGCGACCTGGGTCCCTATTCTTCCCAGTCCAATAATGAGAAGCTTTTTGCCTGAGAGTTGCCTGCCAAGGAAGAGGTTCCTCTTCCACTCTCCTGAGGTCAAAGACCGGAAAGCCTGGGGTACTTTCCGGACCAGAGACAGCATCATGGCCATGGTGTGCTCCGTCGCAGCCAGAGTGTTCCCAGTCGGAGCGTTTATTATCACAACTCCCCTGCGGCTGGCTTCGGCGAGGTCAATATTGTCCAGCCCCACACCGGCTCTCGCCGCCGCGCGCAATCTCCTGGCAGCCCCAAGCACCCCGGGGTCCAGGGGAGTCCCGCTCCTTGTGATCATACCGTCCACGTCGGTCACTTCAGCCAGGAGTTCTTCGCGGGATAGCCCGGTTCTGATCTGCAGATCCACCTCCGGGTCCTGTCGGAGCACCTCGAGACCGACCTCGGATATTTTTTCGGTGACGAGTATTTTTAACATGTTCCATCCCCCTCGCTATTCCATATATCCCAGGCTTTTTCAAGAAAGCCGTCCTTCACGTCCAGCCCGCATCTCTTTGCAGCGCCGAAGACCCCACCTGCAAGGAGGCAGATCTCGGGCCAACCTCCTGGATTATAGTGAGCTATCCGAAGGGTGGCTGAATTGTTGCCCTGACCCTGGGCAACGGTGATCCCAATCTCTTCCAGTGCCTGCTTCATGTGGCCTCCCTTTTCGGACGGTATCTCCAGGGCGGTCATGACGGGGGAACGGAAACCTTCTTCCCTGATGAAGAGTTTTAGCCCCATCTGTTCACAGGCGGCCTCGAAAGAGCGTGCCGAGCGCCTTGTCCTGGCGAACCATGACCTGTAGCCGTAGTCCTCGAGGTAGCGCAATGATGCCGCCAGGCTGTAAAAGGTACTAACCGGTGGGGTAAAGGGGTTCTGGGGCCTCCTCTTCTGAAGGAGTTTCCTGTGAAGAGGCAGGTCAAAGAAGTACGAGGTGCAGATGGTCCTTCCCGCCTTTTCCCACGCACGCTCCGAGAGGTAGACCACCGAAAGACCCGGGGGGGCGAGGAGTCCTTTCTGGGAGCAGGATGCAAGGCCGTCGATACTCCATTCCATTGGGTAACAGGGCATGGCTCCAAGAGAACTGACGGCGTCGACCAATACCAGCGGTCCCTCGGCAGGGATTTCAGAGAGAAGCTCTTCCAGGGGGTTGGCGACTCCCGTCGAGGTCTCGTTGTGGGTGAGAAGAATGGCCTCAGCCCTGGGGTGGCTCTTGAGGGCATCCCTTATCTCCTCCCTTGTGAAACCTCCTCCTCGGGGGGCGTCAACGGCAACGATCCTTGCCCCCCTGCGGGAGACGATCTCGCGAAATCGGTCCCCGAAAGTGCCGCAGGAGAAGGAGATCACTTCGCTTCCGGGTGTGACCAGGTTAGCGGTCAGGGCCTCGAGGGCCCCCGTGCCCGAACCGGGCAGAAGGATCACCGGCCCTTCCGCTTCAAGAAGACTGCCGAGACGGTTGCCTATCTCTTCCAGCAGCTGTGACCACTCCTCGCCCCGGTGACTGATCATGGGTCCGGCACCGGCCAATCTTGAACTGAGCGGAACATCCACGGGACCGGGCGTATAGAGGTGTTGCATATAGATCTCCCCCCTTCGGATAAAAAAGGCCGGGAGATCTTGCTCTCCCGGCCTGTATTCCCTGATAATGTCTTGTTTCTCAGGTTATTCTGGGTTTACTGCGGTTCCTTCCCTGCCGGCAAAGGAAGGCCTGCCCTTCCGGACCAGCCGGAAGAGGAGGAGGAGCCGCTAACCATGCCGAACAGAACGAGGTTATCGATCAAAGCGAACCTCTCCCTGAAAAAAGATGTATGGTTTATACCATAAAACGCGGAGGTCGTAAATCGTGGATCAAAAGGGCAAGGGTATAACTCGTAACACATAAATCGTAAATCGTATCCTGGTGCTTCCCCTCAAGGATAGACTCGGAACTATGCGCCGGGGGGGACCTTGTGAATCGTGAATCGAACGATCAAGAGCATAAACGGTTAGCGGTCTAGAGTAAAAAGCCAGGTGAAAGACCGACGGGTCTTAGCAAGACAGAAAACAGCGGCAACAGACGAGAGGAACAAAGCCATTTCAAGGAGGGTTTGTAATGAACAGCGAAAAGTTGACCAGTATGATCGCTCCCTGTGGGTTGGACTGCAGCAAGTGCCTGGCCTTCGAGGAGGGTGATATCCGAAAAAATGCATCTGAACTTAAAAAACTCCTTGGGAAGAATTTCTCCGGTTATGCCTCACGCTTCGCGGGCATGAACCCCGCATTCGAAGGTTATGCCGAGTTCGCCCGCCTCCTGGAATACCTTGCCACGGGGCCATGTGGCGGATGCAGGAAGGAGAGCTGTCTTTTCGGTGAATGCAGGGTCAGGGATTGCGTCAGGGAAAAGGGTGTTGACTATTGCTGTGAGTGCCCTCAATTCCCCTGCGAGGAGCATGGACTCCCTGAAGGGTTAAGACAAAGGTGGGAGGCCAACAACCTCCGCATCGCTGAGGTAGGCCTCGAAGGCTATTTTGAAGAGATCAAGGACAAACCGCGCTACCCTTGATCGTTATGTCCTTCATGATCCGGCAACCCTTGCAGACAGTGATCAGACAGGAATGAATCACAACTTCACCCATTATATGTTCTCGTCGGCGCGACAGCTGACGAAGCCGTGATCCACCAGGCACCTCCTCACAAGGACATAATCCTCGGCAATCTTTGCAAGGAGGGTGTTCAGTTCCTTTTTCGAGTATCTGACTCCCTGTCCAAAGGGCTCCACGATCTTTCTGGGAAGTGCGACCCGCTCCCTGGCTTTTAGGGTAAAAGGCAACAGGGTACCGTCTTCCCGGAAGTACTTCCGTGTTATCTTTTCGTATTTTCCCCTGGTAAGGGCATACTGTTCATCGGCCATCCTCGAGTTGGCGGAAAGATCCAAGAGCCTTGCCTCCGGCTTTGCCTTCTGATCGAGGATCTGCATCATTGCCAGAAAGACCTTTGCGTGCCTGGCACGTCCCTTCATGCGGAAACGGTGATTCCTGACTGTGGAGCGGCTTATCCCGAGTTCCGAAGCGATCTTCTTGTCGTTATCACCCCGGAAGAACGCCTCAAGCAGTTTTGTCTGGGGGGCGGAGACGCCCTTCTACTGCTTCATGAGGTTCAGCAGGTAGTTGAACTGAGGTCCGTGTTCACTTTCGGAATGGATCCTTGCCGCGGCTTCGGCCTCCAATTAGCGGTCTCCCAACTGGAAGCCCCCCCACCGCAAAGGTCTTCACACACTTCAGGCAAACCTTCGCCATCGTCCCAGGATCCTACAAAGCGCCTTCAGCCAGCTCTTCTATGTATGCTATTTGGAAGATTCAAAGGGTAGATTTGTTAACGTCCATCTTCTTTGGTTGTTTAATAAAAGGCATGTACAGTCAGAAGATATAATGCCTGAACATGTTAGCGGTAATGTCATTCCCGCCGGCTCGTGTTGCAGGATCTTTTCCAGATCGTCATAACAGGGGTTCCTTATTATTATAATTTTGCCTCAGCTCCTAGACCGGTTTATCCGGAGAGAGTGCAAGCAATGCATGGGTCATGGTATAAGTTTGGCATAGGACCATCAAATGCATGAAAGGAACGGATCAAAGATGACCTGGCGATCAAAAAGACTTGGACTTTTCAGCGGCAGGGGGTCGGCATCGCGCCGCGCGATCTACAAGGGTTGCGGATACGATGACGAGGACCTCTCTCGCCCGCTGATCGGTGTGGTGAATACCGCAAACGACGCAGGGTTGGGGCACGTGCATCTCGACAGGCTCGCGGCGCGTGTAAAGGCCGGGATACTCCAGGCCGGGGGCACACCCTTTGAATTCAGCACCATAGCCACCTGCGGGGCGGTGCCCATTGGGACTCCGCATCTTCGCTACGAACTGGTCATAAGGGACGTTATAGCATCATCGGTGGAGATAATGGCTAACGTCCAGCTTCTTGACGGGCTGGTCCTGCTGGCATCATGCGACAGCATAATTCCCGGGGTACTCATAGGTGCTATCCGCTCGGGCCTCCCTTCAATATTCCTTTCCGGGGGGCCCCAGCTCGTGACCCGTTTCGAAGGCCGCCAGGCCGTGATGAGCGAACTGGACCAGCTTGTTTTCGGCGCCCAGTACGGCGATGAGGATGTGTCAGCAAAGCTGCGTTACCTTGAGGATAACGTATGCCCTGGCCCGGGTGCCTGTGCCCTCATGGGGACGGCCAACACAATGCAGATCCTGGCAGAGGGCATAGGGATGTCTCTTCCGGGATCGGCGACAGTTCCGGCCGTTTATGCCGAGAAGGAGCGATTTGCCACCAGGACAGGACGCAGGATCGTCGATATGGTCAAGGAGGATCTGACCCCCCGGAAGATCATCTCCAGGGAGAACCTCTTAAACGGAATAACACTGACTATGGGTATAGCCGGTTCCACAAATGCCGTTCTGCACCTTCTCAGCCTGGCAAGGGATCTGGATATCGATCTGGACCTGGACGATTTCGACCGGATATCCCGGGAGGTCCCTGTGATATCAAGGGTCATTCCAACGGGGAAGGCAACCGTTGTCGACCTTCACCACGCGGGGGGAGTACCCGCGATAATGGGTGAACTGGGAGAGTATCTCCATGGCGGAGCCCTCACTGTATCCGGCCTGAGGGCGGAGGATATTTTCAGTAAAGAGAGATCGAAAGACCTTTCGGTTCTGACCACGGCAGATAAGCCTGTCCTTGCTAACGGCGGAATCGCCGTCGTAAGAGGCAACCTTGCCCCCGACGGAGCCATCTGCCGGACCTCGACTATATCTGAGAAAGCTCTTCGTTTCAAAGGTCCAGCCAGGGTCTTTGATTCCGACGAGGAAGCCCATTCCGCTGTGGTGGAGGGAAAGATCTCCAAAGGGGACGTGGTGGTTATCCGGCGTGAAGGACCACGCGGGGCCCCGGGGATGAGGGAGATGATGATGACCACCGACGCACTCGTCGGTCTGGAAATGGGTCAGGAGGTTTTCGTGGTCACCGATGGGCGCTTCTCCGGTTTTACCGAGGGCGCCGCAGTTGGGCATCTTTCACCAGAAGCAGATGTGGGGGGACCCATAGCCGTCGTCCGGGAAGGGGATCCCATATCCATCGATATCCCGGCACGAAGAGTGGACCTCGATATTCCGGCTGAAGAGCTGAAAAGGCGGCTTTCGGAGTGGATACCGCCGCAACCCAAGGTGAGCCGGGGAATACTGGGTCTCTGCGCAAAGACAGCACTTCAGGCTCACCTGGGAGCGATGCTGGAGGACAGGGTAAGTAACCCAAAGGCGTAAACAGTAAACAGTAAACGGCTGAATTCGGCAAAACCTTTGTTTTCCTGCAGATCTTTCCGTTCACCGTTCACCATCTTTTTTAGGGAGGTTTTCAAGATGAAGCAAGAGATCCGAACAGACAGGTCGCCAGATCCGATCGGTCCCTATTCCCAGGGCCTTAAAGTGGGTAACCGCATCTACGTGTCAGGACAGGGGCCGCTGAACCACGAAACCGGCAAAACCCCGGAGACGATCGAGGAACAGACCCGTCAGGTCCTGACCAACATCAGGAACATCCTGGAGGCCGGCGGTGCGACCATGGACGACGTTGTGAAAACCACCGTTCACCTCGCCGACCTGAAGGATTTCCAGGCCTTCAACAGTGTCTACAAGGAGTTCTTTTCTCCCCCCTTTCCGGTGAGGACCACCGTGGGAAGCCAACTGCTGGGGATCCTTGTGGAGATAGATGTGATCGCTGAGATCCAGTGATCGGTGTCCACTGTAAAGGAATGTTAAGGACCCTTTACAAGAGAAAACCTTTCTTGACAGCAGTTGAGGGATCAATGAGGTAGTCTGACAAAGACCTTCCTGTCATGGGGGGATTGCCGTGGAGCGTATACTGCTAGCCGATGATGATACCGGGCTTTGCGAATTGCTTACCGAGTTCCTTGAGTCCGAAGGATTCAAGGTAGAATCCATTCACGATGGACGCAAGGTGGCATCCAGGGTTCTCGCAGAACGTTTCTCGCTGATCATCCTTGACGTAATGCTCCCCGGTCTTTCGGGAATGGAGATCCTGAAGGAGATCCGTCGTCAATCCGCTGTGCCTGTCCTGATGCTGACAGCCAGGGGCGATGATGTGGACCGGATAGTTGGCCTTGAACTTGGAGCCGATGACTACCTCCCCAAACCCTTTAACCCCAGGGAACTGGTGGCCCGGATCAGAGCCGTACTGAGGCGGGGCCGGATGGACAGCAGCCGTTCTTCCCAAACAGGCACCTACCACGTAGGGGACATGACCATAGACCCGGCGGCGAGGTACGTGAGCGCCGGCGGTAAACGCATCGAGCTTACCACCGTGGAGTTTGACCTTCTTGAGACCCTGGCCCATTCGGCCGGCACTGCAATCTCGAGAGAGGTTCTGGTCAGAAGTGTACTGAAGAGGTCCTTCTCCCCCTTCGACAGGAGCCTTGACGTTCACATCAGCAACCTCCGACGGAAGATAGGCACCTTCTCTGACGGCTCTGACCGGATCAAGACCGTCAGGGGGCTGGGCTATATCCTCGCCCTGCCGACCGAGGAGTCTGGATAGTGAGAGAGAGAAAGCTGTTCCAGAGGATATTCCTGTGGTTTTTGGGGGCCATGCTCCTGATGGTCCTTGTCAGCGTTCTTCTGACGGTCTTCATGACCCAGCAGGGGATAATACTTACAGGGCAGCAGGAAGCCCTTTCGAACGCTCTCGACAGGAATGGTAAAGGACTGCTCGAAGTGGTCGAGACAGGGAACCCCGCCCGCCTAAGAGAGTCCATAGACAGGATCAGGAGCGAAACTGGTCTTGGAATATTTATCTTCGACGTAGATGGAGTACCTGTACCCGTCGAAGGTGGTCCCTCGAAAGATTTTCTGGAGAGGCTGGGCAGGGATGCCGCGGATCTTCTCGGTCAGGGTACCACTTTCCAGACCAGGGGTGAGTTCTCGTCGGTCTTCAGGCAACTTGGTTCTCCTTCTGGCAAGGACTACATTCTTGTGGGGGTTTTCCGGAGATCACCCTACATCGCAAGGGTCCTCACCGGGAACCCCAAGGCCCTGCTGATCCACCTGATGGGCCTTTTAGCCACCGCTCTAGTTTTCTGCTTCCTGCTGGCCAGGTACCTTTCGGACCCCCTGGTGCGGCTGAGCAAGACAGCCAGGTCCGTTTCGAGTGGCCAACTGGACACCCCTGTGGAGGACCTGGTCAAGGACCGATCCGACGAGATAGGCGAGCTTGCCCGCAGCTTCGAGGCCATGACAAAACATCTTACGACCCTGTTGGAAGCTCAGCGGCGCCTGATCCGGGACATATCCCATGAACTCCGCACCCCCCTGGCTCGCCTTGGAGTTGCACTGGAGCTCGCCAGGAAGAGATCGGGGACTGTAGCAAGGGAGTCCCTCGAACGGATAGAGCGAGAATCAGAGGTCCTGAACGATATGATCGGCGACCTGCTCTCACTGTCAAAGGTCGAGGCTGAGATGGATCACGTGACCTTCGAGATGGTCGATCTTGCGGCTATCCTGGAAAATGTTGTAGAAGACGCCAACTTCGAGGCGCGGGTCATTAAGCGAAGGGTCGAGCTTGTCTACCCCGATGACCTGGAGCCGATAAGACTCAACAGCGAACTGGTCCGAAGGGCCGTGGAGAACATAGTCCGCAATGGCCTCAGGTACACCCCCGAGGGCACCGCTGTTTCCGTAAAGGCAGAACGACGGAGCAGGGGGGGGCGGCCCGGTGTCTCTTTGACGGTTCTGGATAAGGGCCCCGGGGTACCTGAAGACGAACTTCAACAGATATTCAAACCCTTTTACAGGACAGAAACATCCCGATCCCGTGATACGGGAGGTTCCGGCCTCGGTCTTGCCATAGCCCAGAAAGCTGCCCTTGCCCACGGTGGAGAGATCAATGCCGAGCTTCCGTCGGGAGGCGGTCTCCTGGTGGAAATGTGGTTGCCTCTCCAGTCCATGGACCTGTGAAAAAGAAATTCCCTTCAATAAGCAGATCTTTCCATCACCGTCTATAATTGACTGGTTTTGACAAACAAGACTTGGAAAAGGTGAGATTATTCTTGGACGATCATCGCATGACCGCGCCTGTAGCCGCGGCCCTGGTGTCAGTTTATTTCTTCTGGGGGACCACGTATCTGGCCATGAAATTCGCGATAGAGACCTTGCCGCCCTTCATTATGCTGGGACTCAGGTTCACTACGGCGGGAGCGATCATGTTCGTTTGGGAATGGATACGTCTCAGACCCCGGATCTCCTGGGGACAGTGGAGGGGTATGGCCATGGTCGGAGCCCTGATGCTTCTGGGTGGGACCGGGGGAGTTGCCTGGTCGGAACAGGTCGTGCCCTCAAATATTGCAGCCATAGTTGTGGCTACTGTTCCATTGTGGATAGCCATCATCCGCTGGGTCTATCTTCGACACGACCGCCCGGCCAGGATCACCATCATCGGTCTGGTGACAGGTTTCGGGGGGATCATTATGCTTGTGGCTTCCACCAGCGGACCTTCCTCAGCAGAGGGGCACATCACGGGACTTGTAGTACTCGGATTTGCAACTTTTCTCTGGGCTTCAGGTTCGCTCTATTCCAGGGTGGCCGACCAACCGGACTCTCCAGCCCTGGCCATTTCCATGCAGATGCTTACCGGTGGGTTGATGAACCTGGTAGTGGGGATAGCCTGGAACGGTGGTTCCCTGGTACCGATGAGCGAAGTGTCGATAAGGTCGGCGACTGCCCTCGGATACCTGGTCGTATTCGGTTCCATTGTGGGTTTCAGTTCATACATCTGGCTTCTGAAGAAGACCGACCCTGCCCTTGCTTCAAGCTATGCCTACGTCAATCCCGTCGTGGCGATAATCCTGGGCTGGGTTCTGGCCGGCGAAAGCCTCAATGCCGGGAGTCTTGCCGCGACGGCTGTCATTCTGCTTGGAGTGGTAATGATCGTAAGAGGTACAGTGAGACCAGCCATCCGATCATCCTGAGGGCGTTTGAAAGATCGATCAAAAAAGCAAAAGGGCCGCCTTCCCGGGCGGCCC
>Ga0334885_1001428_pt1 | contig 29312 bp, 26 predicted proteins | sample GraSluR1_MG_8_FD_207233 | JGI IMG/M metagenome (GOLD analysis project Ga0334885, IMG submission 207233) | Sludge microbial communities from methane-producing bioreactor in Wageningen University, Netherlands - Granular Sludge_31_05-R1 | ecosystem: Engineered > Bioreactor > Anaerobic >...
CGCAGGTAGACACGATCAGCACCTTCGCCACCGCCTTGCAGGCGGACATCGGCGCCGACTCCACGGCGCACTTCCCGCTGGTCGACCTCGGTCCGCGCCCGAGCGCCAGCGCCCGGTGCACGCTCTACGCCCGGGCTGCGTTCGACTTGGGCGGCGGCCAACCGCCGCTCTGGTCGGAGACCGACCGTTTGGTCCTGACGATCCAGTTCAACCCGACCATCATCCGGCCCGATTCCAGCGTCACCGTTGCCCGCCCATGGACCGACCTGGTGATCAGCAACCAGGCGGCCGGCGTCCAGAGCATGCGGTTTGCAAACAGCGCCGCCGGCCTCGCGGACGCGACCTGGCAACCGGGCGCCCCCCTTGCCACGGATGTACCCTTACTCGACACGCCGCTGCCGCAGACCGTACACGCAGAATTCCTGAGTGAATTCGGCTTTACTCGCACGGCGAGCCTGAATCTCCGCGCCGACGATTTGTCGTCGGCCACCTTCCACATCGCGCTGCCTGTGAACGCGTCCGGTCATCGGATCGCCGCGACGCCGCGCATCCCGATCCGCAATCGGGCCCGCGCCACCGAGATGCGCATCAGCCAGCTTCCGGGCTTCGCCGACGCACCCTGGGTGCCCTATGCCCGCGACGCCGAGATCCTCCTCGAAGGCGAGCCCGGCCTTTATCTGATCTACGCCTGGTTCCGCAACCACTGGTTCGAGTCTGCGATCCTCATCGATCACGTGATCGTGTCGGGCGCGAGCCTCGAGGTCGCGTTCCTGCACCCGCTCGACGGTCAGGTGGTCCGCGGCGGCACGGCGCTCGAAATCGCCGGCACCGCCGCGACCTTCGATCCCAACTACCCCTTGACCCTGGTCGAAGTGCACACCGGCGACGGCTGGCAACCGGCCGCGGGGACGACGTACTGGTCGGCCCTGTGGCCTGTGCCCAGGTACAACGCCGATACGCAGCACCAGCTCGGCGTCCGCGCGATCGCCTCGGACGGCGACGACGAGCACTCGGGCATCGCCTGGATCACCGTCACGGTCAGCCAGCTCGCGGTTCGTATCACCGCGCCCGCAGGCGGCGCGCAGGTGCCGCGCGGCGCGGACCTCGTGATCTCGGGCACCGCGTCTCCTTTCCTGAATGGCGCGCCGCTCGATTCGGTGGTGGTCGCCGTGCCGGGCACACGACTCGTCGCGCCGCCGCCGCTGGCCGCCTGGTCGGTGACCTGGGACGTGCCCGCAGGCGAGGCCGACGAACCGGCCTCGCTCACCGCCTGGGCCTATGCCGGCGGCGACAGCGCGAGCCACCAGGTCGAGGTCCAGCTCGTCGCGGCTGCAGAAGGGAAGCGGCGCGCGCGGTGACGGACGGTGGCCGGTGGTCGCCCATCACGGTGATTGCAGACGTTGCGCCGTCGATCACCGAGCACGCAGGCGCGTTACGATTACGCCGCAATAGCGTTCTACGCGTTGCACGTACTGCGGCAGGGGCACCGAGACCACGCCCGCGCGGTGGTACCACGGCGGCAGCGGACGGCTCGCCGCGTGCACGAGCCAGACGTCGCCGGTATCGTGCGGCTCGCGGATGAGGATGCCCGCGTGGCCGATCACCAGGCCGTGGTCGTCGCGCAACTTGCGGGCGGCCGGGTTGCCGGGATCGAGCACGAACCAGACGAGGTCGCCTTCCTGCAAGCCGATCGCGCCGGGCGCGGTCGCGGCGGCGCCGGCCAGAAACTCCGCCGGCAGGTAATGAAAGCAACCTGGTGGGTAGCGCGAGCTGCCGAGCGTGTCCCAGACCGCGCCCGCGAACCGTGGTGTGATGTCCTCTCCCCAGAGGCCGCTGCGGATCATGTCGAGGGAGTAGTCGAGGTGCTCGGGCCGGTCGTAATCGACCTTGCCCTGGGCGTCGACCACGCTGTCGGGTTCGACGCCGGCGAAGCGCAGGGCGACCGCCAGCTCGATGGCGTGGCGCGCGCTGCGGGCGCGCGCGAGTTCCGTTGTGCGGTAGATGAGGCTGATGCAATCGTGGCGCAGACCCGGCACCAGCAGACCCCGCTCCACGTAGCCGCCCGGCGCCGGACCAAAGCGATACTCCGTGCCGGGAGCCGCCAGGTAGCGCCGCGCCCAGCGGCCGACCCGCTCGCCGTCCGGCAGTTGCTGTTCCGCCGCGAGCAGGCTGTCCAACGCGGCCGGCGCGGCGAGGTCGGCAACGGCGAGATTGAAGGAGACGGCGCGCTCGATCGCGCTGTCTCGCGACGCCGCCGCCTCGGCGGGCGCAGCCACAGCGCTCAACAAACCCGCCGCGCAGAGCAGAGCGCCAACGGCGCGCGCCCGCCGCTTGGCGGGCGCAGCCGGCGTACCAGCCGGCACCGGCGCGTGCGTCACTGCTTCACCGTACGAGCAACATCTTCCGCGACACGGTGCCGCCGGCTGTCTCCAACCTGTACAAGTAGAGACCCGACGCCAGGGACTGCCCCGCTTCGTTGCGCCCGTCCCAGCGCGCGGTGTGCACCCCGGCCGGCAGGTCCGCGCACAGCAGGGTGCGGACGCGGTGGCCGGTGACGTCGTAGATCACGAGTTCGGCGGGCCCGGCCGCTTCCAGCGCGAAGCGAATCTCGGTCGTGGGGTTGAAGGGGTTCGGCTGGTTCTGCTCGAGGGCGAGCCGGAGACCTGGCAACGCGGGATCGGCGGGGTCGGGGTCGACGGCGGTCACCAGACCGCTGCCGGCGGCGGCGATACTCGTCAGGAACGACTCCAAGTCGTTGCCATAAACCACGGCGAACGAGACGAGCACCGACGCGCCCGGCGCCAGGTCGAACGGTCCGGCTGCCGCAAGCGCCGATAGATCAGTCGGCTCGCCGGCTACGGTCTGGACCAGGCCGCCGCGCAGGAACTGGTCCTTGTGCACGTCGCGAACGTGATCGTAGGGGAAGACATAGGTCGGGTTGTCGATCAACGTCAGGTTGCTGGCCGGTGTGTCGCCGAGCAACGCAACGCCGCAGACCGGTCCGCCGGGCATGCCGATCCAAACTGCGCGCCGATCCGGGTCCACCCCGCCCACGTTGCCCAGGGGATCGATCACGTCCCAGTCCGCGAACAGGCCGGCGCGATAGTCCGCCACCAGCCGGTCGCTCGTGTTGCGGATCTCATAGCCGAGCACGATCAGGCGCGCCCGTTCCGCGTCGGCGTAGGCCGAGCTCTGCAGGCGCACTTCGATTCCGCGCGGCTGCGCGTGGCCGCTGTCGGTAAACGCCTGGCTGAAGACCTGCATCGAGTCGCCGTCGTGCAAGATCGTGACGTTGCCGGTCGGCCGCCGGCGGGGCACCCATTCGGCGCGGTCGGCCCCGTCCGCGGTCAGATCGTTGTTGCACAGGTAGTCGCTGTCGGCGCCACCCCAAAGCGAGCTGATGAACAGGTGGTTGACGCCGCCCGACGGGCCCATGCCGTCGCCTTGCAGGCGCGTATCGTCGAGGAACCCGAGGCTGCCGCGCGCGGTGGTCGTCAGGTACACCTGCCCCAGGTCGTGGGTGCGGTGCTCGGGCAGGCCGACGTAACCTTCGAAATCGAAGAGGCGCTCGAAGCCCTCGCCTGTGCCGACCGTCAACGTCACGCTGAAGGTCTGTCCGTGCCACGCCGCAGGCCCGATCGCCAACTCGAACGGCCGGCTAGCGTTGTCGGCCTCCGTGCCCGCAGGAATATCGGGCCAGGCCGTGTTGCCGGCCAAGATCACGACGTGGTCGTTGCGCGCGATCGCGAGTTCACCGATGACACCGGTGGCGGCAACTTGCCCGACGTTGCTGATCGTCAAGACGATCTGTATCTGTTCGCCGGGATTCATCACGCCGTCGCCGCCCGCATCGAACTGGCAGGCTGTCACTTGCAGATTGGGCAGCAAGTCCACGGGCACGGCCGCAACCGCGGCGTAAGCGTCGAGCAGGCCGGCACCGAAGACGTTGTCCTTGCCGGGAACGCCGAGGTCGCGGGCCGAACGTTCGAGCAGACTGTCGATACCCGCCGCCGACAGGGTCGGATTCTTCTGCAACATGAGAGCGGCGACGCCCGCAGCGTGCGGGGCCGCCATCGAAGTGCCGCTCCAGTTCTCGCCGCTGTACTCGCCGCCCGGCAGCGTCGACCGGATGCCCTCCGCCGGCGCCACCAGGTCGGGCTTGACCAGGCCCGCGCCCGGCGCGTACGGCCAGTCGAACCACGGACCGATGTCCTGCCAGGTCGCCGGGCCGCGGCTGCTGAGCCAATAGCTGTTGTCGCTGCGGTGAGCCGTGCCGCCGACCGTCACGACGCCGCCCATGCTGGAATGCGGCGCGTGCTCGCCTTGCCAAGGGGCCGGGATGCGGGCGGTCATGCCCAACTCGATCGGCGGGACGAACTCGCCGTGGTAGTTGCCGGCGCTGTTGAAGATGATCACACCCGCCGCGCGGATGGCGGCCGCGTTGAAGCGGTCGTTGCGCAGGTAATACGGCGATACTTCGCCCTTGATGCCCAACGACATGCTGATGATGCGAGCGCCGCGCTCCACGCAGTACTGCTGCGCCGCCCACAGACGGCTCAGTGTGCTCGTGCCCGCGGTGGTGAAGACCTTGACGGGCAAGAGCCGCGCGCCCGGCGCCACCCCCGACTGGAAACCCCCGTTGCCGCCGCCGACCAGGATGCCGGCGGTGTGCGTGCCGTGTCCCGCGCACGAACTGTCGTCGGTCGGATCGCCGTTGCCGTCGCCGAAGTCCCAGCCGAAGAAGTCGTCGACGAATCCGTTGGCGTCGTCGTCGATCCCATTGCCGGGGATCTCGCCGGGGTTGAGCCAGAGGCTGGGCTTGAGATCGGGGTGATGCAGATCGACGCCGGTGTCGATATGTCCGATCAGGATGCCTTCGCCGGTGAACCCGAGTTCGCGCCAGACCCGGTCCGCCTGGATATAGCGCACGTTCCAAGCCGTGTCACAGGGCGCCGCCTTCACACCCGCGGCGGCCTGCGGCAGGCCGCTCAGCAGCTCGTATTGCTTGTCGTGGAAGAGTATCGCCTCGTCCAGGCGCTTCGCGCTGGCCAGCGCCAGGATGACCTCGCGGTCGGCGCCGAACGCAATAGCGTTGGCGAAGTACAGCATGTCGGCATAGACCAACTCGCCCGGCAGGCTGCCGCTGGCAAAGAACTCCCAGGCTTCGCTCTGCGCTTTGCGAATCTGAAGCTTCAAAGCGGCAATGGCGGCCTGGCGGCGTTTGCTGGGCGTGGTTCCTTCGAGTTGCACCTCGAGGTCGTCGAGTTCCGGCTCGTCCGGGAAGACCATCAAGACGTTGAAGATCTCCGGTTGGGCTTTCTCATCCAACAGTCTCCTGAGCTCCGGATCGATATGCGCCGCACCCGCCGCGCCGATCCAAACCGCCAGCAGGAAGCCGGTCACGAGGAGCATCCGGGGTAGCGGACCCATGCGGAGATCCTTTCGAGGCGCGCGCGCGACGTGCAACCACAACGAACCCCCCTCACGTCCAGCGAGAAAGGCGGCTCGACGGGAGAGTTCTGTGAATCTTAAGCATACCAGACGACAAATCTGTATGCAAGAATCAGATGCGGATTTCCCAGGTCGTCTCGATCTGCGCGCTGCCGCGCAGCATGGCCGCGACCGAGCAGTACGATTCGAGGCTCAAGTCTAAAGCTCGCTTGAATTTATCCTCTTCCACGCGGCCGCTGACCACGACGTGCAAGGCGATCCGGGTATAGACCCGCGGCTGGGTGTTCGCCCGCTCGCCGGTGGCGGAGATCTCCAAGCCGGTCACCGACTGGCGCATCTTGGCCAGGATCCCGATCAGATCGACGCCTATGCAACCGCAGAGGGCGTGCAGGATCAGTTCCATCGGCGACGGCGCGGTGCCGGCGCCGCCGGCCGCGGCCGGGGCGTCGGTCACCAGGGCATGGCCGCCGCACGAGGTGTGGACGAACCGTAACCCATCGGTCCAGATCGCCCGACAGCCGGGGGAAGACATGGCTGCTTCCTTTCGCGAGTCAGCGTAGAGGTCGGAACAGGCTGCGCCCTTCCTCGATCTCCAACCGCTTCATCAGCGCATTGATTTCAGCGCCGACCAGGAAGATGAAACCGGTGAGCCAAAAATAGGCGAGCAGGATGACCACGGCGGCCAGCGAGCCGTAGGTGGCGTTGTAACTGCTGAAGTTTCGGACGAAAAGGCGGAAGGCCGACGTCGCGCCGAGCCAGAATACCGTCGCGACCACGCTGCCGGGCATGATGTGCACCAGCCGTTGCCGCGCTTCAGGCGCGTAGTAGTAGAGCACGACCACGGTGCTCAGCGTCAACAAACCGGCCAACGGCAGCCTGATGGTGGTCCAGAACGTCGACGATTCCGTCGCCAGGCGCAGGAAGCGGAACAGGCTCTGCGTAACCGTCGGCCCGAACAACGTGATCACCATCGCCAAGAGCAAGATCGCCGAAAGCGCCAGCACGAGCCCCATCGAAAGCAGCTTCTGCGTCACGATATTGCGGCGCGGGCGCAAATTATAGGCGCGGTTGATGGTCGTGATCAGCGCCCCCACGGCCATGCTCGAGCCCCAGAGCGCCACCAGGAATGACACCGCCGTGGTTTCGCGGCTGCGGGTCGGCAGCACGCGCAGCACGACGTCGGCCACGAAATTGGCCGCCTCGTGAGGCATTTGCGCGCGGAGCGCGTCGAGCAAAATCGGCTCCAAGTCATCGCCGAAGGAGAGGTAGCTCGTCAAGGAGAGGACGAAGATCAGGAACGGGATCAGCGACATGAGCATGTAGTACGCGATCTGCGCCGCCATGCCCATGCAATCGTCATAGGCGATCTCGCGCCGCAGGCGGTTGAGGTAGGACAGCGCTCGTTGCCAGTGCTCGCGGGACATGATGTAATAGCATGCCGTGCGCCCACAGCGATTGCAACCACGCTTCGCAGCCGCCGGCAAAACAGGTGCTTGCGTGCCTGGGCGGGTGCCGTGTCCTATATTGCCCGCGGTGGTTCGTCGCTCCGCGACAAACGCTCACAACGAGGCAGGAGGCGATCTTCTTGGCAACGCTCAGCTCGCTCTTGGCGGTCGGTCCGACGATGACGTTGGCGCTGGTTGTGGCCTTCGCGGCCGTCCCGTCGGCGGCCGCAGAACTCGCGGTCGACGTGCACGAAGTGCTCGACCTGGGGCCGTTCGCTCTGCCGCGGCCGGCGTTTCACGACGCGGCGCAAGAGGGGATGACCCTCGCCGATCTGATGTCGGCCCGCGCGCTGGACGTGACGGGCCTGCAACCCCGCGCCGGCGGCCGCGTGGCACTGGCCGGCGGACGCGCCGCGACCTGGGGCGTCGCCGCCGCGCCGGTCCTCTGGGAAGCGCTGCCCGCGGCGCCGGCGGAGGCTTGGCTGGCGTTCTACCTGCGCAGCGACCGCTGGCAGTCGGCGACCCTGGTGCTGGCGGCACCGGCGGGATCGCATCTGCAGGCCTGGCACAACGGCGCGCCGCTCGCGCTCAAGTCCGGCAGCGAGAGAACCGCGGACGCGCCGGCCGCCGCGGACGCCGCAGACGCCGCCGCGCCGTCAGACCGCCACGAGGCAGAGTTGAAGCTGCCGATCGGCGTCAGTCTGGTCGTGGTGCGCAGCGTGGTCGCAGACGATTTCGCTGGCGCCTGGCGCCTGGCGCCGAGTGTCGAACTGGATCCCGCCGCGGCGGCTGCATCAGTGACGGCGACGACCGACAGCCGCCGCCCGGCCGACATCGGCCTGATCCTCGACGCGCCGCGCGTGCAGAGCGCGCAGATCTCGCCGGACGGTTCGCTGGCGGCGGTCAGACTCGCCGCCTATGAACCCGACGGCCGCCGCGACCAGTGGCTCGAGGTCCGCCGCGTGCCGGCTGGCGAGTTGGTCACGACCTGGCGCGGCCAGGAGATCGGCGGCCTCCAGTGGACCCCCGACGGCAGGCGCCTGAGCTTCACGCAGCGAAGCGAGAAGACGTCCGATCTGTGGCTGTTGGACCTCGAGAGGGGCGGCGCCACCCGCTTGCTGCGCGGGATCGAAGACATGCAGAACTACCAGTGGGCTCCCGACGGCACGTTTGTGATCTACGCCGTGCAGGTGGACGCGAAACCCGACGAGCGCAAGGTCAAGCGCGTGAGCAACCCCGCCGATCGCCAGCCGCGCTGGCGTCATCGCCAGTACCTCGTGCTGGCCGGCGTGCCCGACGGCCTGAGCCGGCGATTGACCGCCGGTCCGCTCAGCCCCGAACGCTGGTCGATCAGCCCGGACAGCCGGCGCCTGCTGTTCTTCCACAGCGACCAGGACCTCGGCGCGGGCCGTCCGTTCTTGACGAGCGAACTATGGGAGATGGACCTCGCCACCTTGCAGGTGGAACAACTCGTCAACGACCCCTGGATCACGGCCGCGGCGTACGGCCCCGATCCCGAACTCCTCTTGCTGCAGGGATCGCCGTCGGCGTTCGGGGGACTGGGGCGCAACCTACCCGACGGCGTGCAAGCCAACGACTACGGCGGCCAACTCTACCTCTTCGACCGCCGCACCGGCGGCGCGCGGCCGCTCACCCGCGACTTCGACCCCGATGTTGCCGACAGCTGGTGGTCGCTGGACGACGGCCTCGTCTACGCCGTTTGCACCGATACGCAGTTCCGCAACGTGTACCGCTGCGATCCGCGCCGGGCGAACTGGGAGCGCGTGGACACGGGTCTCGAGTACACCGACCAGTTCGACCTCGCCCGCCGCGGCCGCCGCGCCGTCGCGCACGGCACCGGCGCCGCCACGCCGCCGCGCGTGACCGCCGTCGACTTGCGGCGCAATCGCAGTCAGCAACTGCACGACCCAGGCAGCGAGGTCTGGCGCGACGTCGCGTTTGGCGAGGTCCAATACTGGCAGGCGCCGCTGCCGGACGGCGAGTTGCTGGACGGCCGCATCTACTGGCCGGTCGATTACGATCCCGCCCGCACGTATCCCGTGATCGTCTACTATTACGGCGGCACCACGCCGGTCGGCGTGGACTTCGGCGGCCGCTACCCCAAGAACGTCTGGACCGGCCAGGGCTATATCGTGTACGTGCCCCAGCCCAGCGGCGCCATCGGCTACGGGCAAGCGTTCGCCGCCCGCCACGTGAACGACTGGGGCAAGCGCACCGCCTGGGAAGTAATCGCAGCGACGCAGGCGTTCTTGGCCGCGTTCCCGGCCGCCGATCCGGAGCGCGTGGGCTGCATCGGCGCCAGCTACGGCGGTTTCTTGACCATGTATCTGCTCACGCAGACCGACCTCTTCGCCGCCGCGGTCAGCCACGCCGGCATTTCCTCGCTCGCCAGCTACTGGGGCGAAGGACTGTGGGGCTACGTTTACGGCGCCCGCGCCCTGGCCGATGCATTCCCGTGGTCGGATCGCGACCTCTACGTGGAGCAGAGCGCGCTCTTTCACGCCGACAAGATCTCGACGCCGCTGCTACTGGTGCACGGTGATAGCGACACCAACGTGCCGGTGGGCGAGAGCGACCAACTCTTCGTCGCGCTGAAACTGCTCGGCCGCGAAGTCGAATATGTGCAGATCCAAGGCCAGGATCACCACATCATCGATCGCGACCAACGCATCGTCTGGAACGATACCATCCTGGCGTTTTTCGCGAAATGGCTCAAAGAACAGCCGCAGTGGTGGGAAGACCTCTATCGATCGCCGTGATGGGCGCTTCAGCCGTCCAAGACCTGGCGCGCCTTGGCGGCCAGATCGCGCGGCGTGAACGGCTTTTGCAGATAGTGCAGGCCTTCGGCCAGGATGCCGTGGTGCGCGATGACTTCGCTAGTGTATCCCGAGATGAACAAGGCCGGCAACCGAGGCCAGGCGCCGAGCAGCGCGCGATGCAACTGGGCGCCGTTCATGCCCGGCATGACAACGTCGGTGATCAAGAGGTCGCAGGGCTGGATGCCATCGGCCAGCAGTTCCAGGGCGGCCGCCGGCGTCGCGGCCGGCACCACCGTGTAGCCGTACTTGGCGAGGGCGGCGGCCGTCAGACCGCGCACCGCGTCGTCGTCCTCGACCAGCAAGACGCGCTCGCTGCCGTATAGCGGTCGCGTCTCGCCGCCGGCCGGCAACGGGGCCGGCCGGGCGTCGACGCGCGGCAGATACACCTTGAAGACGGAGCCATGCTTCGGCTCGCTGTAGACCGTGATGCTGCCTTGGTGCTGCTGGACGATCCCGAGCACCGTGGACAATCCCAGACCTGTGCCTTCGTGCGCTTCCTTGGTGGTAAAGAAGGGCTCGAACACAATGCTGAGGGTCTCAGGGTCCATGCCGCATCCATCGTCGCTGACCGCCAGCAATACGTGCGGGCCCGGCCGGCTGCCGGGATGGGCGCGAATATATTCGGTATCCAGTTCCACGTTCTGAGTCTCGATGCCGAGCGTGCCGCCTTCGCGCATCGCGTCCGCCGCGTTGACCGCGAGGTTGATGAGCACGTTGTGTAATTGAGATACGTCGGCCCGCACGGCTCCGAGCGCGGGTGCAAGCACCAGGTTCAATTGGATGTTCTCGCGCAGCAACCGGCGCAGCATCGGTTCGCTCTCCCGCACGACGTCGTTGAGATCCACCACCTTCATGTCCAGGACCTGCTTGCGGCCGAACGCCAGCAACTGCGCGGTCAAGTCCCGCGCCCGCTCGGCCGCGCGCACGATCGCGAGCAGATCCTTGCGCCGGGGATCGTCCTCCGCGTGCGATTGTAGGAGTAGATCGGCGAAGCCGAGAATCGGGGTGAGCAGGTTGTTGAAGTCGTGGGCCACGCCGCCGGCCAGCCGGCCCACGGCCTCCATCTTCTGGGCCTGTTGCAGTTTCTCCTCGAGGCGCCGCACCTCGGTGATGTCGCGGCTGACGCCGCAGATGCCGACGACCTCGCCGGCGTCGTTGCAGACCGGCACCTTGATAGTCTCCAGAACGGCTGTCTCGTCATGCAGACGCCGCTCATACACGCCGCGCGTCGCCTCGCCCGCCAGTGCCCGGCGGTCCGTCGCCTGGATCTGTTCGACGTACTGCGGCGGAAACAGCTCGGCGTCGGTGCGCCCGACGATTTCCGCCATTGGCCGCCGCAGCAGCTCCTGACAGGCCTGGTTGACGTGCGTGTACCGCAGCTCGCGGTCTTTGAGGAAAATGTAGTCTTGCGCGGAGTCGAAGATCGCGCGCAAGCGGGCTTCGCTTTCGCGCAGCGCGGTTTCCGCTTGCTTCTGGGCGGTAATATCCTGCAGGACGCCGAACATGACGTTGCGTTCGCGATCATACTCCGCCAGCGATCGGATGTCCGCCAGCTTGCCGTCGGTCAGGCGCCGGATCCGGAAGGTGACGTCGTAGGGCCGTACGCCGTCTATCAGGTCCTGTAGCGCCGCGTCCAAATAGGGCCGGTACTCGGGCAGCGGTATCTCCTGGATGAGCGCGATCGAAAAATCCTGTTCGGGCGGCAGGCCGTAGATATCGCGCGCATGCGAGGAGCCGATGGCGCGCCCGGTGTTGAAATCGAACTCCCACCAGCCGACCCGCGCCACCTCGCCGACCCGGTCGAGGCGGGCCTGCTCGCGCAGCAAATCGAGGTCGACGGCGCGGCGCCCGGTGATGTCGCGGATGTAGCCGAGGAAGCGGCCGCCGTCCAGCAAGACCGCGCGCACCGACCACCAGCACTGGGTGCCGTCGCGCCGGGGAAACGGGATCTCCGCGACCTCGGTCTTGCGGCCGCGAATCTGCGCGAAATGCCGGCGGCCGGGTTCGCGCAGCGGCGCGGGCAGCAGGTCCAGCAGATTGCGACCCAGCACGTCCTCGCGCGCGTAGCCCGTCAACGCGCAGGCCGCGTCGTTGAGGTAGCGGCAGCTGTCGTCGGCGTCGACCAGCAGGATACCGAACGGCGATCGTTCGATCATGACCCGATACAGATCCGGCAGATCCGCCGACGCGTGCTCTTGCGATCCGGGTCGATCCAACGCCATGATCACCGCCTTGTTGCGCCCAGGAATCGGGGTTCACTCGTGGGCGAGTTCCCGCAAGGATGCTAGATTGAACGCCGGAACCTGTCAAATCACGCCACCGAGAGGCGGTTCGCCATGCAGAACTTCCACTACTACAATCCGACCCGCGTCGTGTTTGGCCAGGGTGCGATCGCCAAGCTGAGCGAACTGACGCCGCGCGACGGCAAGGTCTTGCTGCTGTACGGCGGGGGTTCGATCCTGCGCAACGGCGTGTACGCGCAAGTGACGGCCGCCCTGACCGGTTACGATCTGTGCGAGTTCGGCGGCGTCGAGCCGAATCCGTCCCTGGCAATCTGCCTGCGCGCCACGGCCGTTTGCCGTGCCGAGAATGTTGCCTTCATCCTTGCCGTCGGCGGCGGCTCGGTCATCGATGCCGCCAAGTTCATCGCGGCCGCCGCTTGTTTCGAGGGCGACGACCCCTGGCGGATCTGCACCAGCGGCGGCCGCGCGATCAAGGCGATGTTGCCGCTCGGCGTCGTGTTGACCCTGCCGGCCACCGGCTCGGAGAGCAACAGCGGCGCCGTGATCAGCCACACCGAGAAGCAGGAGAAACGAGCCTTCGGCTCGCCGCTGGCCTTCCCGCGCTTCGCGATCCTGGACCCGACCGTCACCGTCAGCTTGCCCGCCAAGCAGGTGCGCAACGGCATCGTCGACGCCTTCGTCCACGTCTGCGAGCAGTATGTCACCAGCTACACCGCGGCGCCGCTGCCGGACCGACTGGCCGAGGCCATTCTGCAGACTCTGGTCGAGCGCGGCCCGGTGACCCTGGCGGCCCCCGGCGATTACGCCGCGCGCGCCGATCTGATGTGGTCGGCCACGCTGGCGTTGAATTCGCTGATCGGCATGGGCGTGCCGCACGACTGGGCCACCCACATGATCGGACACGAATTGACCGCGCTCTATGGTCTGGACCACGCCGAGACGCTTGCCGTGGTGCTGCCCGGTGTTTGGCGGGACCAGCTGGAGCGCAAGCAGGCTAAACTGGCGCAACTCGGCCGGCGGGTATTCGACGTCGACGGAGCCGACGCCGCGATCGCAGCGGTCGAGGCCTTCTTCCACGCGCTCGCCATGCCGACGCGGCTTGGCCATTATGGAATCGACGCGGGCGAAGCGGCCACGCGCATCGCCGAGCGCTTCACCGCCCGCAAGACGATGCTCGGCGAACACCGCGACATCGCGCAGGACGCCGTACGGGCCATCCTCGCCGCGCGGCAGTGAGAAGGCAACCTGACGAAAGGTCGTTCCGAGATGAAAGAACCACGTCATCCTGAACAACACCTCGCCGTGGTCCGGGAGCGCTATGCCGGGATCGCGTCCGGGCAGACTCCCGGCTGCTGCGGCAACGAGCAGCCGCTCGCGCTGCGCGAAGCCGCCCGCGCCCTGGGGTACTCCGAGGAGCAGATCGCGACGCTGCCGGAAAGCGCCAACCTTACCCTGGGCTGCGGCAATCCGCTCGCGGCGGCGATGCTGGCGCCGGGCATGACCGTGCTGGACCTCGGCTCCGGCGCGGGCTTCGACTGCTTCCTGGCCGCCGAGCAAGTCGGCGCGAACGGCCGCGCGATCGGCGTGGACATGACCCCCGAGATGATCGCCCGCGCGCGCGCGGCAGCGGCGGCGGCCGGGCGCACGAACGTTGAATTCCGCCTCGGCGAGCTGGCGCACCTGCCCGTGGCCGACGCCACGGTCGACGTGATCCTGTCCAACTGCGTCGTCAACCTCACGCCCGACAAGACCCAGGTCTTCCGCGAGGCCTTCCGGGTGCTCAAACCGGGCGGTCGCCTCGCGATCAGCGATGTCGTGCGGGTGGCCGAACTGCCGCGCGATCTGGCGGCCAGCGACAGCTCGCTGTGTTCCTGCATCAGCGGCGCCGCCACGGTGGCCGAACTCGAGGCGAGCCTGCGCCAGGCCGGCTTCGCCGATATCCGGATCGCGGTCAACGAGCACAGCGGGGAGTTCATCAAGGACTGGGAGCCGGGCAGCGGGGCCGAGCGTTACGTGCGTGCGGCGCTGATCGAAGCGCGGCGCTGATGTTCGGCGGGCGGCCCACGCGGCCGCTCACGCGGCCGCTCACTCGGCCGCGTCGTCGTGCCAGGCCGCGGGGTCCCACTCTTCCCGGATCAACACGAGGATCGCCGCGTTGGGCACAATCAGGTACTGCTTCTTGTCGAAGGTGATCTCGATGGCCGCCTTCTTCAAAAACAGCACGTAGTCGCCCTCCTGCGCCTGCATGGGCAGGTAGCGGGGCTGCGAATGTTCGCCGAAATCAGCGTCTTCGAAGTCGGCCGGTTCGGGGATCGGCACGCCGGGGCCCACGGTCACCACCCAGCCCCCTTGCGCCTGGCGCGATGACACCGCAGTCTGCGGCAGATAGAGCCCGGCGCCGGTCCGTTCCTCGCCGCTCTCGGGGCGCACGAGGATCCGGTCGCCGACCACGATGAGCTTTTTCTTCAGGTCCGCCATGCCTGTCCTCCGCGCAATGCCGTCCACGGCCGCATCAGTCAGATGATAACATCGGACCGCCGGCGGGGGTAGCCCGGCGCGTCGCCGTTGGTCGCGCCGGCGGCCGCCAGTTCGCGCGCGATCTGGGCCAGGGTCCGCCCGTCGGCCGGATGGCGCATTTCGGGAGCCAGGTCCGCCAGGGGCAACGCGGCGTGCAAGCAGCACAGGAGGTCGGGATCGGGCACCGGCGACCCGAGGACATCGAGCACCTCGTCGTTCCACAGCGCGATATCCAGATCGATCGTGCGTGGAGCGAATTTATCCCGCGGGTCGCGCACCCGGCCGAGCGCCCGCTCGACGGCGCCGCAGACGCCGCGTTTGAACGCCGCCGGATCGAGCGGGGTCAGGATTTCGGCGGCTGCGTTGAAGAACGTGCCGGAATGGGCCGTGCCCACCGGCGCGGTCTCGTACACGGGGCTGACCGCCACGAGGCCGTGCGAGCGCAACAGCGCGACCGCCGCGGGGAGATTACGCTCTTTGTCCACATTGGAGCCCAGCAGCACGAAAACGCGGTTCACGGCGTCACGCTTCGGCGGCGAAATCGGCCGCCGTGCGGTTGATGACGACGCCCACCGATTCGGCGAAGCGCAACGCGCCCGGCTTTTCGACGCGCACTGTGACGGACTGCACCGGATAGCCGGTCACCACCAGGCGGGCGATCTCGGTCGCGAGCTTCTCGACGGTGTAGAACGCCGAACCCTCGACCAACGCGATCACGTCCTTGGCCACCGAGCGATAGTTGAGGGCATCGGCGATGGCGTCGCTGTCGCCGGCGCGGCGCAGATCCGCCGCCAGTTCGAGGTTGACGAGGATGTCCTGTCGCTTCTCGCGCTCTTCCGGCTTGATGCCGACGATGCCGCGCAGCAGCAGGTTCTTGATCACGATGCGGTCGGGCATGGTCGCCTCCCTTGCCGGCGGCTCAAGCCTGATGCCGGCCGCCGTCGAGGTGGATCGTCTCGCCGTTGAGCGCCCGGTTGCGCAGCACGAAAAGCAGCGCCTGCGCGACATCGTCCAGCGTCGGGAACCGCCGGGTCGGAATCTCCGCGCGCAACGTGTGCAGGTATCCGGCTTCGCCGCCCTCGGGCGGTAGAACCGCGCCGAGCGCCAGTTCGTTGACGCGGACTCCGCGCGGACCGAGCGCCTGCGCCAGGCTGCGCGTTAGTCCGTGCAACGCCACCTTGCTGATCGTGTAGGCGAAATGATCGGGGCCCGGCCGGCCCGCGCGCCAGTCGTTCAGGTTGACGATCACCCCGTCGCGTCCGGCCGGCAACTGGCGGGCGAAATCGCGGCTCAGGATGAACGGCGCCTCGGCGTGGATCGCCTGGTAGCGGCGCCACTCGGCGAGCGTGGTCGTTAGCACGTCGCCAGGTCCGAAAAGCGAGGCGTTGTTGACGAGGATGTCGAGCGGACCGAACGGCGCGGCGGCCTCGGCGATGAGGCCTTCACAGAAGGCCGGGTCGGCGAGGTCGCCGGCGATGAGAGCGGCGCGGCCGTCGCCGGCAGCGATCTCGGCGGCGAGGTCGTGCGCGGCGGAGGCGCTACTGCGGTAATGGATCACCACGCGGATCCCTTGCGCCGCCAGCGCGAGCGCCAGGTGGCGGCCAACGCGCCGGGCGCTCCCCGTGATCAGGGCGGTGCGGCCGGCGAGATCTTCCGGATGGTCGTCAGTTGTCGAATCGCTCATGCCGCCTGCCTTGTCTCGCTCAAACGTTGAGCATCAAGACCGTTGCGCCGTCGCCGCCCCAGGCCGGCGGCGCGGCGCGCCACTGGTCGACGAGTTGCGGATGGGCCTGGCACCAAGCGCGCACCGCCGGACCGAGGACGCCCTCGCCGCCGGGCGAGCCGAGGCCCTTGCCGTGCACGACCAGAATCTCGCGCTGCTTTTTCACTGCGTAGGCGCGCACCTGTTGCTCGAGCCGTTGCATCGCCTCCTCGAAGGCGCATTTGCGTAGGAAGATCTCCGGCGGGCGCGGGCGCGGAGACGGTTGGTCTGTCGCCGCCTGCGCGGCGTCGGCGCGGGACTTTTTGCCTCCCTGACGCGCTTTGAAGCGGCCCACATCAAGGCTCCCTGCCCGGCGGTTCGCCCGGCGGCACATCCGGCGCTGCGGGTGCCGGCGCGCCCGGCGCCGCGCCGAGCGGCGCGAGTTCGACTACGGTCGCCCCCCAGGACCCGCCGTCGCCGGGGTGCCCGTAGCTCACGACCGCCGGATGCCGCCGCAGGATCTCATGCACCAATTCGCGCTGCACGCCGATCCCCTTGCCATGGATGATCCGCACGCTGAGGATCCCGCGCTGGCGGCAGAGGTCGAGGTACTCGGGCACCAGTTCACGAACCTCTTGGGGCCGAAACATGTGCAGGTCGAGGACGCCGTCGATCGGCATGGCCACGGGATCGTCGAACAGCTGCTCGGGTGCCGGCGTGTCATGGTCATCGGTCATGCCCTCGGCCCCTCGCTGGCTGGTATGTTGACGGTCTGCGCACAGCTTAACTCGATCTGGCCGGAATTTCACGCCTCAGCCCGGATCAACCGGGCATGAGCCGGATCAATCCGCCGCCACCAGATCGCACACGATGACCTGGAATGCGTCGTCCTCGCGAACCGGATCGTCTTGCTCGGTCATACCGAACGCCGCCCGCGACGTGGAATTGTGGTTGCGCAGGATCACCGCGCGGTTGTCGGGCAGCAGCCGCAAGGCGTCATACGTGAGATCGCAGTCCGCCCGCAGATGCACCTCCGCGCGCAATTCGCCGTCGGGGTCGTGAACGTCGTAGCGCATGACGACGCCGTCGGGCAGCCCGCGGGTCGCAAAGCATGTGAACACCATGAGCGATCCGTCGGGCCGACTGTGCAGGCTCGTGATCGCGGGCTCGGTATCCAGCAAATGAAAGACGATCTCCTGGCGCACGCCGTTGACGACGACGCGTTGGCCGTCGCGGATCTGTTGCTTGTCCTCGGCGGTGCGCCGGTATGGCATAAATTCGCGCTCGACCACGCGCACGAGGACGCCGTCGAGCGTGTAGTACTCGAGACGATACGCATCGCGCGCGGCGCTCATCACCAGTAGGTCGTCGGCCGCGAGATCCCACGCAGTATGCGGAAAAAAGGCCTGGCGTTCGTCGTGTGTGTAAGGCTGGTGGACATGGACGGATTCGGAGGTCAGGTAGTCGTACGTCCGCTCGCCGGTTTCGTCGAAACGAGACAAGACGCGGTTGAAGTACAGGCGGCTGCTCTCCGTGCGGTCGTCGAGCGTGTATTGGCCCGAGGCGATCCAGCCGCCGGGGACCCGGCGGACATGGAACAGATTCATCGGCGTGCGAGGCGACCAGGCGCCGGCAGCCACGCCCTCGCGATCGAGGCAGACGATCTTCGCGGGCCAACCGCTGACCACCCCGAGAATCCCGTCGGGCAACACGAACAGGCGAAAAGGGCGCCGGAATTCGCCGGGCCCATCCCCGTCGCGACCCACGGCGCCGCGGAACTCGCCGTCGGGGCTGTAGATCAGGATGTGGCTGAGCTGCGAATCCAGCAGCAGAACGTCGCCGCCCGGCTCATCCGCGCGGACGTGGGAGATGATGCCGATCAGCGGCGCGCCTTCGTCGTCGGCGTCGATCCGCCAGCGCTCGACGAGATCGAACGTGCGGACGACAGGCGGATCGGCGCGACAGCGGACCAGCGGAACGTCGGCCGCCACCGGATCGACCGCGGCCAACAGGCACAAGAACACCAACAACCAAACCATCGTGAGCCAGCGCCGCATGATAGGCCCCCAGCAATCAGTCGCCGCAACAGCGAGATCGTCGCCGACATCTCCGGTCCGCTCGATCCTACACCGCCGCCGGGACCAGGAAAACCCCGAAAGCGCCGCGTCACGTCGGATGTCAGGGGCCGCCGTCCGGCCCGCCCGCCCGCAGCCGCGCCAGTCCGAGCAGACACAAACGCAGGATGTGCGCCTCGACCCAGCGGCGGCCGTGCCAGGATGCGAGCGCGGCCAGCGTGGTGCGGCCGGTACGCAGCGGCGCGAGGTCGCCGTCGCGCAGACCCTGAGCGCGGTAGAAGCAATGGTGGGTGAGGTCGGCCAGGACATCGCCCGGCCAGATCGCGAGGTCCGCCTCCAGTTCGACTCTCACCGTCGCCGCGGCCCGCGCCGCGCAGAGCGCAAACGCGCGCCGGTAGTCTTCCTGTAAACCGGAGGGGACACGGTCCCGCGCGCCGCCGTCCGCGACCGCCAGCGACGCCGCCGCGAGCAGCGACCAACCAGACCACTGGGCGAGGTCGGCCATGACTTCGTGAAAGACCCAGTCGTGTAGCAGCTGGGCAACGGCGGCCGGGTCGTCGCACCGCGTCCAACGCTGCGCCGGCTGGCCGCGCCAACTCACCCGGCGGCCGTCCTCCGTCCAGCGCAGAACCACCGGATATAGCGTGCGCTCGCTTCGGCAGAGCAACCGCGCCAGACAGGTCGAGACGCGCACCTCGCGCCCGGGCAAGCAGTACGACACGCGGCGACTTCCCGCGCCCGCCTGCGCGTCGAAGCAGCGATCGGCGTCGGCGAAGATCAGCACGGCACCGCCTGCGCGCAGAGCGCCGCCGAGCCGTTCCAGTGCCGCGGCGTATCCCGCCGCATCCAGCCACTGCAGACAGCGACCGCGGCCATACCGACGCGCGAGGTCCTCGACGAGCGGCAGCCAGCGCTGGGTGGCGGCGGAACTCGCCAACACCGTCAGGTCGACGCCGGCCGCGAGGTATGGCTCGAACAAACATGGGTATGGGCCCAGTTGCAAGCTGACGACCACGCCGCTTGTCAGCTCCGGCTCGTCCGCCAGCAGACGGCGCCCCTCGGCCAGGCACCCGGCGTCGCCGGCCCGCAGCCGCGCCGGCAGCTCCGCCAGGCGGGCGGCATGGTTGCGGCGGTTGTGCAGCAAGGCCGCCAGATCGCCGATCTCGGCCGCCGGCGCCAGCGCGCGCAGCAACCAGAGGTCCCAGTGATGCGACGACGCGCCGGGCATCACGAATCCGTCGAACCGGTCGAATCGGCGCAGTCAGCCGAACCAGCGCAATCCGCCGCGTCGGCAGCGTCAGCGTCGGCGGCGGTCGCCGCGCCGGCCGGCGGCGCCAAGAGCAGCGGGCAGCGGTCCTTTTCTGCGGCCAACAAACGGGCGGCCAGCAGGTACCTCTGCAATTCGCGGACATCCAGACGGCGCAGATCGAGCTCGAACACGGCACCTTCCTCGTTGACCCGGTTCGTCCAGGCCGGCAACCGAGACGGGTTGCCGGCGTCTTGCGCCGGCGCAATCGCAACGTCGATGCCCGGAGAACAGCGAACCCGGATGATGCAAGAACGACCGGCGGCAAAGGGTCCAATGCTCGCTGAAGCCCTGGCCGGCGCGGGGCGCGCGCGGGCGATACCGTGTCAACCGCGATCGGCGTCGGTCTGCGTGCTAGTCGCCGAGCGTAGCCACCGTTTTATAACCGGCGTGTTTGCGCAGGTTGAACACCCCGGTGTCCAGCAGCAGATACTGTCCCTTGATTCCCTGCAGGACTCCACCGACCTGCGGCGTGCGGTCCAGGGTCAGGCCCTTGACCTTGTCCGGGTAGGTGAGCACGGGATAGGCGAAGCGGTGCACAAGGCGCTCCGCAGGCGGTAGCGGCGCCACGTCGAAGGCTTCCAGGAGCGCAAGCACCCGCGAGGCGAATTCGTCCAGGTCGCCATCGCCTGCCGCTTGTCGCAACATGCGTGTCCAGTGGGTGCGGTCGGCCAGACCTTGTTCGTCCCGCAGCCGCGCCTCGATCAGGCCCGCAGCGCGGCGATCGGGAAGCTCGGCCAACGGGACGGCCAGGGTCGCGCCCTGGTCGAGCCAGCGCGTCGGGATGTTCTCGCGCCGGGTCAACCCCACCTTAGGCGCCGAGGTGAGCGCGGCGTACAGCACGTGCGGCCGAAAGCAGTGGCGATGCGCGAACTCGTTGTCGCGGCAGGGATCCTGGGGATTGTGGTAATGGCACAACTCGGGCTTGACGATGCAGATATCCGCTTCGGCGCGCGCCTGGAAGCATGGATAACAGAAGCCCTCGCCGAACGTCTTGCGCGTCGACCGCCCGCAGTACAGGCAGGCGATGCGGCCGGTGAATTCGAGCCGCACCTGGCGCCCGAGGTAGGGGTTCAGCGGCTGGTCGAGCGCGCGCGCATCCGGCTCCCAGTGGCCGTCCGCCAGGGCGTAGACCGCCGGCGCCTCGGCGGTCGCGCCGGGAGCGACCCGCAGTTTGCGCAGGGTGCCGCGCCACGTCTCGCTCATGCTCGACCTTTCATTGCGATCCGGGCCCAGGCTCCGTAATCTGGACGGCGCTGCGCCGTCCCCCGTCCCGATCGAGGCGTCGATGGAAGCGATCACCGTCACCGAGCACGACCGAACATACTGGCAATACGAATACGCCGCCGCTGCTCGGTACCTGATCCCGCTGTTGCGCGCGTGGGGCGCGGCGCGCGCGGGGTTACGCGTCCTGGACGTCGGCTGCGGCGACGGCGGCGGTCTGAGCGCGATGCACGACGTCGGGTTCCTGTGCCGAGGTTTCGACATCGAGCCCCGCCGCATCGCGATCGGCCACGCGCTGCGCGGCGACCGCGCCATCGAGCTGGCCGTCGGCGACATCTTCTGCGCCGGCGCGCCGTTTTGCAACGACCGCTTCGACCTCGTCGTCCTGCGCGACGTCTTCGAACACCTCGAGCACAAACCGGCCGCGCTGGCGACCCTGCGCGGCTCGCTCGCTCCGGGCGGCGGAATCCTGATCTCCTTTCCCCCGTACTATTCTCCGTTCGGAGCGCACCAGCAGCTCTTGCGGGCGAAGATCGGCCGCGTCCCCTACGTCCACCTCGTCCCCGGCGCGATCGAGCGCCTCTTGCCGCGCTTGCGCGGCGAGCATCCGCCGTTCGTGGCGGAGATCCGCAAGCTCAATCGCATGCGGATGGGAATATCCCGGTTCGAACGACTCGCGCGCGAGGCGAACCTCGCGATAACGCGCAAGAAGTTCTATCTGATCAGTCCGGGCCACATCCGCTTCGGTCTGCGCCCCTGCTCCGCCGGTCTGTTGGGCCGGATTCCCCTGCTCCGCGAACTGCTGGTGACTGGTGTTGTCTACCTGCTGAAGGATGCGGAGCCACAGACCTAGCGCGACTCGCGGCCGCGATCACGCGACGGCGATCACGCGCGGCGCCGTCTGAACAACAGCCGGCCCGCCCTGCGCACCGACCACGTGAGCAAGACGATGACCAACACCAGGCATACGATCGGCACTACGATCGCAAGGATCGCCAGGCCGGCGGCACCCAAGGTCTCGACCCCGGCCACGAGCGGGTTGGCGAGGCCGCCCGTCGCCGCGCCCGACTGAGCCCGCAACAGCGCCGTGCCGCCCTTGGCGAGACCCGCCGTGCCGCCGCCTGCGATGACCGCCACCGGCCACATGATCCCCGGCGGCAAATCGGTCATCACGGCCGCGCTGACGAGAATCCCAGCGACGACCGTCGCCGGGCCGGCCAGAACGTCGAGGGCATGGTCGAGGCCGGGAATGAAGTAGGCGAGTGTTTCGACTGCGCATGCCGTTGCGAAGGCGATCAGCGCCGGCGTGGTCGCCAGCCACTGGAAACTCTCGGCGAGCGGCAGGTGGCCGAAGCGCGCGACCAGGCCCGCTACCAGCAGCGGCACGAAGATGCGGAAACCGGCGGCCGCGGCCAGGCCGATGCCCAGAGCGATGCCGAGCAGCGATTCGAACGAGAACGCCATGGGGTGACCTGGGGCCACGCTGGGCCAAGCGGTCGTCTTGTCGCGGGCGATGCACTCGGGGCTACGGGTTGGTCGCCTGGCGCCCGTTCCGTTCCCCGCGGGCTTGCTTCCAGATCCTAGCACAGACGACAACGGTCACCATCGGATTTCCCAATCAGGTTGCGTTGCCGGCCGCCGGCAATCGCAGCGAAACGAGTGCTCGGCGAGGGACCATGACCCTGCGCCCGCGTCCTGATCCATTTCGATCAAACACACTCCATATTGATCGAATCGGCCAAGGTGCTCTTTGCGGGGATCCCTTGCGTGCCAGTCAGTTGCGCGTGGGCATTGGGATTGCACATGCACTTCTAGGCACCGATAGCTGGATGCCGCCCAGAAGCTCTTGGGCATCATTAGCGAAGATGAGCAGCGACGGGGCGGCGGCGATGAGATCTTCGTGAACAGCATCTTGATGAAATCGCCGCCGCCTGCAACCGGCGCAACCATCACGAACCGTCAAGGAAAGGCATGCGATGAAAAAGAAATATGACCGACCCGAATTGCACGTAACAACCATCGAACTAGGTGTGTTCGGCAATTATGACAAACCGATCGATTCCGATCCGAACCCTGATCTGAGTGTCGGCAACCATCAGTAATTCGTCGACTTGATCCGCATCACGGGACACGACGATTTCCGTTGCAGGCAACAACGAGTTCTTGGCACCAGTCCGCCGGACTCGATGACTTCATGCTGGCAATCTTGCCTTGCGACTTTCCCTCGACCTCCCGCCCGCCGCCCCCTATCCTCCGCCCATGCTCAACCGCATCTGGACCGCGTTCTTCTTCGTCGCCGCGGCGGCGGCCTTGTGGCAGTGGCTGCTGCTGGGTAATGCCGGCGTCTGGCAGGACATCGTCGGCAGCACGTTCGAGATGGCCAAGACGGCCTTCGAGGTGGCCCTCGGGTTGACCGGCGTGATGACCCTCTGGCTGGGGATCATGCGCATCGGCGAACAGGGCGGCGCCGTCGAGCTGCTGGCGCGCGCGTTCCGGCCCCTCTTGCGCCGCCTCTTCCCCGGCGTGCCGGCCGGCCACCCCGCCGAGGGCGCCATGGTCATGAACATGGCCGCCAACATGCTGGGCCTGGACAACGCCGCCACGCCGCTCGGCTTGAAGGCCATGCGGGAACTGCAAACCTTGAACCCCAGCGACGACACGGCCAGCAACGACCAGATCCTCTTCCTGGTGATCAACACGTCGGCCGTGACCGTGGTCCCGGTGACGATCTTCACCTACCGCGCCCAGCTCGGCGCGGCCGATCCGACCGACATTTTTCTGCCGATCCTGATCGCCACCTTCTGCTCGACCATGACCGGTTTGCTCGTCACGAGCGCGGTCCAGAAGCTGCGCCTGTGGCAGCCGGTGGTGCTGGCCTACCTGGCCGGGCTGACGGCGCTCGTCGGCGGCCTGGTCGTCGCCTGCGCGCGGCTGCCGCGCGAGGTGATGGAGCAACAGTCGGCGCTCCTGGCGAACCTGCTCATCTTCGGGCTCGTGATCGCGTTCTTCGCGCTCGGCGTGCGCCGGCGGCTCAACCTCTACGAGGCGTTCATCGACGGCGCCAAGGACGGCTTCAAGACCGCGGTCACCATCATCCCCTACCTGGTGGCGATGCTCGTGGCGATCGGCGTCCTGCGCGCAAGCGGCGCGCTCGACCTGTTCCTCGACGGGGTGCGGAGCGCGGTCGCGGGCCTGGGCCTGGATACCCGCTGGGTGGACGGCCTGCCCACCGCCCTGATGAAGCCGCTCTCGGGCAGCGGCGCGCGCGGCATGCTGATCGAGACCATGGCAACGCACGGCGCCGACAGCTTCGCGGGCCGCCTCGCGTCCGTGGTCCAGGGCTCGACCGAGACCACGTTCTATGTGCTGGCGGTCTACTTCGGCGCGGTCAGGATCAAGCACGCGCGCCACGCGTTGGCCTGCGGCCTGAGCGCCGATCTGGCGGGGGTCGTGGCCGCGATCCTCGTGTGCTATCTGTTCTTCGCCTGAGTCGCCGGACGGACCGCGCCGGCCCAATACATCCCGAGCTTTCCGCTCCGTTCATCTGACGAGCGAGAGCTTCTTGCCGGTCACCTCCCCGCCCGCCTGCAATCGCAGCAGGTACGCACCCGACGGCAGCGCGCGACCGTCCGGGCCGATTCCGTCCCATACCCGCGTATGGAGCCCCGCAGTCAGGTGCTCCCTTACGAGCGTCGCGAGCCGTCGACCGGCGAGATCGTACACGCTCAGGTCCACGCGGCCGGCCTGCGGCAGCGTGAAGCTCACGGTCGTCCGGGGGTTGAACGGATTGGGCGCCGCGACCAGGGACAGCGGCGGCGGCAGATCCGGCGTCGAGGTCCACGGCGGCACGCCGCCATCGCTGCGGTACACGCCGTGATCGCGGGTCAGCACGTAGACGCCGTCGTGCCCTTCGGTCACGTCGATGGGTACCGCCGGCGCGATCAGCGCGGTGACATCGAGCCAGTCGTCCCAGTTCCGGTCCTCGCAGTAGAGCAAGCGGCCGTCGAAGGTCACCGCCCAGTTTTCGTCATAGTAGAGGGTGAGATCGCGGAGCGGGTCGGAGGACACGAACCGCTCTGCAAACGCCCGGCAGGCGTCGGGAAGCACGCGCTGCCAGTGCACCGCGGACGGATTGACACAGACATAGGCGCCGCTGTCGTTGGACACCATGAGGTAATCGGCCCAGACGGGCTGATCGGCGATGTCGCGGGTCTGACGCTTGGGCACTGACGTGACCGGTTCGTGCACGAGCAGGCAGTAGAGCCCCTCGCCCGCCGGCAGGTTGGCTTGCAGGTTTTCCCAAGTGGCGCCGTGGTCGAAGGTGCGGGTCACGTAGTTGTCGCCCGCCACATAGACCTCGTCGTCGGCCACGACGGCCACGGCGGTCATCACGTGGTGGCCATGACCAGTCACCGGAATCCAGGTGAGCCCGCGATCCAACGATCGCAGCAACTCGCCCGGCGCCACGTCCGACCAAGTGCAGGCGTAGACCAGCGGATCCACCAAGCTGTGCCGCTGCGCCAGGTCCGTGACCGTACCACCGGTCGATTCGCGGGACAGGAACTGGGTCGCACCGCCGTCATCGCTGTACCAGAGGGTGCCTTTGAAGAACGCATTGACCCCGCCGAGGACAATGCGGTCTGGCAGGCCGAAGAGCTTGAGCACCGCGGTGCGGGCCATGCCGATCGAGCCCGGGTGCGTGTGATCGGTCCAGACGCCGGTGGTGAAGTTATAGGCGTGGAAACCCTCGGCGGTGGTGACGAAGAGCGTGTTGCCGGGATAACCGGTGAGTTCGAAATGAATGCCGTTGGCCAGTGGATCGACCGCGCCGAAGGGTTCGAACGGGTACACCTCGGCTGCCGGGCTGCCCGCGGCGAGCAGGCACGCGGCGGCGGCAAACATGACTAAGCGATCGCCCATTGTATCTCTCCCTAGTTGTGGGACCGGTCTATTATACCATGCCGCTGCCGGCGTTGACAGCGCTGCCGGCCTTGTGCACCACGGGTCACATCTTGCTCGCGTTGAGCCGGTCATCAGAGACTCGATGAACGTAATCGAGCAGGGTGTTGACCGCGCCGAAAACCTGCCTCATCTCCTGCGATGCCGAGCGCGCCTGGCAGCGACGAAAGCGATCGCCGCGACCGTGCGCGGCCAACGCTCTCGCCAGTTCCTCGACCGGCTCGACGACGCCGCGCACGATCCTGCGAATGACGAATGCTCCGATTAGAAACCCCGCCAGCGCCAAGACCACGGCTGCCCAGGCACCCGTCACGCCCAGATTCAACGCCTTGAGGCTTGCCCGCTGCATCGCATCGCGGTTGATCGCAATGAGACGATCCGCTGCGGCGACGGCTCCCACCAGGGCTGCGGGATCGCCGGCCAGCGCTGCGGCTCCACAACGCTCGAGATCGTCGATCGCCGGGACTTCGTCCAGTTCGGTTACATTGGCGCGTGCTCTTCCAATCGCTCCCTCGAACCGGCTGGCATGATCGCCGCTGTCTGCCGCCGCCGCCGATGTAAGCACCATCAAAACGTCCTCAGCCGCCTCGATCGAGTAGACATTCTCGGCCAAGATGTCGCGCACCGCCGGGCTCATCCGGGTCAAGAGACCGATCGCGCCAAACGCCGTGGCCAGATGAATTACGACAAGCGCGCCAATGCCGGCCAAGAGGCTCCCGCGCAATGTCATCACTTTCCTCCATCGATGAACTTCGCGACGGCTCCGGGACGCGAGACGACGATCAGCACGTCCGTTGCCGCCAACAACCGCTCCGGTTTCGGCAGGGCGACCCCGTTGTCGCCGGTCCGGATGCCGACCACCGTGATGCCGGCTTGACGGGGCAGGTTGAGTTCAATCAAGGTCTTGCCGATCATCGCCGTCCCGGGCCGCATCTCGGTGATCACGAGTTCCGGTCCCAGCGGGAGTTCGCCGAGGATATCTTCGTGGACCAGGTGAGTCGCGAATCGCGCGCCAAAATCCCGCAAAGGATCAATCACCTCGTGAGCGCCGACACGCCGCAGTATCCGCGCATGCAGCGAATCCGAGGCGCGCGCGATTACCCGTCGCCCGCCCATCTCGCGCAACAAGGCTGTACAGAGTATCGAGGCATGAATCGAATCGTCGCCCAGGGCACAGATGCAAATGTCGCGACGTTCCGGAGCGAGGCGACCCAGAGCCTCCGCGTCGGTCGCGTCAAGCACCGCGGCCTCGGCAACGACATTGGCCACCGCCCGTACACGGTTCTCGTCCAGGTCAACTCCAAGTACCTCGACGCCCCGCTCGCTCAATTCCTTCGCCACCGAGACCCCGAAACGACCCAGCCCAATTACGAGCGCTTGCTTCGCCATCGCCTTCCTTCCCGCTATCCGACTGCAACATGTTCCTCCGGCGCCTGCCAGGTCGGCGGGGTTCGCTGCGCGACAAGAAAAACGATCAACGTCATGGAGCCCACCCGGCCGGCGAACATCGCCGCCATGATGATGATCTTGCCGACGGTGTCGAGGCCTGCCGTTGTCCCCATCGACAGCCCGACCGTACCGAGCGCCGATACGACTTCGAAGACGCCTGGAATGACCTCCGCGATCTGCGTCAATTGGATCGCCAGCACGAACAGAATCAGCGAAATACTTCCGATGGTTGCAACGCTGGCGGCACGATAAACGGTCGCGTGCGTAACCGAGCGGCCGAACGCCGTGATCGACCGGCGGCCCTGAACGGCACCGGCGACGGCCAGCAAGAGAATGGCGAACGTGGTCGTCTTGATCCCGCCGGCTGTTCCGCCGGGACTGCCGCCGATGAACATCCAGAGGATGCATAAGGTGATCGTCGCCGGCCGCAGGGAGGCGATATCGACGGAATTGAACCCCGCCGTGCGCAACGTCACCGACTGAAACCAGCCGTTGTGCACCTTGTCCCAGAACCCGAAACCCGCGAGAACGTTGTTCCATTCCGCTGCAATGAAGAGCATTGCGCCGACGCCAAGCAGCCACGCCGACGTCCACAACACGAGCCGCGATTGGACCGTCAGCCGGCGACGATTACGGAACAAACCGACGACCACGGCCGGCGAAAGCCCCCCGAGCACGATCAGCGTCCCAACGGTGTGCAACACCCAGGGATCGCGCGCAAAGCCGATCAGGCTGTCGCTCTGCAGGGCAAACCCAGCGTTGCAGAAAGCGGAAACGGCGGTAAACGCAGCCCGCCATATGGCGGCACCGAGGTCGTCGCCGGCGCCGACGAAACGCGGCAAAAGGATGGCAGCACCCAGCATTTCTGCAACCAGGGTGACGCCGAGAACGGTCTTGACCGCAAGATAGATATCGCGGCGGTTTTCGCCGCTTGCGATCTGGGCGAACGCTCCTTCCTGACGCACCGGCAAGCGCTGTCCGAGCGCGCCGAGGAACGCCGTCGCGAAGCTCATGATTCCCAGCCCGCCAAGCTGGATCAATACCAAGATAATGGCCTGGCCCCAACCGCTCCATGCCACTGGCGTGTCGAGGACGATCAAGCCGGTCACACAAACGGCGCTGACCGCGGTAAAGGCCGCGTCGATGAATGAGGCTGAATGATTAGCCGCCGCCGCCAGAGGCAATTTGAGAAGCAACGCGCCCAGCAGAATCAGGGACAGAAACGTCGTCACGAGTTGCCGCGCGGGATGATCCAGCAGGTGTTCCCACCATTGCGACGTAACACCGCCAAGGGATTCCCGCCGTCGGAGGATCGCCGAAGCGACCAGAACGACTAACAGTAGTATTGCATTGGCAACGCCGGCGGTGATTCGGGCGCTGAGGATGACGACGGCGCCGAGACCCATCGCAGCGACGACAAGCGCAAGCCACTGCCGCGGCACTGCGTGCCGAAGTCCGGCAAGCAGCATCCAGCCGGCAAGAGCCAGCAGCGCGACCGCCAGGCCGGCTCGACTCGCACCGATGGTGTGGTCGTTTGCCAGCGCGACGGCGACGACCAGAAGGGCCACGCAGCGTAAGGCAACCCTGATTCCCGCCAGCCGCGCGTCGATTTCCTCGTGCAAGGTCCACCGGCGGCGCGCGTCGGGCAAACCGGGCACGATCCAGAGTGCGGATACCAGCCAGAGGATAAGCAGCCATGAGCCCAGCGCTGCCGCCGGATTGTTCGACAAGGGCGGCAGCGTCGATACGGTCCATACGGCGAGTACCGTCGTCGCCACGACGCGACCGAGGACAGGCCGCTGCGCCATCACGAACCCGGCAAGACCCATTGCGGCCGCGGCGATCGCGCCGAAACGGGGGTCGAAATCGGGGACGACCCAAAAGCCGGCAACGACCAAGAGGCCTCCGCAAGCCGGCAAGGCGCCGGCCAATCGCATTTCATCGCTGCGTGCAAGGGTTTTCACGGGTCGGCCCCTCTGGATTCGAGCGCGGGGCAAGACTAGGCGATGCACCGGAATTGGGCAAGGGAAGCGCGGTCGACGCTGGCGTACGGGCGTGCGGCGAGATAATCTGGTGCCAGCATCATCAGCGCTGGAACCGA
>Ga0334885_1001430_pt1 | contig 29265 bp, 29 predicted proteins | sample GraSluR1_MG_8_FD_207233 | JGI IMG/M metagenome (GOLD analysis project Ga0334885, IMG submission 207233) | Sludge microbial communities from methane-producing bioreactor in Wageningen University, Netherlands - Granular Sludge_31_05-R1 | ecosystem: Engineered > Bioreactor > Anaerobic >...
CCAGATGATTTTATCGGCTTGATCGGCCCCAATGGCGGTGGAAAGACCACCTTGATGCGGGTATTATTAGGGTTGGTGAAGCCCATGAGAGGCCAGGTGTCCATCATGGGCAAACCACCCGAATTGGGCAGAGAACATATCGGGTATGTGCCACAGATCATTGATTTCGACCGCAGCTTCCCCATTACCTTATTTGATGTTGTCAGGATGGGGCGGTTAGGGTATCGCAAATTGTTCCATCGCTATAACGCACAGGATAACGAAATTGCCATGGCAGCCTTGGGTGATGTTGAGATGGCATCTTTGAAAGACACGCCGATTGGCGAATTATCCGGTGGCCAGCGGCAGCGAGTGTTGATCGCCAGGGCATTGGCCAGCCAGCCACAGATACTGCTTTTGGATGAGCCGACGTCGAGCATAGACCCCAAAGTGAGCACCAGTATCTATGAATTGTTGCAGCGGTTGAATGAGCGCATGGCTATTATTCTGGTATCACATGATATGAACGCGATTTCTTCTTATGTTAAGACCATCGGGTGTGTCAGCCGGAAATTGTTCTACCATGCTGAGAAAGCAGTGACTGCGCAGATGCTGGAAGCAGCCTATCAATGCCCAATTGACTTAATTGCGCATGGTTTGCCGCATCGCCATCTGCATGATCATGTTCAAGAGGAGGCTGCCCTGTGATAAATACAATATGGTCAGCCTTGCAATATGGTTTTATGCAGAATGCCCTGATAACTGCGGCCTTGGTCAGCATTGCCTGCGGCATCATCGGCACCTATGTTGTCTTAAAACGCATTGTTTTCTTGAGTGGCGGCGTTGCGCATGCCGCCTATGGCGGCATTGGTTTAGGGTATCTTCTAAAAATCCCACCTCTGGTGAGCGCGCTCGGGTTCAGTCTGTTGGCTTCATTCTCGATGGCATGGGTGCATCGCAAAACCAAAGAACGTTCTGATACCATCATCGGCGTGATGTGGGCGCTTGGCATGGCGCTTGGCATCATTTTTGTTGACCTGGCATCGGGGTACAAAGCTGATTTGATGAGTTACTTGTTCGGCTCCATTCTGGCGGTCTCACAACTGGAATTACTGCTAATGGCTGTGATGGATATTCTCATTATTATTATGGTGGCTCTCTTCTTCAAAGAGTTTCTGGCACTTTCGTTTGATGAGACCTTTACCACCATCCGCAACGTGGCTGTCGACTGGTTGTATGTGATATTGGTTGGCATGATTGGCTTGACTGTGGTGATGATGATGCGAGTGGTGGGGTTAATCATGGTGATAGCATTGTTGACCATTCCGCCGGCGATCAGCAATATGTTCGTTAAAGATATGAAGAAAATGATGGTGATGTCGATTTTGCTCAGCCTGGTTTTCACCACCAGTGGTTTGTTGGTCTCCTATTTAATTGACCTTACTTCAGGTGCAGTCATTATCATGATCAGCGGGATTGCTTACCTGTTGAGCTACGTGGGTAAAAATCTTTACCAAATCTATAAGAATCGACAGGCGGGGGTGGAAGTTCATGAATGAACAGGTGTTGTATCAACAGGCTTTGCAGATTCTTCGAGACCATGGCTATAAATTGACAGATGCCCGCAAACAAGTCCTGGACATTCTGATGTCGCATGCAGAGCACCTGACCTCTTCTGACATACTGGCTTTGACTGTGAAGAGTGATGCCAATATCGGCAGAGCGAGTGTCTTTCGCGCGTTGGATTTGTTCACAGATCTGGGCATTATACGGCCTATCTATCATGAATCTCAAAGCCCGCATTATGTAGTGTTCGAATCCAATGGGCATCATGCCCACCTGGTGTGCCGTGAATGTGACAAAGTGGTTGATCTGGATGAATGTCACCTGGGTGAATTGTTGGATGGTTTTGCTGCTGAGCACAAATTCTCTCTATCAGGTCATTTGTTAGAGCTTTTTGGAGTTTGTGAAGATTGCTCCCTGCACAAATGAAAAAATCATGGGCATTGGTTGGTCTGTGCCTTGTATCAGGGTAAGATTAATCGCACTAAGCATGGTTACAACAATCTAGATGGAGGAGTTCACTAATGGGCCATTATGGGTTTAATTTTCAATGGATGTTTATCTGGCATGGCCAACAGCCACCGCCACCGGATGAGAAGGCATTAGACTTTCTGGCGGCGCACGGGTTTAACTTTGCGCGTATTCCCACTGATTACCGCTTGTGGACACAGGACTTTGACTATCTGCATCCGGATGAGGAGGTGTGGCAAGCGCTGGATCGGTATCTGGCAGCCTGCCAGAACCGGGGGATACATATGTGTTTGAACATGCACCGCGCGCCGGGTTATTGCATCAACCGCAATGATCTGGAGCGTGATAATTTGTGGCTGGATGAAGTGGCGCAGGATGGATTTGTGTACCAGTGGGAGCGATTGACAAAAAGGTATCTGGGGGTGCCTTCCAGCGCACTAAGTTTTGATCTGGTGAATGAACCACCTGCGGTCGGTCAATATGGCATGACCCGCGATCATCATGCGGCAGTCATGCGGCGCACGGTCGCAGCGATACACGCTATTGACCCGCAGCGGCGCATTGTGCTGGATGGATTGGACGGCGGCAATCTGGCCATGCCTGAACTGGCTGACCTGGATGTGGTGCATAGCTGCCGCGGATATGCACCGATGGCAATCAGCCATTATCAAGCCCAATGGTGGTCTGGCCATACTGGTGTGGTGGATATCCCCACCTATCCTGATATCGTCTACAATGGTGTTCGCTGGAATAAAGATACTTTGCGCGAATTCTATAGCCCATGGAGAGCGGTTGAAGCACAGGGGCGAGAGGTCCATGCTGGCGAATTTGGTTGTTATAACAAAACACCCAACGACGTCGCGCTGGCATGGTTAAATGACCTGATGGGTGTATGGAAAGAGTTTGGCTGGGGCTATAGTATGTGGAATTTTGAAGGCGCTTTCGGCATCATTAACCACGGCAGGCCTGGTGGGCGGTATGAAGAGGTTATGGGGTACGAAGTTGATCGTGACCTCCTGGATCTCATGGTGAATAATCGTATAGATTGATGAGTTCAAGAAAATAAGTGCTGATTCAGCCCTTATTTTCTTGTTGTAATGCCATGAATTTTTTCACTTTGGGGGCAATCACAATGCGGCAATATCCTTGATAGGGATTTTTCTCAAAGTAATCCTGGTGGTAATCTTCAGCGGGATAAAACACTTTTAGCGGTTCTATCTCAGTGACAATGGGTTTTTGGCCAGATTTCCTCTGTAAAGCAGCAATGGTAGTTTGTGCAATGTCCTGTTGCTGTTCTGAATGGGTGAGGATGATGGAACGATATTGCGTGCCGACATCTGCTCCCTGTCGATTGCGGGTGGTGGGGTCATGTACAGAGAAGAATATATCAAGTATTTGCTGGTAGCTGATTACTTGCGGGTCGAATTCCAATTGCACTACTTCCGCATGGCCTGTAGTGCCGTTGCATACTTGCTGGTAGTCGGGATTTTCGACATAACCACCGGCGTAGCCCGAAGTGACTTTGTTTACGCCGTCAACCAGTTTATAGATGGCTTCAATGCACCAGAAGCATCCTCCGCCCAATGTAGCCAATTCTTTCATTATGATTTCCTTTCATTATGTGATTGATCTTAATCAATTTATATAAGAATCGTATTTAATATTCATACATATTTAATTGCCAACAGTAAAAAACAGGCGGGTCGTATGCAGGTTTGGAAAAGTAAGAATGATATAATTTTTTTATGTTGGAAATTCAATTAGATGATCTTGTTGAGTTAAAAAAACCTCATCCTTGTGGCAGCAAAGTGTGGAAGGTTGTTCGCGTTGGAGCGGATATCAAATTAGAGTGTCAGGGCTGTCAACGGCAGGTGATGTTGACGCGCCGTGACGTAAAAAAAAGAATGAAACGGATATTACCTCATAATGAGTCCGAATGATACTCAAGAAAAATTGCGGATAGCCATTTTTTATACGGAAAGCGGTGGAACACACCTCAATACTGCCAGGGCCATTAATGAGGCGCTTGTGGAGAAATCAGGAGAGGGGTGTCAGGTTGATTTCATTGACATCTGGCGAAGCGCTCCGTTCCCAGTTCGGTATCTGCCGAAAATCTTTGAGACCATACGGCAATGGAAACCTTTCAGTCGCTGGCATACAGCGCATAGCCAAAACAAATTAAGGGTGGATGTGTTTAACTGGTTCGCTTCTGGTTTTTTGCGAAAGAAAGTTGAAAGAATTCTGGCACAAACTTATGATGTGATTGTTGCGGTCCATCCACTGTGTGCCGCGCCGGTTTTGCATGTGCTGCCTGAGGATTCCTCTCCCCCGTTTATCGTGGTTATCAATGATTTGGCCACCAGAAATTCATTCTGGTTTGATGAAAAGGCAACCTTGACAGTGGTTCCAACCGATCAGGCTATGACTTATGCAACTCAGTCGGGGTTGTCATGGCCAAAAGTCAAGAATCTGGGGGTACCGGTTCTTTCTCCTTATCGTCAAAGAACTGAGAGCAGGCTTGACACCTGCAGGCGGCTCAATCTTGATCCTGAGAAAAAAACGATATTTCTGGCGGGTGGCAAGATGGGCGTGGGGCCACTTGAACAGGTGGCACAAAAGGTAGATGAAACCAGGAATGATATCAATCTTTTGATTCTCGCCGGGAAAAATGAATCCTTACGGCAGCGTCTTGAAGGGTATAATTGGGTAAATGCGGTTAAAGTGTTTGGATATGTGGATGATCTTTGGAATTTGATGTGGCTGGCAGACATCATGATCAGCAAAGCCGGAACAGGTATGCTGGCTGAGGCAATTAATGTCGGCCTTCCTATAATCCTCTACCATAGAGTATCCTATTTAGAGGATGCAAACGTTTCATTCATGGTCCAGCATGGTGCCGGTGTCTGGGCGCCCACGCCAAAAATGGTGGTGAATGCGTTGGATGCCTATATGGAGAAGCCAGATAAATTGCGTGAAGCCAAAGCCGCTTGTAAGCGTCTGGCATCTCCAGAAGCAGCTCAGGCGCTGGCCGAGTTAATGCTCAAACATGCAACCGGCAAATATATGAGTGTATGAAATGGCGATTTTGACAGAAAAAACCACAGAATTTATTAGCAACAGCACTGAGCAAACCCGCAGGATTGCGATGCGCCTGGGGGCTTTGATCACCCCCGGTATGTTGATATGTTTATCAGGTGATCTGGGTTCTGGCAAAACCACATTTGTGCAGGGATTATCCATCGGCTGGGGATCCTCTGATGCTGTCAGCAGCCCGACCTTTGTTTTGATCAATCAATATCAAAAACTGGACGGGCAGGTACTGTATCACCTCGATGCTTACCGGATTGTCAATAGTTTTGAGGCGGAGGAATTAGACCTGGTGGATATGTACGAGCATGGCATATTGGTGATCGAATGGGCAGAACGCATTAAAGAAGTTCTGCCAAGAGACGCTTTATGGGTAGAGTGTGAGTATGTGTCGGAGGATAAACGCAGGTTTGTCTTTAAACCGGTTGGTGAGCGTTATGAAGCTATGATGGACGTTTTTCGCAAACGTTCTTTTGGAGGTCATTGATGATACTGGCAGTTGACACTTCCACCCAGCAGATTGGCGTGTGCCTGTATGACGGGCACGCGGTTTTGGGTGAATTAAGCTGGCATTCCGGCCGTCACCACACAGTTGAACTGGCGCCTTCCATTGATTTGTTGATGATCAGATGCGGTGTTGCCATTGATTCGTTGAAGGGATTGGCTGTTGCGATCGGGCCGGGTTCATTCACCAGTTTGCGCGTGGGTCTTTCTCATATCAAAGGTATGGCACTGGCGCTGCACATTCCGGTTTTCAGCATTCCTACACTTGACATCGTGGCGGGAGCGCAGCCTGCGTCAGAACTGCCCCTGGTGGCTGTGCTGCACGCTGGCCGTACGCGACTGGCATATCAGATATATCATTGGCATGGAAAAGGCTGGCGGGGTGAAGGCGATCCTGTGATCGCTTATGCCCATGATCTGGCGGGACAGATTCAACACGAAGCCGTCATTTTTGGTGAGTTGTCGCCAGAGGATGTGATTGAGTTGAAGAGGATTGAAAGGTTTCATCTGGGAACGCCTGCCAGTAACATTCGCCGCCCGTCAATTCTGGCTGAGATGGCCTGGAAGCGCTTGCTGAGAAAGAACTTTGATGATCCGGCTACCCTGGCACCAATCTATTTGCATATCGCTAATCCGCTGCCGGGGTAACCATGGCTTTGTTGCCTGAGGGTTTTTACCTTCGCTATATGCGGCTGGATGATCTTGAACAGGTGGCTGATCTGGATCGACGATCCTTTCCATTGCCCTGGTCATTGAGCAGTTACCGGTATGAGATATTGCATAGCAAAATTTCTCATTGCTGGGTAGTTGAGACCAATCAAAACACAAGTGCGATTATTGCAGCGGTGATGGTTTTTTATCATGTTGTGGATGAGGTTCACATTGCTACCATTGCTGTTGATGAAAGATACCGAAGAACGGGCATTGCCTCCTGTTTGATCGAAGAACTGCTTGGGTATTGTAATACTCACAAGGCACAGCGTGTGTTTCTTGAGGTGCGTCTAAGCAATCTGGCAGCACAGGCGCTCTATATAAAACATGGCTTTGTGTTCACTGGCGTGAGAAAAGGATACTACTCAGACAACCACGAAGATGCGCTGTTGATGGAGCGAATCCTTGATAATCAGTAGATACCTTCTTAATGTTTGGGAATCATGTACAATAGAACAGGTATTACAGAATGAGTGAATTAATGTTGGACAAAACAGAAGCCATTCAAGCGATAGCCGAGGAAATCAAGATTTGTAAAGCCTGTCCTCTCCATCTTGAGCGTAAAAACACGGTTCCTGGTGACGGGAATGCTGCTACAAAATTGATGTTTATCGGAGAAGGGCCTGGTCTGCATGAAGATAATCAGGGTTTGCCTTTTGTAGGGGCGTCAGGTAAATTTCTGACACAATTGATCAACACGGCGGGGTTTGAACGTAACGAGGTCTTCATCACCAATGTGGTGAAGTGCCGTCCACCAAACAACCGTGATCCGCAGCCCGAAGAGCTGGCTGCCTGCGCCCATTTTCTTGAACGGCAAATTGCACTGATCGATCCTGAGGTGATCATTACTTTGGGTAGATTTTCGATGGCACGTTACTTTCTTGATGTGCGCATCAGCAAGGTGCATGGTAAGGCAGGCTGGCGTGAAGGACGGTTGATCGTGCCCATGTACCATCCGGCAGCGGCACTGCATCAACCCGCGCTTCGCTCAGTGGTCGAAGCCGATTTTGCCAAACTACCTGCACTGATTCAATACTCTGAACGCAAGCGCCAGGAACTCGAAAAAAAGTCTGTACACCCTGACGATGATCAGGATATTAAACAACTTCCCCTTTTATAGCGGGGATTCAAAGGAAGGGATATTGTATGACTGATTATAAAAATGTATTGATCGAGAAATTCCAGAAAAAAACTGCGACAGTCGCTATTATGGGATTGGGGTATGTTGGCTTGCCATTGGCGGTGGTATTCGCCAAAGCTGGCTATCAGGTGATCGGCTATGACCTCGTGCAAGAGAAAGTCGATTTGGTGAACGCCGGGAAAAGTTATATCCTGGATGTGCCTGAGGAGGATTTACGGCCGCTGGTCATCAAGCATCAATTGCGTGCCACCTCAAATCCTGCGGATTTGAATAAGGCTGACGCTGTGGCAATTTGCGTACCGACCCCGCTGCGCAAAACTGGTGATCCTGACATGAGTTTTATCGTGTCTGCTACCGAAGGCCTGGCGCCGTTTGTTCATCCCGGCATGGTGATCAGTCTGGAATCAAGCACCTATCCGGGCACCACCCGTGAAGTGCTTTTGCCGCGTCTGGTTGAAGAGCGCGGTTTGATGGTTGGCGAAGATGTTTTCATTACCTTTTCGCCTGAACGGGTGGATCCCGGGCGTGAAGATTGGACCACCTATAATACTCCCAAAGTTTTGGGCGGTATCACGGAGGCGTGTACACAGGTGGGTACAGCCTGGTATCAACAAGCATTGGAAACGATCGTGCCGGTTTCATCGACCGAGGTGGCTGAAATGACCAAGCTGTTAGAGAACACCTTCCGCATGATCAACATTGGGCTGGTGAATGAACTCGCGATCATGTGCCATCATCTGGGGATCGATGTGTGGGAAGTGGTGAATGCGGCCGCAACAAAGCCGTTCGGTTTCATGAAATTCACGCCCGGCCCTGGCCTGGGTGGCCATTGTATTCCCATTGACCCTTTGTATCTTTCGTGGAAATTGCGTTCTTTGAACTATAATGCGCGTTTCATCGACCTTGCCTCAGAGATCAACACACAAATGCCGCGTTTTGTGCATCGAAAGATTCAGGATGCTTTGAATGCCGTGAAAAAACCATTGAATGGTGCGACGATTCTCTTGCTGGGGGTTGCCTACAAGCCCAATGTGGATGATATGCGTGAATCGCCAGCGATAGATGTGATCCATCTGCTGCAGGCAAGCGGTGCACAGGTCAGTTATCATGATCCATACATCGCTGCATTCGATCATGACGGCCTTGCTATGCAATCCATCGAGAACTTGATTGAAACTGTCGCCGATGTAGATTGTGTGGTCATCACCACCAACCACCGCGATTATGATTACGCCGCTATCCTCAACGCTGCCAGGTTAATCGTTGACACGCGCAATGGATTAGGAGAGTTGGGAAGCAACAATCCCAAAGTAGTGAGGTTATAGTATGGATACCTATCTGGTCACGGGGGCAGCAGGCTTTATTGCCTATCGGGTATGTGAGATGCTGCTGGCACGCGGCGACCGTGTCATCGGCATTGATAATTTCTGCGAGGATTACGATCTGGCGGTCAAACACTGGCGGGTGGCGCAATTGAGTCAATTTGATTCATTCACCCTCCATCATGGCAACGTCGCTGATATGGCTGCCGTTCAACAAGCGGTTGGCGAACATGACATTAAAGCGGTGATCAACCTGGCAGCAAGGGCAGGTGTCAGGGCCAGTGTGATTGATCCATGGGATTTTGTGCAAACCAATATGGTCGGTACATTGAATCTGTTAGAGATATGCCGCGAGAAAGGTATCAAGAAATTTGTCCTGGCATCTACTTCCAGCGCGTACGGCGCCAATGTGCCGACTCCGACAACAGAAAACGCTGACAGCAGCCGGCCTCTTCAGCCCTATGCGGCAAGTAAGATCGGTGCTGAAGCCATGTGCCATGCCTATCATTTTCTGCATGGCATTGACGTGACCATTTTCCGTTATTTTACGGTGTATGGTCCGGCGGGTCGGCCCAACCAGGCGATGTTCAGGTTTGTACAGTGGATCGCAGAAGACCAGCCGGTTATTTTGTATGGAGACGGCGAACAAACGCGAGGTTTTACCTATTTGGATGATATCGCACGCGGCACCATTGCCGGCCTGAAACCATTGGGATTTGAACTTATCAATCTCGGCGGGCATGAGGTCATTTCGGTGAACGCCTTGATCCAGATGATGGAAGAAAAAATCGGCAAAAAAGCCAACATTATCAGAAAACAAGCCCATCCTGCCGACATGCTGACGAATCAGGCGGATGTAAGCAAAGCCAAAAGCTTGCTGGACTGGCAGGCCGAAACCAGTTTGAGTGATGGTGTACAGGCTTTGATTGATTGGTATTATGTTGAAAGAGATTGGGCGAAACAGGTTAAGACATTGTGAAATGGCTCATTGACAGGCTGCGCAGCTTATGGGAGAAAAATCCAAAACTGCATAAGATTGTGCGTGACAGTTCCTATATGTTCAGCGCCAACATGGTTAATATGGTGCTGGGGGTGGTGCAGAGCAGTCTCTCGGCTCGCCTGTTGGGGGTAGAAGGATTCGGCTTGTTGGGCATTATCACCGCCTATGCTTCAACTATTAATAATTTGTTTTCTTTCCGCATGGGGGAATTAGTCGTAAAGTATCTGGGTGATTACATGGAAGAAGGCGCTACTGCCAAAGCTGGCGCGTTGGTCAAGGCAGCGGCCTTGATTGAAGCTTGCTCCGCCATGTTAGCTTTTGTTTTTCTGTGGTTGGCTGCGCCGTTGGCTGCCCAGATTTTCGCCAAAGACAGTTCGTTAGCGCCTCTGTTCGTCTTTTACGGAATTATTGTGCTGGCGGAGATGTTCTATGAAACATCCTACGGCGTGGTGCAGGTGCTGGGGCGGTTCAAAGGACATGCCATTATCAATTCGGCGCAATCGCTGCTCACGGCTGGATTAATCGTGGCTGCTTTTGTTATGGGGGGCAGCCTGGAAATGATCGTTTTTGCCTACTTTGCTGGCAAAGTTATTCTTGGCATTGCCCCGGTTTTCCTGGCCGTAGAAGGATTGAACAAACGTCTGGGTTGGGCCTGGTGGAAAGCCTCGCTGAAAGATATGCCCCAATGGAAAGAGTTGCTTCAATTTGGTTTGGGGTCTAACTTCAGCGCTACGGTGAATATGATCGTGCGGGATAGTGAATTGTTATGGGTTTCCTTTTTCCTATCACCGGTGGAAGTGGGTTATTACAAAGTGGCGGTTGCCCTGAATCGCTATATACTGTTCCCAATCAATCCGTTCATACAAACCACCTATCCTGAAATCAACCGGTATATTAAGAACAAGGCATGGAAACCACTGCATCAATTCTTACGCAAGATCACTGCCTTGTCTGCGACCTGGACAATGTTATGTGCAGTTGGATTGGTGTTCCTGGGCGAGTGGGTCATTAAGATCTACGCCGGTGTCGAGTTCCTGCCGGCTTATCCGGCGATGTTAATCCTGTTGATCGGTTACGGCATAGCCAATATCTTCTTCTGGAATCGTTCATTGCTGCTTTCTTTTGGAGATTCTCTGTATGCGTTTGTGACCATGCTGGTTGCAGGACTGCTGAAAGTATTGGGAGGGTTTGTGTTGGTGCCTCAGTACGGCTATCTGGCCGAGGCGGGCTTGTTTGCCTCCTTTTTTGTTATTTCAGTGGGTCTTAATTCGTTGCGTGGACACACTAATTTACGGAGAGCCCAAAGAGAAGGTCAGATTCGCGAGGAGGCGGCATGAAAATCGCCGTTGTTGCGCCTTCTTTTATACCCTCAGATAGCGCTAATTCTATCCAGGTGATGAAAGTGTGCCAGGCATTAAAACAATGCGGTGTAACAGTAAAATTATGGGTGCCTCTGGCAGACAAAACCAAGCCTGTGCATGATTGGGATTTGCTGCGATCCATTTATGGACTTGAGGAACCCTTTGAAATTGAGTGGGTGTCAGAAAACCTTCAGTTTCGACGGTATGACTTTGCCTGGAAAGCAACACGTGCTGCCAGAAAATGGGGAGCAGAGGTGCTTTATACCTGGATGGTGCAGGCTGCTTTGCTGGGTTCATGGATGGGTTTGCTGCCGGTCTTAGAATTACATATGCTGCCCAGTGGTTTGTTGGGACCTTTCTTGCTGAGGGCATTCACCAACAACAAAAAAACAAAACTGCTTCTCCCGATCACACAAGCCCTGCAGGGCCGTTTAGATTATGATTTCCACATTCGATTTCCTGAGAACGAGACCCTGGTAGCTCCTATGGGATCAGAGCCAGAGCGGTATCGTCATTTTGGTGATTCTGAAAAGTTGCGGGGCGAACTGGGCTTGCCGGATGATCTTACTGCTGTGTATACCGGCCACCTGTATGAAGGACGTGGGATGGAAATTTTGACAGCGCTTGCCAATGCCTTTCCTGCAGTTTCTTTTGTCTGGGTTGGCGGACGTGACAAGGATGTGAAGGTGTGGTCTGAACGTATTCGCGCAATGGCTATATCGAACATCACCCTGACTGGATTTGTCCATCATGCGTTGATCCCCGCCTATCAATCAGCGGCGGACATACTGTTGATGCCTTATCAGAAAAATGTGGGCATCTCAGGCGTGGGTGACACGGCGGATATATGCAGTCCGATGAAACTGTTCGAATATCTGTCTGCCGGTCGTGTGATCGTGAGCAGTGACCTGCCTGTGTTTCATGAGGTGCTCAATGATGGCAATGCCGTTTTCTGCCCACCAGAGGCTGAGGATGCCTGGATACAAGCCTTTGGCAGTTTGATCACCGATGAAGAGCGAAGAATGCGGTTGGCTGAACAGGCACGTAAAGATGCGGAGAAGTATTCCTGGCGCAACAGGGCACGGCGTGTACTGGAAAAACTTTCACAACTCCTGTAAGATGAATACATGAAACGCAACCATTATTGGCGGATTATAGTCTTGCTTATTGTGGCTGCTGGCACAATTGGATGCAGTGATTGGCTGCCGGTGGCGACCATAACGCCGACGGTTGTGTCACCGACCGCCACACCATTTCCTGAACCGAGTGAAACACCGGTATGGTTTCCTGCTACTGCCACCAGGACACCTCCATCACCGCGAGGGACGAGTACACCCACGCCGGACTTACGTCCAGTAACAAACGGTATTGTTTGGCAGGATCTTTTCCTGTTTGGTGATAATTGGGAGCTTGTCTCATCGTCTGATCGGAGTGCGCAGGTTGGCGGACAGGCATTGACACTTGCCTTGAAAAATTACCGGGGTTCTTTGTATAGTTTTACCCATGCAATCTTGCCGAACAACTATTACCTTACATTGACAATTGCACCCAGTTTGTGCAGAGGCCAGGATCAGTATGGTGTGGTTTTTCGTTCACAAACACCTCAGGAATTCTACCGGCTAAATTTTCTGTGTGATGGTACTTTGCGCCTGGAATTGGTGCGGGGCGATTCTGTGGTAAGGCTGGCAGAAACGATGAATTCTCCACAATTGTTTGCGGGGCCGACCGCAAGTATTCAACTGGCTCTATGGGTGCATGACGAAGGTGTAAAAGTCTATGTAAATGATGTTCTGCAGCTGGAATATTATCGTCTGCAATGGTTTACCGGTGGATTTGGAGTGTTTGTACGCAGCACAGGCGAGTATTCACTGACCGTCAGTTCTTCGAACCTGGTTGTAAGAGAGTCGGCTGCGATGCCACCACCACCAGTGCCGACGGAGGCACCCACGCCTGTGCCAACCAGAACCCGTTTGTCAGGACCATGATCCGAAGATTCCTGTACAATGACTGGGGAGGTACGCCTTGAAACGTTGGTTTGTCCGGGCTTTCTTAATCATTTTGCTATTGTTGGTTGGCTGTGATGCCATACCCATGCATGCGGTCTTACCTACGCTGGATGTGCATTTAGCCATCGCATCCACAGCGGCGGTTGAATTAACCCGCGATGCTGTAGAAAAGGCAGCGCAAGTCTCACCCACAGTAACATTGGAACCACCTTTGCCAAAAGAAGCCACGCCCACCCCCCAGATGACGTCCAGTCCGACCCCCGTTGAGAACACGCCGGGACCCAAAAACATTGGTCTATTGTTGGGTATGGTGTCAATGGGTGAGGGCAGCCAACTTTTCTCTGGCGAGGTATTTCATGTGACCTGGCGTATTCGCAACATTGGGGAAACCGTCTGGAACGATCAATACAATCTTGTTCATGTGAAAGGCAATAACTTTGGTTGGGCTGAGAAAATTCCATTTTCCTTCGAAGCATTGCCGGGAGATATTGTCGATGTAACCCTGGTATTAACTGCGCCAACAACACGAGGCATGTATGCGGGTGAATGGTTGATCGAAGCGCCTGACGGCAGTTTGTTCGGGATGGAACTGGATGGCAGCGAACCTCTACCGGTCAGTGTTGAGGTGACAGGCAACCCGTTGACCTCTCCTTTCCGTCAGATATTGCGTTTGTATGTGGATTATTCGACGGCAGAGTGGCGTGACCAAAACGGACCAGCCTTGGTGAGTGTGGATGGCAACATCGGTTTGCACGGTTATGTAACCCGAGATAATTATCCGCTGTTCGAGGGTGGCTTGCAAGAAGACGAACCAACCATTGTGATGATGCCGCCAAGGGGTGATGGCGCTTACTTATCGGGGAAATTTCCTGCGTTTGTGATCGAACCAAGTGATTACCTTGTCACTCGCGTTGGATGTCTGGAGCCCCATAAATTTTGCGATGCAACACTTAAGGTTCTTGTGCAGGTTGAGGGAGAGGATGAAGTTGAAGTCCTGTGGGAAACTGAAAAAGAATATACAGGCGAGTGGATACTTATCCGGCGTAATTTAACGCGTTATGCCGGTAAGGCTGTTCATTTCATTTTCGTCGTTGAGAGCAAGGGTAATAATGTGGATGATGTGATCGGCTGGTTCGTGCCTGCTGTCTATCGCTAAGGCAGTGCGAGCAGCTCATCAATTGTGCGCACCACATCATCAATCAGGTTTGTGAGGCGCGGGTATTCATCACGTCGTTCTTGAATGATACGGGCGATCTCGCCATAATACCAGCGGGTCTGTCCTTCTGTTGCATTGAACATTTGCCACAAACCCGCACCATTTTTTCGGTATGTACGCAAACAATCGGTGGCATTGTGCAGTTTGTCACAACAGGACACCAGCAGCGATGATTCCTCTGTCTCTGTCAGATGGTTCAAATATTTCTCTTTCCGTTCCTGCCAGGGAGGTTTTGGTTCACCTTCGCGATCGCTGCAAGCGAGGACAATCTCAGCCACATGATCGCCGAATTGCTGTCGTATGATGGCGAGAGTTTCTAACCCTCCCTGGTCTTCTACGGCATCGTGCAGGAGGGCGGCAATGGCTTCCTCTTCGGTTGCTCCATATTGCAGCGCCAGGGCTGAGACCGCCATCAGATGCGATAGATAGGGTGTTTTGTCGCCTTTTCGGTACTGGTCTTTATGTAATTCGTAGGCAAGAGAAAGCGCCTGGTGGAAACGGTTTGATAGTGCCATATATGTATTTATATCAAAAAATAAAAAATAATGGTGGTGTTTGCCCGGTTATGTTGGCAAAAGCATGACTATTCCTGTTGGAAGTGTCTCGAAAACATGACCATAGTATGACTATAGGGACTATGGAGGCAACAAGCGATACCTTATTATGATGAAGGTAATTTTCAAACAAGTTTTATTGGAGGTTTCATGAATCGCTCCTGGCATGTGGCACATCGCATCCTTTTCTCCATTTACGCAGGGGTTTTGCTTGATCGAAAAGTTAAATGGACCGAACCGATTCCTGATGAACCGGTGATTTTTGCGGTGAACCATCCCACAACAACCGACCCATTTCTGATCCCTTTGTTGACCAAAAGGCCGCTTACTATCTTAATCACACAAAAGGCATTTGATGTGCCTTTGTTCGGACGTCTCTTAAAAGCCGCCGGGCATCTGTGTGTGCCGGAACTTTATAGCGGTGGTGAGGATCTTATCAACAAAGCTGTTGACAAGCTCAAAGAAGGCCGTTCGGTGTGCATTTTTCCAGAAGGCAATTTGAGCCCTGATATGGGAGAATTTCTTGCACCGCACACGGGCGTGGCGCGTATTGCCCTCTTGAGTGGTGCGCCGGTGGTGCCGATCGGTATTCACATGTTCAAGGAAGGTACCACTACCACCCAGACTGTGACCAAGAACTTTACCTCTACCAGCCGCTGGGCGGTGCGCGGGCCTTACTATGTAACGATTGGCAAAGCCACACGTTACGAAGGCAGCCTGGAAGACCGCGAACGTGTGCGGCAGGTGATGGATGACATCATGGACACCGTCAAGGAAGAAGCGTGGCTAAGCCGTGACCGGTTGATGCAAGAACAGCCCCTCTGGCAGCCCTTATCAAAGATATTGTTCAATCAATTAATTCGCTAATCAAATTGAAGACTCCCCAAAACTTGGGGAGTTTTTTCCTCTACGCTTTTTGAGATGACCGAAAAGCCGGACGCATCAGAGGCAGCAGTAAAAAGTTGCAGGCAGCAAATACCAGCAAGGTAGTTCTGTAACCAAGAGCGTCAGGCATAACGGCGAAACCGGTTACGCCCATACCGACTGCCTGGCCGATATTGGTGATTGACATAAGAATGGCAAACATCGAAGCGGCGATGGCGGTTTCGGTGATATTCATCGCCAGGGCAAAATAGATGGTCTGGTAGGTGCCGTAGGAAAAGCCGAAGATGAACATAAACACCCAGGCCAACCAGAGTGTCGGGATGAATGCCAGCCCGACCAGGGAGATGATCGACAAGCCTATGCCAACATAGATTGCCTGTCGTTGGCCGATTGCATCAAAAATCTTCCCACCGAAAATCGACCCGACCAGGATGCCAATGCCCCAAACGGTTGTCAAGGTGCCTGCCTGTGATAGAGTGATACCGAATTCATTCTCCATGTAAGGATTGATGATCTGGTTGATGCCAACGATGATGAAGAAAATGATGAAACCGATGGCAGCAATGGCGATCACGTTGCGGCGTCCCAGGGTGCGGAAAGCCCCCAGGTCAAAGCGTTGTTCACCGGTACGGGCGCCGTCTTTGACTTGCAGGACAAACGGCAGGGGGAACAGGGTGAAGAAAGCCAGGGCGAAGAAAACTGCGTACCAGGAAACGAGGTCTGCCAGCACGCCTACCACAGTAGCCGTGGCAATCAGACCGACTGCACGTCCGCCGACCATGAAGGCTTGAATCGTACCCTGTTCATCTTTCGGGATCACGTCCAATGCGAGGCCATCGGTGCAGGTATCATACAGTGCCATACCGAATTGCACCATGAATGCAGCGATGACAAAACCGGTGAAGTTGGTAGATGGGTTGATAAAGGGCACAATGATTAAACAGATGAATTGGATAGCAAGCCCGATGAGGATGTAGGGTTTGCGGTGGCCTTTCCCGAACAGGTTGACTTTGTCGCTCAAATAACCAAGGAAAATCTTCAAAATAAATGGAATCATGGCAATGGTACCCAAAATGCCAATATTTGCCATTTCCAGGCCATTTTCAAGCAAATACAGGGCATTTAGAGCGGTGAAGTAACTGAGAATGGTGCCTTGTGAGAAATACAACAGGGCGAACATGGAGTATTGAAACAGCTTGCTTTTACCTTGCATAGGGATCATTCCTCCTGTATTTATTGGGAGTTGGTAATCAATCACTAATTAGGATGGGGGTGGAGCGGTGCAGATATTGCGGCTAAGTATAGCTTATTTTTTCTGAGAAATTGACACTCCGTTCAACACTTTTTTCGCCAGAAACTCTGGGGCATGCATTCGGCAGTGTAGCTGTTTATGGAGGTTGTCAAGATCTTCAGGTGTCAGTGAAGCTTTCCAACTTGCGAATAAAGCTTTGCTGAGGTGTGATTCAAACTGGTATTCGAACTGCAGTGCCATTTTGGCGTACCATTGATCGGTCTCGATCAAGTGACTGGCGTGTTCATGAATAGCAGTCACCAGATCGTCGATTCCTTCACATGTGCGTGCAACTGTCTTCAGGATCTGGCAATGCCATTGGACCTTATGGGAAGAAGATTCATCTTTTGGTTCGCTGATATCAATGTCGCGAAGATGTTTGTGGACGGTGTTGTGATTTACATCAAACACAGATCGCAAGGCGTTTTCTGTCTGGATTGCACCTGGCAGGTCGGCTTTGTTGATGACAAAGATGTCGGCGATCTCAAGAATGCCGGCTTTGTTGGCCTGGATTTCGTCGCCCAACCCCGGCGCCTCTACCACGATGGTGGTGTGGGCCATGCTGGCGATTTCCACCTCTGCCTGGCCGGCGCCGACTGTTTCGATCAATACGATATCAAATCCTACCGCATCAAACAGGGCAATTGCCTGGTAAGCAGCGCTGGCAATACCGCCAGTGTGACCGCGGGTTGCCATTGAGCGGATGAAAACCCCGCTGTCTCCAGCCAGTTCGCGCATGCGGATACGATCACCGAGTAACGCGCCGCCGGAAAACGGGCTGCTGGGGTCGATGGCGAGGATCGCCACGGTCTTATCCTGTTTGCGAAATGCCGAGGTCAGGCAGGTGGTGAGGGTTGATTTGCCGGTACCGGGCGCTCCGGTGATACCAATACGATGCGCTTTACCGGTGTGGGGATGAATCTGTTCCATGATCTCGGCAAGATCGTCTGTCTGGTTCTCAAACAGACTCAGGAGGCGGGTAAGCGCCAGCCGGTCACCCGCAAGGGCTTTGTAAATCAGTTCTTGGGGCTGCATGTCTCTCAGGCTGGTTGGGCAAGGGCTTGTTGGATGGTGTTGACCACTTCTGTGGTGAACGCGCCAGGTCCGAAAACTTCGAAAACCCCTTTTTCTTTGAGCAAGGGGATATCGGCCTCGGGGATAATACCGCCCACCAGTACCAGCACATTGTCCTGCCCGTTGGCGTTCAGCAGGTCCAGCACCTTAGGCACCAGGGTCATGTGCGCGCCTGAAAGAATGGAAAGGCCCACCACATCAACATCTTCTTGCAGAGCGGCTTCTGCGATCATTTCCGCGGTCTGGCGCAAGCCGGTGTAGATCACCTCCATGCCGGCATCTCGTAAGGCACGGGCGATGACTTTAGCGCCGCGGTCATGACCATCCAATCCGGGTTTGGCAATGAGTACGCGTATCTTCTTTTCCATAGATATCCGATCTTCTCTTAGGTGGTTGGTGTCTGTTTCTGTCAATTATACCCTTTGTTCAGGAAGGTTGTCCTCAGAGGATGAAAAAGAATGTTGTGCTGAAGGGCAGGTGGTAAAATGATACTGATATTGATAAAAAAAGCCAAGGAGTATTAATATATGCGCACCCCGATCGTTGCTGGAAACTGGAAGATGAATAAAAAAGCAAGTGAGGCTGCGGAATTTACCCGCACTATGCTGGAAGCAGGTATCGACCAAATTGAAGGCGTGGAAGCCGTGGTTTGTCCGGTGTTTCCTTCTCTGCCGGTTGTGGCAGGTCTCTGTGAGGGCACAAACCTGTTTGTCGGTGCCCAGAATCTCTACTTTGAGCCAAAAGGTGCTTATACCGGTGAGGTTTCTCCCGAGATGGTGAAAGAATTCTGCCAGTATGTGATTTTGGGCCATTCAGAGCGGCGCGCTTATTTTCATGAGACCGATGAGATGGTCAATAAGAAAATCAAGGCAGCCTTCGCGGTCGGTTTGATCCCGATTTTGTGTGTGGGTGAGACCTATGAAGAGAACCAGGCAGGTAAAACCAAAGACATCGTCACCGCGCAAGTGAAGGCAGATTTGGCGGATTTGACAGCCGAGCAGGTTGCCGGCATGGTCATCGCCTATGAACCGATCTGGGCGATCGGCACGGGTCTGGCAGCCAGCGGTGAATTGGCGAACCAGGTGATCCACGATTATGTGAGAACCCCGGTGGCCGAATTGTTCGGAGAGGAAACCGCGGAAGCGCTGCGCATCCAATATGGCGGGTCGGTCAGCCCGGCCAACGCAGAAGAATTTTTCTCGATGCCTGACATTGATGGGGCTCTGGTGGGCGGTGCCAGCCTGAAACCCGATTTCGTTGAGATCGTGCGGGTGGCAGCCCAATGCAAGGCATGAGGTTGTCATGACAATCAAAACGATACCATCATTTGATGGTATCGTTTTTTCATACCAAAACATGTTCAGAGAAAGGGAAAAGGCGTATGTTTTCGGGCATCTATACTGCCATGGCGACACCAGTCGCGGATGATCAGAAGATTGACTTGACGGGACTGCCTGCCCTGGTGCAATTTCAGGAGAAGGCTGGTGTGCACGGCCTGTTCGTGGGGGGAACCGGCGGCGAAGGCATACTATTCACGCTGGAAGAGCGCCTGGCGTTGTTGGAAACCGTCATGAAGGTGAAGAAGACGCCAACCGGAATTATCGTGCATTGCAGTGCTTTTCATTCTGAAGAATCGGTGGTTTTAATGCGTCAGGCTGCCGAATTGGGTGCTGACGCAGTGGCGCTGCTGCCGCCGGGTTATTACTCACCGCTGGATGAAGAAGCTGTTTACCAGTTTTATCAGCGGATGTGCGCCGAATCCAGCCTGCCGGTGATGATCTACCATCTGCCGGCCTATTCCCATTATCGCATCTCGGCCCGGCTATTTGAACGACTGATGACGATTGAGAATCTGGTCGGCATCAAAGACAGCAGCGGTGATATTCTGCAGCTGTTCAACTATAGCCAGCATCCTGCCAAACCCAACGCTTTTGTCGGGCAGGATCAGGCAATTTTGGCGGCTTTGTTGAACGGGGTGCCGGGGGTGATCTCTGCGCCGGCCAATATCATGCCGAAGGTGTATACGGCTCTATATGATGCCTGCCAGAAAAACGATCTGCCGGCCGCCAGCCTGTATCAACAGCGTATCAACCGTATGCTGCGGCATGTATTCGACTATCCATTTGTCCCGGCAATAAAACAGGTATTACAATGGCTGGATCTGCCTGTGGGGCTTGCTAAATTCCCGGACAGGTCTTTGAGCCTTGATGAACAAAAAACCTTGAAAGCCGGGTTGACTGAAATTGGCTTTTTTGATTGGCAATAAAGGAGAGAGAGATGAACCTGGGAGTGCAGTATTACCGTCCGCCGTTCCCTTACCAAAAATATTGGGAAGATGACCTCAAAAAAATGAAAGACAGCGGGCTTGATTCGGTGCAATTGTGGCTGGTGTGGGGGTGGATTGAATCAACACCGGACGTTTTTAACTATGACGACTTTGATGAACTGGTCGCCTTGGCAGACAAACATGGATTGAAAGTCGTGCTGAGTACAATCGCTGCCATTCATCCTTACTGGATTCATCGATTGATCCCGGGCAGTGAGTTAGTGGATCACATGGGGCATAAAGTCATCTCCTCCAACCGCCGTGAAGTGCACAATGGATTGACTCCGGGCGGATGTTTTGATCATCCGCAAGTGTGGGAGCGCATGGCAAATTTTCTGCGCACCACGGCAGAGCATTACAAAAATGCCCCGAATGTGCATGGCTGGGATGCCTGGAATGAACTGCGTTGGAATGTGCAGGCGGATGGCTATGTGTGTTATTGCGAACACACCGTCGCACGCTTCAGAAACTGGCTTTCCGAGAAATACGGCGGGCTGGATGGATTGAATCAGGCGTGGCAGCGGCGTTATATCAGCTGGGACGACGTGCTGCCGGGGAAACAACCCGACCGTCCTTACACAGAGATGATGGAATTTCAGCACTTTTTAACCTGGCGCTCTGACCAGCACGCCATCGACCGCTACCGTACCCTCAAAGAGGTAGTACCAAATCATATCGTTACTGTGCACGCCGCGCAGCCGGCGCCATTGTTGAGCGGTGGCCGGCAGGATTTCAATCAGGCGATTAATCGCGGCAATGACTGGTTCATGGCAGACGCCATTGATGGTGTGGGCACCTCCAGTTTTCCCATCTGGGAAGGAATTGACGATGCAGCCTTTGGCAATCGCATTGATATGGTGCGCTCAGCCGCAGCCTCCGCTGGCAAACATCTGTGGTTGAGTGAGGTACAGGGCGGGCGCTCAGCGACAGGCTTCAACCTGTATGATCCGGTGGATGCTGCCTCACAGCAACGTTGGATCTGGAACGGTATTGCTTCCGGCGCGGATACGATCCTGTTCTGGTGCTGGCGCAACGAGATCTTCGGACGGGAATCGGGCGGATTCGGGTTGGCGGGTGATGACGGATTGGCGCAGGAACGGCTGGATGCCATGCGCCAAACGCATGCAGCTATCAAAGAACATAGTGATCTGCTGGCTGATTACCAGATGAATGAAGGCAAGGTGGGAGTGCTGTTCAGCCCGCAAAGCTACTACCTGCACTGGTCACAGGAAGAAACCGCTGACAAAGCCAAGCAATCTCTGTTGGGTTATTGCCGGGCGTTGGTGCGCAAATCCATTCCCTATCGGGTAATTGAAGAAGAACATCTGGCAGAATTAAGCGAGATCAAGGTTCTGTTCCTGCCGCGCATGCTGGTGGCTACCCCCAGGATTGAGGCTGCGCTATCTGCGTTCATTGAAGGTGGTGGAACCCTGGTGTGTGAATCAGAATGCGGCGCTTTTGACCCGATAGGGATTTACCGCTATCCGGAGCAGCGATTCACTGCCAAATTAACAGGCATGAAAGAGATCGGCAGGCGGAACCTAATCGAGCAGCATGTTGAAGTCAGTTATGGTGGACAAAAATTCCCGCTGCATCTCACGCAATGGCTGACCCCCTGGGAAAATACCCGTGGTGAAGTGCTTTGCACCCATAGCGAAGGCGCGATCATTTCACGGGTGCGGGTGAAAGCAGGTAAGGTTATTCTGGTTGGCAGTTACCTGGGAGAAGCCTATTTCCAGGATTGGTACGCCGGTTTTGAGGATTTCATTGCGGCGATATGTGAAGCCAATGGTTGTGGGGCGGAGGTCTGGGCAACGGGTGAAACAGTGAAGTCTGATTCTTTTGTGTATATCAAAAGCGGAGAAAGCCAGGGGAAAAAGATGGTATTTGTTTTTTATCCGAAAGAAGCCGATACTGTCGAGTTGCGATTTGCTCCCGGCTTCTTACGTGCGTCCAACATGGTTGATTGTGTTGGTGGAAATGTGTATCCGGTCAATGATGGGTTGGTTATTGTGAACTCACCTGCGCAGCGTGTCAGTGTGCTTGTTGAGAGTGAAGGCTAATGAAGGAGAATAAAATGTCGATGCCATTTCGTCAGGTTCATCTGGATTTTCACACCAGCGGTTTGATTCCCGAGATTGGGGCAGAATTTGATGCCGAGGAGTTTGCGCAGACTCTGCAGAATGCTCATGTTAATTCAATCACTTGTTTTGCGCGCTGCCATCACGGCTACCTTTACTATGATTCGAAATTATTCCCGGAAAGGATTCATCCGCATCTTGCGCGCAAACATCTGCTGATCGAACAAATTGAGGCCTGCCACAAGCGTGGTATCCGCGTCCCGATCTATATCACAGTGCAATGGGACGAATTCACTGCCAAACAGCATCCTGAGTGGCTGGCGGTAGACGAAACCGGGCGTATCAAAGCCACTGGTCCATTCGAGGCTGGTTTTTACCGGCAGTTATTGGTCCACAGCCCTTATGTGGATTTCCTCAAAGCCCAAACGCAGGAAGTGCTGGAAAGCATGCCGGTGGATGGCATTTTCTTCGATATTGTGGATGTGCGCGAAGATTGTTCCCAATGGTCCATTGATGGCATGCGCCGGTTGGGATTGAATCCTGCGGATCATGCCGACCGTATGGTCTATGCCCATCAGGTGATCAATGATTTTAAGCGGGATATGAGTGCCTTTGTGCGACAGTTCAATCAGGACTGCACAATCTTCTACAATGCCGGCAATATCGGGCCGGTGGAAAGTCAAACCGCCTCTGCCTACTCCCATTTTGAACTGGAGTCATTGCCAAGCGGAGGCTGGGGCTATATGCATTTTCCCGTGGCAATGGCTTACGCCAGAACGCTTGGCAAGGAATGTCTGGGGATGACAGGGAAATTCCATACTTCCTGGGGTGACTTCCATTCGTTCAAGAACCAGGCAGCTTTGCGTTTTGAGTGCATGCGCATGCTTTCGATGAACGCCAAATGCTCTATCGGCGATCAGCTGCATCCGAATGGAAAGATCTGCCAATATACCTATGACCTGATCGGTTCGGTGTATGAAGAGGTGGCGGAGAAAGAAGCCTGGTGTGAAGAAGTAACTGCGCGGGTGGATATCGGGGTATTCACGGTCGAAGAATTCACCCAAGAGCGAACGCCAATGTCGACAGCCGGTGCTCTGCGCATGCTGACAGAAGGGCAACAACAATTTGATGTTATCGACAGCCAATCTGACCTGAGTCCTTATCGTTTGTTGATTCTGCCCGACGAGATTGTGGTTGATCACGCTCTGGCTGAGAAATTAACGAAATTTGTGAACACCGGTGGTGCGTTGATCTGCTCTTATAAATCAGGCTTGTCGAAAGATGGCGGGTATATGCTGGGTGGTTTGACAGGCGTTGACTTGTTAGGGGAGGCTGATTATTCCCCGGATTTTCTCGTTCCGCAGGGGGAGATCGGCGAAGGTTTGCCGCCCACGGAGCATGTCATGTATTTGCGTGGGATGAAAATGGCTATGAATGATGCGGAAGTGCTGGCAGAAACGAAAATCCCGTATTTCAATCGAACCTGGGAGCATTTTTGCTCACATCGCCATACCCCCTCAGCAGGTGAGAAAGGTCTGGCAGGCATTGCTCGCAAGGGGAATGTGATCACCTATGCCCACCCAATCTTTCAACAGTACGAACAGAACGCACCGCGCTGGGTGAAACAATTGTTTTTCAATGCGGTTAAGCTGCTGATGCCTGATCCGGTTTTGCAGGTTGATGGGCCTTCTACTTTGATTGCGACCGTAAACCGCCAGACGCAACAGCATCGTGACATTGTCCACCTACTGCACTTCATTCCTGAACGGCGCGGGCGGGATTTCGATGTGGTCGAAGATATTATTACACTGACACGCATTCCCGTTCGGCTGAAAGTCGACCAGCCTGTCGAATTGGTGCGAGTGGTGCCTGAAGGTGAAGTGCTTCCGTTTGACATAATTGAAGGTTATTGCCATGTGATGTATCCTGTCTTAAGCGGTCATGGCATGCTGGAGGTGCAATTCTAAAAAGGTGAACAGTAAAAGCCGCGAATTGTGGATGTTCTTCATTCTCCCTACGCTTGTTTGCAGAATCAGACAACTGCGGTAAAATATCATCAATCTATGCAAAAAGGGCAGAGAGATTGTTTTGTGGTAATTTGTGATCATTTAGCAAACCTATTCGTTGTTCCAGGAGATCAAGCATGAGCGACACATTTGAAAAAGTAAAAGAAGTAATCATCGATGTGATGAAATTGAACCCTGATGAAGCCGCAATTTCGGCTGACACCAAATTTGTGGAAGACCTCGGAGCAGATTCAATGGACCAGTTCTTCCTGATCGATGGTTTCTGTGAAAAGTTTGACATCGAAATCCCTGATGAATCCGCCAAAGACATCCGAACCGTCGGAGATGTGGTGGCCTATCTGGATGAAAATCTATAAAGCAGGTGTTCTTTTGAGAACCAAAAAAGTGACCGATGCCGGTCACTTTTTTGGTTGACTCGTCTTTAACAATCTTGGGATTTCTTCAAACGTTTTTGCTAAAGGATAGATACGCTCGATGTCTTTTACGTCAATGTTGTTAGCGCGGCTGTAACCATACAGATAGACGACCAGCGGCTTTAAGATGCTGCGCATGGCGTAGCGTAATGCTTGTTCTTCTTCCGGACTGTCAACTTTACCGATAAGGATGATCTCGTCAGTTTGGGGATCCATTTGCATGGCATCCAAAATCTCGATGAAGCCGATGCCATGAATGGGCGCAGCACCGATGCCTACACAGGTGCTGATGCCGATATCATGGACAGCCAGGCAATTAATGGCCTCGTAAGTCAAAGAGCCTGATCTGGAAACGACACCAATCCTGCCCTTCCTTAATTTTTGATAAGGGAATGAGCCGATCATGACTTGTTCTGGTGAGAATATACCCGGGCTCGAGGGTCCTAATAACTTGACATTGTGCTTTTTATAAAACTGTTTGACCAGCATCATGTCTTTCATTGGGATATTTTCGGTGGTGCAGATCACCATCGATACCCCTGAGGACGCGCATTCCATAAGGGCGTCTTTGGCAAACCGTGATGGCACTGTAATGAGGGCAGTATTCGCACCTGTAAATTCAACGGCGCTGCGTGTGGAATCAAACACCGGCACTTTACCATCACAGACCCAATCACCGCCTCTGCCTGGCACGACACCAGCGGCGATATCGGTGCCAAAGTGGAGCATCTTTTGGGCAAGTTTTTGGCCTTCAGTACTGGTTATGCCATGGATAATCAACCTTGCTTTTTCGTCAACGAAAACACTCATCGGCTGGGCGCTCCATTGGCAGGATTGGATTGCTGGATGGCTGTATGAATGGCTTCGGAAAAATCTGAAATCACCATAACTGGCAGTTCTGCCAGTAATTGTTGTGCTTCCTGGGCGCCGTCACCAGTCAAACGTACAATGATAGGAATTTCCACCTCTACTTCCTGCAATAGATCCTTGATTCCCTCTGCGACCGCTGTGCAATGGGAGATTCCGCCAAAGAAATTGACCAGAATCGTTGTGACTCCGGGGCCGTTCATGGTTAGTTTCAGGGCCAGGGTCACTTTTTCGGGTGTGTGACAGGCGCCTGCGTCGAGATAGTTGGCAGCGGAACCACCATGATGTTGAATGGCATCAACGGTTGCCACCGCCAAACCAGCGCCATTGCTGATAGTGCCGATGTTTCCATCGAACGGGACCAGGTTAAAGCCGTATTTGCGGGCTTCGTTCTGCAAATCGGCATCTGAGGTAAAGTCACGCATTTCTGCCAGTTCGAGATGGCGGAATAAGGCTTCATCATCAAGGTCAATGGTGCCATCCAGAGAGATTAAGCCATTGTCATCGCAGATGACCAGCGGATTTATCTCGGTGGAAAGCGCATCGCATTCCCAATACACCCGCCAGAGGCCATACACAGCGTTGTGAAATTGGCTCCAATGTTCACGCGGCAGGTCCAGATGGATGGCAACATCGCGCACCTGGTACTCTAACAAGCCAAATAATGGATCGATGTGTTGTTCGAAGCGATTCTGCTCCTGGACGCCATTGCCATTGTCACCAGAGCGCACGATGATATAAGCGGTTAATTTTGGTTTACCTTCCGCATAGTCAGTCTCGATGGAAATATAGTATTGGTCTGCAAAGGCAATCAATTCATCTACGAGAACTTTATGCACAGGCAACCCACCCAGTTCCATGCCCAGGATTTGCATTGAAACCTGTTCTGCCTCATACACTGACCGGGCGACACGGATGCCACCCAATCGGCCGCGCGCATGCACCAATACTTGCGCCTTTATGACCACCTGGCCGCCCAACTCTTCGGCAATCTGACTTACTTCGCGAGAACTGGAAGCAACCCGTCCGCGAGGCATTGGAATTCCGTAACGCGCAAATATTTGCTTGGTCTGATATTCACTCAGGCGCATTTTTTACTACTTTTGACTCCCGCGAGTAAATGAATTGGTGATGAGACTTTACAACAGGTGATACAAGGTTCTCAAGTTGCTTTGGTGCAATTCTTCTGCCACACCATTCAAAAAGATGCGGCTTTTTCCACAAGTTTCTATGGTGTGCTTTTTTAGTATTTCTATGGGCTGGCGGTTTTGTTTCACTTCTTTGACGATTGATTCGATCTTATCAAGGTAGGTAAGGTTCGATTCAATGATTTCCTGCACTTCGCCGCGCAATATAACCTCACCATGGCCCTGGATCAGGTTTTCAAGGCTGAGGTTGTTGATTAAATACAATGATTGGCGCATCTGATTGATGTCACCATCGGCGATGAAAGGCACTGGCAGAACGGCGTCGCCTGCGAATAAGATACGATCTTCATCGATAAATACTGAGATCGAGTCAAAACTATGTCCGGGCGTAGCCATAAGTTTCAGGTTCTTTTTTCCAACCTGTAATTCAAGGTTGCCTTTGGAGAAGGTGAAATGAGGGAGGACCAATTTGGTTTGTTTGAACTGTTGGTCATGTTCTGCGGTGGCTTCCAGGGCTTTGATGCCGCTGGACGCCATTTCGGCACGGCAGCGATCATGGGCAAACACATAAGCGCCAGGGAAGAAGCAGTTTCCCCAGGAGTGATCTGCATGGTGATGGGTGTTGATGATATAGCGTACAGGAATGTTGAGCTCTTCTTCGACATAGCGGCGCATTTCAAGCGTTTCTTCCGGCATGGCGAGGGTGTCAATGACAATTGCCCAGTGGGTTCCGACAACAACACCGGCTGTCACCTGGGCATATATTTCGCTCTGAAACCAATATACATTTTCTGAGATTCGTTCGATGTGCATGTGCGGCTGCGGTCTTCTTACCTTCTATGTTGCCTTAAATCGAATCCTGTTTGTGCCTGTTTGCCCAATTTATTTTCCGCAAGGATGGACATTTTCAAAGGCTTCTACTAAGCACCAAGCATAGCATAAATGAAATCAAAAGTCAAAAAATGGCATCTGCGTCAAGCGCTTTCAGAATGGCCAACTCATATGGTTGCAGGGTCAGATTTTCGAGGGTTAAGATTTTTTGTGTTAATAAATTTTGGAAACGATAGGTCAATCCGTACAACCGAAATATATTGGCGGCTATCGGTTGGGAGGTTTCTGAAAAATTGGCAAAAACGAGCAGGCGTTGATTATCTGCCTGGCGCAGGAATCCAATGACATGGTTGTTTTCTGTAGCGATAACCTGCAAATCAGGCCCTGAGAAGGCTGCCTGCTGCTTACGGATGTTGATAATTTTTAAAAGACCTGTGAAAATCTCGTGTTCGATGGTGTCAGGGTCATGCCTTTTTTCGCGCATGGCATCACTTAATTGCGGACGGTGTACCCAGCGGCTGTCATGTGCTTTTCCAGGATCTTGTGTAAAGGAATAATCATTGATTACGCCCAGTTCGTCGCCCAGATAAAGCAGGGGCATACCACCGAGGGTGAGTATTAATCCATGCAGCAGCAATACACGCCGTTTGGCAAATTCGATTTCGGTCTGGTCATTGGTTTGCAGGGCGAACTCAAGCCCTGCCAGTGAGGCGCAGGTGCCCGATATGCGAGCATCACCGGTCTTTAGGTTCTCCTGAAATGGCAACCCGCGCGCAAAACTACCATCGAACCGGCCTGTATAAAATGCGTTAAGAAAGCGGCGGTGGTCAAACCCATTGATACCCAATTGGGCAGCGTCTTCATCCGCAAATGTCCACCCGATATCGTCATGGCATCGTACATAATTGACCCAGGCGCAGCCATCGGGCAATTGATGACGCTGAATGAGGGCAGCCTGCAGCAGGTTGACTTCGCGCGTGGCCATGGTGTTCCACAGAAGCGCCATAAATAATGGGTTATAGGAGATTTGGCATTCCTTCATGTCGATGTAACTTTTGACATCGTCGGGATGAACGATGGCTTCTGATTTGAACAGCAAAGACGGCGCGGCGATGCGGCACACGGCATTGAAGGCGCGAATGAGGGTATGCGCCAGTGGTAAATTCTCGCAGGACGTGCCCATTTGTTTCCATATGAATGGTACAGCATCCAATCGGATGACATCGGCGCCCAGGTTGGCGATGGCAAGCATCTCATCCGCCATGGCATTGAACACATCTTGATTCTGGTAGTTGAGGTCCCATTGGTAGGAATGGAAGGTTGTCCAGACCCATTTTTTCTGCTCTCTGAGGTAGGTGAACGCGCCCGGATGTTCGTCCGGGAAAATCTCACGCAGCGAGTGCTCAT
>Ga0334885_1001439_pt1 | contig 29195 bp, 26 predicted proteins | sample GraSluR1_MG_8_FD_207233 | JGI IMG/M metagenome (GOLD analysis project Ga0334885, IMG submission 207233) | Sludge microbial communities from methane-producing bioreactor in Wageningen University, Netherlands - Granular Sludge_31_05-R1 | ecosystem: Engineered > Bioreactor > Anaerobic >...
GCGCACCAACGCCGTCACGAGCGCGTCCTCGTCCGCCGAGGCGTGGGCGATGATGAAACCCTTGCCCCCGGTCTCGCCGACGATGCGCGGGTAGCAGCCGTACCGCGCGATATTCATGCCGACCGTGCGCCACATCGCCTGAAAAACCCCGGTCGAACCGGTGAAATGGACGCCGCCGAGGTGCGGGCTCGCGAGCACCGGGTCGCCCACGTCGGCGCCACGGCCGGGCACAAAGTTGATCACCCCATCGGGCATGCCCGCTTCTTGCAGCACCTTCATGACGTAGTAGTTCGAATAGACCGCGCTGCTGGCCGGCTTCCAGACCACCGTGTTGCCGCAAAGCGCGGGCGCGGTGGGCAGGTTGCCCGCGATGCTGGTGAAGTTGAACGGCGTCGCCGCGAAGACGAAACCGTCGAGCGGCCGATGCTCCATGTAATTCCAACGGCCTTCCTGGCTGCGGATCGGCTGCTCCCCCATGATCCGTTCGTAGAACCAGGGGTTGAAGCGCCAGAAGTCGATCAGCTCGCAGGCGGCGTCGATTTCCGCTTGAAACGGCGTCTTGCTCTGGCCCAGCATGGTTGCCGCGTTGATCGTCGCGCGCCACGGACCAGCCAGCATCTCGGCGGCTTTCAGCAGGATGGCCGCGCGGTGTTGCCAGTCCATCGCCGACCATGCCGGCCGCGCCTTTTGCGCCGCCTGGATCGCGCGGTTCACTTCGCGCGGGCCGGCCTGGTGGTACTCGGCCAGGACCTGCTTGTGAGCGTGCGGCACGCGGCACGGCGCCAGCTTCCCGGTGCGCACCTCCTTGCCGCCGATGAGCAACGGAATCTCCACCCGCTCGGCAGCCAATCGCTTGAGCGCCGCCTTGAGCGCCGCCTTCTCCGGCGAGCCGGGCGCGTAACTCTTGATCGGCTCGTTCTCGGGCAGGGGCACGGTCATCAGCGTGTCAGCCATGGCATCCTCCTGGCCAGCCGCACCACAACGCGCCGCCGGCGCGCCGACGTTCACGCACGTGGTGCGCGGCGCGTCGGTGGTAATCTTCGTTTGCAGTCTTCCCGGTGAGCGTTCAGTCGAGTCGGTCGCGAATCAATGCGGCCTCATTCGAGGCTGGAAAACGTTGCACCAGTTCTCGAAAGACCGTCTCGGCATCGGCGTCGCGCCGCAACTCGCCTAGACTGTAGCCCCGTTTGAGCAAAGCTGCTGCGGCCCAGGATGAATTCGGATACTCCTGCAGCAAGCGCTGGAACTGCTGGTCCGCTTCGCTCCAGTCGCCTTCGCTATAGGCGAGATCACCGAGCCAGTAGCGCGCGTCGTCTGCAAACTCGCTCTGGGGAAAGCGCTCGAGAAAATCCTGGAACCCGTCGCGCGCAGAGTCCACGTTGCCCCGGCTGCGATCGAGCTGCGCGGCTTGATAGACCGAACGCCCTTCTTCCGGCAGATCGGCCAGGGCGGCTTCGGCGCGCGGCGGCGGTTTGTACTCGCCGAGGGTCGGGATCCCGGAACGGGTCGCGAGCAGATCGACGCGCGCGGACAGGTCGCGCAGGAAGGCCTGGTTGTCGGCCAACTGCTGCAGCAGTTGCTCGATCTGCAACGAGACCTGCCCCAGCTTGGCGAAACGCTGGGCCTCGGTCTCGCCGCCGGCGGTCGATTCCAGGCGCAAGAGATGCGCGAGGGCCTGGACTTCTGACGCCAGCCGCCGATTCTCCGCGCGCAGTTCGGCCAGCTCGCTGCGATTCGCCTGCACCGCCAGCTCGATTCGATCGAGTTGCGGCGCGCACGCGGCCAGCAGTCCAAGGCCGGCTGCCGCCACGCAGGCGGCGCCGGCCGAACAACGATTCAAAGTTGCCATGCCAAATCTCAATCTCCCGCGATCACGGGCGCGCGAAATGAGCCCGGCGGTTCTGAGCCCAGGCTTGTTCGTTGCTGCCCACGGCGAACGGACGGTTCTCCCCGTAGCTGGTCACCCGCAACCGGTCGGTCGGAATGCCCAAGCGGATCAGATGGTCGCGCACGGCTTTGGCGCGGCGTTCGCCGAGCGCGAGGTTGTACTCCACGGTGCCGCGCTCGTCGCAGTGCCCTTCGATGAGGATGATCACCTCGGGATGATCCTTGAGGATACGCGCGTTGCGGGTCAGAACGCCGAGCGCCCTGTCATCGAGGTCGTAGCGGTCGAACGCAAAGTAGACGTCTTCGATGCCGTATTCCGACGGCTGCATCCTCGTGTAGTCAACCAACGGCTGGGGCTCGGCCGGCACTTCTGGCACAACCGGTTCCTGAATCCTTTCCGTGACGGGTTCCACAACCACTTCGGGCTCGGTCTGCGGTTCCGGCTTCTTGCCGCAGCCGGTCGCGAAAACCATGCTGCCAGCCAGGATCACCAGGCCAAGAAAGCAAAGCACCGTGCGGGGATTCATACCCATGACCTTCATCGCGCGTTTGTCTCCTTGCGTGGCTAGGCCCCTAGTTGTGGGACCACGCCGGGGTGATGTCCGGTTCGTCACCGAACGTTAACTGACGGACGTCGCCGTCGACAACGTCCATCACATACAATTTGAATGCACCGGTCCGATCCGAGGCGAACACGATATGTCGGCCATCGGGCGCCCAGCTCGGATCTTCACAATTCCGCCACCGCCAATCCGTCAGCAAGCGGCGCTCTTCTCCCGTGGGACGGATCAGCACGAGCTGCGTGATGTCCGTCTCCCGCGTGGCATAGACGATGTTGTCGCCCGTGGGCGACCAAGAGGCGGAATCATTGTAGCGCCCCTCGAAGGTCAACCGGCGCGGACCGGCCCCTTCGCTGTCGATGACATATAACTGAGGAGTCCCGGTTCTGTCACTAGTAAAAACGATGTCGCGGCCGGAGGGGTCCCAGCTCGGACTGATCTCGATCGACGGCATGGCGGTCACCCGGTGCAGGATCTCACCCTGCGGCGAGACGCGGTAGATGTCCGGGTCCCCGGATCGCGACAGCGAGACGGCCAGTTCGCGGCCGGTGTGGTGCCAGTCGGCGCCCAAGTTCAGGCCTTCCTGCGCGATGATCCGGCGGACCTCGCCGGTGGCCGTCTTGAGGCTGAACAGACCCTGCAACCCGTTCTGATAGCTGGTAAACGCAATCTCGGAACCATCCGGGCTCCAGGCCGGACAGAGGTTCAACGTGCGGTTGGCCGTCAAGCGCAACAGGCTCTCGCCATCATAGTCGACGACCCAGAGATCGCGCCGATCAGCGCTGCCTCGCGAGAAGACGATCCGAGTCAGGGCGATGCCGGGCTCCCCCGTGAGCATCTCGACCACCTGATTGGCAAAGTGGTGCGCCGTGGTCCGCAGTTGGTCCGGCAACGGGCGGTACTGTTTGTTGAGGATCAGTTGGCCGCCGGGATGGGTCACCAGGTCGAGGCTGACCGTCGTCGGCGCGTCCCGGCCTGTTTGCTGCGCGTCGCGCAGCGGCCCTTCCACGCTGCCGCGGATCGCGAACTCGAAGTTGAGATCGCCCTCGGGCGCAGGCTGTTCGCCGCTGCTGACCCGGAACAGACCGCTGTACTCGAGATCGCGCGTGAGCGTGCGCTCGAGCGCAGCCGCCGCTTCCACGGCCGCCAGGCCACCCGACAGCACGTCCAGGGTGCCGACCAGGATGTCGATCTTCGCGAAGGCGGTCTTGGTCACCCCCAGGGTCACGTCCGGCACACCTTGAGCCACCCCTGGCAGCGGACGGATCGCAACGAAAAGAAGGCAGACGACGAGGCACAAAAAGCGCGGCAGGGTGGGCATGGCGACTAGATCCCCGATTCGAGCGTGAACACGAAGGTGACCCCCAGCGCGCGGTGGGGGAACTTGGCCGGCAAAGGAGGCAGACGGCCGGCCTTGACCGCCCGCAACGCCTCGCGGTCGAAGAGCGACACGCCGCTGCTGCGCACGAGCGCGACCTGTGCAACTTGGCCGCTGCGATCGATCAAGAAATGGACGACACAGGTGCGGCTAGTGCTCTCGCGAAAGCCGAGTTGGCGGGGATTCCACTGCCTGGCAATGATGCCCTCGACACGATTCAAGTACCAGGCAAAGGGAAAATCAACGTCGGTGCCCGAAACGGTCGGACCGCCGGCCGGCTGGACGAGGCCGGGCTCGGCGGCCGCCGCGGGCGGCGACTCCGCCGGCGGCGGCGTGGGTTGCACCACCGGCTCCGGTTTCGAACGGGACGGCTCCGGCCGCTTGGTTTCGCGCGGCACTTCTTTTGGCGGCATCGGCGGCGGCTCCGGCTGCGGCCGCGCCGGCACGGGATCCGTCACGATCGCCGTTGGTGCCGGCTCGACGATCGCTGCACTGGCGGGCGGGACCACAGCCGGCAGACGAGCGATCTGCACCCGCAGCACCCGTTGCGGTTCGAGCGGCGGCTGCCGGACCTGTCCTCCCCAAGCGGTCAGCAACCCGAGGGCCGCCAGGTGCATGACGATGCTGAACGGCAGACCGCGCATCATGGGACGTCAGCGCTCCGGTTCGGCGACCAGCGACAGGTTGACGAATCCCGCCCGCTCGATCACAGCCATGACCTGCAACGCGAAGCCGTACGGGATCTCTTCGTCGGCGCGCAGATAGATGGGAATGGTCTCGCGGTCCGGAAGATACGGAGACAGCCTCTCGACGAGATCATCCAGGCTGATCGCATCCTCTTGGAAAAAAACCTGGCGATTGGCGGTAATGCTGATGACCGGGCCTTCACGCACGAGTTGCGTGCGCGTATCGGCTGCCGGCAAATTGACCTCCACGCCGCCCTGGATATACGGCGCCGTGAGCATGAAGATGATCAACAGACAGAGCGTCACGTCCACCAATGACGTGATGTTGATGCTGGCCAGCCCGCGGAATGTCGACCGGCGCCGCATCAAATATGCTCCTTGTCGTGCACGGCTGGACGCCGGGCGTAGTCGCGGGCGCCGGGATAGACCTCACCGCGGCCGCCGCCGGCGCGCTCTTCGAGGACCGTCCGCAACCGTTCCATCTCGTTGCCCACGAGGTCGATCTTGCGCACGAGCGAATTGTAGAAGATCACGGCCGGGATGGCCGTCGCAAGGCCGGCGATCGTCGTGACCAGCGCTTCGGCGATGCCCGGCGCCACCACGGTCAAGTTGGCGCTCTGCATCGCTGCCATGTTCCAGAAGCTCGTCATGATGCCCCAGACCGTCCCCATCAAACCGAGGAAGGGCGAGATACTGACGGCGGTCGCCAGGAGCATGAGATACCGCTCGAGCCGCTCGATCTCCAGATACGCGATGCGCTCGCTGGCGCGCCGTACCGACGGCGCGTCGTCCAACTCCCGGACCTCGATCAACTGATTCGCGAGCGGCAGCTCGGGCCGTGACTCGGCCCAGGCCTGCAGTTGGGAGCCGGAAATCCGGTCGTCCAGCCAATCGTCGAGGCGATCCCAGAACTCGCGGTGCCCGGTCCTGATCCGCGCGAATTGACGCCCCTTCTCGAGCATGACCGCCCAGGACACGACCGACAGCACGAGCAAAACCAGCAGGATGAACTTCCCGAAGAATGTCGTTTCGGCGATGAGACCGACGAGTTCCGAAGCACCGAACGACATGAGGAACGGGACGGCGGGCATGCGAGGCTCCTTAGCGCCAGAGGCGACGGTGCGAAACGGCGTCCAAGAGCCTGGCGCCGCCGCGGCGGGCCCTCCCTGGCCCGGCGCATGGCCTGGCGGAGGCCAGGCCGCCATGATCTGGTTGCGAACGTACGGCCGCCAGGAAGGTTCCCGCGGCGTTTCGGGTCAAGCTCGGCCGAGGAAGTAATCTTCCTCGAAGACCTGGCGAAAGTCGTATTTGTCGATGAAGTCGCGCAACGAATCCTCGTCGCGCTTGCTCAGCAGTCCGCCCTCGATCAAGTGAAAAACACAACGGCCGAAATCTAGCGTGGCCCGTACGCCCCAGGCGGCGAATACGTCAGTCGCCATCACGCCGTACCGCTCGCGCGCCAACTGTTTGATGCTCTCCAGCAGATCCTCGCCAGAAATGTGTTCACGCCGTCCGCGGTCCCGCATGGCTTTTTCAAGTGCCTCAAGTACAAAGAGATAAGCCTCCGGTCGAAAGGATGCGTGCGCTTCGGCAATGATGTCGATTTGCCTGTTGAGATCACGGGGTTCCGCCATGGCTCACCCCCTGCAGCCGGCGGCAGCCGGCCGGCGGAAAACGGGACGCAACACCAGGAACGCTAGCCATAATGTGCCGTTGCGCCAGCGCACTGTCAACAATCGGGTCACTCCGCCGGGCCGGGCGCGGCCGCACTGCTCAGCACCCGATCGTACAATTCAATATAACGCTGTAAGACGCAGTGGGTTCCAAACTCCGCGACGGCGTCCCGCCGCGCCTCCTCGGCTATATGGCGGCGCAGATCGTCGTCGGCCACGATCTGCAGCGCCGCCGCGGTCATGCCGTCCAGATCGGCGGGATCCCGCAGGTATCCGTTGACGCCGTCCGTGATGAACTCCTCGGTGCCGCCGCGGTTGGTGGCGATCACGGGCACACCGCAAGCCATGGCTTCGAGCGCGACCAGGCCGAAACTTTCGTGGTGCGACGGCAGCAGGAGCAGGTCGCCCAGCGGCAGGACCGTCGCCAGATCCTCGACCAACCCGAGCGCCGTCACCCGCTCGCCCAGACCGAACTCCTGCAGGCGGGAAAGCAGCGGCGCGAGACCCGGTCCCTCGCCCAGAAGCAGCAGTCGCGCCGGATGACGCGCGGCGATCCGGGCGAAGACCTCGCCAACCGCGGCCAGGTTCTTGACCGGCCGGAAATTCGATGCGTGCAGGATCAGCGCCTCGTCCCGGCGGGCGTAGCGCGATCGCTCGTGCGGATCTTCGCGCGGACAGAAATGGCGCGTGTCGACGAAATTGGGAATGACCTCGAGCGGTCGCTCGACCCCGAAGACCTTGCGGGTCTCGCGGACCAGAAAGCGGCTGACCGCTGTCACGGCGTCGGATTGGTCGATGAGAAACCGCGTCATCGGAAAATAAGCGGGCGCTTGGCCGACCAGGGTGATGTCGGTTCCGTGCAGCGTCGTGATCAGTTTCAACCTCGCCGAGCCGCCGACCATCGCGCGCGCCAGATAGCCGCTCGCCGCGTGGGGAATCGCGTAGTGCACGTGCAGGATATCGAGTTTGTAGCGTTGAACGGTTTCCGCCATCGTCGTGGCCAGGCTCAACGTGTACGGCGGATACTGGAAGACCGGATAGTCGACCATGTCGACCTGGTGGTAGAAGATATTCTCGTTGTATTGACGCAAGCGCAGGGGCGGACTGGCGCAGATGAAGTGCACCGCGTAACCGCAGCGCGCCAGACCGAGACCTAGTTCCGTGGCGATGATCCCGCTGCCGCCCTGGCTGGGGTAGCAGGTGATCCCGATGGCCGGCACGCGCGTCATGCCCACTGCCCGTCCGGCAGGTCGGTCACGACCGGAACTGCCGCCAATTGGAGCGCCTCGGCCCAGGCGACGCCCGCGCGCCGACCCCAACGCCGTCCCAGATCCTCGACCGCGGCCATGAACTCAGGGTCGTTGATCGCGGTGGGCCGCCGCCCTGGACCGCGTTGGAACTGGCTGGCATAGCACGCGAGGGCCCGGCGCTTGGCTTGCCAGGTCGTCGAGACGTCCAGCAGCAGATCAGGTTCGGCTTGCTCGGGACAGACCGCGCCGGTGACGGCGGGAATCCAGGTTGCGGCCGGCGGCGCCGCCGGCGGGCAAGGCCACCAGCGCGCCGGCGGAGCGGCGGCCGTCTGGGCCGCCAACCTCGCCAAGAAACAGGCTCGTTGCACCAATGGCGGCGTGGCCAGGTGGTCGGGATGCCGGTGGGCGACCGGCGCCGAGACAACCCAACGGGGCCGCAACGTACGCAGGACCGCAATCACGGCGGACACTTGCGCGGGCGACGCCGGATCGACCCAACCGTCGGGCAGTTCGAGTTGGACGCGGCCGGCGAGTCCCAGAACACCGCTGGCCGCGATTGCTTCGGTCCACCGCGTCTGCGGATCGGCGTTGGTCGCCAGTTCCCCCGAGGTCAGATCGCAGACCCAGACCCGCCGACCTTGATCCGCAAGCAAGCGGAGCGTGCCGCCGAGGGCGATCTCGGCGTCGTCGCTGTGTGGGCAGATGCAGAGCAGGTCGCATCCGGACTCGACCATCGCTCACCTCGTTTCGCGTACCGGTCCTTCGCCCATCGTTGCGGTCAGGGCAACGGAACCGTCACCAGGTACTCTCGCCAATCGCCGTCCAGACCGCCGTCGACGTAGCGCCGGCAAGCATGCGCGAGCGCGGCAATCAGCTCATCGCCCCACAAGGCCGCCGCGCCGAAGGCGGCCAGAGCGCGTTCCTGGCGGCGACCGTTCGGCCGCAACCAAGCCGGCTGCCCCGCGCCGGGCTCGTCACGGCGGCGGCGCTGTTCACGCTGCAACACACCAGTAAGATAGCGCGCCCAGCGGCGAAGTACCTGGCTGGTGAGTTCCTCCAAACGGGCGGCCTGTACCCCGCCCGGCCCTCGCAGCACGGCTAGCAATTCGTTGCGCGCCAACGCAGTAACACGTTGGGCGGCGGCGTTCAGCTCGACGCTGTCCTCCGGGCTCTCCCGCTCGGCGAGATCGAGCGCCCAGAAGCGAAAGGCACCCTGGCCGGCCGGACCGAGCTGGGCGAACAACCGCGGCAGCAAGGGCGCCCGCGGCAAATCAAAGGCCGCGTAGAGCGGCTCCAGTTGCTTGAGGTAGGCCGCTTCGCCGGGTCCGACCACCACCCCTGCGGGGCGGAACAGCCAGTCTTGCACCGGCGATCGCGCGACGACACCGGGGCGCAGATCCGCCGGCTCCGGCAGGCGGCCCGCGTACTCGGCCGCCAGCGGTTGGCGGCGCCCCTCACGACCCAGGTGCAGGAAACGCTGGATGCTGGGCTCGGTGACCGCCGTCTCATATCCGGCGGCAACCAGCTGCCTCGCGCCGCTGCGGACCGCGTCCCGCAGCCGGCTGCGCTCCTGCCAGAGCCGGCTGTAGAACGGTCCCGCTGCCGCGTGCAGCAACGGATCGTTGCCGCTGATCACCAGCAGCCGGTGTTCACGAAAAACCCGCAGGAGCGCCCGCCGTTGCAGGCGGCTCCACGTGTCCCCCGACGCGATTCCGTCGCGCCAGATCATCGCCAGGTCTCGCGCTAGCTCGTTGCGGTCGGACATCTGAGCCAGCCAGTGCGCCGCGCCGTCGGCGATCTCTGCGGCAGGCAGATCGCCGACCATGCGGTCGGAGGACAAGCCGCGTCGCCCATGGTCGGCGTGCTGGAGCAGAATGTCGCGGTCGGGGTCCCAGATCACCGGCTGCAGCGCCTCGCGCAGATCGTCATCGTCGTCGCCCGACCAGAAAACCGGTATCGTCGGCCGGCCAGCCGCCGTACGCAACTCGGCCAGAATGACCGCGGCCGCGATCTTGTAGAGCGTGTGCAGAGGACCGCCCAGAAAACCCGGCTGTTGTCCGGTGATGACGGCGTCCGCCTGACCGGCTGCGAGTTGTTCGACATCCAACCGCGCTTGTTTGCGGTCGGCGTCGCTTGCGAGGTCCGGTAGAAAACCCTGCAGCCATGCCTGCCGCCACTCGTCCGCCGCCCAGATCGGCCCGGAGCCGGCCGGCGTTGTCGCGGCCGCCACGAAGCGATGCAGGTCCGCACCCGCCGCGCCGAGGACCTCGTTGCCGGCCAGCCAATCCCGGAACAAGCGGCCCATATCGGCATGAACGGTGAGCCTGGCGCCGGTCTGGACTCCGATCATGGGTGCGCGCCTTCCTCGTTGCCCCGCCGGTAAACCAGCAACCAGCGTTCGCTGGCGCCGGGCACCAGGCGGGCTCCCGCATAGTCCCCGGCTGCGGCCACCGGCTGCAGCCCGGCCGCGGCGGCCATTCCTGTCAGTTCGTCGAGGCTGAACAACGTGACCTCTTCAACGTACCGCAGACCTTGCGGTCCGATCCCGAGTAGCGCCGCAGCGGGTTCGCAACCCGGCGCCGCCTGCAGGGTGATTGTCTTGATCACCCGTCGCGGCTGGTCGGCCAACTCACGCCGCTCTTCGACCAACAACGCGCCCGTCCGGCGGCGCCGAGTCCCGGCGCTCGTTTGCAGTTGTGCGGCAACCCGTTCGCTGTCCAGAAAATCCAAGAACCAGTGCCCGCCCGGGGCCAGCACCCGCGCCACTTCCCGTACCACGGGATCGTGCGCCCGTACTCCGCCAAAATAGCCGAACGTGGTGAACAGCGACAGGACCGCGCTGCAACTGGCCGCGCGCAGCGGAATGGCCCGCATGTCGCCCTGGATCACCGGCAGGCCGCCGGCCGCCCGCTTCGCCGCCGTGAGCAGAGACCACGACAGATCCAGTCCCAGCACGGGTAGACGCACCCCCGCCAGCCAGTGCAGGTGGCGCCCCTGTCCGCAGCCGAGATCCAGAATCGGACCGGGCCCGAGCGGCGCCAACGCCGGCAGGAGCGCCACGCAGCGCCGGGCTTCGGTCAGGTCGCGGTGAGCGTAGAGGAGCGGGTAATGGGGGCCGAACGCGGTTTCGTACCAGGGCCGCCCCGCCGTTGGCGTCACGCCGCATCTCCGGGCGCGGTCTCCGGTTCCCAAGCGGTTTCACCGTCGGTCGGCTGGTTCCGTCCGATCAAGGTGTCCCGCGCGGCGCCCGGCGCTTTGGCCGGATAGTCCGTCGTATAATGCAGGCCGCGGCTCTCCCGACGGGCGCGGGCGCAGAGCACGATCAATTCTCCCAAGAGCGCGATGTTCCGCAGTTCGACGAGTTCCGGCGTGACCAGCGCCGTCGCATATTCGACCTCGACCGTCCGCCTAATTCCGCGCAAGCGCGACAGGGCCACGTCGAGTCGCTCGCGGTCGCGCACAATGCCGACGTAGTCCCACATCACTCGGCGGACGGAGTCCCAGTCGTGTTCCAGGATCACGGCGCCCGGGGCCCCGCCCTCGCGCTGCAAGGGATCGGGCGGCAGATGCCAGCGGGCCCCGTCTGTGATGATCCGCGGCTCGGATCGCGCCGCTTGCGCCGCCGCCTCGGCCAGGTAGATCGCTTCGAGCAGCGAGTTGCTGGCCAGCCGGTTGGCGCCGTGGATGCCGGTGCAGGCGGACTCGCCGACCACGAACAGCCCCGGCAGCGCCGAGCGACCATCCGCGTCGACGACGACGCCGCCGCACATGTAGTGCGCCGCTGGCACCACCGGGACCGGCTCGCCGGCCAGATCGAGGCCGTACAGGCGGCAGGTGGCGACCAGATGCGGGAACCGCGCCTCTACGCGCGCTCGCGGCAGATGTCGCAGGTCCAGGAACACGCAGGGGTCGCCGCTCAGCTTCATCTCGCTATCGATGCCGCGCGCCACCACGTCGCGCGGCGCCAACTCCGCCGCCGGATCGTAGCGCGGCATGAAGCGCTCGCCCCGCCGATTGACCAGATACGCGCCCTCGCCCCGGACCGCTTCGCTGATCAGAAAGCTCTTGGCTTCTGGATGGTAGAGGCAGGTCGGATGAAACTGCACGAACTCCAGATTGGCGAGTCGCGCACCCGCCCGATAGGCCATGGCCAGGCCGTCACCGGTGGCGATGTCCGGGTTGCTCGTGTAGCGATAGACCTTGCCGCAACCGCCGGTCGCCAGCACCACGACGTCCGCGAGGAAGGCGCGGTGCGACTGCGTTCGGCGGTCCAGCGTCCAACAGCCGACGACGCGTCGCGCCGCGTCCCCGGTCAGACCCAGCTCGCCGCCCAGGATCAGGTCGACGGCGAGATGGTCCTCGTCGATGGCGATCGCCGCTTGCTCGCGGCAGCGTTCCAGCAGCGTCGTCTCGAGCATGTGACCGGTCAGGTCCTTGGCGTGCAGAATCCGCCGGCAAGAATGTCCACCCTCGCGACCGAGATCGAAGGGCACGTCCGCGGCCGCCTCGGCTGGTTGAAACCGAGCTCCCGCCGCCAGCAGCCGCTGGATCAGGCGGGGTCCCGCCTCGACCATGCGCCGCACGACATCCTCACGCCCCAGGCCGTCGCCCGCGGCCAGCGTATCGCGGACGTGCAGGTCGAAATGGTCCAGCGGTGACAACACCGCGGCAATTCCCCCCTGCGCGTAGTTGGAGTTGCTTTCCTGCGAATCTTTCTTGGTGACCACGCAGACATCGTGGCCGTCGCCGGCGGCCAACAACGCAAATTGCAAGCCGGCAAGCCCCGACCCAATGACCAGGCAGCGACTGGAACGCGGATCCGCCAGATACATGAAAAGCCATCCTCGTTTCGCCGATTCTCACCGCGGCGGGCGGTGACGACACTTGCGGCCAAGATAGTGCGAACCGGCGCCTCCAGGCAACGATCACGAGATGCCTTGGGCGACGGCAAATCCAAAAACCCGTATTTGGCCCGTTTTCTGCTCTGGCACCGGAGAACGGACGGAATCTGATTACGGTGTCAAGTCCGCCCGCGATGTGCCGATATCCAGTCCGGAATCTGGAAGATCGGTCCGTGCCGGCCGCCCCGGCCGCACCTCGAACCCCCGGGAGGGATGACGTGAAGTCCTCCGTGATGCGATCGGCCCTCGGCGGCCTGTTGGTCTTGTGCCTGGTGCTGATCTTCAGCAGCTGCGCCAACCAAGACGGCAACGACTGGCAGCGCTTGGTCTGTGATGTGCAGTCCACGAACGGGGGCAATCCCCTCGTCGCACCGTTCTTGACGATCTCGTCCGGCGACACCCTGGTCGCGCTCACCACGGCGGGCTTCGTCTTCCATGCGCGCCCTTACGGCTCGACGATCATGCTGCCGGAGGACGCCGCTCATAGCTGGTTCCAGATCACGCACTACGATCTGTTATGGGAGAACGTGCCCGAGATCTACGACGACTACGGGGTCGACCTGACGCAGCACAACGTGATCCGCGGTAGCACCAACATCATGGTACCGGTCTATGAAGAGGCCGGCGCGTCGTTGATCATCGTGGGCTGGGACATGAAGTACTCGGAATGGTTTATCCGTCTGGGCGTCCTGTACGAAATCCCACCGTTCCAGGCCAACGTCCGGGTCATCTTCTACGGACATGAGTCTGGCAGTGACAAGGTAGTGGACATCGAAACGAGTCTGCGCGTCATGTTCGTCGACTCCGTGGTCGCGAACTAGTCCGGCAAGCCCCCGGGCGCAGACATCCGCTGCAAGCGCTCCTCGACCAGTGCGGGGAGCGTCTTGTTGCCGGTCCAGGTCACCTTTTGCCGCACCAGCAGCACGGGCGCCCCGGCCGGCCAGAGCGCCTGGAGCTTCACCCAGTCCTTGGCGGTCGTCAGCCAGGCGGCGACGCCCGCCTGGCGCCCCTCGGCCAGGATCGCCGCGACCTGCCCCCGGTCATATGCGCAGTGATCGCAGCAGCGTACAGCCAGCACCGGTTCGCGGCGCAGCAGCTCGCGGGCTGCCGCTTCGAACGGTTCCGGCCGCGCCAATCCCGCCACCAGCCCCCAGGCGACCTCGGGATCGTGCGCGAGGGCGATCAACCCCTCCGGGCGATCGGGCGGGACGTGCAATGCGTGGCGGCGCTGGAAGCAGAGGATCGTGCGCGGAGCCTCGCCGCCGCCGAGTCCGGCCGCGGGATGCGGCGGCGGTGCGGCGGTCTCAAGCAGCCAGACGTGGGCGCGGGCCGCGCCGCGGGCGGTTTCTCGATAGGGTCCGAACGGCAGGACAGCTCCGGTGCGCACGGTAATGAAGCCGCCGTCTTCCGTCCAGGTATCCAGGATCAGCGCGTCGAGATGACGGCCAACCCCTGCGGTCTGAAAGCCATCCTCCAGCACCAACAGACGCAAGCGCGGTCGCTCGCGCCGCAGCCAGGCCACGCCTGCCGATCGCCGGCGCGCCTGCACCACAGTCCAACCTCCGGCCCGAACCGCGGCCGCCAGCAAGCGGGCTTCATCGGCCGCAGCCGGATCGTCCGGATCGACCGCGAGCGGTCCGGACGCGGCGCTGCCGTGGCCGCGCAGCAGGATCGCGCCGTCGGCCACGCCCCGCGCCTGCAGGTCGAGCGCCAACGACTGCACGAGCGGCGTCTTACCCGTGCCGCCGACCCGCAGGTTCCCGATCGACAGCACCAGCACCCCTGACGGCGGCGGTTGTCGCCGCGCGGCCCGGGCGGCGGCCAGCTCATCCGCCAGACGGCCGGCCAGACGCGCCGGCCAGCGCGGCGCCGTTGCGGGCGCCGGCCTGGACAGGAGCTGTTCCAGGCGGGAACGCTGGTCAACGATCTGCACGCGCGACCTCCGTCTCGCCGCCCAACCGGCGCTCCAGCTCGCGCCGCAGCGCGTCCAAATCCTGCTCGCCGGCAGCGGCCGCCACCGCTAGCGGCGGCCCCGCGGCGACGCTCACGCGCGCTGCCGGCCAGGGCACGCGGGTGCGGTCCCACGTTGGCAAGTGGAGACAGCCGCGCCGAGCCACGGTCAACGGCACGATCGGCGCTCCGGAGCGCGAGGCCAGCAACAAGACACCGCCGTGCACGGTCCCGAAGGGACCCCGCGGTCCGTCGACGGCCAGACCCACATGCCCGCCGCGACGCAATACGCGTAAAAGACCGACGAAACCGTCGCGGCCGTCGTGTCCGGTGCTGCCGTGCACGAACTCGAAGCCGTCATGGGCGAGCGCGCGCTGCAGGATCTGTCCGTCGGGGCTCTTGCTGACCAGCAGGGCCGGGCGCGCCGGCCGGCAATAGCAAATGGCCGGTAGTATGTCACGATGCAGACAGGCGAAGATGACAGGCGGCGAGAGCGGTCCCGGCCGTAGCGGCGTCCGTTGCATGCGCCACGACCGGCTGAGGGCCCGCCAGGCGGGCCGGGCCAGCCAGCACTTGATCCGCTGCGCAGACACGATCAGCCCCTTTGGGTAGGCTCCAGCAGGTCCCAGATGGCCCGCGCCGCCCGGCGCCAGACGCCGGCGCCGCCGCAGCGGCGCCGCAGTTCGGTGCAGCCCCGGTAGTACTCCTGCCGGCGACCGGGCGCGTTCAACAGATTCAATAGCGTGTTCGCCAGATGCAGCGGCTCGGCACCCGCCTGCAGGTGCTCCGCCACCAACGTCCGCTGCAAGATGAGGTTGGCCAACCCGATATGGGGAACCCGCACCAGCCGGCGAGCAACAGCGTAATTCAAAGCGCTTGTCCGGTACGCGACCGCGTGCGGCACGCCGGCGAGTGCCGCCTCCAGACTGGCGGTGCCGCTGCAGACCAGCGCGACATCAAGCCGCTCCAACAAGAGCGGCAGCGGCTCGTCACTGATGACAGCGCCGTTACCGGCCAAGTCGGCGAGGTCGCGGGCCGGAAAGCCCGGCGCCTGGCTGATCACGACGCTTACCCGGCGCCGCGCCAGCCACGATTGGACCATGCCGGCCGCGACGCGCATGACCGGCAGCAGCCGTTCGATTTCCTGCCGCCGGCTGCCGGGCAACAGCCCCAGCGTTATCGGTAGTTGCGCGTCTTGCAGGCGTTGCTCGCGCGCCCGGCGGCGGGCTTCGAACGGATACTCGCCGTAGTCTTCCATGAGCGGATGGCCGAGATGCACCACATCGAGTCCGCGCGCCCGGAACCACTCCGGTTCGAACGGCAGGATCGTGCCCAGTTTGGTGACGACGCGCCGGAGTTTGCGCAACCGCCAGGCGCCCCAAGCCCAGAGTTGTGGCGGCACGACGTAAAACACGGGCAGCCCGCGCCGGCGCGCGTGCGCGGCCAGGGCGAGATTGAAACCCGGAAAATCGATGGGCACCACGACATCGACCTTACCGGCGGTCAGGTGGCGCCAGACCAAGCGGCGCGTTCGCAGGATCGGGCGCATGCGGCTGACGACTTCGCCGAAACCCATGACCGCGATCTCATCGCTGGCGGCGACGATTTCGCTGCCCGTCAAGGCCAGAGCCGGGCCGCCCAGGGCGCTGATCCGCACGTCGGGACGCAGCCGGCGCAAGGCAGCGACGAGCTGGGCGCCGTAACGGTCGCCGCTCGCCTCGCCACAGGACAGGAAGATATGCGGAACCGGAGCGACCGGTTTGGTCACCGCGACCGACCTTTCAGCAGGCCCGGGCGATGGCCGCGGCTCAGCGGACGATCCCCCGCTCGGACCGGCGGATGAAAGCCATGAGGTCCTCTATGTTCTTGGTCAGCTTGCAGTCGCTCGCGATGCGTTCGAGCGCTTGGCCGACGTTCAGACCGGAACGATAGAGCAGCCGGTAAGCTTGTTTGATGTTGAGGAGTTCCTCGTCCGAGAAGTTGCGCCGCTTCAAACCGATGCTGTTGACGCCACAGACCTCGACCGGGTTGCCCGCCACGCGAATGAACGGCGGGACGTCCTGGGGCAGCCGGCTGCCGCCGCCGATCATGCTGTAGGCGCCGATGCGGACGAACTGGTGGACCGGCGTCATGCCGCCGATCGTCGCGAAATCCTCGACCTCGACATGCCCGGCGATATTGACGGCGTTGGCGATGATCACCCGATTGCCGATGATGCAGTTGTGCGCGACGTGAACGTAGGCCATCAGCATGTTGTTGCTGCCGATCCGCGTCGTGCAACCCTCGCTGGTCGCCAGGTGCACCGTGCAGTACTCGCGGAAGATGTTGTCCTCGCCGATCTCGAGGTAGGTCGTTTCACCGTGGAATTTGAGGTCTTGCGGCTCGTTGCCTAGCGACGCCCCGTGGAAGAACCGGTTGCCGCGGCCGATCGTGGTGTTGCCGGTGATCATCACAGACGGGCCCACCACGCAATCTTCGCCGAGGCTGACCGCGCCGTCCAGAACGGCCGCCGGGCCGATCTGACAACCGCTGCCTAACTGCACCGAGCCGCCCACGACGGCGTGCGGACCGATCTGGACGTCGAAACCCAGTTTGGCCTCGGGATGAACGACGGCCGTCGGGTGGATGACCGCTTGGCGGACCGGACGCGGGCCTGCGGCGCGGTCGAATCTGATGGGTCCCACGTACCAATCCTCCTGCCAATTAGGAATGCCTCAGGCATCCACCAGGCTCGCCATGAGCTCGGCTTCAGCTACTTTCTCCTGGCCCACGTAGGCGGTGCCGTGGATCTTACAGACCGGTCCGCGCAACTTGAGCATGTCGCAAACCAGCGTCAGGACATCGCCCGGCAGCACCGGCCGGCGGAAACGCGCCCGGTCGATCCCGCTGAAGTAGACCAATTTGCCGCGAGGATCGGCGAGGCCGGTCAACAGCAAGACCCCGCCGGTTTGCGCCAACGCTTCGATGATCAACACACCGGGCATGATCGGGTGTCCGGGAAAATGACCCTGGAAAAACGGCTCGTTGAACGTGACGTTCTTCAGCCCTACGACGCGCCGCCCCGGCTCGAGCTCGACGATACGATCGACCAGCAGCATGGGATAGCGGTGCGGCATCACTTCCAGGATGGCCGCGATGTCGAAATCGTCGGGATGCCGCCGGGGAAAGATGCGGTTGCTCCGCCGTTCGCGCTCCGCCAGCATGCGCGTGAACCTGGTATTGGCCGCGTGACCGGTGCGCCTAGCCTGAACGTGCGCCTGCAAGGGCATTCCTAACAGCGCCAAATCGCCCAGCAGGTCGAGCAGCTTGTGGCGTACGATCTCGTCCGGGAAGCGAAACTGCTGGCCGCCGGCCAATTGCCCGTCTTCGATCACCAGCGCCGTCTGCAAACTGCCGCCCTGCGCGTATCCCTTGGCCCGCAGCTCCAGCACGTCGGGCATGAACGCGAAGGTGCGCGCCGGCGCGATTTCCCGCTTGAACACCGCCGGCGTGATCTCGAAGGTGGCCGCCTGTTCGCCGACCAGCGGATCGTCGTAGCGAACCCACATGCTCAGGCGCAGATGGTCGCACGGCTCGGCGACGATCTCGACCCCTCGTTCACGCAGCGCCACGGTCGACTGCAAACGGAAATAGCCGGCGGGTAGGCCCTGGTCCCGGATGCCGGTCTCCCGTAGCAGTTCCACGTACGGCAAGGCGCTGCCGCAGGATGTGATCGGCGGCTCGTTTCCCTGCAAGTCGATGTAGCAGTTCGTCACCCCGCAGCCGAAGAGGGCGGCCAGCACGTGCTCGACGGTAAAGATCCTGATCCCGTCGCGCGCGAGGGTCGTATTGCGAATGGCCGGTTGATCGGCGGGCACGTATTCGATCAAGGCCGGAATCTCCGCCGCGCCATCGGCGCAGCGGACGCGGAAAACCAAGCCGGTGTTCGGCGGGGCGGGCGCCAGCGTCAAACGGGTCGTCTGCCCGGTGTGCAGTCCGACTCCTTCCAGCGAAGCGTCCCGCGCGACGGTGCGTTGCAGCCACAGCATGCTCAGGACTCTCCCTCGCCATCCGGGCTGGCGCCAGCTCCTCGCTCCAGCTTGTTGACGGCTTTGACCAGATCCGGCAAGCGCCTCAGCGCGGCGGCGATGCGCATCGCTTCGACGGCGTCCAGCGCCGGGTAGCCGAACACCGTCTGGCCGTCAGGTACGTCCTTGTGCAGGCCCGATTTCGCCCCAACCTTGACGCCGTCGCCGATTCGAATGTGATCGGCAAGGCCGACCTGACCGCCCATGAACACGCCGTCGCCGATCCGGCAGCTGCCGGAGATGCCGGTCTGAGCGCTGAAAACGCACCGCCGGCCGATCTGTACGTTGTGTCCGACCTGGACCAGATTGTCCAGTTTGGTGCCGGCGCCGATCCTGGTTGTGCCGGTGGTGGCGCGGTCGACGCACGTGCCGGCGCCCAGTTCCACGTCGTCCTCCAGAAGCACGATGCCGATCTGCGGGATCTTGGTGGGGCCGTCCGGGTCGGACAGATAGCCGAAACCGTCGGCGCCGATGACGCAACCGGGATGCAAAATGACGCGCCGGCCCAATTCGCAGCGTTCCCGGACCACAACCTGCGCATACAAGATGCTCTCGGCGCCGATCACGACGTCGGGCTCGAGCACCACATGCGGCCCCAGCCGCACGCCGTCGCCGAGCCGGCAACCCGCGCCGACGACCGCACCGGGACCGACGCGGCAGTCGCTGCCCAAGACCGCGGTCCCATCCACGACGGCCGTCGGATGCACGCCGCACGGAAACAGCCTGTCCAGGGGCGTCGCGAGCTGGCTGAGCAGCCTCGCGAAGACCCGGTACGGATCGTCGACCCGCAGCGCGGGACGATCCGCTTCCTGCTGCGGCCCGATGATCACGGCGGCGGCCTGACAAGCGGCCAGTCGCCCCGCCAGGGCCGCCCGCGCGAGAAAGGTGATGTCTCCAGGGCCGGCGTGTTCGAGACCGGCAGCACCGGTGATCAAAATCTCACCGTCTCCGACCACCTCGGCATCGAGTCGGACCGCTAGGTCTCGCAAGCGCACGGGCTCCACGCGAGCCTCCTCCGATCACGCAAGCCCCCCTTTACCGCACGGCAAAGGGGGACCGCAAGGAAAACCTGCTCCAAATCAAGAATTTGCCGATCCAGCCGTTTCCTGTCAACCTCGAACCGTCAATCGCGGTCCCCGCGCGCCAGAGCGGCCAGGATCTTGTTGGTCAGGTCCACGTCCGGGTCCAGGTACAACACCGTGAACGCCGCACTGTCAATAATGATCCCGAAGCCTTCTTCCTTGCCAATGCGCTCGGCGATCGTTTTGACCTGGTCGATGATCGGGCCGATCTTGTCTTGATACTCCTGCTGCACGCGGGAATCCGCCTGTTCGCGGAAGCGGAAGTACTCGGCTTTCTGCTGGTCCAGTTCCCGCAAGCGCGTATTCAGCGCGTCTTCGCCTAGCAGCATTTTCTGACTCTCGATCTCCTCGACCAGGCGTTGCAGCGCGCGTTCCTTTTCGCCGATCTCGCGCTCCAAATCACGGACGTACCGCTGCCACTGCTCCTGCGCATCCTTGGCCACGGGATACTCCTCGACGATCCGCTGGGAATCCACGACGCCGAGTGTCTTGGCCGCCAGGGCTGCGCCTGGAGCCAGCAGCGAAAGGGTCGCCAGAGTCAAGAGCAGGGCGCCGATGCGCCGGGATAACATGTGCCGCATGATCGCTCCTTTTCCGGAGTGCGTTGGCGCCGCTCTCCGCTTGCGTGTTGCCGCGCAGAATAACATCCGCCGGACCCCGGCGCCAGCCTGTCCCGATCCGACTAGAACATGGTCCCGATGTTGAAGTGCGGCTGCCAGCTCGGTCCCTGGGCGCGGTCGAAGCCATAGCCGTAGTCGAAACCGATCGTCCCCATCATCGGCACCTCGACGCGAATCCCAAAACCGGCGCCCTTGCGCAGGTTAGCCAGATCGGCGGCGCCGAGGCTGTTCCAGGTGTCGCCCATGTCCAGGAACGACAACAACTGCACCGCACGCGTCAGCGGATACAACAGCTCAAGGTTGAAGATCGAATAGGCGCGTCCGCCGATGAAACTCGGGTTGTCGCGCGGAACGATCTCCAGATCACGGTAGCCGCGCACGGGATAGAGTCGGTTGCCGCCCAGCCGGAATTTCTCGTAGTCGGGAACGTTGTCCGCGCCGTCCAGGCCGGTGATCACACCCACCACGCCGCGGACGTGCAGCGCGAAGTTCGCTGGCATGAGTTGATAGTAGGAGTGCTTGAACTCGTGCTGATGGTAGGCGATCTCGCCGCCGAGAGGTCCGCCCGCCAGCTCGATACTATAGGTCGAGCGCGACCCGCTCGTCGGAAAGAACGGATTGTCGGTGCTGTTGCGGGTATAGGTCAGCCGCGCGCTGCTCTTCAGGCGCGGCCAGTCGACCTGGTCCAGGCGCTCGAACGGGACTCCGCTGGAGCCGAGTCGCCGCTCGAGATTGTCGAGATAGGATACATAACTGCTGCTGAAGTTGCCGAGGCGCGTCTGCGACAACTCGTAACGCAGGCCGACGCTCGAGAAGCGCGCGCCGGGGATGCGCATGCCCGTCCGCACGCTGAAGCCGCGCACCCGGCTCTCGTAGAAGTCGTCGTAATTGTACTGGTAGCGGTCGAAGATATCGGCGCCGATCACGATCGGCCGCCCCGTGAACCACGGCTCGGTGAAGCTGAGATCGACGTAGCGGCGACGCGATCCGAATTGCCAAGTCAGGCCGATCGTCTGCCCTTTGCCCCGGAAATTCGTCTCCTGGACCTGGATAAAGCCCGAGACCGCGGTCTCGGCGCTGTACGCGGCGCCGAACATGAACTGGCCGGTCTGCTTCTCCTTGACCTTGAAGATCAAATCGATATCGCCGCCGTCGCCGACCGGGCGGAAATCGGGCATCACTTCTTCGAAGTAACCGCGTTGCATGGCGTCGCGAACGGAGAACTCGATGCGCCGCCGGCTGAAGACATCGCCGGGGAAAATTTGGAACTCGCGCAGAAGCACCCGATCGTAGGTCTTCGTATTGCCGGCCACGCGGATATCGCGGACCTTGGCCGGCTGACCTTCGACAATGTTGAACGTCACGTTGACGCGCTGGTCGCGGAGCTCTCGCTGGGGTTCGACGCCGACGTAAATGTAGCCTTGGTCCGCGTAGAGGGTCTGCAGGTTTTCGAGCGTGCGCAGGTATGCGCGCTCCCTGAAGACCGCGTCTTTTTCCAGATAGATTTGTTCGGACACGGCCAGGTCATCGAAAACCTCGTTGCCCGTCCAGTTGATGTCGCCGACGCGGTACTGCCGGCCCTCGGTCAAGTGGATGACCAGTTCCAGGTGCTGCGGCCGATCCGGCCGCGGCACGATGTCCATTGCGTCGATCGATGCATCGAGGTAACCGTTGTCGCGGCAATAGGTGTGCAGTCGTTCGCGGTCGTCTTCGAATTGTTTCTTCTTGAAGGTGCCGCTTTTGAGGAACCCCGTCGTTCCCTGCTGCATGGCGCCGCGCAGGCCCTTGGCCGACAGGTTCTCGTTGCCGACGAAACGGACGGCCTTGACCCTGACTTTGGGCCCCTCGTCGATGGTGACCACGAGGTCCTGCATGTTGCCGGCGTCGACGCGTGAGGAATCGGTGTGCACCGCGACGTTATAGTAGCCCTTCTCCCAGTAATGTTCGCGAATCGGCTGCAGGTCGCGCTGCACCGCGGCAGGGTTGGCGAACTGGCCGATCGCCAGCGGAAAGACTTCGCGCAGATCCTTGTCCTTGACCTTCTGATTACCCTGGAACGTCACGCTGCGGATGCGCGGGAACTCGCGGAGGTTGATGACGAGCTTGACGCCGTCGCCGTCGGGCACGCCGTAGATGTAGACTTCGCTGAAACGGCGGGTGGCGAACAGACGCCGCACGGCACCTGCGGTAAGATTGCGGCTGAGCGTCTGCTCCGTCGCCAGACCGGCCCAGGCAGTCACCTGCCGGGCGTGAACGGTCATCGCGCCGGCTACTTCGATGGCTGTGATTGCGCGGCCGTCCAGCTCGCTCTGCGCCCGGACCGGCGACGACCAAAGCGCCAGGCCACACAAGAGCAGCGCGCAGAACGACGACGGACATTGACACGGCATCAGGGACTTCAAGCAGTCAGCTCCCGTGGCAGTCTGGGCGGCGCCGCCGCTGTGACACTGGCCGGCGCTCGGCGGTCTTCAACACGCCGGCGGACCGCCGGTTCCCGTCGCCGTTCGCCCTCGCCGGCGCAATATACTGTACGTGCCGGATCTTGGGTAGCAAGGAATCGGCCCCGCGACGAGGTCCGGGGCCGTGCTGACGGGGGTCGCGGTTGCGTTGTCCGTTGTCTCAGACCGGAGTTTTGACGACCGGCCCCATGGCAAATAGCAACTGCTTGTTGCCGGCATCGATGCGCAGGTGGCAGTTGCCGGTGATCTCGCCGCGCAGGAGCCGCTCCGAGAGCGGATCTTCCAGATAGCGCTGGATGGCGCGGCGCAGCGGGCGGGCGCCCATCGCGGGATCGTAGCCGAGATCGCAGAGCATATCCTTGGCGGCCTCGGTGAACTCGAACTCGATGTTCAGGTTGTCCAGGCGCCGGGTTACGTCGCGCAGCAGGATGTCCACGATCTTGTGCAGCTCGGGGCGGCCCAGCGACTCGAACATGACGCGCTCGTCGATGCGGTTGAGAAACTCGGGGCTGAACGTCTTCTTGACGTCTTCGTCGATGTTGGCGCGCGCCTTGATCTGGTTCTGTTTCTCCTGATCGTCGGCGTCGCTGGCGAACCCCAGGCTGCGTCCGGAGTGCATCTTGCGGTTGCCGACGTTGCTCGTCATGATCAGGACGGTGTTGCGGAAGTCCACCGTACGGCCGAAGGAGTCGGTCAGGTTGCCGTCCTCGAGCACTTGCAAGAGAATATTGAAAACGTCCGGATGCGCTTTCTCGATCTCGTCGAGCAAGATCACGGAGTACGGATGGCGGCGGACTCGCTCGGTCAGCATGCCGCCCTCCTCGTAGCCAACGTAGCCGGGCGGTGCGCCGACGAGCCGCGAGACGGCGTGCTTCTCCATGTATTCCGACATATCGATGCGGATCAGCGAGGTCTGGTCGCCGAAGAGGAATTCGGTGAGGCGCCGGGCGACCTCGGTCTTGCCGACGCCGGTGGGGCCGAGGAAGATGAACGAGCCGATCGGCCGTTTGGGATCGCGCAGGCCCGCACGGTTGCGGCGGATCGACTTCGAGACCGCCTCGAGCGCGGCATCCTGTCCGACGATCCACTTGCGCAGCTCGTCTTCCATGCGCAGCAGCTTCTTGGTCTCTTCTTCCTCGACGTCGGTGATCGGAATCCCCGTGATGTCGGAGATGACCTTGCAGATCAACCGCTGATCGACGGTGACCTGGCGCTCGCTCTTCTGGTCGTGCCAGCTCTGCTTGAGATCCAGCAGCTCTTTCTTGAGCTCCTTCTCCTGGTCGCGGAACCGCGCTGCTTTCTCGAACTCCTGGGCCTGAATCGAGCTTTCCTTCTCTTTGACCACTTCCTCGATGCGCGTCTCGATGGCCCGCAGATCCGGCGGCACCTCGGTCGCCGAGAGCCGCGCGCGGCTGCCGGCCTCGTCGATGATATCGATGGCTTTGTCCGGCAGCGCTCGGCCGCTGATGTAGCGGTTCGAGAGGTAGACAGCGCCCGAAAGCGCCTCGTCCGAATACGTGACGCGGTGGTGGGCCTCGTATTTATCCCGCAGTCCGTAGAGGATCTCGACCGTCTGTTCCTCGGTCGGCGGATTGACGATCACGGATTGGAAGCGGCGCTCCAGGGCGCCGTCCTTCTCGATGAACTTGCGGTACTCGTCCATCGTCGTGGCGCCGATGCACTGGATCTCACCCCGGCTGAGCGCCGGCTTGAGCATGTTCGAAGCGTCGATGGCGCCTTCGGCGCCGCCAGCGCCGACAATCGTGTGCAGCTCGTCGATGAAGATGATGATGTCGGAGTTCTCGCGGATCTCGCCCATAATCTGCTTGAGCCGCTCCTCGAACTGCCCGCGATACTTGGTGCCGGCGACCACGCTGGCCAGATCGAGCGTGATGATTTCCTTTTCGCGCAAGACGCCGGGCACCTTGTTCTCCACGATCCGCGAGGCGAAGCCCTCGACGATCGCGGTCTTGCCCACCCCCGGCTCGCCGATCAGCACGGGGTTGTTCTTCTTGCGGCGGCTGAGGATCTGGATGACCCGCTCGATCTCCTTCTCGCGGCCGATCGTCGGGTCGAGCTGGCCTTGCCGGGCCATTTCGGTCATGTTGCGCCCGAATTGCTCGAGCACGGGATTTTCCTTCTTGTCCTTTTTCTTGACCGCCGCGCCGGGACGTCCGCCGGCTGCGCCGAGCGCTTTCATGACCTCGCGCTTGACGGTCTCGTGATCGGCGCCGAGCCGATTCAACACGTCGGCGGCAATGCCCTCGCCCTCGCGGATCAATGCCAGCAGCAGGTGTTCGGTGCCCACATACTTGTGGTTGTGCAGCCGGGATTCGTCGATCGACAGCTCCAGCACCTTCTTGGCCCGGGGCGTGAACGGAATCTCGCCGATCGAGACCGGCCCGCTCATCGGCGAGACCGTGGCTTCGATCTCCTGTTGGATGCGCTCGAAATCGAGGCCGAGCCGGCGCATGACGTTGGCAGCGATGCCTTCGCCCTCGCGGATGATGCCCAGTAAAAGGTGCTCCGTGCCTATATATTCGTGCTGCAGTCGCCCAGCCTCGTCGCGGGCCAGGAACAAAACTTTGCGGACCCGCTGCGTGAATCGATCGTTCATCCGCCTCGCCTCCGTTCGTGGCAACTCCGGACGTCCTTACCAGGCAAGATACTGCGGTCGGGGCCCGCGCGCCACGCCGCAGCGGCGCGCCGGCCCTGCCCAAACATCGGCCGCCGCGGTCGATCCTTGAGGCGCGAGCCCCGGCCGGGCCGAGTTACCGGTCGGCGAGCAACGAACGCAGGAATTCCGCCCGCAGACGGCCCCGCTGGCTCGCGGCGCCTGTCTGCTCCGCCAGAAGCTGCAAGTGGGCGGACTGGTGCTGGACCAGGGCCAGGTTCAACCGGTCCATGCCGATCGGCGGCAGGATCTTCAGGACCACGCCCAGCCGGACCTGGCTCAGGCGATCGAAGGCCTCCTGGCTGGACATCAAGCGGGCGTTCTGCAGCACCGCCAGCGAGCGGTGGGCCAGGTCGGCCACCGCCGCGGGGTCGCGCTGGTAGAGTCGGTCGAGCGCCATGCGTTCGTACTGCACCACCTTGGCGACCTGGCGACCGAACTCGGCGGCCAGCTCCAGCTCGCTGCGCCCGAGCGTCGACAGGTTGGAGATCTGGAACAGCGCGCCCTGCACCGCGCTGCCCTCTCCGTAGAGACCCCGCACGGCGAACTGCAATTGACGCAAGGAGTTGAGAACTTTCTCGATCTCGCCTCCCAACACCAGTCCTGGCAGGTGGATCAGGACCGACAGGCGGCAACCCGTGCCGACGTTCGTCGGGCAGGCTGTCAGGTAACCGAATTCCTCGCTGTAGGCGAAATCGAGTTCCGTTTCCAGCTCGGCGTCGCAAGCGAGCGCCTCCTCGCAGGTCGCCAACGGTTCGAAACCCGAGCGGAACACCTGGATCCGCAGATGGTCTTCCTCATTGACCATCACCGCTTTGGCGCGATCGCGCGCGACGACCAACCCGCGTCCCTCCGGTTCGCGCAACAGATCCGGGCTGGCCAGGTGCATTTCGAGCAGGGCCCGGCGCTCCAGCTCGTCCAGGACCGCCAGGTCGAGCGACCACGCATCCCGGAAGGACGGACAGCGCTGGATCTGCTCCGTCAGGATGCGGCGCTGGCGATTTAGTTGCGTCAGCCCGTCGCGGTGCGGGAAGCGCACGCCGGCGAGGTTGCGCGCCAGGCGGACCCGGGTGCTGACCACCATGTCGGCCGCCGGCCCGGTCCCCGCCAGCCAATCCGGCGGCGTCCGCCATTCACCGTCGCGGAACATCGTCGCCTCCCGGATCGAATTCAGGCGCCGCCGCCAGCCGAGTTTGATGCTCCGCAATGAGATCCCGCAGGCGCGCGGCGTCTTCGAAGTCCTCGCTGGCGATCGCCGCTTCGAGGGCGCTGCGCAGGCGGGCCAGCTCGAGCCGCAGCGCGGCGCGCGGCCCCCGCACCCGCGGCGCCTTGCCCAGATGCACGGCCGTGCGGTGGTAACGGTTCAAGAGCGGCAGCAAGTGCGAGCGAAAATGGGTATAGCACCGCGGACATCCCAACAACCCGGTTTCCCGCAACTGCTCCAGCGTCACGCCGCACGCCGGGCAGGCCAGCGCGGCCGCCGGATCTTCTGGCGCCGCCGCCGCGCCGCCCAGGAACGCCTGCAGACTGGCCGTGAGCGAACTGGCCGGCGGCGCGGGTTGCGGCGCAGCCCCCTCCTCGGCGGCGCAGACCTCGCAGAGCCACCGCGTGCGCTTGACGCCTTCCTCGATCTCGATGAACTTGATCTGAGCTTCGCGCTGGTTGCAGCGATCACATTTCACGTCGCCACCTCCTTGGGCCGCGCGTCCTTGGTCGCGCCCGGACCCGCGGGATCAGGTCACGCGCCGCAACTGTCCGTCGGTCAGTTCGAGGACCCGATCGGCGCGCCGGGCCAGATCCGGATCGTGGGTGACGATCACCAACCCGGTTCGCTCGCGGTCGCGCAGGGCGAAGAGCAGATCGCTCAAGCGCGAACCCTTGGTGCGGTCAAGGTTGCCGAAAGGTTCATCGGCGAGCACGACCCGCGGCCGGTTCATGAACGCCCTGGCGACGGCCACCCGCTGCTGTTCGCCGCCCGAGAGTTCGCCGGGACGATGGTCGGCGCGGTCGGTCAGTTCCATGGCCGCCAGGAGGTCGTCCGCGCGTTGCCAGTCCGCTCGCGACGGTTCCTTCACGACGCGCACTGGGACGAGCAGATTTTCTCGCGCGCTGAAATCCGGCAGCAGAAAATGGTACTGGAACACGAAACCGACGACGTGGCGCCGCCAGTGGGTCATCTCCCGGCGCTGCCGGCGCAACGGCCGTCCGTCGTGTTGGATGATCCCGGCGTCGGGCCAATCCAGCGCTCCGAGCAGGTTCAACAACGTGCTCTTGCCGGCGCCGCTCGGCCCGATGACCGCCACGGCCTCGCCGGAGCCGCACTGGAAATCGACGCCGCGCAGAACGTCCAGGTTCCCTCCAGCTTTGGGGAAACTCTTGACCAGGCCCTTGGCATCCAACAGGAGCATGTCACCCCTTAGCTCGGATTATTCATGCAGAACCGCCGCGAGAAAGTGGAAAATGCTTGCCAGGACGCGGACCCGCAAGGATCGACGAGGGAGGCGTACCCAAGGCGGTACGTTGACCGAGCCGATCCGAGAACGCGCGTCCTGGCAAGCATTTGACCTTTCGCAGCCGGTCCTGCATGAATAATCCGGGTTAGGTATAACGGATGATTTCCATGGGATCCAGGCGCGAAGCCTCGCGACTGGGCACCAGGGTCGAGACCAGCGTGAGCGCCATGGCCGCCAGCGCCACCGCCAGGAAATCGCCGGTTTGGGGGATGCATGGCAGGCGGTCCACGAAGTAGACGTCGCCCGGGATCGGGATGCCGAACTTGACCAGATACTGGCAGGCCAGCCACGCGGCGAAGCTGCCGGCGGCCGTGCCCCAGAAGCCGAACCACAGGCCGTTGAGCACGAAGACGCGCTGCACCTGTCCCGTCGAGGCGCCCATCGCCAGCAGGATGCCGACCTCGCGGCCGCGCTCGCCGACCATCATCGTCAGGATGCCGATGATGTTGAAGGCCGCGACCAGGATGATCAGACCGACGAGCAGGAACATCAGGACTTTCTCGAGCTGCACCCAGCGGAAGATGGTGCTGTTGAGCGCCATCCAGTCGACCGCGCGGTAGGCCGGTCCGAGGCGCGCTTCGAGCGTGTCGGCCACGGCTGCGGCTCGCATCATGTCGGCCACGCGCACGCCGATCAGGCCGGCGCCCCGCGGATCGTAGCCGAACATGTCGCGCGCGGCGACCAGATCGAGATAGAGGAAACGGCTGTCGAACTCGTACATGCCGGAGGAGAGAAACCCCGCCACCAGAAAAGGCCGCGTTTCCGCCTTGAGTTCGCCGGTGGCGATCTCGCCGCGGGGAGCGGTCACCAGGACCGTGTCGCCGAGACCGGCATAGAGATTCAGCGCCAATTCCTTGCCCAAGACGAGATAAGGGACTTCGTCGGCCTGCTGGCGCAGACGCTCCAGCACCTGGGGTCCCGGCAGCAGTTGCCGGCTGAACGGCTGTACGTAGTCGACCCGGTCGGGATCGACGCCCCAGGCAATGGCCCCCCGGCTGAGCGGGCTGCCGAGCAGCCGCTTGCGCGTGACGATGACCTCCTGCCGGATCATCGGCGAGGCGCCGATCACCTCCGGCGTGTTGTCGATCACGTCGAGATCGCGCGTGAGATCGCTGAAGCCGGCCGGCGCGTGGCAGGCGACGGTGATCATCGGCATGGTGTCGACGAAACTGCGCCGCAGCTCGTCGTGGAAGCCGTTCATCACGGCCAGCGTGATGTCCAGCACCATGACGCCGACCGCGATCCCGCCGATCGCAATCACCGAAACTCGGCTGAGGGCGCGGCTGCGGCGGCGGCTGCGCTGGTAGCGGCGAGCGATGTAGCGTGCGACACCCATGGCCGGCGGCGGAGTAGCCTAGTCCTTTCTCGGTTCCGGGTCCGGGTCCGCAGATGCGAGCGGTCCCTCGGCGCGTGTGAGCGGTTCCGCCTTGCGCTGCCAATCGGCGGCGTAGCCCGGACGTTCCTGGCGTCCCTCGGGCCGCATTGCCGGAAAGAG
>Ga0334885_1001442_pt1 | contig 29178 bp, 30 predicted proteins | sample GraSluR1_MG_8_FD_207233 | JGI IMG/M metagenome (GOLD analysis project Ga0334885, IMG submission 207233) | Sludge microbial communities from methane-producing bioreactor in Wageningen University, Netherlands - Granular Sludge_31_05-R1 | ecosystem: Engineered > Bioreactor > Anaerobic >...
ACTGAGGGAGGCGGGATGAAGATCTGAACCCCGCCCGTGGCGATGTCTCACCTGGAGGCATGGCCACCCGGGCCCATTTTGGCCTCCCTGAGCGACGGCCCAGGATCGTGGCACCGAAGAGGGCGGCAGCTCGCGTCGAGATCCTTGATAATATAATTATATAAAATAGCATCGAAGAAGCCGGATGGTGCACCAAGAACCAATATCATATGAATTAAATTTAATATATATTTAATAAATTTTATTTATATCGGAGCTCGAACGTCCATCGCAGTGCTCTGGGCCGCCACCAGCCTGTAATACTCGCCTCCCATGACCATCAAATCCCGGTGACGACCCCGCTCCACCACCCTTCCATCCTTCAGGACGAAGATCTCGTCCGCATCCATCACCGTGCTGAGGCGGTGGGCTACCATCAACGTCGTTCGGCCACCTCTATGGGCGATCAGGGTATCTTTGATGGCCCTCTCGCTCTCCGCATCGAGGCTGGAGGTGGCCTCGTCCAAGATGAGGATGGGCGACTTTTTTAGAAGGGCACGGGCGATGGCTATACGTTGCTTCTCACCTCCGCTCAAACGGACGCCCCTCTCCCCCACCAGGGTATCGTACCCGTCCGGCAGGCAGAGGATGAAGCTGTGAATTCGGGCCTTGGCTGCAGCATCTTCCACCTCAGCATCCGTCGCTCCCGATCTTCCCATCCGGATGTTCTCCCGGACCGTATCGTTGAAGAGGAATATGTCCTGGGATACCACAGAGAACTGCTGGCGCAGCTCCCTGAGGGGATAGCTCCGAAGATCGCGCCCCCCCAAGAGGATCTGGCCCGCCGATGGATCCCAAAATCGGAGGATCAGGCTCATCGCCGTAGTCTTCCCGGCGCCGCTCATCCCCACCAGGGCCACCGATGACCCTGCCGGAACCTCAAAGTTCAGGCCTTCCAAGACCAGAGGCTCACCGGAAGCGTACCTGAAGGCCACATCCTTGAAAGAGAGGGACGGCTCCGGAGACCCTCCTGAATATGCGGCCGGGTTTTCGGAGACCTCCGGCTCCTCGTCGAAGATCATGAAGAGCCTCCCGGCCCCGGCGAAGGTCTGGGAGAGCTGCTTGGAGATCTCGACCACCCCCATGAGGGAGGTGAAGACGCTGGAGGCCAGGATCACCGATATGGGGAGATAGCCGGCGGGGATCTCCCCTCGGCTGGCCAGGATCGAGCCGCTCAAGAGAACAGAGACGGCGCCTGCGGAGACGATGCACACGCTGGCGGCGCTCTGCAATCCCGCGTTTCGTGCCTGCAGGGCCTGCAAACCGACAAGAGACTTCGTGTTCAGAGATAGCTCTTCCAGGCGTGCTCCGCCACGTCCGAAGGCCAGCACCTCTCTCATCCCCTGCAAGCTGTCCAGCACCTGGGAGTTCAGCAGGGCGAGCTCCGACCTGAGCTCTTCACCCAGAGCGGAGCCGAGCCAGAACGCTAGCCTTGGCATCAGCGCCAGAAGGATCAGAAAAGTCAGGGATACAGCCGCAAGCATTGGATTTATGGCTGCCAGAACTGTCAGGGCCAGAAGGGGAACGATGATCGCCACCAATGCTGGCCCAGCGGTATGGGCGAAGAACAGCTCCAGCATCTCGATATCAGACACCGCCATCGAGGCCAGATCCCCGGTGCGCCGGGAGGCAAGTCTTGCGGGAGCCAACGGCTCGAGCAACCGATAAAACATATCCCTCAAGGAGACCAGAATGCGATAGGCGGCTACATGGGCAAGATAAGGTCCAAGATAGCCGAAGATGCCTCTGGCTAGGCCAAGGAGGATCATGGCTGCCGCATATGGATAAAGCCCCTCAACCACGGTGCCGGCCACCGCCAAGGCGAAGATCGTCGCACCAACCACGGCGACGCCGATGCCTGAGATCTGCCTCAGGGCCTCGGATACGACCGCCAATGTCATGATGCCCATGTGAGGTCTGATGGGCGAGAGGAGGCGGCGAAGCTCCGATCCTTGACCTATGAATTTTTCCATCATCACCTTCCTCCGCGAGCTTCTGCCTTATCGATTGGGCCGCCATGAGATACCACAGCACCGAGATTCTGGTCCACCGGATCGAGACACTGAGCGGCGACGAGTCGGCGATAGATCCCCCTCCTCGCCATCAGCTCCTCGTGGGTCCCGCCTTCTACAATTCTTCCCTGATCCATCACCAGAATGGCGTCGGCATTTCTGACGGTGCTCAGGCGGTGGGCTATGACGAGGACGGTCCGATTTGACCTCAGACGGTCCAAGGCCCTCTGGATCGATGCCTCGTTCTCGGCATCCACGCTGGAGGTGGGCTCGTCCAGGAGCAAGATCGGTGCGTCTTTTAGAAGGGCTCGGGCGATGGCGATCCGCTGCCTCTCCCCTCCGCTCAGGCGCACGCCCCGCTCGCCTATGATCGTATGATATCCCTGGGGCAGAGCCGATATGAATTCATGGGCGTTAGCTGATCTGGCGGCTTTGAGCAGCTCTTCGTCGGAAGCATCGGGCTTTCCCAGGCGCAGGTTGTTCTCCACAGTATCGTAGAAGAGGTACGCCTCCTGGGCCACCAGGGCCATCTGGGACCTCAGGAAGGCCAGAGGCAGGTCGCCGATCTCGTACCCTCCCAGGAGCACCCTACCCTCCTGTGGCTCGTGGAAGCGATATAAAAGATCGATGACGGTGCTCTTTCCGGCACCAGTGGCCCCCACCAGGGCCACCATCTCTCCGGGGCCCACATGGAACGATAGGTCCTGCAAGACGGCCCTCTCTCCGTCGTAGGCGAAGCGCACCCTCTCGAAGGTGATGCTGGGGTCCAACGATCGGGGCGCTGCCGTGGCGGCATCCTCAATCTCGGGCGTCTGGTCCAAAAGCTCGAAGATGGCATCAGCCGCCCTCTTCCCCATCAGGCTGTAGTGGTGGTAGAGGAGGAGGTGGCTGACGTGCTCGTAGAAGAGGGGGGCGAGGAGCAGCACCATGACCAGCTTATCCAGCGTCAGGCTTCCCTCGCTCAGGCGGAAGGAGGCGACGATCAGGGTTGTTGAGTAACCCAACACCGGAACCACCTCGGAGACGAAGGATGCACCGAAGAATAGGCGGAGGCTGCGGACCAGGGCGCCCTCCAGGTCCAAAGACCGCCCGTGAAGCTCGCGCCCTCGAAGGTCCACCTGGCTGAAGAGCTTGAGGGTGGTCAGACCCTGGAGGCTTTCAGCAAAGTAGGCGCTAAGCTCCCGGTAAGCGTCCCAGGCTTGTCTTCCCACCTTCCACTCCTCCAGGTTGGTGAAGAAGGATATGGAGATCGGCACCAGGGGCACGAAGGCCATGAGGATGAGGGCGGATACGAGATCCACGTAAAGGGCGAAGCCCAAAAAGAGGAGGGCGGGCATGACCAGGCATAGGGTCATGTAAGGGACGTAGAGGCCTACGTAGGCCTCTAGGGCCTCCACCCCGTCTACCACGGTTGCCGTCAGCGATCCGGTGTTCCTCCGCTCCAGGAAAGAGGGGCCCAACCGCTGGAGGTGGTCGTAAAGCCGCCTGCGCACCCTCGTCTTGATGATAGCGGCGGATCTCTGGGCCGAGACCTCCCGGGACCCCTCGGCGAGGGCTCGAAGAGCCATGGCCAAGAGCATCCCCAGGAAGAGATCTGCCATGGATAGAATAGGCCGCCCCTCGTAGATCCCGACTATCACCCTGCCTGCCGAGAGCAGCAGCAATAGGTTAGCCAGGGATCCGAGAAAACCCGCCAAGAAGGTGAGGAAGATCCACCGCCTGGCTCCGCGGGCGAACTGGAATATCCTCCCGTCGATTAATCCTCGCATCGTTCTCCTTTAAGTTGTTGCCGGAACTGATCTGGATTTTAGTCCACTTACAAGAAAGCTTTCTCCCCAGCAGCCATATTTAAGAAATTCTAGCAGGCCTTCCTCTTTGCGACTCATCGCCCTTGCCCGGACCTCTTTGAAGCCGAGAGACCTCAGGAGATCTATATCATAAGCAGGACGATCTTTATTCACCAATGGCAATTGGCTCAACATTTTTTGGTCGTAATGTGTCAAAGCTGACGTTCTTCGTTCGGTGATCACGATCAATGGCAACGATAATAATCTCCAGGGCTTTCTCAGATAGCGTTTTCTATTTGAGTGCCAGGAACCATCGATGATGACGATCTTTCCCATCGGCTTCAACACCCGCTTCCATTCACGAAGAGCCTTTTCGGGCTGAGGAAGAGTCCATAATAGAGCTCTGCTGGCCACCACATCGAAGGATTCATCATCAAATTGCAATTTTTCTGCGTCACCTTGAACAAAGTTTACATTCAAGTCGAATCTTATGGCATTTTCCCTGCCACATCTTAGCATCTCTTCTGAGGCGTCCAACCCGGTTACGTCATGGCCCAGTTCTGCAAGTATGAGGGCCAGGGTTCCCGGTCCGGTACCTACATCCAGAACTTTGACTTTATTTCTTCCTATCTCCCGGGCCAGCACATCTTTCCATACAGGTCTCCTCTTCGAACGCATGCCATAAGTGACATATTTGCTGTATCCGTCCGCACTTTTATCCCAATGCTCCCTGATGCGGTCTTTCATGTTTTATACACCTCGAAAAAAGAAATACCGGGCCGCCTTAAGGAGCATACACGAAGGCGCCCTGCTCTTTTACATCAAAGTCGATGCCCTGGAATTCATTTAGGTACTCCTGATGGATGGCCTGTGGGTCCAACTCGGGAAATAGCTCAGGATGCAGCCACTTCGCCAAGTAAGCGGCGCCAACTGGATATCCAGGGTTGCAGTGAATTATATAATGGGTTACAAATACTTTTCCATTCTTCACCGCGTTCAAGTTATCGAACCCGGGAGTCCCTATGATCTCATCATATCGAGTGGATAATGCTGTTAGATTATCGCTTTCATACCCTCCCGTGAAGGAAAGTCCCAGCACTACATCCGGATTCTCCTGCAGCACCCACTCCGGGTCCACCTCTGGGTACTTTTCGAGATCGAAAGCGATATTGTTGCCCCCAGCCACTCCGAGAGTCCTTTGATAGGAGCTTTCTCCCCCGCAGGTGGTCTTTCCTGGCCGATCCCAGAATACCTTTGGCAGCTCATCTTCGGGGATGGCAGAGATCTTCTCCTCTATTTCTCCGATAGTTTTGTCGTGCCACTCCCTGTACTCTTCCGCCCTATCCACCTCGCCCAGCAGATAGCCGAGTATGAAAATTTCTGATAGCACAACATCAGAATTGGCAAGCCATAGCCGTGCAACATCAATATTCGTCCCGGCGAGCTTGCTCTCCAAGTCTTTTCCGTGCCATTGGCGTGGCCCAAGGATGACCAGGTCCGCTTCAAGCTCGATTATCGTCTCTACATCGGGCTCCGGCCGCTCACCCACCGAGGGCAGTTCGATAAGCTCGGCGAGGAAGCTAGGCACATCTCTCCTGGTCATCTCGTCGATGGCGACGATTGTATCCTTTGCGTCCAGTATCCGAAGCGCTTCTACCGTGGGGTCGGCTATCGCTACAACCTTATTAATAGGTCTGTGCACTGTTACAATCTCTCCATCACAATCGACGATTGTAAGCTCCGTCTCCTCTCCGCGTATGATCAGCTCTATCTGGGCTATATCCTTCTCATCGATCTCCCCGTCGTAATTGGCGTCAGCAAGGAGCGTCGGTTCGCTCGTACCATCGATGATCCCCCGTACGTAATCGAGGTCCTGCTCGTCGATGGTGTCATCCATGTTCGCGTTCCCGAAGATCTCTAGCGTGAAGTCCGATGCGCCACCCGGCATAAGGACCAGGGATACGCATAGAGTCGTCAACGCTATCCATGAGGCCGTTCTAACCACTCAAACCACCTCGCAAATCCAACCGATTACAGTATCTACATTATTTCGAACCGCTACGCCATTGTTCGTGATCATTTTACACCCGTTATGAGAAATCGCTCTCCAGCGTGGCCGTTCTTAAAATAATCTAAATTCTTGAATAGCTTTCGATTTAGGCCCTCAACCACATCAACCTCTTTAAAGCCCGTGCTCGTAAGAAGTTCGACATCTGCATCGGGCCTCTTAACATTGCTCGACCACAAATTATCCCTCAAATCCTCATTTAGTTTTTTATAATGTGGCACTCTGTGCTCGGTCAGAATGATCAAAGGCACGGACAGACTCTGCCACAACCTTTTACCTACTGGTTTATCCTTCCGATCATACCAGGTCCCATCAACAATTGCCAAGCGCCCACCACTCCTCAACACCCTTCGCCATTCCGAGAGAGCTCTCTTTGGATCAGGCAGACTCCATAGGACGTACCGGTTCACAACGGCATCGAAGGAGCCATCTTCAAAGGGGAGATTCTCCGCATCACCTTGAACGAATTCCAGGGAATGATACAACGCTGCAGAATTTTCTGCAGCCCGTTTTAGCATATTCTCGGAAGAGTCGATGCCGATCACATTGTGCCCCAACCCTGCCAGCAGATTAGCTACAATTCCGGGGCCAGTTCCTACGTCCAAGATATCATGACATCCGTTCCCCAAAGCTTCGTTGAATATCTTCTGCCAGGCGGCCTGTTCCCGCCGGGAATATATAACATTCCTGACATTCTTATCATAATCAACAGCACGACCATTCCAGTGACGGACGATTTTAGATTTCATCTTTATATCACCCAAATAAAATGAATGAATTGAAGGTGCAGCCCACCTTCAATCTTTAACCGGCCACGCGTCATAGTTGGGGTATACGAAGGTGCCGTTCTCCTTGATGTCGAAGTCGATCCGGCAGAACCTGTCCACGTACTCCTGGTGTATGGCCTGGGGGTCGATATCCTGGAAAAGATCAGGATGGAAGAGCTTTGCCATGTATGCTGTGCCGATGATGTTGTTCCCAGCTCCGCTGAGGACCCAGAAGCTCAGAGCGTAGACGTTAGCATTCTTAACGGCATCTATGTTGGCGAGCTCTGGCCGGTCCATAACCTGCTCACGTAAGCCCGTCATCTCTGAAGAGCCATCAATATCGTAGCCGCTGACCCAACTGCCCACCGCCTTGAAGATGTACTCTGGGTTCTCTTGGACGATAAACTCGGGGTCGACATCAAGCGAGCCGTGATAACTGGGGTGGTCTGGACCAACTATATCATCAACGACGTTCTTCCCACCAGCCATCACAATGACCTGGCCAAGCCTACTGCCGGAAGCGTAACAGAGATACGGTGTATATTCGATGAAGGCAGTTGGCCTCTCATCGTCGGGGATGTCCTCAGTTCTGCTAATGAAAAGATCGTAGTATTTAGAGTACCAGTCTATGAACTCTTCAGCTTCGGCCTTTCTATCAATTAGGTATCCGTAGGTCCTCACATTCTTGACCAGGGTGTCCGGCTCACGCATATTCAGAGAGATAATAGGTACGCCGGGAAGGTTTTGCTTGAAGATACGCTTTTGCTCCAGGCCTCCTGGAGAAGCAAATCCAGCTTCAATGTTCGTCTGGATGGCATCGGGCTCTAGGCTTAAGATCTTCTCAAAATCTGCGGTTTCGGCATTTGCACTTTCTGCACCAGCGACAAAGGGGATCTCGGCAAACTTAGGATAAAACTTCTTATGAGCGGTCCGGTTTGCTCCATAGGCAACAAGTATGTCCTCTGCACCCAATATCCTGGTCATTTCAACGCCATTATAACCCATATTCACAAGACGTTTAATTGGCTTATTTACCGTCTCTGGCTCGCCAAGCATATCGATATATGTGAGCTTCGTCTCTCTGCCATCCAGTATCGACTGTATCTGATCCAGATCTGCTTCGTCGATATGGCCGTCATAATTTGCGTCTGCGAGCACCGTCTCGCCGTTGGTTCCATCGATAATTCCCTGGAGATATTCGATGTCCATATCATCTATTATGTCATCCATGTTCGCGTTTCCGAATATCTCTAGGGTGAAATCCGATGCGACTGCGGGGATAAGGGCCATCGATATTGATAAGGCTGTAACAACTATTCCAAGAGCTGATCGATTCATCATATCACCTCATACTGAAACACAAATGATCTCTTTCTTAGTGATAAAGATTTCGGAATTTGATGTAAATAAATATTATTTTTGATTCAATTGGTATTTAATATATTTTATCGTATTCGTAGTAAATTTTATATGTCCGGGGACCGAATCCATCGCCAGTTATAATTATAATATATATAATCTGTGGATAGGATAGTGACATATCGGACTGGAACAAGTCGTCTGAGAGCATAATCTATAGATGAATATAAATAAATAATATTACTAATGAGTATGCAATCGCTATTAGAACATATTGATACACAGCGACCTTTAGCCCGATCTTACCACCAAAATAGGATACATTTATCGGAATGTCACCCTTCAGAAATCCGATGCCTAGGTGCAGAATTCTTGCAATGAAAAGTAGCATCAAACAAGCTTTAATAGAGACTTCGCCGCCATTTAGCAGCGTCCCGCTTGATACAATAGCCGCGCTCTGGCTAACCAAACTAGCAAATAGAACTATCAAACTTGATGAAGGGAAACCGATTGATCCGAGGACTGAGCTATATTCCTGTATAATTGGTTTAACTAATAGATAATTAGCTATTAATTGTGTGATAAATACTGTAGGGATTAATATTTTAACTATTCTAACAGACGAATGCAAGCTTTCCTTTAAACCATTTTTTATTTTAGTTATGTTTATTTTCTCTGAGTCCTGTTTATAATCCTCAACCGGTTTTGATGCGTTACCAGTGAGCATCAATCTTCCAAAAAATATTCCTATAAGAGCTACAAATAAATTGGCGGAAATGTCCAGACATAAATACAGGCCGCCCGCATATAGCCCTAGCACAGAAATTGCTACGGGGGCAAAGTAAAAAATGGTGCTATTAATTATCTTCGGAATTGATCCCACAAGAACAGTTATAATTAGCTCATTATTATTTATCGTCTTCGTTTTTTTATGCATCTCAGAAAGCACCGCCAGAGCTGTCCAACTATTCACGAGAAATAAGGTTAAAGCTGTTGAACATTCTGTTGGCAGATTTGCAGCAGAAGCGAGGCGGACGGTAGGGAGACTGAGATATCTGAAGAATGCGGATCCCCGGATGACAGCAGCTATAAAAAATCCGATGAACATTGGAGGAATCATTACCTTTGATAATTCGATAGTCGAGGAGATTGCGGTGCTAAGAGGAATTTTTATCACCTGATATATAATTTATATCTAACAATATTGAAATAGTCTTGTGCTCTAGTTTAGGGTGATATGTAGCATTACCACCGCGCACATATCCTGCAACGCGATTCGCGTGATATCCAAATTGAGATCTCATCTATCTCAATAATAAATAAATTAAGTTGAAGGTGGAACCCACCTCCAATCTTGTTCAGGCTACGAATCATAGTTGGGGTATACGAAAGTTCCGTGCTCCTCCAAATTGTAATCCACATTCTGGAATTTATCTATGTATTCCTGATGAACAGCCTGTGGGTCCAAGTCCTGAAAGAGATCTGGATAGAGCCATTTTGCAAAGTATAGGACGCCTATATGGTCCCCTGGTCCCAGGGTGTTTATGAAATAGGTCACATAGACTTCATTGTTCTTGCCAGCATTGGTATCACTGAATCCGGGCGTCTCCAAAATTTGATGATAGCGCGTCTTCAAGACCTCAATATCATCAACCTCATAACCTCCATCCCAAGATAATCCAATTATGACGTCAGGATTCTGCTCCAATACCCATTCGGTATCTACCGCGGGGAGGGTATTCTGGGAACTTCCTATGAGGTCGGCCGCAATGTTAATCCCTCCTGCAGTCTCGATAGCTTCGGAATAGCCGCTCCCTCGGGTTACGGTAGTGCCGCCAGGCCTATCAACAAAGACTCTCGGCCGCTCATCAAGAGGGATGCTTGCCACCCGGTCTCTGACCAGATCCAGGTATCCATTCTGCCATTCTCGGTACTTTTTGGCGTTATCCACCTCATCCAACATATAGGCCAGCATCATCAGCGATGGCACGCCCTTGCTCCAGGTGGTCAAGCGCACAATTTCTATATCGGTATCCTTCAATTTTTCTTCAATTTCTGGACAGCCTGCCGATACACCTGAGATAATGGCGTCAGGATTGAGTTCGAGTATCATTTCTGCGTCGCAGTCACTTCTGGTCCCAATAGAAGGCATTTGCTGAAATTCAGGAAAGTACTTAGGGTATTTTCCAATGGCTCCTGAGAATTCCTCGGTATCAATTCCAACTACTCGGTCTTCTGCTCCTAGAATGCGAATGATCTCTGCCGTGTTGTCGTATATAATTATTATCTTCTCGAGTGGTTGCTTGACCCTTTTCACATCTCCGATGGAGTCGATGTAGTAAAGCTCAGCCTCGCTTCCTTCGATGATCTCCTTGACTCGATCCATATCGCCTTGATCGACTTTGCCGTCGTAATTGGCGTCTGCCAGCTCCGTCTCGTCATCGGTTCCATCGATAATTCCCTGGACATATTCGATGTCCATATCATCGATTATGTCATCCATGTTCGCGTTCCCGAAGATCTCTAGGGTGAAATCCGATGCGACTGCTGGCATCATGGCCAGCGAGACGCATAGGACTGTAAATACGACTCCAAGAGCGGTTCTCTTCATTCTGCGGCCTCCTATTAGAGACGTCTGAAGTAAGTATTTAGTAATAAATCTTTCTACCAAATGCAGACTTTAGTATTATATATAGTAAAATTCGTATATATGTATCCACTAAACATACTAGTTTGATCCCATTAATAACAAGGTGCTTAAGGGTATTGTTGAAAATAATAAAATATTTAGTACTTATGTTTTAGTCCCTATAATCATGAACGCATCCCCCTGGTATCCGTATTTCAGGTATTCCATTTTAGTCAGAGTTCTTCTGTGTACTTCCTCCTTCACGCGGATATCTCCAAAACCTATCTTTTCGAGCATCTTCCGGTCTGCATCGGGACGGTCGGCCTTTATAGACCAGAGCTTGCTCTTCAATTCAGCACTGAACTTGTGGGTGAATGGGTTCCTTCTCTCTGTGATTACAACCAGAATAATTGAGAGTGCATGCCAGCATTTTCTCTTTATCGAGTTCTCATTGCGGTACCAGTTTCCGTCTACGATGACAACCTTTCCGCCAGGCTTCAGAACCCTTTTCCACTCAGCTATGGCTTTCTCAGGTCCGGGAACTGTCCAGAGGACGTATCTGCTGACTACCGCATCAAAGGAGCCGTCTACGAATGGGAGCCTTTCAGCATCCCCCTTTCTGAATTTGACATCGAGATTGAAGTTGCTGGCATTCTCTCTGGCAGTATCGAGCATCTCCTCAGAGAAGTCCACGCCTATCACATTGTGTCCCAGCTCTGCGAGCATTATGGCAACGATTCCCGGGCCAGTTCCCACATCAAGTATATTGAACTTGCCCTCGCCCAGAGCTTCTGAGAACAGCTCTTGCCAGGAATTTCTCGCGCTTTTGGTTTTGAGAGTAGAGCAGACAGCTCTCTCATAGCTTTTTGCGTCCCTGCTCCAGTACTTCTGAATAGCTTCTATCATAAGACTAAATCCTTAATTATTGGCGTCTGACAGCTCCGTCTCGTCATCGGTTCCATCGATAATTCCCTGAACGTATTCGATGTGCAGCTCATCGATGGTGTCATCCATGTTCGCGTTCCCGAAGATCTCTAGCGTGAAATCCGATGCATCGGCTGGCATAGCTATCAGCGACACGCATAATGCTTTCATCGCAAACCCAAAGGCCATTCTCACCACTTAAATCACCTCGCACATCCCATAATAATCATCTTCTTGTACCTTAGTCAGACACATATGATTCCCTTCGATATGAGGCCGATAGTCCTTTACCATCCATCGGGCACTGGATATAGCAACACGCCTTCTTCGGATAAGTTTAGGTCTATTCGAAGAAACTTGTCTAAATATTCTTGATTTATGGCTCTGGGATCTATATCCTCAAAGAGCGCTGGATGAAATAATTTTGCCATGTATATTAAACCGATCCAGCACTGATTTGTAGAGATTAAGCTCGTTGAAAGGACAAAAACCTTTTCTTCTCGGACTGCATCTATACTCTCGAAGATAGTGGATTTGCTGAACTCTTCAATCAGCTCCTGGGACCTTGATGGATCGCTTATCTCGTAGCTGGCTTCTGTATACCACCCCATTCCCTCTTTTAATATGAGAGAAGGATTTTGGACAATTACCCACTCGGGGTCGACCTCGATATATTCGCCAGGTAACTCTGCTGCTATATCGATTCCACCAGCATATTCGATGAGATCCTTTACGGGACAATCTCTACCGCTGGTGCCGATCACATTGGCCAGGCTCCAAGAATATAGCACCCTTGGCTTTTCATCATAAGCTACAGTATTTATCCTTTCCGAAATCAGATCAAGGTAGCTATTCTGCCAATTGAGCATCGCGTTAACTTTGCCAGTCTCTCCGAGGATATATCCTAGGTTTTTCAAGGCCATTCTAGTGGCTGTGAGGCTTCCATGAGCTGATAGGCAAACGACTGTTATTCCTGCTGATTCGATGTTATTAATTAAATCTGGATCAGTATATTCATTGCTGAAAACAATATCCGGATCCAGCTCTATTAGAAGTTCCATGTCTGGTTCTTTACTTTTTCCTAAAGAGGGCAATGCAGAGAGATCGGGAAGAAGCTTATGTTGCATTAATGTATCGTCACATACCGCAACGATCATATCTTCTGATCCAATCGCCTTAATCAACTCTCCGAAGTTTGCTTGAAGTACAATGACGCTTTCTACTGGTTTCGCTATTGTTACTACGCGACCTTTGATATCCAGCAGAGTTATCTCTCTATCCTCATATTCAATAATCTTATAGATCTGGGCTATATCTTCTTCATCGATCACTCCGTCGTAATTGGCGTCAGCAAACTGCGTCGGTTCATTGACCCCATCGATAATCCCCTGAACGTATTCGATGTCCAACTCGTTGATTGTGTCGTCCATGTTAGCGTTCCCGAAGATCTCTAGCGTGAAATCCGATGCGTCCACCGGCATAGCGATCAGCGACATGCATAATGCCGTCGTCGTAATCCAAAAGGCCATTCTCACCACTTAAATCACCTCGCACATCCCATAATGATCATCTGCTCATACCTTAGTTAGCCTCATATGATTTCCTGAAGCTATTCAATTCTCCCCGAAATGGTGATTATCTTTCTCTTGCGGTTCAATTGCTTTAGACCCTCTGATACAGTACCATTCGTAGTTGCAGGTCCAGCCAAGTCTGTAGCGCCAGGGCATTCGTCTCCATTTCTCCGCTGATAACGCACTTGCTTCATCCATCTTGGCTGCCGCTACATCCATAAAACCGCAATCTACAAAGAGTTTCATTTGCCTATCAAAAGACCCCCTCTTATCATAATTCAAGGGAAGGCGGCTGCGTATCACCTTGTCATAGTATTCAGACCAGGCATTTCTTCTTTCGTAAATCGAAATAACCAGCTTCGCCAAATTGGGTCGGAAATACTTATCAATTGTATTCGTTTCTCTCTCCACTGAAGGTGTATCAAAGGCATAGGCCCTTCCACCGGGCTTCAGCACTCTTCTCCAATCTGCTATTGCCGTCTCTGGATGGAGAACAGTCCATAAAACCCAACGGCTCACCACTACATCGAAACACTCGTTCTTAAAGGGAATTGATTCTGCGTCACCTATTCTGAGGTCTAGCTGAAGATCCTTCTCTTGGGCTTTCTTGCTGCATAGGGAGATCATCATTTCTGAGAGGTCTATTCCCACAACTTCATGGCCCATCTCAGCAAGAAGGATAGACAGAAATCCAGTGCCTGTACCCACATCCAGTATTTTCAGCCTCTCGCTTCCCAGCTCTTTGTTAAAAAATTCTTTCCATGCATCCCTAACTTTTGAGTTAATATCTTCATCGGTAAATCTATCATAGTCGTAGTATTTGCTTGCTTCATCCCAGCGACTGATGATTCTTCTCTTAAGCTCCTCTGACGATACCTGATTATTGCCCATATATGTCATCATAATTCCGCCAAAGCTTCATTAAACATCTCACTATACCTATGCAAGCTAGTAGCATTGAAAAGAAAGGGTGCTATTGCACCCTTCCTCATCAATGCCCAATGCCCGTTCTATCGGCCATGATCACCATTCGTTTTATCTGTCAGGCGCTCCGGCCAAGCCATCTTCTATTACAATAGGCGGATAGACGAAAACGCCCTCTAGATCCAGATCGTAGTCCAATCCCCGAATTCTATTTAGATACTCCTCATGAATCGCTTCTGGGTCCAGATCTTCAAAGAGATCGGGGTGCAACAACTTGGCCAGGTAAGGCAAGCCAATAAACCACTCCGCCATCAGAAATTTCATGTCCATAAGGTATACATGTCCCCCTTGTGCGGCATTGGTTGTGGCGATGGCGGGATTGCTCAGGAGCGTCTCCAGATACGCTTCCGCCTCAGTTGTACTATCCTTTGAATAGCCAATCGTTTTGCTGTCTCCAACAATTATGATGTCTGGATTTGACTCGAGTATCCACTCCGGTTCTATCTCAACAAAATTGCCTTCTAGATCTTTGGCAACATTGAGTCCGCCTGCTTGCTCAACCATTGTCTGCCACTCCCCCATATTACCCGTGTAGGTATGGAAGAATGTTTGATCGTTGTCGGTTCTAAAGACCCTTGGCTTATCTCCATCTGGGAGGCTGTCCACGCGCTCAGATATCTGGCCTAAATAGCCATCAATCCACTCAAATAGTTCAATCCCCGTCTCCTTTGCTCCAATAACATAGTAGAGCTTTGCCATTTCGCTCCTCATCAATGTAATATCCCGAGGCATACATGAGAAGACGGTACAGTTGGGATGAAATGTCTCAATGGTTTTCTCCAAATTCGGATTAGATCCTTCGGTTAACCATTTTCTCGTATATATGATAACAACGTCGGGATTCAGCTCTAATATCTTCTCTGAATCATATTCAGACCATGAACCAATGCTCGGCAGATCTTTCGTCTTGGGAAATATCTTATCCTGATCTTTTTTAACCGTTTCATCAATAGCCACTATCTTATCATCCGCTCCAAGCATGCTCAATGCCCAAGTATGATAGGTATAAGTGGAGACGATCCTATTCACCGGTTTATGAACAGTCTCAACTGATCCGTCATAGTCAATAAATGTGATCATATCATCTGTGGCATCAATAATCTTTCTTATCTGCTCTATGTCCCCCTCATCAATCACTCCGTCATAATTGGCGTCTGACAGCTCCGTCTCGTCATCGGTTCCATCGATAATTCCCTGAACGTATTCGATGTCCAACTCATCGATGGTGTCATCCATGTTCGCGTTCCCGAAGATCTCTAGCGTGAAATCCGAGGCGCCTGCAGGCATAAGGGCCAGCGAGATGCATAAGCCCACAATAACGATTCCAAGAGCTTCAATATTCATTTTGTCACCTCATACTTCTATCGGCTTAAGTGTTTCTTAGTAATAAATATTTGCATATCAGATATACATATATAATATATATGACAGCGTTGCAACAGATTTATTAACCATGTATGAAGACTTTATCATATCGAAACCGAAGGTGATAGAACGATGAGAGATAATAAACTGGCCTTGATGATAAAAGGCCACGAGATCTGGCTGGGCAATGCGAAGACGAACAACTCTGGGGCAGAGCTGTCCCTCTTCTATGGGCACAACATGAAACAAGACGGCTCACTGGATCCCAATAGAATAACACCCCTCGTCTACACCCCTGCAGGCGCTACCCTGACGCCACCCCTGGCCCCCACAGAAGATCACCACCAGATTCACGTTTCAGCAGACGGCGATGGGTACTACACCGTTGTCGCCGACATGTCCGCCGTGATATTCTCCAAGACCGGTGATGAGTGGTTCGAGGGCCCCAGATATAAGTTCAAGAACGTGACCTACGCCGGAGCCTTCCACCAGATGGCAAAGCGTATCATACCCATCGGCGAAGCCGGGGAGTTTAAGGGAGACCCTCTCCATGGCATACTGGAGATCGTTCCCAGGGATCCGATGGCGGCGGTGGGAGGCGAGGCCCGGCTGAAGGTATACTATGAGGGAGAGCCCCTTCCGGGAGCTGAGGTCAAAGCGGTATCTCAAAAGGAAGGAAAAGATACCTGGACCATGAAGACCGACGAAGAAGGAATAGCTAGAGGGCCGATCACGACGGATGGTGAGTGGATGTTTTTGGTCAGACACGTTGATCCCACCAAGAAGGCGAGCGAGGAGTTCGACGAGACGGTCTTCGTCAGCACCCTGGTGATGGAGGCCCGATGAAGAGGATCATCCTCACGGGCAAGGGGGGCGTCGGCAAGACTACGTTGGCCTCCACCCTTGCCAGGCTTCTCGCCCGGGATGGTGCCCGCGTTCTGGTGATCGACTGCGACCCCAGCATGAACCTGGCGATGGGTCTGGGGGTGCCCTTATCCGGGATACGGCCCCTTGCCGACGCCAAGAACGCCATCGGCGAGCGGTTGGAGATGGAAGGACCTGAGGAAGGCGAAGAGGATAATTACGCAGGAGTCGATCATCATGAAGATCATGGTTCGCAGTCTTACGCTCATGATGTCATTGAAGAGCACATCATCGAGGGCGCTGACGGAGTGAGGCTCCTCGTCATGGGGACGATCCCCTACGGCGGGGCGGGGTGCCTCTGCTCCTCCATAGCCCTGGTCAAGCGTCTTATGAGCTACATATCCTCCGAGACCGAAGATAGCGACTTTTTGATGGTGGACTCCCAGGCGGGGGTGGAGATATTCGGCCGGGGGATGGCCAGAGAGTTCGACCTGTCTCTCGTCGTCACCGAGCCGACGCCCAAATCCGTGGAGGTGGCCAAGCACGGGATGAAGCTGGCTGGCGATCTCGGGGTTAAAAGACAGATCGTCGTGGTCAACAAGGTAGAGAGCAAGGAGGAGCTCGACGATGTATCCAGGGCTTTGGACGGCGAGGCCGATCTGATATGTTCCATCGGATACGACCGGGCGGTGGTGGAGGCGGATAAAAAGGGGCTCCTTCTCCTGGACGCCTCGCCCCGGTCGGAGGCGGTGAAGGACGTGATCAGGATAAAGGAGATCCTGGAGGCCTGAAGATGTGCGAGTTCGTAGTCTACTTGTTAGAGAAAGACGGCACCCGAAGAGAGGTGACAAGAAATATCGTGGTGGCCAAAAAAAGGGAGGGGAAGACTCTTCTGATGGACGTCATCGGATCGGTCACCACCGTCGAGGACGCCACCGTTCAGGAGGTCAACACCCTCACCCAGGAGCTGATCCTCGTACCCCATTGATGGACGATGGGACCGGGAGATTTGGAGCTTCTATCTTTTTTTAGATTAATGTTAATTAGTAATATTTATATCCGATGAGTTATGTGCGAAGCGGGTGCACGAATGGAGGTGTGACAGAATGAAGATTCGACCAGCATCTCACATAGCGTCGATCGTGCTTCTCCTGGCCCTGGTCTCTGTGGCCACGCTGCCAGCGGCAGGGGAGGACGGCTATCCGAAGACGATTGTGGACTCGGCGAATAGAACCATAACCATGGAGAAGCCGGCAGAGAGGGTGGTTCCGATTGTAGCATGGTCCTACGAGCCCCTTTACATCCTGGGGGCCGAGGAGAAGATCGTCGGCGTGGAGAAGGGATCTCACTCTCAGTACTCCTGGCTGCCGGGGCTGGAGGATAAGCCCATCATCGGCACTTATAAGGAGCCTGACTTCGAGAAGATCATCGAGCTCAATCCCGACCTGGTGATCGTCCAGCCGGCATATCTGCAGAAGGTCGACGAGAAGCTGTCGCCGCTCGGGATAACGGTAGTAAATCTGCCCTTTAACACCCAGGAGAGCTTCGATCGGGAGCTGATGACCTTGGCGGAGATGCTGGGAAGCGAGGAGGAGGGACGGGCTGAGGAGTTCCTATCCTGGAAGCAGAGCTCCATCGATTCCTTAAGGGGGAAGACTGAGGAGATCGACCCGCGGGTGAAGGTCTACGGCGAGTGGTCCGATACCCCCTGGATGACCGGCTCAAAGGCCTCGGGCATGCACGACGTCATAACTATGGCTGGAGGATACAACATCGCAGAGAGCCTCAACCCTGAGGGAGATCCCTCAGGTCGCTATCCGACGGTGGACCCGGAGTGGGTGGTCAGCGAGAACCCTGAGGTCGTAATCTTCCCGGCCTTTGACTACTTCACTGGATACTATTTTGTCAATAGTACCGACTCCATAAGCTATTTGGAGGAGGCTATGTCCCGGGAGGGGCTGAGCAGCACCGACGCCGCAAAGAACGGCAGGATTTACATCATCGACGCCTACCTTGTGGAGGCGGTCAGAGGCTTCATAGGAGCCCATTATCTCGCCAAGTGGTTCTATCCTGAAGAGTTCGGGGATCTAGACCCGGAGGCCATCCACAGGGAGTACTTCGAGGAGTGGCTGGGCGTGCCTTATCAGGGAATCTGGGCGTATCCCCAGGCGAGCGCCTGAGGTCGCCGGATTTTGAGGGAGGATCGATAGGCCGATGATCGACTGGAACCGCATATGGAAGCTCTCCCTCCTGGCATCCCGGGAGGGTCGCCTTGAGAACGGCTACCTGAAGGAGGAGGCGGCCGAGCGGTACGACAGATCAGAGGCCATAAGGAACGATGGCGAAAGAAGGGCCAACGCCCTGGAGATCGATCCCTCCTGGTCGGTCCTGGACATCGGAGCAGGGCCTGGGACCCTGGCCCTGCCCCTGGCCCGGAGGGCGGAGAGGATCACGGCGGTGGAGCCGTCCCCGGCCATGGTCAAGAGGCTGAAGAGGCACATCGGAGCCGAGGGGCTTTCCAACATCCGGATCCTTTCCGCCCGCTGGGAGGACCTCGCCGAGGAGGAGGTGGGCCAGCACGATCTGGCCATCGCCTCCTATTCTCTCGCCTTTCTGGATATCCAGGAGGCTCTCTTAAAGATGAAGAGGCTGGCCAAACGGCAGGTCCATCTCTACTGGTTTGCGGGGATTCCCTCCTGGGAGAGGATCAAGGCAGACCTCTACCCCTCGATATACGGGAGGGAGCACATCCCAAGCCCGATGTGCGACGTCCTCTTCAACCTCCTCTACAGCCTGGGGATCTATCCGGAGGTCCAGGTGCTGGAGGGGACCAATTTTCCGAGGGTTTACGAGAGCATGGAGGACGGCATCTCCAACATTCGTGAATCCCTGGGGCTCTGCCATCAGGAGCATGACGGCCTGATCAGGGATTACTTGGAGAGGCGAGGGAAGCTTGAGGGCGATCGGGTGATGCTGGAGGACGCCACGACATACGTGAGGATCTCATGGAGGACAGAGGATCGCAGTCTATGAGACCTCTTAGATGAGGAGAGAATTATCCTGCCAAAAAGAATCCAGGATCAGATATTATTTGTATGATCTGTACCATCGCTCATACCCCTTATGGCTCCCGAAGCAGTGAAGCACATAGATCTTCTCTCCTTTGATCTCGCAGACGATCCTCGCCTGTTTGGTCACCTTTACTACATGGCAGGGGATCCCGTGCTTCATCCGCTTGCGGGGAGGCACCACCATCATCTTCTCCAGGCGGTTCAGAAAAAGGACCTTCAGCTCCTGCGGGAGGTTCTCAAGCTCCTTTTTTGCAGAATCCAAGAAGACGAGGTCCATAGATCGTCAGGGCTCGGGCTCCAGGATCGTTTTTATCTCTTCAAAGGAATGGGTCTTGGCCTTTCCTGCTTCCAGCTCGCCCATCTCCGTCATGACCCCTCTATGTACCAACATCAGCTCTTCTTCCTCAATAATCCGCTTATATGCCATTATGGCCTGACGAATGACCTCCGTCCGATTTCCCGCGTAGCCTTTCTCGATGATGCTTTTTATAGCAACCTCGTACGGAGCCCCAAGATTAACGTTCATAGATCATCATCCTATGCATATTGAATGAACATTGAAGTACATAAGGATTGCTCATGCTGGCCGATCACGGCGCCGATGATCGACTGGAACCGCATATGGAAGCTCTCCCTCCTGGCATCCCGCGGGGGACGCCTTGAGAACGGCCGCGTGAAGGAGGCGACGGCGGAGCGATACCACCGATCGGAGGCGGGACGGCGAGAGAAGAGCAGCCGCCTGGAGATCGATCCCTCATGGCCGATCCTCGGCATCGGAGCGGGGCAGGGGACTCCTGCCCTGCCCCTCTCCCAGAGGGCAGAAACGCTCTAGTTTGTGAGCCTAATTCGGCGCTGTTCGAACGGTCGACCTGCCGGATCGCTGATAGAAGCGAATCTCATTCTGGGAAGGCCTTAATGATGGGTGTGATTTGAACCAACATCTTTATTACTAATTAAGATATTGTGCACCATGGGTACGAAACGTACACCATGCCATGACCTCGTCAGACACGGCATCCTTCTATAGGCCATTGCCCTCCCTCCAAGTCGGGCGCTGTTTGCAGGGGCAAGAATTCGGCTGGAACAGCGCCCTACTCTTTATTCCAGAGTATTCCAGAGGTTTACGAGGGGATGGAGCTTTGGCTTAGCTATGAAAACGTGAGAACGATAGATGGTTTTTGTGTCAAAGGCCTCTCTAGACGTCTCCGTTCAGGCCCAGATTCTCAACTTGATACAAGACCTGAAAGACGAATACGATCTGACCCTCCTATTCATCTCCCACGATATGGAAATAGTTAGGCATATGAGCGACAGGATTGCAGTGATGGAAGAGGGCAAGATCGTCGATATAGGCGACGCCGAAATCGTTATTGAGGACCACCGAAACCTGATCACAGATTCCATGCTCGCACAGTTTTGGTCTGCCCCGATCGCACCGTGACCCTTCGTCTCAGAGGCGAGAAAGATTCGTCGATATGGGGTCCAGCCCGCAGCAATCTCTCAATCGCGCCATCTGACCATCTCAAATTCTCTCACGCTTTCTCTCCGTCCAGCGACCGCAGGGGCACCACGTACGGCCGGTCCAGGTCCCTCATCACCGCCGCCTCGACCCCGAAGATCGACCTGATATTCTCCTCCGTCAGGAGGGCGAAGGGATCCCCGATGGCGTGGACCTTCCCCTCCTTCAGCATCACCAGGGTGTCGGAGTACCTGGCGGCGAGGTTGAGGTCGTGGATCGCCAGGATGGCGGAGATCCCCGCCCTCTTGACGAGGGACCGGACGATCTCCATCACCTCCAGCTGGTGCCTTATGTCCAGGTTTGAGGTCGGCTCGTCCAGGAGGAGGACCTCCGGCTCCTGGGCCAGGGCTCTTGCTATGAGGACCCGCTACTTCTGGCCGCCGGAGAGCTCCGAGAAGTCCCGGAGGGCGAACTCCTCGACGGAGAGGAGCTTCATCACCCCCACGACCCGGTCGAGGTCCTCGTCGGCGACCCGCCATCCCATCCGGGGCCGCCTGCCCATCAGGACGGTATCGAAGACCGTCGTCGTGAGGACGCTCGTCGTCGACTGGGGGACGTAGCCGATATAGCGGGCCACCTCGCGCCTGGTCATGGATGCGACGGCCCTCTCCCCCAAAAAGACATGCCCCTGGGGCTTGAGGATCCCGGAGATGCACTTGATGAGGGTCGTCTTCCCGCAGCCGTTGGGGCCCACCAGGCTGAGGACCTCCCGGTCGGCGACGGCTATATCCAGCCCGTCCAGGATACTGTTTTTCCCGTAGCTGAACTTCAGCCCCTCGATCGTTACCTTCGTCAATCCCATCACTACAACCCGGCTGGAGGCATCTTAAAGCCTCAGCGCGGGATTATTTCATATCCGAAACATAAGACAAGATTACACATCAATGAATTCTGACCTTATATATTGCATACATCTAACAAAGATTCATCTCCGTACAATTTATAAATCACCGAGTTCAAACGCCCCGGGGGGTCCGCCTCGCGTTCCCGGCTCCCCGGCAATAGGGAGTTATGCAATGTACGGATTTAGATTGCCGAAGAGCTCTCGGGGCGAGACCGTACCCCAACGTCCTGCTGAGGAGATCTTCCAGCCCCGGTCCTCTCGCGAAACGGTGACGGAGGAGTTGAGGTGAACGATTAGCCGTGGAGTTCAGGGCCGGGGGCAGGAAGGTCTGTATCATGTGACCTCTAATTGCGTATGAACTTATCGGTGTGATGCGCATATTAATTAAGTTTTAATCTGTTAATATTAATACCCTATAGGTTTCAACCGCGGTCTGCCAAGGATGGAAGGCCCCTGACCTCAAGCCCCACTGACGATGCGACTTTGGGGAATATAACCAGGGCGATGCCCGTCAGCAAGAGAAATAGGCCGCTAAACAGCCGCCTCTCGAGCCTGACCTCAAGGGGCTCCTCCTGGGAGATCCCATTCTGCAGCTTATACATTCTCATCTTGTGATCGAGGTAATATACAAAAGCCGAAAGGGCAAACCCTTCCGTCGCCAGCATGACCACGACCAAGTCCGTCACAATCGCCTCGTCACCTCTATGGTATCCATTATAGCATCAAAGTAGATATTATTTTCTTATAGATCAGAGCATTTATTAATAAAAAGGATAATGATATGAACAAGGAGGCATTTCATGCTTAAGAGATGTGAGATGAGAGTCCTTTGGATCGCGGCGCTGCTGCTGGCGCCGATGCCGGCGGCCTTCGCCGAGGATCTTCGATTGGTGATGCCCTTCTCCCCAGGCGAAAGGCTCGACCCCGCCTTCGAATATGCAGGCTGGTACATGAGGCAGGCGGGGGTCTACGAGACCCTCTTCGGCTACGATACGGAGATGAACCTTGTTCCTGAGCTTGCGGAGGGATACGAGCTGGCGAGCGAGACCGAGTGGATCGTACATCTCCGAGAGGGGGTAGTCTTCCACGACGGCACCCCCTTCAACGCCGATGCGGTGATCTACTCCATCGACCGGGTGAAGAACGATCCAGAAAACCGCTGGTACGACCAGTACAGCTTCGTGGACTCCGTATCTGTCATCGACGAATATACCATCAAGATCGTCACTAAGGTGCCGTACGCTCCGACCCTTTCGACCCTTGCCGACATCAGATTCGCCTGCATCGTAAGTCCCGCCGCAGAAGATCTGGACGAAGAGCCTGTGGGCACCGGGCCCTTCAAGTTCGCAAGCTACGAGAAGGACGTGAGCCTCACCCTGGATAAGAACGAAAACTATTGGAACGGGCCCGTCAAATCCGATGGAGCGATCGTACACTACATATCGCAGCCCGAGACCAGGGCTCTGATGCTCGAAGGGGACGAGGTAGACATCGCATGGGCCATACCTGCCCAGTGGTACGAGACGATCGAGGACGATCCTGCCACCAAGGTGGCCTCGAAGGACACCATGCGGACTTACTTCATGTTTGTGAACACGGCTAAGCCACCCCTCGATAAGATGGAGGTCAGACAGGCGATAAGCTATGCCATCGACCGCCAGGAGCTGGTGGATACAGCTCTGGAGGGCGTCGCCGGAACTCCCGCTAAGAGCTTCTGGCCCTCAAACTACCCGTGGTCCTCAAACGACGATCTCGAAGGGTACCCCTACGATCCCGAAAAGGCAAAAGAGCTGCTGGAGGATGCAGGTCTCACATGGAGCGGAGATGCTTGGCTCTACGAGGGTGAGCCCTTCGAGCTCTCCATAATCACCTACACCAGCAGGCCCGCAAATAAGCCCTCGGCGGAGATGATCGCAGCTCAGCTGGAGAGGATCGGAATAAAGACGAAGGTGGAGACCCTCGAAGCCGCAGCCATCAGATCGGCTATGAGCGATGGAAGCTACGACCTCTCCCTCTACGCCTACGGAGTTGCAACCAACGGAGATCCCGACTACTTCGTCTCCCAGCAGTTCCTCTCTACAGGCATCGAGGCGGGATATACCCGCTACTCCGGCATCGACGACCTCATTGAGAAGGGGAGAACAACCCACGACAAGGAGGAACGTGAGGGGATCTACAGAGGCATCCAGGAACGGGTCCTCCAGGATTCCCCGGAGATCTTCCTATTCTACGATAGGATGCTGGTTGGCCTGAGCGAACGGGTTGAAGGCTTCGAGATATACCCCAGCGAGATGCCCGTCCTCACCGAGGACGTCTACGTGGCCTGATGACCTATGGAAGCGGAACGGCCGGGAGCCGGCCGTTCCCCTCCGATTACTCTTACGGATACACAGTCAATTGGCGCAGATCATGTCGATTTCATGAGACCGGAGTGGGATGAGCGATCGAATGATGGAGAGGGCATTCATGGACGCCAAAGAGACCATTTCAAAGTACTGGGACTGGAGAAGCCAGACCTACACCAACGGCATCTGCGGATTCGATGAGGAGGAGAAGGCGGTATGGAAGAGAGAACTCAAGTCCGTCCTGAGCGCAAGCGGGGACTTGAAGGCCCTGGACGTGGGAACGGGTCCCGGCTTTCTCGCCTTGATCCTTGCGGAGATGGGCCATAAGGTGACGGGGGTAGACATCTCGCCGGGGATGATCGAGAAGGCCAGAGGCAACGCCAGGATGATGGCCCTAGACGCGGACTTTGGCTGCGCAGACGCCGAGAAGCTCCCCTTCGAGGATGATAGCTTCGACATCCTGGTAAACAGGCACCTCCTATGGACCCTTCCAGACCCGAAGGGGGCGGTGGAGGAGTGGGCAAGGGTCTTGAGGCCGAAGGGTAGGGTCCTCGCCATCGACGGCGCATGGTTCGACCCCTCCCCAAGAGTCCGACTCCGAAAAGGTCTGTCAAAGGCGATAACCCTCATCGCCGAGAGAAGATTGCCATCGTTCTATTCGATCTTCAGCGAATATTATGATCCCATACGAAGCGAGCTTCCCCTCTACTGCGACTCGAAACCTAAGAGGATATGCTCCCTCTTCGAAGATGCTGGGCTCTCCAACGTCTCGTTTCGATATCTGCAGGAGGTCAGGCAGTTTCAGAACGCTCGCGGCCCGATCTCATACAGAATCGCCCATAAGGACCCGACGTTTCTCGTAATGGGAGAAAAGGCTTAAGACCCGTCGGAATTCCTCCCGCCCGGAATTACTAAAACCGCGTCGACATCTGCGAATACGAAAACAATAGCTATCGAGAGGCTAGAATGCTGGGATACATCTTCAAGAGGGCCCTTCTAATCATCCCCGCCCTCTTCTTCGTCTCAATGATCAGCTTCTCCATGGCTTATCTAGCTCCCGGCGACCCCGCGGAGATCCTCCTGATGAGCCCCGAGGGGAGCCCGAGTCCAGAGGCGATAGACGCCTTCCGAGTCAGGATGGGCCTCGATCAGCCGATCTACGTCCAGTACCTCCGATGGCTGGAAAAAGTTCTGCATGGCGACCTTGGATACTCCTACATGTCGGAGCGGCCGGTGGCAGACGCCATCACGAACAGCTTCAAGGCAACCCTGAAGCTATCCCTCGTGAGCATGATCGTTTCCATCGTCTTATCCATCCCCCTGGGCATTCTGGCGGCGATAAAGCATAATACCATAATCGACGACCTCTGCCGACTGGGTGCCCTCATCGGCGTCTCCATCCCAAACTTCTGGCAGGCGTTCCTCCTGATCCTCCTATTCTCAGTCCATCTGGACTGGCTTCCGGTGGCGGGATATGGCGGAGGCGACCTCGAACATATGATCCTGCCGGCAATCACCCTGGGAACCAGCTCTGCCGCCGTCACCACCAGGCTGATGAGGTCGAGCCTCCTGGAGGCTTTGAGCCAGGATTATATAATAACCGCCAGGGCGAAAGGCCTCCCCGAGAGGATCGTCATAGGAAAGCACGCGCTCAAAAACGCGCTGATCCCGGTGGTGACGATGCTGGGACTGAATCTTGGATTCCTTTTGAACGGCGCCGTCGTCACGGAGTGGGTATTCGGCTGGCCCGGGATCGGCGATCTGGTGGTGGACTCGATATACCAGCGGGACTTCACCATGATCCAGGGGTCCATCCTCTTCATCGCGGTCATCTTCGTCACCTTGAACCTTTTGGTGGACATATCTTATACCTATCTAAATCCGAGGATACGTTATGAGAGCGTGGATTAAAAATAGAAATATTCTTATAGGATTATCTATAACTCTCGCCTTAATTTTTATTGCGGCCTTTGCTCCCCAGGTCGCGCCCCACGATCCGACGGAGATCGACTCGAAGGTCAGGCTCCAGCCACCATCGAAGGAGTATCCCTTCGGCACTGATCACATGGGCCGCTGCATACTGAGCAGGATCGTATTCGGCTCCCGTATATCCCTCCTCGTCGGCGTCGCCGTAATAAGCGGCTCTCTCTTGATCGGGATCGTCCTCGGGACCATCTCGGGCTACTTTGGCGGTCTCGCCGATGATCTGATAATGCGGCTCGTGGACGGATTTCTCGCGATCCCCAGCATGTTCCTCGCTCTGGCCCTCGCCGGAACTCTGGGGCCTGGGACCTTCAACCTCATGATGGCCCTCATCGCCGTGGAGTGGACGAGCTACGCTAGGGTGGTGAGGGGCTCGATCCTCACGGTGAAGGAGCAGGAGTTTGTGGAGGCGGCGAGGGGCCTTGGTGCGAGCGACCTTTACATTCTGGTCCACCACATCATGCCAAACATATTATCCCCGATAATCGTCATCGCCACCCTTGGGATCGGCTACGCCATCCTCGCCGCTGCGGGCCTCAGCTTTCTCGGGTTCGGGGTCCAGCCCCCGACCCCGGAGTGGGGGTCGATGCTCGACGACGGCCGACTATTTATGAGAAAGGCGCCCTACATAATGATCTTCCCCGGGCTTGCCATCATGATCACCGTTCTCGCCTTCAACTTTCTCGGCGACGGCCTGCGAGATGAGCTGGACCCGAGGTTTAGAAAGGAGATACCTCATTGAGGGCCAAAGATGATCCAGCTTGAGATATCCGATCTGAGGGTCCTCTTCCCCACCGATGACGGCCTTGTTAAGGCCACAAACGGCGTCGACCTCCAGATCGAGGAGTCGGAGAACCTGGGGCTGATAGGGGAGAGCGGAAGCGGAAAGACGGTTCTGGGGATGGCCATTCTCCGTCTTCTCCCCAAAGATGTGAGGGTAACGGGGGAGGTCCGGTTCAACGGTCAAGATCTCCTCACCCTGAGGGAGGAAGAGATGAGACGGGTGCGGGGAAAGGAGATCGTCATGATCCTCCAGAACCCGAGCAGCGCCCTTAACCCCGCCTTCACCATAGGAAACCAGATAGAAGAAGTCCTCCGGATCCACGAGGGGCTGGACGCGCGATCCGCGAGAGAACGGGTCGTCGAGCTTCTCAAGAGGGTTAAGATAACAGATGCATCCCGGAGGGCGAAGGACTATCCCCACCAATACAGCGGCGGCATGAAGGAGAGGGCGATGATCGCCATGGCCTTGGCCTCGGATCCCGCCCTCATCATCGCCGACGAGCCCACAAAGGGGCTCGACGTCACCGTCAAGAGGGAGATCCTTAATATGTTGAAGGAAGTTACGGAAAGAAAGTCGATGTTGTTTATAACCCACGATCTGGCAGCTGCTGCCGAGATCTGCGGGCGAATCGCCGTGATGTACGCGGGAGAGCTCCTGGAGATCGCCAAGACCGAGGAATTATTGAACGATCCGCTCCATCCTTATACAAAGGGGTTTCTCGGAGCGCTCCCCTCGAGAGGGTTGACGCCGATTAGGGGAACCTGCCCCTCGCTGATCGGCCTTCCTGCTGGATGCAAATTTCATCCGAGGTGCAACGATGCCATGGAGATCTGCAGGATGGAGCACCCCCCCATGGTCAAAAGAGATGACGGTCGCCAGGTAAGGTGTTTTCTCTATGCTTGAGGTGGCAGACCTCAATAAAAGATTTTCATCGGGGGGGCTGCTGAAAAAAAGATACATTAAGGCCGTGGACTGCATATCCTTCCGGATCGACCGGGGCGATACCTTCGGCCTCGTCGGAGAGAGCGGATGCGGGAAGACCACCGCCGGAAAGCTGATCCTCCGACTGATAGAGCCGACGTCGGGAAGGATCATCTTCGACGGGATTGATATAACGAGATTGAAAACGAAGGAGATGAGAAAGCTCAGGCCCAGGATGCAGATGATCTTCCAGAACCCCGACGCGTCCCTAGACCCCAGGATGAAGATCGAGAAGAGCATCGCCGAGCCCCTGAGGCTCAAAGGGGGCTTGAGAAAAGAGGAGATCGAAGAGAAGGTTACGGATCTCATCGATGCCGTTGGGCTGAACCCCGAGCATGCCCGTCGGTACCCCTACCAGATGAGCGGCGGCCAGAACCAGCGGGCCGTTCTGGCCAGGGCCCTTGCGTCAAACCCCGATCTCATTGTAGCGGACGAGCCGACCTCCGGCCTCGACCTCTCCGTCCAGGCCCAAATTCTTACTCTAATGAAAGAACTAAAAAGAGACTTGGAGTTGACTACCATCTTCATAACCCACGACCTGGAGGTCGTAAGGCAGATGAGCGACCGGATGGGAGTGATGTACAAAGGAAAGATCGTGGAGATGGGAGAGACGGAAGAGATATTCAGGCATGCGAGGCATCCCTACGCAAAGCTCCTGATAGCCCCCTATCTGCAGGGAGGTTGCGGCCATCACGACGCGGATATAAATGGCGGAAACGGCAACTTTCGGGGTTGCGTCTTCTATCCACGATGTCCATTCGCCGAAGATGTCTGCAGCAAGAGGGAGCCCGAAATGATCGAGGTGAAGAGAGATCACCGGGTCCTCTGCCACATATTCTGAGATTAAAGGGTCGATTCTTCCGCGATCTCTTGGCCCAGCTTCTCGATCGAGGCCTCCGCGAGGCGGTCTCACCCCCGGGGTCAGGGGAAATGGCGCCCCAAACACCATAGCAGATGCTCAAAGAGACGAGGCTTCCAGAGCACTGGATCCAAACGGCGGGGATATCACCACCTTCTGATACTGAATCGAATTTTGTGTTTTGTCTGGGGACTCGTCCCGTAGATTAAACCTCCTTCAGCCTAGTTCGGGGTGCTGAAAAATTCCACCCCTGGACATCCGTGAATCTAAAACCTGCACGCTGCAAGGTAATTTTATGCGGGGGATGGGATTCGAACCCACGAACCTCTGCAGGACAGGGTCCTAAGCCCTGCGCCTTTGACCGCTTGGCAACCCCCGCTCTTCAGAATATCATCTTGACGCCGAGATATCACCGGTCCATCC
>Ga0334885_1001452_pt1 | contig 29048 bp, 23 predicted proteins | sample GraSluR1_MG_8_FD_207233 | JGI IMG/M metagenome (GOLD analysis project Ga0334885, IMG submission 207233) | Sludge microbial communities from methane-producing bioreactor in Wageningen University, Netherlands - Granular Sludge_31_05-R1 | ecosystem: Engineered > Bioreactor > Anaerobic >...
CCCGCACCAGCCAACGTGGCGGCCGCCGAAGCGCTCCTGCGAAACATGGCTCGCCGGACGGTCGATTACGAAGGCCTGCATCTGATCGGTCCCGACGGAATCGCGGTGGCCTCGAGCGTCGAAGGATCGACCGGCGTGTTGGACGTCAGCGACCGCGACTACTTCCGCGATAGCCAGCGCACCGGGCAAGTCGCGTTCTCGCAAGCCCTACGCAGCCGCGTGACCGGTCAGCCCATCGTCGTGATCTGCTATCCCGTGCTGGATGAAAACCTCCGCAATACCGGCGGCGCCATGATCGGCGTGGTCGATCTGGGACGCTTCACCGCCAGCATCGTCGATCCGATCAAGATCGGCGCGACGGGCTACGTCTACATCTGCGACGAGGACGGCACGTTCCTGGCCCACCCCCGCAAGGAACTGATCCTGGATCAGAAGATCACGCAGTGGGACTTCGGCAAGCAGATCATGGGCAAGAAGAACGGGCACCTGGAGTACGATTTCAACGGCGTCCGCCGCCAATCCGCGTTTTCGACCGACACGCTGCACGGCTGGCTTTATGCGGTCGCTCTGGACAATTCCCAGATCTATGCCGCCTCCCGGGAGCTACGGATCTACGGGATCGTGATCACGTTAATCTCCGTGCTGGCGGTCGCCGGAGTGATCTACCTGGTATCGCGTAGCGTGACCGGACCCGTCAACGCCATGATCGCCGACTTGAACGCCGGCAGCGAGCAGACCTCGTCGGCGGCGGCGCAGATCTCCAACGCCAGCGTGGCCCTCGCTGAACAATCCAGCGAACAGGCGGCGGCGGTCGAGGAAACCTCCGCCAGCCTCGAGGAGATGTCCGCGAACGTGCGCAACACGACCACGGCCGCCGATCGCTGCCAGGAGCTGATGCAGCAGGCACAAGAGGTCGTCAAGCAAGGGCTGGCCTCGATGGAGGAAATGGTCAGCGCCATCTCCACGATCAAGACCAGCGCCGACCAGACAGCGCGGATTGTCGGCACCATCGACGAGATCGCATTCCAGACCAACCTGCTGGCACTCAACGCCGCCGTCGAAGCGGCTCGCGCCGGCGAGGCCGGCAAGGGCTTCGCCGTCGTGGCCGAAGAGGTGCGCAACCTGGCCCAGCGGGCGGCCGACGCCGCCAAGGAAACCAGCGGGTTGATCGAGGAGTCCGTCGCGCACGCCGAACGCGGCGTGCAGGTCACCGAAAAAACGCGCTCGGCGTTCCAAGCGACGGCTGACAACTCGGCGCAGGTCGCCAGCCAGGTCGACAGCATCGCCGGCGCCGCCCGTGAACAAGCGCTCGGCATCGACCAGATCACCAAGGCGGTCGGTCAGCTCGATCAGACAACCCAGGGCGCCGCGGCCAATGCCGAGGAATCAGCGTCGGCAGCCGAAGAGCTCAGCGCTCAGGCCAGCCAGTTGCGTTCGGTCGTTGCCCGGTTGCATGCGCTGGTCTCGGGTGACCGCCAAGCCGCCGCGGCGCGGCTCGACGCCCAGGACTACCAGTTGCACGCCCTCGCCGACCGAGGCGCGACGACAAAGGCGGTCGTGCGGCAGTACGTCTGACACGCCCGGCCGGCGGCCGGACCAGCTTGACCGGCAACGGAAAGACGCACACCATGGACGCCGCCCGCGGACAGCGGGCGGCGTCGCCGTCACGCTCGATTGAGCATGATGAGCGACCGGATCTCCGTCATGGTCAAGCGCCGGTGCTGGCCGTTGGCGAGATCCTGCAGATCCACCGGCCCTAGCGAGGTGCGGACAAGGCGCAGCACCGGATGCCGCGCGGCCACGAAGACGCCGCGGATGTCGCGGGAATGGCCGCCGCGCACTTCGAGCCTCACCAGGCTGCGCTGTTCGAGCATCGCGACGACCTCCACCGAGGCTGTTCTGTCCTGGCGGCGGGACAGACGATTCAGACGCTCGCCGATCTCCTCCAGATCCATGGCCGTTAGCGATCCGGCAACCAGGACGTCGTAACACTTCGGCAGATCTGGGTTTTCCGAGACTTGCGAGTTCCACCAGAGGTCGTTCGAGAGGACCAGTAGTCCGCGGGCTCGGCTATCGAGTCGACCCGCCGGCTCGAGACCCACCAGGTCGGGAGGCAGCAACCCGCCGATGCAGCGTTCGCTTTCGCGCAGCGTCCGGCAGTCGAAGCCGGTCGGTTTGTTCAGGGCCAGGAAGTGCCGCGGCGCTTCGCGCAGCGGTTCGCCGTCCAGATGGATCACGCTGTCAGGACCAACGGCGCAACCAGGGTCCCGCACGACCTGACCGGCGAGCGTGATCCGACCGGCGCAGATGATCGCGCTTGTGCGCGGCCGGGCGCCGTACCCGGCCTTGGCGAGCACACGCGCCAAGCCCTCCTGGCGAGGCGGCCGCCACGTGCCGTCCGGGCGACGATAGGCCGAACTCTGCGGCGACGGACTTTGCAGCGGCTGGTAAGGCAACGCAGCGTCCTTTCCTTGGCTCACATCCCCTGCAGACTGGAGAAGGAATCTTGGTGAACGTCGCGACGCAAGTCGGCAATGGCAAACTCGCTCTCGACGATGACGCGCTCGGCGGCGGCCAACAGCTCGTCCAGAACGCCCTGCGATCCGGCGACGGCGCCGACCAGCAGGAATGCCCTCTGATGCAAGTCCGGCGGTCCGACCTGCGCGACGGCAAGGCGGCGATTGTGGAGCCGCTGAATCAGCGACCGCAGCGCTTGCCGCCGTTCCTTGAGCTGTTGCGCATGAGGCAGCTGGAGATCGGCCACCAGCGTTCCGATGTGAATCCTCACGTCATCCATGGCACCTCCGCGATAGGTCGGCGACAGCTCGCGCGGCCATCGCCCGGCCCAGACGCCGGAGTTGTGCGGTGCGGGTAGCAGACGCCCGGTTGCCGCAGCCTTGGCGGCTCGGCAACCGGGCGGGATTGCGTCGCTGCCGCTGACTACCTGGCCAGCAGCAGCTTGTGGCTGGAAATCTGGTCGCCGCTGCTCAAGCGCGCGAAATAGGTTCCCGAGGGCATGCCGTGACCGTCGTCACGGAGCCCGTTCCACTGGACGGTATGTTCGCCGACACCCAGTGTCGCGTTGAGCAGGGTCCTCACCTTGCGGCCGGAGACGTCGTAGATCTCCAGCTGAACGCGACCCGGAGTGCCCAAGGCGAACTTGATGTTGGTGCTCGGGTTGAAGGGATTGGGATAGTTGCCCGCGATTGTCAACTGCGGTGTCAAACCGTCGGCGACGTCGACTTCGAACGGCACCAACTCCACCGAGATGGAATAGCTCTGGTTGACGCCGATCTTGTTGGCGTTGCCGACGACGAACCCGACCGAATAGACGCCGTCGAGATCGTACGGCACGATGAATTCGACCTGGTTATCGCTCCCGAGCGGAATGAGATAGTACGCGCCGGTGTAGTCGAGGTACGAGTGATTGACGACCGCGGCCAGCGTGATCCGCTCGCCCGCGGTCGCGCTGAAGGTGACCTTGGCCGCGTAGCCGGGGCTGTTGACGTTCAGGCAGCGGATGAAGTTGGCGGCGAGACGCGCGACCGAGCTGTTGTAACTGCTCGGATAGGAGGTCATCGTGCGCTGGGCGCTGCCGGTCGGATAGCGGAAGCCCTCGGCGTAGGATTGATCTTCGAGCCAACGGACGCCGCAAGCGAAGTTCCAGGCGGTGAACTCGTTCCAGGCGCTCTGCAAACTCGTTCCGTAATTGATGATCATCTGATCGTAAGAATCGATCACGCCTTGACCCTGATGGGTCTTACGCCAAACCCAGAAATCCACGATGATCGGGATGCCGTGATTCTCGCTCAGATAATGCTGCCACACGCAGTCTTCATAGTTGCCGTCCAGGGTAACGGTCGGGGATGAAATGGGGCTGCCTGACGGGAGGTAGTTCAGGTAGTCATTCGTCGCGGGGTAGGCGATTTCTTCCATCCACGTGGCGTCGCCTTCGACCCAGGTGCCCTCGGACCAGCGGCTGCCGGCGTACTGGGTGGAGTGCTTGAACTCGTGCGCGATGGTGACCTTGGCGGCGCCGAGCTGGTCGCCGTCAGGATCGTCGTTGGGTGGAAATCCGACGTAGTTGTTGTGCAGCACGATGCGGGTCATGCCGTTGACCGAGGAGACCACCTGCGTGTAGCCGTAGATGCCGGAAAGGCTCTCGAGCGACACGCTCATGTACGGGTACAGGGTGCCGATCGGCGGCGATTGGAAACCGAGTTGGTTGCATTCGAAATCGAAGACGTACTCGAAGTACTCGCCCATCAGCTCGACCCAGTCGGGAACGCCGTTGCTGTTGGCATCGCCGGCGGGCACGGCGTGCTGGCCGCTGGTCTCATAGGTGATGCGGAAATTGTTCAGGGGGCTCATGTACACGGCGCGGCTGCCTTCCGGCGGCGCCAAATATCCCTCGATGGTCGCGAGGATGTCGCCGCGCAGATTCCCCCGCAGGGCTTCCAACTCGATGATCAGCGGGGTGCCGCACTTCATGGGAGCCAGCCAGGTCGGCTGCAAGTCTTCGGGCAACCGCTCCCGGTCGAACGCGTAGTGGAATTTCAACAACAAGGCTTCTTCGGCGGTCAACTCGCCACTGTCGACCCTCTGCTGCACGATCGCGAGGAACTCCTCCGCACTGTCAACCTTGGCCGACGCCACTCCGATCGTAAGCAGCATCGCAACCAGGGCTCCAAGCAAGAACCTGGCTTTCATGGTAACTCCTTGAAAAATGGCCGGTTAAAGGTTCGTTCAGGGCCGACGGGCGCCACGACACCACGGACCAATTGTCACCGGCCCTCGGTCCACAACGAGCATGCCTGGACATTATATCAAAAACATGAGAAATTTTCATCCCATGAAAAATAACCGCCTGCAGCCGATCGCGCTGATCCGCCATGCGGCCACCTTGTGGTTGGCATTGCTCGTGCTGGCGGCTTGCGAGCGCATCGAAGATTTCGGCCGCTATGGCGGTCCGGACCGGCAAATCCCCGCCGTTGCCTACCCGATGGTCAGCCATGACCTGCCTGAGATCAGGCGCAGCGGCACCCTGCGCATGCTGACCCGGTACAACGCGACCAGCTACTTCGTCCACCGCGGCGGCGAGGCCGGCTTCGACTACGAATTGTGCCAGCGCTTCGCCAGAGGCCTGGGCCTGGCCCTCGAAGTGGTCATTCCCGAGCCGGGCGAAGACGTGATCAGTCTGCTCAACAGCGGCGCCGGCGATGTGATTTGCGCCGGTCTGACCGCGACCGGCGAGTTGGAGCAGTATGTGGATGCGACCAGGCCGGTCAACTTCGTCCACAAGATCTTGGTCCTGGCGCCCCAGGATCCGCGGCCGACGACGCTCGAGGCTTTGGCTGGTTTGACGATTACAGTGCCATCGCACGATCCCTTCCTTGGCGAATTGGTCCGCTGGCGCGATCGCCACAAGATCGACATCGCAATCCAACCGAGCCTGCCCCTGGTCGAGGCCGAGGAGCTGATCGCCAGGGTCTCGCGTGGAGAACTGGCAGCCACCGTCGCCGATGACGTGCTCATCGAAGCGGTGCGCGCCTACCTGGAAGGAGACATTCGGCTGGGCCCGGTGCTGGGCGAGCGCCGACCTGTAGTCTGGCTAGTGCGGCGCAACAGCCCGGAATTGCGTGCCGAGTTGAACGCATATCTGCGCGACAACCTCCAATTGCTGCCGGGCGGCGGCGAACAGCGCAGCCAGACCTACGGCATCATCTACGATCGTTATTTCCGCAACCCGCGAACCATCCGCTCGTTCCAACAGGATGTCGATCGGCCGGACAAGAGCGGCCGCATCTCGCGGTTCGATGAGTTGATCCGCCAGCAGACCGCCGCGCACGATCTGGACTGGCGGCTCGTCGCCGCCCTGATCTATCAGGAATCGCGCTTCTATCCGCTCGCCGTCAGCAAAGCCGGCGCCCAGGGACTGATGCAGGTGATCCCGCGGTTCGCCGGCGCGCAAGCGGACAGCCTCTTCGTGCCGGAAGCCAATCTGCGCGCCGGCCTGCGCCTGATGGCGCGCACCTGGAACGGATTCGCCTATCTGGACAGTCTCGAACGCGTGCGTTTAACGCTGGCGGCCTACCATGCCGGCATCGGCCACCTGAACGACGCCCGGCGGCTGGCGATGGACGTGGACTGGGATCCGAACCGCTGGGAAGGTGCGCTGGCTGAAACGCTCCCTTGGCTGGCCCAACGACGCTGGTACGACCAGACCCGCCACGGCTACTACCGCGGGGACGAGACGGTCCGGTATGTCGAGGAAATCTTGAATCGTTACCGTATGTACATGCGCCTGGTGCCATTGGATCCAGCCGCTGCAGCGGTCGCCGACGAAGTCGAAGCAGCGGCCGCCGACAGCGCAGCCTACGCCGCGAGCGTCAGCGCCGGCAGGAGCGATTACAAATAACCGCCGGACCGACCGGCTTGAACCCGCGGTTGTGCCGAGTCTTCGCCGCGCCTATTCTATGGCGCCATGCCCGAGTTCGTATTCACATCCTGGTGGCAGTTTGCCGCGACGAGCGCCGTCGTCCTGGCTGCGCAGATCATCTACGTCGTCTTCGGATTCGGCTCCGGCCTGATCGCAGTCGGCGCGTTGGCGCTGGTTTATCCCGAAATCCGCGACGTGGTCGTCCTGCTGCTGCTCGTGAACCTGCCGGCCGAACTGGGGGTGACCATCGGCGCCTGGCGCGCCATCCGCTGGCGGGAAGCCGGAGCCCTGTTGATCGGCATCCTGCCGGGCGTGACGGTCGGCGCGCGCGTGTTGAAGGTCGGGTCGCCGGGCCTCGTGCTGTCCGCGCTCGGCGTCTTCCTGCTGCTGGTTTCGGCGCTGTTTCTGAGTTTGCGCAACCATGCTGCGATCCGTTGGCCGCGGTGGGCCGCGCTGCCGGTCGGGTTGCTCGCCGGCGCCTTGACGGGATTGTTCGGCACCGGCGGCCCACCCTTGATCGTCTACCATCATCTTTCCGGGTTGCCCAAGCACCTGTTCCGCGGCAATCTGATGGCGTTGTTCGCGGCGATGACGATCCTGCGCGTCGTGAATTACACCGCCCAGGGATTGCTCACGGCGCCGCGGCTGTGTTCGGGCCTGGTCCTGTTGCCCGTCGCGCTCGCCGGCGCCTGGTTCGGCCAGCGAATCCACCTGGAGCTCTCCGAGGCGTTGTTCCGGCGCCTGGTCAGCATCCTGCTCGGCATCCTCGGCTTGCTCCTGCTCGCGCGAAACCTCGACTGGCTCTGACCCGGACCGTTCCGGAAGGGCCAGCGGCGAAAGGTTCAACACATGCAGCGATGGCCAGCGCTTATGGTCACCATCCTGGGCGGTTCGTTGCTGGCGACCGCGCCCGACGCGCACATCGCAGCGATGGGACCAGCCACGCTGGCCGGCGCGACCGGCGCTGGCATCGTGGTCGTCACACATGGCGGCGTGGGCTCGCCCCCGGAGTGGTCGAGCGATTGCGAGGACGCCGCGCGGGCCGGCACCGCCGCGCCAGGCGGCGCCCTCGATGCAGCCTGCGCCGCCGTCGTACACCTGGAGAACATCTGTCGCTTCAACGCCGGCACCGGCGCCCACGTGCGCCTGGACGGCCGAACCGTCCAGATGGACGCGGCGGTGATGACTGCCGACGGCGAGTTCGCCGCGGTGGCCGCGCTCGAACGCGTGCGCAATCCCGTGCTCGTGGCCAGGGAGGTGCTCGCCACGCCGCACCGCTTGCTGGCCGGCGAAGGCGCAACGCGTTTCGCCCACCGGCGGGGTTTCGCCGACGAGGTGCCGCTCTGCGACGAAGCGCTCGCGAACTACCGGCGGCGCCTGGCGCTGCTGCTGGAGGGCCGCGCCGGGGGCGGCTACGACGCGTTCGACTGGCGCGCGGCCTGGAACTATCCGACGCCGCCGCCGGAAGCCGCCGCGGTCGACCCCGCCGGCTCCGTCCCACCGCGCCTGGAGCCGTCCGACACCGTGGGCGCGGTCGTGCGGGCCGCCGACGGGACGTTCGCGGCCGCGCTCTCCACCGGCGGCACCGGATTGACGCTGTACGGCCGCGTCGGCGACGTGCCGATCTATGGCTGCGGACTATACGCGGGACCGGCCGGGGCGGTCGCCTGCACCGGCCATGGCGAGGAGATCATCCGCCACGCCATGGCCCGCCTGGTCTACGAGAGAATGGCGGCCGGGGACAGCGCCCGCGAGGCCGTGCTGGCTGGCTGTCGTGTCTTCGGCGACGAATGGTCGCTCGGGCTGATCGCTGTCAGTCGCAGCGACTGGGCCGTCGCCGCCAATCGTGACATGGCCTGGGGTCAAGCGTCGCCCTGAATAGACGAACCCGGCCTCCCAGAGACCGGGTTCGTCGATCCCACATCTTGTTGTCGCTTGTGATGCGTCTGGTTACCGGTTGGGCAGCACCTGCACCGCAGCCCAATTGTCGTCGCCGGCCACCACCAGCACCAACCGGAAACTCTCGCCCGTGCCGCCCAGGCTGCCGCAGGCGACTGCGAAGGCGCGCAAACCAGCGGCCGTCGTGACATCGAAACTCGCCGCCGGCGTGACCGTTCCGGTGGCTGCCACGCCGACAGTCAGGTTGCCGACCGGCAAGGCGGTGCCGGCGGCGGCGCTCGCCTGTCCGAAGGCAAGGTTGGTGTAGGAGCCGACCGCCGCAACCGAGCCGTCGACGACCGGTCCCACATCGACCGCCGGAGCGTCGGGACTCGCGTGCACGACCCGCACCAGCGCGTCCGTCGGCGAACCGGTGAAGGCATCGGCGAGCGGCAACAGTTGGAACGCCGGCGAGCCGCCCAGAAAGCCCGTCGCTATGGCAAGGTATTGCACGCCCGGCTCGAGGTACGGAGTCGCGGCGCTGGCCGCGACCGCGGACGTGCCGGCCGCGCGGAAATCCAAGTCGTAAGCGCCCGGCCAGACCGCGAGCGCCGAACTCAGACCGCCGAAAGCCAGCGAGCTGACGACCTCGACCCCATTGGCGTCGATGGCAACCGGCGGAGCGTCCGGACTGCCGTGCAACGCGTAGACCGTCGCCTTGGCGTCCTGGCGAATGAATCCGATCGAACCAGTCGGACCGATGGCCAAGAGGCTGAAGCCGGTCCCGGCCGGATCGTCGCCCAGCAGACCCGTCGCGATCAGGAACAGGTTGGCGCCGGCGGGCAACGACGGCGTGGTGAAGACCGAAGCCCGCGCCAGCGGCTCGCCCGCCCAGACGCCAACCCGCAGCGGAGTGCCGGCCGGCAAAGAAACGCCGGCCGGTCCGGTCTCGGCGAACCGGGAGAATCCGACCAACTCCGGCGCGCCGTCATTGCCGATATCGAGGGCCACCGACGGCGCATCCGGCGCCGCGTGGACGATTCGCACGGCCGCATTGCCGGTTCCCGGATCGCCGAAGTCCTCGACCAGCGCCAAGATACGGAAGCGGTCGTCCGCCGCGCCGCTGCCCAGCAGACCGGCCGCCACCGCCGTGATCTGTTGCCTGGCCGTGACGGTAAGTTGCACGCTGAACGCCGGCTCGCTCATGGGATCGGCGCCATGCGCGCGTAGCTGGATCGTGTACGTCGCGGGCGTTATTTCGAGGTAGGCGCTCGTGGCGCCGTAGCCAAGGGCCTGGATCAGCGGTTGGCTGCCGTCGTTGACGTAGAGATCGACGGCCGGCGCGTCCGGCGACGCATGCACGACGCGCAGCAGCGCCTTCTCAGTAACGGGCGGCCGCGTTGGATTGTCATCGTCATCGCTGCAGCCGGACAGACCAAAGGTCAGCACGGCGGACAGTAACCCAATCAGGGTCAGGTTGAGCATACGGTTCATGGCACAATCCTTTCATTCTTAACCGACGTGTTCGTCGGATGGTCTTCGTTCGGGTGAGGCGATCGGCCGAACGCATCCGATCGAACCTCACCCGTTCGGGCGGCGCCACCTTACCGCCCGCGCCTTGGTCAGCGACGGCTCTACGACTGGCGGTGTGGCATTGGTCGCGGCGAATAGGATAAGTTCAATCTAATATATGTCAAGTGAAAATATAGATATTTTCTGGACTATTGTTAGACATTAACGCCAGGCATGGTACTCTGCTGCGCTAACTAGTTAATTTTCAAGACGTTGGAATTGTCACCCGTAAGACCAGCGCCACCATCGCGAGCCCCAGCGCATGTTTGACCACGATCGCCAGGACCCGGCCGACAAAGGCGTGGGATCCGATGCGTAGACTCGGCTCCAGGCGTCGCTGCCGCCACCACTCACCGAGGACTCCGCCGATAAAGGCACCGGCGAAACTCCCCATGACGGCACCGATTGGCGGCAGCGCCGCCATCAGCGACAGACCACCCACGGTTCCGCCCAGAAAGGCACCGATGGCGCCGGTCGCACTCGCGCCCCGCCCGACCGCGTAGAAATTCCCCAGGATGAACTCGATGACCTCGCCCAGAACCGCGATCCCCGCCAGAACGCCGAGCAGCGGCCAGCCGATTGGAGCGAAACCGGTGACCAGGGCGTGCACGAACGCCAATCCCAGGACGACGAACGTGCCCCCGATGCCGACGTAGACCAGGAACGTCGAACCGATCAGCAGCACGGCCCAGATGGCGAACCAGATCCATCCACCGACCGTTTGCAGGATGTCGCCCATGACCGCCGCTCAAAGTGTGGTCTGCTCGGAGTTCAATCCGCTCAGGGTTTGGCTCCGTCGAGCAGTTTCTCGCCGGCCTCGACGCGCAGGGCCACCGTGTTGGCCGCCGGCGGCAGGACGCAGTTCCAACGTTCGACGTCGTAGGCGCAGAGCGGGTTGTACGCTTTGTTGAAATCCACTTCGACCGTGCCGTCGGCGGCGAGATCCAGATCGAGGTAGCGACCCCCCTGGTAGGTGTCCTCGCCGTTGGTCAGGTCGTAGAACGGCAGCCAGAGCGCGTCGGAATTGCCCTGGAGCGAGCCGTAGACCGTCAGTTCGCAGGTCTGATCGCCGTGCCGGAAGCGGATCTGACCCCTATTGACGTAAGCGGCCGTCTCGCCCTTGCGCAGGTTGAGCTGCACCGTATCGGCCGTCGCCGAAGCCACGAGCGGCAGGCGGTACCGGAATTCCGCAGCGGGAAAATAGTAGTCGAGCCCCTCGAACTCTTCGCGTACATCGTTCGGCAACGGACTGAGCTGGGGGTCGCTGAAGGCTTCGTTCTTTTCGATACGCCATTCGACGAGGGCGATCTCCCAACGTTCGGTCTCATCCGGGTCCATGGCCAGTGGGCCGGGAACCTTGTCGCCGCCGCAGCCGAGCCAGGCCGTTGCAAGGACGAGGCCGAGCGGAATCAGGAACCAGCGGACTCTCTGCTGCATGGACGACCACCTCACGAAACCTGCAACCGCACGCGCGGGTCAGGGTTGTGGTTTGCATCGCGGGAGCGGTGCCATACCATGATGTCGGCCGGCGATCCGCGCCGGCCGGTAGCAGGACGCCCCCGATGACCGAGACGAATAATAACAAAATATCCGGCCCGGCAGGAGTGAAAAACGACCGCACCGGCTGGTTGATCGCCCTGGCGGCGATGGCGGCGGCCGCGGTGGCTCGCCTGCCAGCGCTCGGCGCCTGGTGGAACCAGGACGACTGGGGGTTGCTGGCGCGGGCAGCCGGCCTGGCGACGGTGCCCGAGTGGCCGATTCGCTGGCTCTCGCAGGTCGCCTACTGGCAGATCTTCTGGCCGCTGGCGGGCCTGGACCCCATGCCCTATGCCGCCTCCCGCCTCGTCTTGCACGCTCTGGCCGCCGGGGGCGTGGTCCGCCTCGCCGGCCGGCTCGGTCTCGTCCGTTCGCAGCAGTGGCTGGCCGGCCTGATCATGGCCGCCACGCCGCTCGCGTTCAGCGCCCTGTACTGGGCCGCCGGCGTCCAGGATCTTTTGGCCGTCGTTTGCGTGGTCTGGTCGCTCGAGCGCTGGCTCGCGCCTGGCCGCGGCAGCCGGCTGCTGGCAGCCGTCCTCGCCGCCGGAGCTGTCACCGCCAAGGAAACGGCCGTCGGTTTGCCGCTCCTGCTGATCTGGCTGCTGATCCGCGAATCACGCCGCCCGACCGATCGCCGCCGCTTGGCGGCCTGGTCGTTGGTCGCCGTGACGGCGATCGCCGCCGCGGCCAACGCCTGGCTGGCCCTGCGGTTCTTCTCGACGGCCGCCAACGAACCCTATGCGCTCGGGGGCGTCGGCACGGTCGCCAACAATTTCGGTCTCTACGGCTTGTGGTTGTTATCGCCTGGTCCCCGCTATCAGACCAACCCCGGCCTGGCCGCTGGCGCGGCCGGCGGCCTGCTCTGGCTGGTCTGGGCGGGATGGAGCCTGGTTCGCTGGCGCCGCGGCGACAAGATCCCCGCGTTCACGCTCGCGGGGGCGCTCGTCATGGTGGCACCCCTGCTGCCGTTGCGCCAGCATCTAGCGCCGGACCTCGCGTATCCCGTCGAACCGTTCGGCAGCCTGGCGTTGGCGTGCCTGTGGCCCCGCCGTTGGACCTTGAAACCAGTCGTGACCGCCGGCCTGGTCCTCGCCTGCGTCGCCTGGGGGTTCTTCGGCATGCGCGGCCGCCTGGCGCTGCGCGACGCCGCCGGCTTGCTCGCCGATCCGCTCGTCTTGCGCACCGCCGTGAGCGCCGCCGCCGTCCAGCATTTGCGGCACCTGCCGCTGCACGGCCGGACGGTGGTGATCCTGCAGCCGCCTCTGTCGCGTCCGGCCGCCGCCATGGCCGCCAGACTCGGCGAAAACTGGGTTACTGGCTCGCTGCTCTACAACAGCCTGGGCGGAGCGTGGGGCCCGCGGCTCGTGGTCGGTCACGAGACCACCGTGCGCTGGGCCAACGGCCTGCTCACCGCCCCGGCAGACGCGTTCGTCCTGCTCGATGGCGGCCGCCGCATCGAGCCCTGGGGAGACATCGGCCAGGCGCTGCTCTACCAAACCCTGACCGACCTCGGCGCCGGTCTATTCGAACGGGCCCGGGATCACTTGCTGCGAGCCAGTCGGCTAGCCGGCCAGTATCTTTCGCTCTCCTACAGTCCGGAGCTGCTGCCCCTTTCCTTGGACGCCGCGTTGGCGAATCGGCGCGCCTTCCACGCGTTTCTCGACGAGAGCCGCGGGCAGCGTCACACCGACGCCGATATCGAGGCCGTGCGGATCAACCTCGAGCAGCTGCTTCGCGTTTGCGCCGGCCGGGATCTCGGCGATTGATGTTTGTGGCCTGAGTCGATCGATCAGGCTGCGGCGGCCGAACGGCGCTGGACGACGAACAGGTCACCGCAAGAACAAGATGGCGCCGCCGGTCACCGCCACCACCACGCCGAGCAGGGCCGCCGCATTGGGACGATCACGGTAGACCAGCCAAGCCGGCAGCAGGACGAACACCGGGACGGCGCCGAGCAGCACCTGCGCGACGCCGGTCTCGGTATGGCGGATCGCCACGATCGACAGGTACACCGAGACGTAGGGGCCGAGGACGGTCGCCAGCGCCAGGCTCAGCGTACCGCGGCGATCCCGCAGGGGGCGCAGCAAGGGGCGCAGGCCGTGTTGCGGTAGTACAACCAGCCAATAAGCTGCGAACGCGAACGCCATGCGTACGAACGTCGCGGCCAGCGGATCGACCTCGGCCGTGCCGCCGGCCATGCCGATCTTCACAAAAGCCGAGCCGAGACCTTGGCCCGCCGCGGCGACCACGGCCAGCAGGTAGCCGCGCAAGAGCAGTGTTCGCTGTGGATTGGCGAACTCACCCCCGCCAGGGTCCTTGCCCAGGACCGCCAGCATGACCCCGCCCATCACCACCGCGATTCCGAGCAGGGACATCGCGCCGAGGGCCTCGTCCATCACCAACCAGGCCACGATCACGGTGAAGACCGGCGCGGTCGCCATGGCCAGCATGCCGCGGCGGGGGCCGATCATGGTAAACGCGCGAAACAGCGCCGAGTCGCCGATCGCGAGGCCGACGATGCCGCTGGCACCGATCCAGAGGATGCTCGCGAGCGGCGCCTCAGGCCAGCACCTGCCGGCCACCAGCCAGTGCGTGACGCCCAGCAGGACCACCGCGCCGAGCAGGCGCATCAAATTGAGCGTGGTCACGCCCAGGCGCTTACCGGCCGTCGTGAAGAAGATCGACGTCCAGGCGAAGATCATGGCCGCCGAGAGCGCCGTGATCTCGCCGAGGTGAGCGATAGCCGTCACCCGCCGTACTCCTTAACCGGGTGCGCCTTGGCTGTCAGGCGCGCCACCTCCACGCACCAGACGAGGGTTTGCGCGAGGATCCGGTCGGGATAGGTCCAGCCGTCGCGGCCCGTATGATGACGCATGATCGCGTCCAGGCCGTGCCGGCTCTCCGCATGATCGACGGCGATGCGCGCAGTCCCCCAGGCGATGACCGACCGATAGGCTTGGGTCCAAGCACAAGCCGTCTCGGGGTGGGTAACCAGTTGCAGATCCGCCTCCAACTGCACGCAGACCCGTGGCCGTTCGGCAAGGAGTATTGCCTTGCGGCCGGCAGGCGCTGAATGGAACCAGAACCGATCCGGTGCGCCCGCCGCACCCGGGTCCCAGCCGAAGTTCAGCGGCACGACATAGGGCTCATCGTTGTCCACGAAACCGACATGGGCGATGACCGCCGCGCTGATCACGCCGGCAATCTCATCCGCTTCGCTGAGCGCGCGGTCTGCGCGGCGCATGCCCGCGTTCTGCATCCAATGCCTCCACGCTGTCCCGGTGAAGGACCGTCGCCGCGGCAATCGTTCGCTGCGGCGCCGTCGTCAGACTTTGGGTTACGCCTCAGATCCTCGCCGTGGCCGCGCGCAGCCAGCTCTTCTGAGCCTGGCCCAGGTGTGGGCTCAGCTCGCGGTAGACCTTGTGGTGATAGTCGTTCAGCCAGCGGCGCTGAGCGTCCGTCATCAGCTCGGGCAGGATCAGCGCGCGATCGAACGGGCAGAGGGTGACCGTCGCGAAGCGCAGCCAGGTCCGCTGCGGCGTGCTCAGCTGGTCGTCGCGGACCACGAAGGCCAGATTCTCACAGCGGATCCCGAACTGGCCGTCCTCGTAGCACCCGGGTTCGATCGAGAACAGATTGCCCTCGCGAACCGGCGGCGTGTCGAGATCTTTGAGCGAGTGCGGGCCCTCGTGCACGCCGAGGTACTGCCCCACCCCATGGCCGGTGCCGTGGTTGTAGTCCAGGCCCGCCAGCCAGAGATTGCGCCGCGCGAACATCTCGATCCGGCGGCCGGTCGCCCCCTCGGGAAACGGCGTCATGGTGCAGTCGATGGTGCCCATCAGCACGCGCGTGAAACACTCCCGCAGCCGGCGGGTCGTCGGACCCAGGGCGACAGTGCGCGTGATGTCGGTCGTGCCGTCGGGATACTGCCCGCCGCTGTCGATGAGGTAGACGCCGCGCGGTTTGAGCGCTGCATTGGACTCGGGCGTGGCGCGGTAGTGGATGATCGAGCCGTTGCCGGCGTAGCCGCTGATCGTATCGAAGCTGAGGTCTTGAAACAGCTTGTCCTCGGCGCGGAAGCCGCGCAGCCGTTCCGCCGCCGAGATCTCGGTCACCCCGCCTCGCGACACGGCCTCGCCCAGCCAGTGCAGGAATTTGACCATGGCCGCGCCGTCGCGCACGTGGGCGGCGGTAATGCCTTTGATCTGGGCCGCATTTTTGACAGCCTTCAGGGCCGTGATCGGCGACGGCGCCAGGTGGAAGGCGGCGCCCTTGAGCTGATTCTGCACCCAGCGATTGGTCGCGGCGGGGTCGAGCCAGACGCGCGGTTTGGTCTTACCCAACGCCTTGAGATCCGGACCCACCTCCCGGTAGTCCTTGACCGTAACCTGCCGGCCGAAGTGCTCGAGGACCGCGCCGGTGACCTTGCGCGCGTCGATGTAGAGCGTGCAATCGCGGTCGGTCAGGACCACATAGGCTATCGCCACGGGCGTAAAAAGGATGTCACCGCTGCGAATGTTCAGCAGCCAGGCCACCGCATCCAGGGCGCCCACGACATGCGCGGTGCACTGCTGAGCTGCCAACTCAGCGCGCACGCGCTTGAGCTTGCTGGTGATCGTCTCGCCGGCGTACCGCGTCGCGTGCACTGTCACGGGCGCCAGCGAGGGCGCCGGCTGGTCGGTCCAGAGCCGGTCGACGAGGTTGCGCGTGATCGGCCTGACCTTGATTCCGTGGGGCGACAACTCCCGTTCGAAGCGGTCGGCCTGCGCCACCGAGAGAACGGCCGGGTCGACGCCCACCGCCTCGCCCGGTTTGAGTTGCGCGAGCAGCCAAGCGGTCAGGCTCGGCGTTTCCGGTTGGCCCAGTTTCATCAGGTCGATGCCGCTGCCGGGCAATTGCAGCGACGCCTGGAAGAAGTAGCGGCCGTCAGTCCAGAGTCCCGCCTGCTTCAAACCGATGAGCAGCTCGCCCGCCGAGCCGTCGAAGCCGCTCAGCCAGGCCCGCCGCTTCCAGCACTCGGGCAGGTATTCGCTCATGTGGGGATCGGCGCTGGGTACGTAGTAGGCGGCGATCTTCTCTTGCTGCATCAGCTCGCGCAGGGCGCGCAGCTTCTCGGCGGCGGTCATAACTAGCCTCCGGGCGGGGGTGGACGCGGTTCGAAGCGAACCGGGCGCGCCGGGATCGAACCCGGCGTTTCGCAAGACGCTGCCGGGTAGTGTAGCACCGGCTGGAGGCTCGCGCCAAGACCGGCGTGCGGCGGGCCGGTCTCGGTCCGCGGATCGCCGATTGGCTGCCGAAGCGCAACCCGCGGATTACATGCTCGCGCCCGCGCGCTTCTTCTCCGCGATAAAATGCTCGTACCAGAACACCAGCACCGGGCTTGCGATGAACATCGACGAGTAAGTGCCGATGACGACGCCGAAGCTCAACGCGAACGCGAAGTCGTGGATCACCGGTCCGCCCACGAGATAGAGCGTAATCGCCACGCAGAACGTGGTCAGCGAGGTAAGGAACGTGCGGCTGAGGCACTCGTTGATGGACCGGTTGATGACGTCGCTGTAGCTCTCCTTGCGGCGCAGCTTCATGTTCTCCCGGATACGATCAAAAACCACGATCGTATCGTTCAGGGAGTACCCGATGATCGTCAGGAAGGCCGCGATCACCGAGAGCGAGATCTCGAGGTCGAGCAGCGAGAAGATACCGAGCGTCAAGGTCACGTCGTGGATCAGCGCGATGATGGCGGCGATGCCGTAGCGGAACACGAAGCGGAACCAGATGTAGACGACGATCAGCAACAACGCGAGCGCGATGGCGTTGGCCGCCGCAGTGCGCAGCTCGCCGCCGACCTTCGGCCCCACCGACTCCTCGCGCCGCAGTTCGATCTGATAATCCGGCAGATTCTCGCGCAGCCGCTGCATCATCACCTGCGCCGCTTCCAGCAGGTCGGTCTGCATCTGCGGAAAGTTGATCAAGAACTCATCCTCGGCGCCGAATTCCTGGACTTGCGCGCCGACGAAGCCCGCGTTCTCAACAGCCGCCCGCAACTGGGCGATATCCGGCACCGGGGCGATGCGCACCTGCACGATCGTGCCGCCGGTAAAATCGATGCTCAAACGCGGACCGCGGTGCAACACCAGGGACAGGATCGTCACGATGACGAGCAGGATCGAGATCGTGAAGACCGGTTTCATGGCCCCCACGAAGTTGATCTTGGGATCGCGAAAGAACTCCATGATCGATGTCAGCCTTTCGTCACTTCGTCGTTCAGACGCTAACCTTCTGGTGGCCCTTGTTGCGCGAGATGTACTCCATGATCACGCGGGTCAGGACCAGCGCGGTGAACATGCTCGTCACGATGCCGATGCAGAGCGTCACCGCAAAACCGAGAATAGGGCCCGTGCCGAAGTTCCAGAGCACCAGGCCCACGATCAGGGTGGTGATGTTGGCGTCGACGATGGTCCGCGTCGAGTTCTGGTAGCCGGCCTGCACGGCGGCGCGCACGGTTTTCGCGCGCCGCAGCTCCTCGCGGATGCGCTCGTTGATCAGCACGTTGGCATCGACGGCCATGCCGACGGTCAGGATGATGCCGGCGATGCCCGGCAGGGTCAGCACCAGCCCGAATTGCGCCAGCACGGCCATGAGAATAATGATGTTGCTGACCAGAGCGATGTTCGTGATCACGCCCGACCAGCCGTAGTAGACGAGCATGAACAGGATGACCAGCAGAGAACCGTATAGGGCCGCGCGGACGCCCTGCCGGATGGAGTCGGAGCCGAGGCTCGGCCCGACGGTGCGCTCCTCGGCGATCGTGATGTCGGCCGGCAGGGCGCCGGCGCGCAACAACAGCGCGAGGTCGGCGGCCTGCGCGGTCGTGAAGGTCCCCTCGATGACGCCGGAGCCGCCGGGGATGCGGCTGTTGATGCGCGGCGCGCTCTTGACACGGCCGTCGAGCGAGATCGCCAGGAACCCGCCGACGTTGTCGCCGGTCAGCTTGGCGAACTGGCGCGCGCCCATGCGGTCCATGTCGAACGCCACGGTCCAGTTGCCCGGCCGGTTCTGATCCGGGCGCTCGCGCGCAATGGTTAACCGGTCGCCCGTCAGCGCAACGGTCGTTTCCAGCGGGTAGAGCATGCGCGCCACGGTGCCGTCCTGCAGCATCTCGCGCTCCATGCCGAACTGGAACTCGATGTCCCGGCCTATGACTCTCGCCTCGGGGGCCGCCAGCAGCCGCTGCACCGCCGGCACGTCCTGCTCCAGCACGGCGAAGTACGGCCACGGCGTGGGGACCAGATACGAGCTGAACGGAAACTGCCGCCGCAGTGAATCGCTGACGGCCGGACGCGTGTGATCGAGCGGATCGACGGTCTGGAGATGTCCATAGGGATCTTGGAGCGAATCGCCTGCGGTCAGCGCAAGGTCGCCGGCGGCAGCGGCGGTATCCTGCGCAAGCGAATCTTCCGTCGCAGCCGCCGCCTGGCCGCCGTCGCGGGGTGTCGTCTCGGCGAGGCGCCGGAAAGCCTCGTCCAGCCGGTTGGCTGCAACCTGCGTGTCTTCCGGTTTCTTCAGCAAGCGGAACTCGAGGCGCGCCGTGCTGCCTATCAGATTCTTGGCGCGCTCGGGATCCTGCAGCCCCGGCAACTGGATGATGATGCGGCTTTCGCCGACGGACTGGATGACGGGCTCGCTGACGCCAAACTGGTCGACGCGATTCGACAGGATCTCGCGGACACGCGCGCGGGCATCCTGCGCCTGCTCGGGGCTCATGCCCGTGATATCGATCTCGAGCACCAGGTACATGCCGCCCTGCAGGTCCAATCCCCGCCGAATCGCCTTCATATCGGCTGCGTCGATCTTGGCCTTCAACGCGGGATCGTTCAGCGCCGCGGCGCGTTCCTCCGCCGAGAAAGACGCGGCTCTGAAGGTAGGCAGCAGCAGGTAGAGCGAGAACAAGAGGATGACGAGACACAAGGCTCCCCTGATTTGCAGGGATCGGTTCATGACGTCGCTCCTGAATCCTCTCAAGTCGCGGTCGGTGCGCCGACCCGGGGCAAAAAAAAACGTCCCGGCGCGGGAATGCCCGAACGCGGTCGACCGGGCCACGCCGAAAAAATGCCGGCAGCAATGATAGCACACGCCTGCGGCACATGCCAGGACAAGCTCGCGGGGGGGCCGTCAGCTCCCCACGGCCGCTCGAGCGGTCTGCAGCGCCAGCAGCTCCGAGACGGTGACGAAAGCGATTCCCTCGGCCTGCAACCGCGGCAGTTCCTCCCGTAGAACCTGCAGAGTCGCGGGATGCGGATGGCCAATGCCGACGGCGAACCCCGCCGAGCGGGCGGCCTGCACCAGCGCCCGCAACCGGGAGCGGATCTGGTCGTGATCCTGGCGGTCGTGGTCCAGGAAGATCCGGTTGCGGGCGGCAGGAACGCCCGCCGCCCGCGCCGTCTGGTAGGCAACGGAGTTCGCGCTCGTCAAACTATCCAGAAAGATCAAGTCCCGTGCTTTGAGTTCAGTCATGAGCATTCGCATGGTGGGCGCGTCGGTGGTGGCGGCGCTGCCCATGTGGTTATTGACGCCGCTGATATTCGGCAGCGCGTGCAGGGCTTCGTCCAGGAGTTCGGCGACCCGGTCGCCGGACATGCCCACCAGGACGGCGCGCGGCCCCGGATCCACGTCCGGGTAGCCTTGCGGCTCCATAGGCAGGTGCAAAAAGATCTCGCGCCGTCGCGACGGCAGCTTGCCGGCGTCGGTTCCCAAGCCCAGCGTGACCGGGCAGCCGGCAGCCTGGCGCAGGCTCACTGCCTCATCGGCGTACCCGCGTTCCTGGCTGGCCGCGGCCGGCGGCAACGCCAGCTCCGTGCCCGCCAGCGCGAAACGGCGCGAGTACGGCAGACTGGGCAGAATAGCCATGGTGAGCGGGATCTCCAGCGCGGCAAGTCCGCTGGTGGTTGCATCGGCGCGATGGCCCCAGTCGTCGATCACCAGAGCCACGACCGGTCCGTTCGCCCGGGCTTGCAGTTGCCGCCAGGCCGTGGCCGAGGGATCGGCCCCCCAGTGGACCTGCGGCCGCGCGGTACCCTGGCGGTAGAGCAGCAACGTATGAGTCGGACGGCCGCTCGTGCCGATATCGACCCGCAACAGATCGCGAGCCTCCGCGGGCTGCCTGAGATCGCGCGCCTGACTGCTGCGAGGAAGGCGTTCGCTCCAGAGGACGCGCCCCCCGGCGGAGCGGATCGCCGCCGCGAGGCGGTCCTGCACCTGCCACCACGAGGTGTCGCCGGCGACCGCGACCACCCGACAACGGATCGCCGCTTCGGGTCCCGCGTCTGGCAGCGGCCAGTCGAAGCTGAGGCCGGCGAACTCGGCGGCGGCCGACGCCCCCGGCGACGCGTGGCTCGGCGGCGTCTGCAAATCGGGCAAGACGGTCGCCAAAGCATCGTCGAGTTGAGCTTGCACCTCGGTGTAGAGCTGATCCGCACCGAGGTTCAGTAGCGCCGTCTTGCCGCTCTCCGAACGCGACCAGAGCAGGACGCCGAGCGCGCCGACGACGGCCAGACCGATCAGACCGAGCAGCCAGGGCCAACGCGAACGGTGTCGTCGGGGGCGGCGGGTTGTGCGTCGATCATGGCGCTGGCCGGCCAAGGGTTCCCTCCCTTGCGCCGCCGGACGGACGGCTCAGGTGGCGGACGTTTACTGGGAGGGGCCCTGTGGGGCCCCTCTGAACGTCGCTGAAGACCGGCGTCTGGCGCGGCCGTTTCGCTCCGCGCTACGGCGTGCCAACGGTGAGATCTTCCAGGCCGAGGATCTTGTAGCAGCCTTCCTCGTCCGTCACGTAGAAGTTCACCGACCCTTGGACGCGCAGGATCAAGTCCCTGCCGGAGATCGAGAATTTGATGTCGATCAGGTAATTTCGCTTGAAGCTGGCCGGTGCGCCCTCGTGTTGCGCCTGTCCGAAATTGGGATCATTTTCCGGAGTCGGCTGCCACACTCCCTGCGCCTCCAATTGATCGACGGAGATCGTGGAGATGATGTAGGTGTTGTTGCCTTCGAGTCCGTTGAACATGCGCTCGGCGATCTGGATCTCGATATCGTAGTTGTACGGTTCTTCCGGCGCCTGCGGGATGAACAGGTAATCCTCACTCAGGATTTCGCGGTAGGCGTCCAGATTTCTCGCGGCATAGACCGTACGGAAGAGTTCGATCAACGCGTCTCTGTCCTTCACGCAGGTGTCGATCGGCGGCGGCGGCGGTGTATTGTTGTTGTCTCCACCGGGAGAAAAGATACATCCCGATGTGAGGTAGGCGAGGATCAGGAGCGCGGCAAGATGCGGCCTGAATTTCATGATCATCCTCCTGGGACTCAGCGAACAACAAACAACCGACCCATCCGATCGATCGGCTGGCGTATCACAACGGTGGCCGATGCACGGACACGTTACCCAGGATCGCAATGGCTCGCTTTCGTCGAAAATCAGGCAACCCCATCTTCGCGTCCCGTGATTATAGCAAAAAACCGGCCCGCAATGCCAGTCCAAATTGCGCGATATCCCAAAAACGACAAAAATCCCGTTCAGAAGCCGAAAGCGCCCCGCAAGCGACCCATGGTCTCGAGCGTCGCGCCGGAATCCGGATCTTGTTCACCCTGCTCATCCCGCCAATAGCTCAAGAAATAATAGCTCCCCTCGAGCGTGAACTGCAGGACGGCACGACCCCGGTAGCGAGTGATCGCGCCGGTCTGCGTGTCGGTCACCGCGACCAGGTAGATGAGTTCCCATTCCGCCAGGCCGCCGGACCCGGCGGGGGTGTTGATCGGGTCATCGCGCAGGTCGGCCTCGATCGTGACATTGGAGGCGAACCAGCGGCTGACGAATTCCATCTCGGCGGCTTTACGCCAATTCGCCCAATCGACCTGCGGATAGGCCTGCTCCGTATCGCTGTCGGGCACGTAGACGAAGTTTTCCGAGACGGCGGTATCCCAACCGCTGGCATCCCGGTTGATCATGGCCAACCGGCAGTTCTCCCAAATGTTCTCGGCGCTGACCCTCGGCAGGTAGTAGATCGCCTGCGCGAACGGCGGCTCGGGGTCTCGCGCATCGAACAAGCAGCCGTTCAGCACCAGCAGGACCAGACTGCCCAGCGCCACGATCGCGGACGTCGGCCGTGTCATCGCCTTCATGGTCCGCCTCCTCCTAGAAGGTCCACTTCAATTGCACGTCCGCTTCCCAGTAGTCCCGGCTCGTGTTCGTCACGTTGGGACCATAGGCCAGGACACGCTTGATGCGCGCATCCACGTTCAGCGGACTCGCGGTCGATCCCCACTTGCGGTTGAGCGTCGCGCCGAGCCAGAGTTCGCCGCTGTAGCGTTCGTTCAGCGTATTCGTGGTCCCAAAGCGTTCCACGGTGTCGAGGGTCCGATAGGTCGCCGACTGTAATTTGAGCGTCTCCCCGCTCGCCCAGGTTATGGCGTTCCAAGACAGACCGAGTTCGATGCGGTTGATCGTCTGAGCCTGGTCGCGCCGATAAAAGGTGCGGCCGGCGGCGTCCCGGCCGGTGCGGGTGCCGTTGTACCGCTGGTTGAAGTCGTGCTTGACCACGATTTCCAGCCGCTCGCTGGGTTTGACCGTCACGGTCGTAGCCAGATTGCCGCGCTTGTTGAACGAGTCGTCCTTGTTGACATTCTCGAGGTGCGCGAACGTGAAGTCCTGGTACTGGATATACATGCGAAACATCTGAGACAGGACGACGTTCGGACTGATGAAGAAACGGTAGCTCGGCGCGATCTCGTAAGTGCGCCGCGCGTTGTTGTTGGCCGAGCGCGAACGGCGGATGCTCACGTCGTCGATCCGCTGGTACTCCCCCAGCAGCGAAGCGGTGAACCGCCGCGGCCAGCGCGCATCGACCTTGAGGCGCGCTTCCTCGACCAGACGGTCGCGGTCGTTCTCGTTGAACGCATTCTGGGCGATGTCCTGCGCCAGTTCGGTGCGGTAGCGGCCGGAGAGGGTGGTGTTGCGGAAGACGCCGCGTATCCAGTCCACGCTGAAGTTGCGCACCTTACGATACTGCCGGCCGAGGGAAGCCTGGGCGCCGAGCAATTGCTGCGCGTCCCAGCTCCATTCATACTTGTAATCCAGCACGAAGGAGTCGCGCCCGACCGGGGCCGTCAGCCGCAAGGCCATGGCATCTCGGAGGCGCTCGCGGCGGCCGACGCCGCTGACCGCATACTGCTGCTCGTTGAACGTATGTTCGAGCTTGGCCGTCATCTGAAAGCGCCCGCTGCGCACCGAGTTGTCCCACGCCAAGCTCAGGGCGTCCTTCTCCTCCAGTTCCTGGACGACCTTGCTGGCGCCTTCGGGAACGTTGAGGGTGTCGATCAACCCGTTGCTGTTGCGGTAGAAGTCCAGAAAACGCCGGTCGAAACTGCTCTGCGTGACGGTGAACTGCCCTTGGATTCGCTGCCGCCCGTAGTACACGCCCGCGCCGAGGCTGTCGCCGGTCGTCGACGACGGACTCGCCAACCCGGCCAGGGTGCTCTCGCCGTCACGCTTGGAGACGTACAGCCGCGTCGCCAGCTGCACGCCTTCGGCAATCCGCATCCCGCTGCGCAGCGCCGCGGAGACCTCCGTTTCCTGAAAATCATTGCGCTGGGCCAGGTTGACGGCTTGCTGGTCGTACAGGAACCAATCGGCTGTCAGCCTGTGCACGATCGGGCCGGTGGCCACCGGCCCCTTGTTCGCGGCCACACCGCCGCGCCAGAGTTCGCGCTGGTTCACGTTGGTGCTGCCGGCCGTATTGGTGGTGACGTCCTTGGACCAATCTCTGCCGACCTGCATGTTCAGCCGCACCGGCAGCAGGTTGCCGCTTTCGTAGCCGGCCTGGACGCCGCGGGTTTCGACGGTCTTGTCCTGGCGCCGGTAGGTCTCGTAGCCCCAATTGTACGTGTCGGTGATACGGCCGCCGCCGGCCACTTGCACCGAGTTCGCCAGACGGCCGTTATAGACCACCCGCATGACATTGGCCTGCACACCTGCCGAAGGATTGTTGACGCAGTTGAAGAACAATCGTTCCGATTCGATGCTCACCGGCACCTCTTCGACGACGTCGGGCAACAAGCGCTCCCGGGCTGCCGTCACCTCGGATTCGATCTCCAGCGCGCTGATCCCCTCGGCCGCGAGACTGTCGGCCAGCGCTGTCAGCAACTGCTCGAGAAGCTGCGGCGTCAGCGGCGGCGGTTCTGCGTCCGCCGCGTACCCGAACGCCGTCGCCGCGCCGGTGGTGTCGGCCGCCGCCGAGCCGGTCGTGTCGGCCGGGGCCGCCGGCTGCTCGGCCCAAGCCGCCGCCCAGCCGGCCAACACCAGAACGGCAACGAGCAGCGCAGCGCGCTGAACCGGCGGCCTCATACCCACCCCCTGTCAGCAAGAACCCGCGCCAACCGGCGCCAGGCCGCATTCGGCAGTTCCTCCGGCCGCGCCGCGGGTGTCAGCTCCGCCTGCGCCATGACCTCGGCTAGCGCGATCTCGTCCAGGCCGCAGCGGCGGCGCAGGGCGGTTCCGATCTGCTTGCGACGTTGCTGGAACACAGCCTTGACCGTCCGTAGAAAAAACGTGTATTCGCTCGCCGGCCACGGCTCGCGCGGCACCAGCCGGACGACGGCCGAGGTAACCTCCGGACGGGGCCAGAATACCGTCGCCGGCACGGTTCGCTGCACCGCCACCTGGAACAGCGATCCCATCACCACGGCGAGTACGCCGCGATCCCGTTCGCCCGGCTCGGCGGCAAGCCTCGCGGCCACTTCCTTCTGGACCATCAGCACGGCTCCCGTTACCGCCGCTTGTCGTTCGGCCAGCGCGAAGAGGACGGTACTCGTCAATCCGTACGGCAAATTGCCAGCGACCACCGGTCGCGGCCCGGCCAGCGCGAGGACTTCATCCCATTCCAGGCGCGCGAGGTCGGCCGCCAATAACGTGAATCCGGGTCGGCCGACGAACTCGTCGCGCAGTAACCGACAAAGATGGCGGTCCACCTCCACGGCGGTCACCCGCGCGCGGCGGTCCAACAACGGGCCGGTCAGCGCGCCGCCGCCCGCGCCGAGCTCCAGGATGCAAGCCCCCAGCGCCACCGCGTCCTCGGCGATGGAGCGCGCGAGATTGCCGTCGACCAGAAAATTCTGTCCGCGCCGTTTGACCGGCCGGATCCCGTGCCGCCGCAACAAAGCGAGCTGGCTTTCGCTCACGCGCACTCCCGTCGCAGCATTCTCAGACCGGCGCAACCGCACGTCCGCGGGTGCCGGTATCGTCCCTGGTTGGGATCGTCAACTGTGGCCGAAACATGAACTCGAATGATCCATGTTGCGGCGCCGTGGCGCCCTCCAGCAAGAAAGATCAGGGGAATTCATACTACCGGCCGCTCGGACGCTGCGTCAAGCGCGCCGGGAAGCCGCCGGAACAGCCGCGCGAAATTCGCGGTTGTCCGGTCCGCCAATTCGGCGGGTGCCACGTCCAGAATCCGGGCCAGCGCCTCTCGCGTGTGCACTAGGAAAGCCGGCTCGTTCCGCCGGCCCCGCTGCGGAACCGGCGGCAACCATGGCGCGTCCGTCTCGAGCAAGACATCATCCGCGGTCACGTTGGCATCGCGCAACACGTCCGGCAGCCGGCTCCCGCGATAGGTGAGCGGTCCGCCGATCCCTAGCAGGCAGCCATGTTCGATCGCCCAGGCGGCGTGGTCACCGTCTCCGGCGAAACTGTGCAGGACCGCGCCGCGCGGCGGTACGCCGGCCTCCTCGAGCAGCGCGATCGTCTCGGCATAAGCGTCGCGGATATGCAGGACCACCGGCAGATCCAGCGTGACCGCAAGTTCCAGCTGTGCCTCGAACGCAGTCCGTTGCGCCGGCCGCGGCGAAAGGTCGCGGTAGAAGTCCAGTCCGACCTCGCCGATCGCCACGACCGGCCCGACGGCGGCCAGGTCGCGCAACGCGGCCAGCAAGGCTCGCCCGGCCGCGGTCATACCGCCGGCCGGGTCGGCCACCTCGGCGGCGCTATGTGGATGAACACCGACCGTGGCCAGGAACCGTCGATCGTCGCGCCCCATCGCGACGGCGGCCTCGCTGCTGGCCAGGTCGTAGCCGACGTTCAGAACACCGGCGATCCCCGCCGCCAGGGCGCGCTCGAACACGGCCGAGCGGTCGGCCGCGAATTCCGGGCGGAAAAGATGCGCGTGGCTATCGATCATGGCATGCGCGGCGTACCAGGCGGCGTACCAGGCGGCGGGACGGGACGGCGCCGGCCGCGACGCCGGCGCGGACGCGGCACGCGGTTGCCGGCGTCGTGGTCATTGCCCGCCTCCTGCTCGGCGTCCGGTTCGGCGGCCGGCGCGCTGAAGCAGAGTTCTGCTGCAGCGACCTCGACCATTTCGTGCCCGTCGTCGGCGAATTGCAGCGTGACCTTGTTCTGCAGCGGATCGATTTTGCGCACCTTGCCCTTGCGGTCGCGCCAGGTAACCACGCTGCCGAGCTTCGGCATCCGTTTCAGTTCCTCTTGATAGGTCTGGTGTTCGTAAGCCAGGCAGCACCGCAGGCGCCCACAGGGTCCCGATAATTTGGATTGATTGAGGGCCAACTGCTGATCCTTCGCCATGCGCAGCCCCACCGACTCGAACGCGCCGAGGAAGGAGCTGCAGCAGAAGACGCGGCCGCAGATCCCGAGGCCGCCCTTGAGACGAGCCTCGTCGCGGACACCGATCTGCCGCAACTCGATGCGCGTGCGGAAGATGCCGGCCAGGTCGCGCACGAGGGCGCGGAAATCGATCCGGCCTGCCGCCAGGAAATAGAACGTCAGCTTCTTGCGGTCCCAGCGACGCTCGACGCCGGCCAGATGCATCGGCAACCCGTGCTGCTCGATTCGCTGCTGGCAGATGCTCCAGGCGTCCCGCTCCTCGCGCCGCAGCTCCGGCAGTCGCAAGAGATCTTGCGCAGTCGCGAGGGCCAGTACGCCCTGCCGCCCGGCTTCCTGCCGCCAGGCGGGCAGGCCAGAGCCCATGTAGACGACCTGACCGAGGTCGCGTCCGCGATCTGCTTCGACGAGGCAGTACCGGCCGATCTGGAGCGCAACGCCGTACCGGTTGTGATAACAGCTCTTGCGCTGCTCGTGGAACCGCACCAGGACCACCGGGCCGTCCGCGTCCGCCGGCGACACGCTGCCCGCCGCCGCGCCGGTAGCTGGCTCCTGGCTGCCATCACGTCGCTGGGCAGGTTTGGCGCGGTCGGTGTCGTTTCGTTCAGGCATGCACGCTCAGATCTTGCAGCAGCACGGCCATCACCAGGCCGAGGTTGAAGTTCCCGTCGATATCCTGTTTGGCTTGCTCGACGCGGGCGATGGCGCGCAGGAGTCCATCGGTATCCCACTGGGCCGCCGCCCGGCGCACCAGCGCCGCCGCGGCCGTCGCCCGCGGCTGCCAGTGCGGACCGCGCTCGCGGCACGCCACCGTCTCGGCTAGCAACAGGGCCAGCGTCTCGCAGACCTGCAGGGCTCGTTGACGGCGAGCGGCCAGATCGTGGCCGCCGCCGGGCAAGCCCGGTCCCGTGCCGGTATGCAACTGTTCCGCCGCAAGCACCGCCCGGTCCGAGCGGCGGTCGGCGAGGGCGTCGAACAGCGTCTCCACCCAACGCCGCAACGCCTGGCTGTCCGCATCCAGCAGTCCCAACGCCTTGCGGATGTTGCCGTCGGCAAGGCGCGCGGCTTCAGCCCGCACCGCCGCGTCAGCCTCCGGGTGCAGATCCGCCAGCAACGTCTCGAGTTCCGCCGCCGAGTATGCGGTGAACGATACCTGCTGGCAACGCGAGAGGATGGTCGGCAGGACCCCGGCGAGACTCGGGACGAGCAGCATGATGATCGCGCGCGGCGGCGGCTCCTCGAGTGTCTTGAGCAACGCGTTCGCCGCGGCGAGGTTGAGCCGGTTGGCGTCGGCGACGACGGCGATTTTCCACGGACTCTGGAAAGCCTGGCGCCGCAGGAATTGCAGCAGGCCGCGCACGGTCAAGGGGCCGGGTTGGTCGGGGTTGCCGATAAGAATCTGGCTGGAGGCTGCGAAATCGGGACGGTAGAACGCGTCCTCGATCTTCGCGGCGAAGATCTCCCGGACCTCTGGCGACTTCTTGGCGTCCTCGAGGGCGGCCGGTGCCGGGCCGATCCAGCGGATGTCCGGATGCTGGAACGTAACGGCCTTCTGGCAACTCTCACACAACGCCCCGCGGCGGCACGTCTGCGGTCGCCGGCACTGAGCGAGCCGCGCAATCTCCAGCGCGGTCACCTCCTTGCCGCAGCCATCCGGGCCGACGAAAAGATACGGCTGACCCACTCGCCCAGCCGCAAGATCGCGGTGCAGGCGGTCGGCGACGGCGCGGCTGCCGGGATAGACCTGCTCGGGCAATGGTGTCTCCCGCGCTGAGGGGCCGGCAAGGTGGTTCAACGCAGGGGGCGCAACCAGTCTCTCGGATTGCGAGCGTCGCGGCCCTCGCGGAACTCGAAGTATAGCTCAGGACGACCGTCGGCGCCGTCGTTGCCCATTTCCGCCAGGATCTGACCGGCGTCGACCCGGCGGCCGCGAGTCACGAAGATCTGGGCCAGATTGCCGTA